>ENA-UOOH01001382-UOOH01001382.1-fermentation-metagenome-genome-assembly--contig:-NODE-1382-length-23828-cov-3.861061_pt1 | contig 23828 bp, 16 predicted proteins | sample MGYA00245778_ERZ724025 | MGnify/ENA primary metagenome ERZ724025 (study PRJEB28704, sample SAMN03018313) | fermentation metagenome | biome: anthropogenic terrestrial biome; feature: soil; material... | reverse complement strand
AGTCTTCATAGAGCCCACGTCGGCAATCGGCGGCTACCGCACCCGCCCTTGCCGCGTGGGCTCTTCGACTTGCGGGGTTCGGTAAGCCCGTGAGCCGGCGAGTCGGCTGTTCGGGGCTCGAAGACGCCGCCCTGCCCCGGCGAATCGAAGCCGGGCACTCCGAAGTCGCCTCTTCCGGCGGCGAGTCGCCTGCTGCGACTCTGAAGAGGCCCCTGCCGCCCGCCAATCGTCTTCTGGGAGTCAGAGAACGCCTCTGGCGCCCGCCAATCGTCTTCTGGGAGCCAGAGAACGCCTCTGGCGCCGGCCAATCGCGTTCTCGGAGCCGGAGAACGGCTCTGGCGCCCGCAAATCGCGTTCTGGGAGCCGCGGAACGGCTCTGGCGCTGGGAAATCGCGTTCTGGGAGCCGGGGAACGCCTCTGGCGCTGGGAAATCGCGTTCTGGGAGCCCGGAAACGCCTCCGCCCCGGGAGGATCGCGATCTGAGAGGCGGAGAACGGGCGAGGACGATGCCCCTGGGCCAGCGACCGGCATTTCGAACTTCGCCGTGCACTCCGAGTGGCTGAGGCCAGCGCGGCCAGGGCAGCTTCCCGACACCGTTGTTGGCCGATGCTTGGGCAACCCTGCAGTCAGGGGAATCCAACCATAGGGACGAGATGGGTGAAAACGGCCAAGGGGTTCGTTAGGTCGTTCTGGCGCGTATTCCATCCGCCGTCCGCTCGAGTTCGTACAAACGAACATCGACGCCGGCGTTCCTCATCTTCCTTCCGGCCCAGTCGGCGAGCTGAGGGTCGTGCGTGGTCAGAAGTATCTGGGTGCCGAGCGAGACGTTCATGCCCTGCAAAACGTCGAGGAGAGCGCCAGACCGGACAACGTCCGCCGCCTGAAACGGATCGTCCAGCACCAGCGCCGGCCAGCGAGACCATTGGAAGCGGGTATGGAACGCGAAGAGGTAAGCGAGCGCCACTGCGGTGTACTCACCCTCCGACAGGAGATCGGCAGGGTCGGCTTGCGGCGCGTCGTCGTTTGCGAATTTAGTCTGCGCCTCGTTGCGGAATTTTTTGAGAGTCATGCGCCAGCGCATCGTCGGGGCGAGTGCGTCGCGAAACCGACCGACGAGCGGATCCAACTCCTTGAGGCATTCACCCTCGTAACGCTGCAGCTCGGACGAGAGGTCGGTGATCCATCCTCGGACCGTCGCCACCCGCTCCGAGATTCGGGAAGCCTCAGCCTTCGCCGTTTCGACGCGCTTTCTAAGTCGCTCCGTTACTTCATCAACCCAAGTCTCATGGAGCTCCTTCGGAACTTCTTCGCCTAGAGTCCGCACCTCCACCCGAAGCGCGTCTTCTGCAATTCGGATGGCATCGAGGCGAGTGTACGCCTCCGCACTCCGCACTGCGGCGCCGAGACGCGCTTCGAGGAGGTCGAGAGACAAGGTCCGGCCATGGCGGGCTGCTTCCAACTTCGCGGGAAGCTCGTCGAGCGGAGTGTCGGCCAATTCGGGGAGCACGACGCGCGCCCACTCGGCCGCGAGCGCCTCACGCGCGCTTCGCGCCAGTTCGAGTCGCTGGGCACTTGTGGCGCGTTGGCTCACAGCTCCGCGGAGTGTCTCTTCCGCAGCTTCACGCCGATGACGCGCGACCTCGATGGCCAACGTTTCCGCGGGTCGAAGCAGGAGCGACTCATCAGCCCGGACGGCTTCCTCGGCGGCGAGAACCTCGCGCGCCGCGACCTCGTACGCGTGGCGAGCGGAATCCGGCGTGATGTTGGCCAAATTTTGCTCGTCGCCGACGAGCTTTCTGACTTCGGCCCGAAGCGTCTCCACATGCGCCGACGCGTTCTGCGGACCGTTGCCAGCGAGTGCGGGATGCAAGGCGCACACTCCGGCGATGGCTTCGAGCGCCGCAATTCGCGTCCGACGTGCGGCGTTGGCGGCATCACGTCGAGCATTCGCATCGAGGGCTCGGCTAGTGGCTTCCGCCACACGGGCTTCGGCCGTGCCGAATCGGACTCGGACCGCTTCCGTCGCCGCACTGCCGAGCGAACGGAGTCGTCCGTCTAGACCCTCGAGCAGTGCGCTTCCAGAGAGCTTTGTCCCGCATACTGGGCACTCGCACGGCTCACATGAGTCCTTTGCGAGGTGCAAACGCAGCTCGCGCAGTACGCGAACGAGGTCGCCGTGCTCTTGCTCGACCTGGGCGAGCTGTCGGCCCGCCTCGTTCAGCTCGGTGCGGGCAGCCGCCAACATACCTTCAGCGGCGACAACTGCCTTGTCGAGTCCCTCTGCGTCCGGGAGTCCAAAAAGTTGAGCCTCCGCATCACGAACCGCGGCGCTGGCCTCCTCCAACGCAGCGACCTGCGCGAGCATTGTGCAGGCTCGCACAATGGCCCCAGCGCGTTCCTGCGCGGCACGCAGCTTCGGCAATACAGCACGGGCGGCCGTGCCCTCGGCGTGGACCACCGCAGCGCGTGCCGCCTGCGCCGCGGACTCTGCCTGTTGAACCGAAGATTCGGCGGCGGCGAGTGCTGCGCTTGCGCCGGCAGTCTGCGCCTCTGCCTCCTGCCGACGTAAAGACAGGGCTTTAGCGGTTTCGAGTCGTCTTCGAATGTCGGCGCGGTGCTCCTCAATGAGTTCCCGGAGTCGGCTCGTCGATTTCGGCCCGGTCTGCACGCCGAGCTCGGCGGCAATCGAGTCCAGGTCTGGCTTGAGTTCCTCAGGTGACCGCGCGCCGGAAACCCGCGCGCCCTCGCGCGCGCTTGACCAGTTCGCGACGCGCTCGGACCACCGAGCCTGCGCTTCCCGAGCCTCCTGCTCGGCGTTGGTGCTGGCGTTCTCGGCCTTGTCCAGCGCGACCTTGATGCAGCCTTTGTTCTTCGCCTCATTCAACGCCGCTCGGACGCCGTCCAAACCAAGCGCGCGCTCAACCAATACCCAGCGTTCGCTCCCTTCTTGGTCGGGAAAACGTTCGCCCCAGCCCTGTGGGAGCAGATGAGTTAGCCGGAGCAAGTATGAAACGACGGACGGGTCGCGACTCTCCGCCGAAAGCAGTTCGGCAGCTCTGCTGCGAAGCGAAGTCAGACCTGTATCCGCAGTCGCCCCGTCCGGCTCCTTCCACGAAAGCTCCTTTCCATCGGAGAAGCCCAGAGAGACGCGGGCCCTCTCTGTTCCTAGACGTGGACTGTGCGAGACGGCTTCGACCGGAAGGCTCTTCCCCCGCCGGCGCGGCTCTCCGGTAAGCGCTAGCGTCAGCGCCTCGATGACGCTCGTCTTTCCGACGCCGTTCGGGGCGGAGATGATGTTCACCCCCGCGAGGCCGTCGAGCAGGAGACCTGGCGAGTTGTCTTCGGCCCAGCCGATGCTTCGAACACCGGAGATTGCGATCCGTTGGAGCGAGAGCTTCACCTTGATTCCTCCGCAAGATGGATTAGCGAATCCGCGACCGCGTCCGCGGCGGTCTGGCCTCCGCCCAGGCTATCCAGTACCTGCCGGACCCGGTCCCGTTGCCACGGCGCCTTGCGCGAACCGAGCTTCTTAGCAAAGCGGTCGATCAGATCTAGGCTTTCGACCTGGCCTCCCGGCTCGCCCTCCCATGGCGTGGCGAGGAACCCCTGGTCGAGAAATTCGGTCGCGTCTGGCGGGTGGCCCGGAAGCCAGAGGGATTTGGGCACCGACCACGAGTCCTGGTGAAGATCCTGACGCAGGTGTCGCCAAGCCGAATCGTCTTGCTTTCCAGTCGGGCCAACCGCCCAAACGTGGGCGCTGTCCGCGAGCGACAACGGATTGAGATGGGTCGCGATGTAGTGCGCAACCGCGCGAACGATGTCTCGCTGACGAGCGAAGGCGTCCCCGTCGAGCGTCGCGTCATCTAGCGCCACGAGCGCAAGCACCGCATGCACCTCGCCGGCCCGCCGAAACGCCATCACGTGTTTCATTGCGGTGGGCCGCTCGACATCGGCCTTGCCGAGGCTGACGAGGGGGAAATCGGTGTCGAGGCCGCGGTCGCCTCCGGCCCATCGTGTTTGGATGGCGGCACAGAGGGCATCGATGGGGGGAATTGACATAGCGTTCCTTCGAGCGCGTGCTGATCGCGGATGTGTTTGGTCAGGTGTTCGGCGAAGCTATCCCAGCCATCCTTCTCAAGGATCGTACGCGCGTCTTCACTCAGGCAGCACACGATCCCGCGCTCGGCCTTATCGCCAATGCGCCATTTGGTCCGGACCGAGCCGGAAGGCGCGCCGATTCGCCGTTCTGGGCGAACGAACTCGGGCGAGAGGTTCGAGGAGGAGAGGACGAGCAGGAACGTGTCGCAATCGAGCTGGTTCGCCGAGTCGAGGGCGTAGGCGAACCCGATCTTCGAAGGTGTCACGCCGCCATTCCCGTCGTCGAGATTGTGGGGGAAGCCCGGCTCGGTACTAGGCCGAAGGTCCTCGAGGATCCGCGCAACAGCCATCGAGAAAAGGACGCCGTCCACCAAATACGAGAGCATCCGCGGGCCGAGCCGCTTCCTCGCATCCGCATCGTCACTCCTGCTCCCGCGGAGCGTGGACTTGAGCCAGCCGGCATCGACACTCCACACGGTGCCGAGACTCTTGCGCACGTGCTCGTCCAACCAATGCTTGTGTTCCGGACTTCCCTCGCCTTTGAGGATTTGATCCAGGCGGTGCCCCACGGCCGCCTGTGCCCATTCATCTAAGTTGGCATGAAGATCTCTCGCGAGGATGTTCGGGGGGCCCAAATCAACCTCCGCGTCCCTCAATTCCATACGCTCTTGGGCGCACACCACGGCCTCGGTGGCGTGGTGGCGCTCCAAGCGGTGCGGTACCCGAAGCCTCTCATTCCATGGCGCCGGCTCATCAACGGCCAGTTGGATCGCCTTCGAATGAAAAGCGACTCTGGCGACAGCGTCGACGATATCGGACGCGATGTACCACCAGTCATCAAAGGAACCCGCGATCGAGAGGTGAAGGGGGGGTGGAAAACCCACCGGGGAACCCCACCAGCAGACCGCGTCGACAAATTTTTCGCGTTTTACAGATGCCAAGACCCTTCCTTGTTCTAGGCGGAGGCGGATGCTGGGGGCAGTGTGATCAAACTTTTCCGCATGCTCGCGTGCTTTGCCGACCACGTCTTCGGAGCTCTTCAAATCGGCATGCAGCGTTTCGAGCGCAGAACGCCCAAGCGCCTTGCGGATGCTTTCGAAATCCGACTCGAACCTCTCACGGCAGAGGTCCAACTCCTCGACGTCTTCGTCGAGGAGGCGCCGGTGCCAAATACGAATTCGCTGGCCGTCGATGACCGCGTAGACCGGAGCGCGCAGGTGGTCGGCGTAGCACCGCGCCTGTAAGCGGGCGCCCTCGTCCGCACTCCCCGGGCGCTTGAGCTCGATTACCGCGTACACCCTGCCCGGCGTCTTCGCGGCTTCCTTTCCCGGCGGTGCAAGCAGGATATCGGGGCGCACCTGCTTCGATTCGCTCCCCACCCGAAGATCGAGAGTCACCTCGAACAGACGTTGGCTCATGTCCCAATTCAAGAGTTCCAACAGCTTCCCCGCGAAGTTCCCGGCAACGTTGCCTTCTGTCACTTCTGTCCACGGGGTTTCGCGAAAAAACCTTTCCCAGGAGGCGAGGAATTCCTGGATCGACGATGCGGTGTTCATGATCGCGAGAGTAACAAACTATCGAGCAATCAACAGACAACTAGAAGACCCGCGTCCTCCTGCTGCTCGAGGCTAAGCGTGCCCCAAAGCCACCGTAGCTGCTCCACCGGAGATCCTCGGCGATGACTTCACCACCGATTTCGCGCGGGCTTCCAACGGAAATGGGCGTCGAGGCGCCAAGTGAGAGCAACTGCCCCGACACCTCTGGCGGCGAGCTTGAAGGACGGAACGAGCCTGTATTAGGTCGAGGCGAGCCGTGACGCCGGCCGGCCGTCCGTGAGCCCACACCCGGCCCCACATGGTCGGCCCGCATGCAGCCATGCCGGCCGAGCGGCGGTCCTCGAGAACCTCGCCTCAGCATTCCGGGTTTGCGGCGAACCAAGTGTCTTTCGACCAGAAGTAGGAGTGCCGGTTCACCGGAAGCCGTTCCAAGACCAAGAACGTTCGTTCCAAGAACGAGAACATGGAATCCGCCGCCTCCATCCTCTTCGGCAAGACCCGCCAGGCCGTACTCGCCGTGCTCTTCGCGGTCGTGACGAGCGCGTCCATCTGCGAAAGCTGTCCCGCCGCAGGCGGATCTCGCCGTGATCGGAAGGACCGATGACCTTGGATAGCCTGGTCGGCAGGGCCCGCGGCGTGAGCCTTGCCCACCACTCCGTCGGCGAATACTCGTGTGACAGAAGTTGGAGTGGGCCAGCCATGCGAATCAACTCCAAGGGTCAGGTCACCATCCCCCAGCACGTCCGCGAGGAGCTTGGGCTGCTGCCCGATACCGAGGTGGATTTTCTGGTGGAGGGCACCTCCGTCCGCATCGTCAAGGCCGAGCCGAAGCGCAGGGAGAGCCGCGGACAGAGCATCGTCCGGCACCTGAGAGGCCGTGCCACGGTCTCCATGTCGACCGACGAAATCATGGCGCTCACGCGTGAGCCCTGACTCCGTTCCTCGCGGGTAGCAACCTTCTCCTCTACGTAGCTGATCGATGACCCAACCTCTGGCGGCTGGTCGGCCGAGCCCTTGATTTCCATCCAAGGGGAACGATGCCCCGCGTAGTGCGCGGAAGTCTTCCCCTTGGTCGAATCAGCGGAGGACGCTTCTAGCTGCAGCCCGAGATGACCCTCGTCCCCCGCAACCCCGATGTCAGCCCCATGCGCTAAGCTCGCGGCCCACTCGTAGCCGGGAGCCTGAGCGTTGGCCATCGCCGTCGTCGCCGAAAAGCCCTCCGTCGCCCGGGACATCGCTTCGGTCCTCGGGGCGAGCTCCCGCGGCAAGGGTTTCCTCGAAGGCAACGGCTACCTCGTCACCTGGGCCGTCGGCCACCTCGTCGGCCTGTGCGAGCCCGACGAGATCGACTCGAGCTGGAAGCCCTGGCGCCTCGACCGGCTCCCGATGCTCCCGCGCGACTGGCCGCTCAAGGTCCTCAAGGAGAGCCGCGACCAGTTCGAGGCGCTCGAGGCGGTGCTCAAGTCGCCGAAGGTCGAGCGGGTCGTCTGCGCCACCGACGCCGGGCGCGAGGGCGAGCTCATCTTCCGCCACATTTACAAGGCGGCCGGCTGCAACAAGCCGGTCGAGCGGCTCTGGATCAGCTCGCTGACGCCCGACGCCATCCGCAAGGGGTTTCAGGCGCTGCGCCCCGGGCGCGACTTCGACGGGCTGGGCGCCGCGGCCGAGGCCCGCTCGCGCGCCGACTGGCTCGTCGGCATGAACTTCTCGCGCGCCTACACGCTGCGCTTCCAGCCGGACCTGCTCTCGGTCGGCCGCGTGCAGACGCCGACGCTGGCGATGCTCGTCGAGCGCGAGAAGGCCATCGAGTCGTTCGTGCCCGAGGAGTACTGCGAGGTCGTCGCCACGTTCGAGGCGCCCGGCGGTCCTTACTCCGGCGTCTGGTTCGATCCGAAGAAGGCAAAGGATGAAGGCGATGCCCGCCTTTCGCAGCGGCTGCCTCCGGATGGCGAGCTCGCCTCGGCGATCCGCGACAGATGCACCGGCAAGATCGGCGAGGTCGTCTCCATCGAGGGCGAGGAGCGCTCGATGCCGCCTCCCCTGCTCTACGATCTGACCGAGCTGCAGCGGCACGCCAACCGGCTCTTCGGCATGACGGCGAAGGACACGCTCGCCGCGGCCCAGGCGCTCTACGAGAAGCACAAGCTGCTCAGCTACCCGCGCACCGACAGCCGGCACCTCTCGGCCTCGGTCGCCGGCACGCTCGGGCCGGTCGTCGAGTCGATCGCCGCGAAGTACGGCGACGCCGTCGCCGCGGGCACCGGCGCGCGGCCGCTCTCGAAGCGCTACGTCGACGACGCCAAGGTCACCGACCACCACGCCATCATCCCGACCGGCGTCTCGGCCGCGGGCAAGGATCTCGGCCGCGACGAGGCGCGCCTCTACGACCTCGTCTGCCGCCGCCTGCTGATGGCCTGGCACCAGGACCACCGCACCCGCGTCACGCGCGCGGTGACGCTGGTGCGCTCGGAATCGGCCGAGGACCGCTTCCGCTCCAGCGGCACGGTGGTCACGCAGGTCGGCTGGAAGGCGCTCGATCTCGAGCTGCCGAAGAAGAAGTCGAAGGAGAAGGCGGGCGACGAGGCCGCCGACGCCCGGCTACCTGATGGCTTGGCTGCCGGACAGCGGCCGCCGGTCACCGAGGTCAAGGTCGAGCACAAGAAGACCTCGCCCCCGCGCCGCTTCACCGACGCGACGCTGCTCACGGCGATGGAGAGCGCGGGCCGCGCCCTCGACAACCGCGAGCTCGAGGAGGCGATGCGCGAGCGCGGCCTGGGCACGCCGGCGACCCGCGCGGCGATCCTCGAGACCCTGCTGCAGCGCGGCTACCTCGAGCGCCAGGGCAAGTCGCTGCGGGCGACCGCCAAGGGCATCGCGCTCATCGACGTGGTCCACGACTCGGTCAAGAGCCCCTCGCTCACCGGCGAGTGGGAGCTGAAGCTGAAGCAGATGGAGCGCGGCGACGGCTCGTTCGAGGCCTTCATGCGCGAGATCGAGCGCTACGTCATCGAGATCGTCGGGCAGGTGAAGCGCTCTGGCCCGGCATCGGTGGCCGCGCGCGCGGCGTCCGGCGGCGAGGCGGGCAAGGCGCCGACACCGGTCGGGTTGCCGCTGTTCGATCGGCGATCGGGGACAGAAAGGCCGGATGGGCGGCCCTCCAGACCGAAACCGGGGAGCGATGCCGCGAGTCCCTCGACTTCGAGGCTCCCGCTGGTCGCCTCTACGCTCGAGATGACCGGGGCTCGAGCTCCTGATCTCCTGGAGACGCCCTCGACTTCGAGGCTCCCGTTGGTCGCCTCTACGCTCGGGATGACCGGGGCGAGAGCATCGACCGGTACGTCTCCGCCAAGCGCACACGCAGGGCAGCCTCTCGATCAGATCCTGCGCGAGCGGTTCGGATTCGAGGGCTTCCGTCCGCATCAGGAGGAGGTCTGCCGCGCGGTCGCCGGCGGCGCCGACGCGCTGCTCGTGATGCCCACCGGCAGCGGCAAGTCGCTCTGCTACCAGATCCCGGGCCTCGCCCGCGGCGGCACCACGCTCGTCATCAGCCCGCTCATCGCGCTGATGGAAGACCAGACGGCCAAGCTGCAAGCGATGGGACTGAGAGCCGAGCGCATCCACTCCGGCCGCAGCCGCGAGGAGTCGCGCGCGGTCTGCCGCGCCTACCTCGACGGCGGGCTCGACTTCCTCGCCATCGCCCCCGAGCGGCTCTCGGTGCCCGGCTTCCCGGAGATGCTCGCGCGGCGCAAGCCGGTGCTCATCGCCGTCGACGAGGCCCACTGCATCTCGCACTGGGGCCACGACTTCCGCCCCGACTACCGGCTGCTCGGCGACCGCCTGCCGCTGCTCGAGCCGGCGCCGGTGCTCGCGCTGACGGCCACGGCCACCGTGCGCGTCCAGGACGACATCCTCGAGCAGCTCGGCATCAAGAGCGCGCGGCGCTTCATCCACGGCTTTCGCCGCGACAACCTGGCCATCGAGTCGATCGCCCGGTCGAGAGCGGGGCGGCTCGACGACGTGGTCGCCGCGCTCGAGGCGCCCGACCGGCTGCCGGCCATCGTCGACGTGCCGACGCGCAAACAGGCCGACGAGGTCGCCGAGGAGCTCGGACGCCAGCACCGCTGCGCGGCCTACCACGCCGGGCTCGACGCGCCGCAGCGCGCCCGCACCCAGGAGCGGTTCCTCGCCGGCGAGCTCGAGGTCATCGTCGCCACCATCGCCTTCGGGATGGGCATCGACAAGGCCGACATCCGCACCGTGATCCACATGGCGCTGCCCGGCACGCTCGAGGGCTACTACCAGGAGATCGGCCGCGCGGGCCGCGACGGGAAGCCCTCGCGGGCGCTGCTGCTCTACTCGTATGGCGACCGCAAGATCCACGAGAGCTTCCTCGGCCGCGACTACCCCGAGCCCACGGTGCTCGCCGGGCTGCTCGAGTCGATCCCCGCCGCCGGAGTCGATCGCGCCGCGCTCGGCGAGGCCTCGGGCCTCGAGCCCGAAGTCTTCGGGCCCGCCCTCGAGAAGCTCTGGATCCACGGCGGGGTCACCGTCGATGCCGAGGACGTGGTGCGGCGCGGCAAGTCGAGCTGGCGCGCCAGCTACGAAGCCATCCGCCGCTACCGCGAGCAGCAGCTCGACGACATCCTCGACTTCGCCCAGTCGAACGGCTGCCGGATGGTGCGGCTGGTGCGCCACTTCGGCGAGACGCGGGATACGCGGCCCTGCGGCCTCTGCGACGCGTGCAAGCCGAAGGGCTGCGTCGGTCGGCGCTTCCGCTCGCCCACCTCACGCGAGCGGGCGCAGGCCGAGCGGGTCCTCGACGAGCTCGAGCGGCGCGACGGCCTCGCCACCGGGACGCTCTTCCGCTCGCTGTTCGAGGGAAAGCTCGAGCGGCGTGACTTCGAGAGCATGCTCGACGCGATGGAGCGCGCCGGGGCGATAGCCCTCGAGGAGGACGCGTTCGAGAAGGACGGCAAGATGCTGCGGTTTCGCCGGGTCAAGCTCCAGCGCGCGGCCCGCTCGACCGTGCACGGCGACACCTTCCTGCTCGACGCCGACTCGCCAGCACCTGCGGCCACCAAGCCGTCGGTGACGGTTCGCAAGAGAGCCGGCTCGGTCGGCGCGAAGCCCAAGCCCTCTCGACAGCCCCAAGCCGGCTCGCCCGACTCGGCGGCCTTCGAAGCGCTGCGGGCCTGGCGGCGCGAGACCGCGCGCGCCCGGGGCATCCCCGCCTTCCGCATCCTGACCGACCAGGTCCTGGGCGCCATCGCGCTCGAGCAACCGGCCAACCTCGGCGAGCTGCACCAAGTGCGCGGGATGGGACCGAAGCTGATCGAGAAGTACGGCGCGCAGATCCTCGCGATACTCGAGAGGACGGCCGGCCGCTGACGAGGCTCCGCCTCCGCCCCAGCCGCAGCCGGTGCGATGCCCCGATCCTTCAAATCCTCTCGCCGCGAGCGGCAGGATGCTTGCGCAGCTCATGGCGCAAGAACTCCTTGAGCCTGGGCATGCCCTTGAGCGCCGGGAAGCGATCGAGAATCGCCTTGAGGCCGGGGCTGACCGCCTCCCAGGGCGCGCCGCGCATCTCCTGCAGGTGCGCCCGCAAGCCGGAGACGATCGCGTAGGCCGCGTTGGCGGCGTTGGCCGCGACCCCGCCCAGCTCGGGAGCAGCCTCGCAGCCAGCGACCGAGCCCGCCCTCAAGGTCCAGACGAAGCCACTCCAACGCGCCTCGTCCTCCCACAGCGCGTCGAGCGCGGCCTCGAACACCGCGCGCGCGAGCTCGCGGCGCTCCTCGATGGCGTCGACGATGACAAAATCGCAGTCGTCTTCCTCGGAGGCCGGAGCGTCGAGCGCAACCTGAGCGGCCTCGGCCGCGCAGGCCTCGATGACGGGCCACAGCGCGTTGCCCAGGCCGAAGACCTCGAGCCGCTGGCAGGTACGTTCGACCATGCCGGCAGCCAGCGGCTGGGCGCCCGTTGCGTCGGGCCGCTCGACCAGCAGGAGCTGGGCAATCCACTCGAGGCGCACGGAGGGCTTCGCCTCGGCGCCTTTGACGAGCCTGTCGATGAGCGAGCGCAGGTAGCCGGCGACGTAGTGGCCGGTCCGCGAGATGGCGGGGCTGTCGGTCCACCCCTCCGCGAGGCGCTCGGCTTCGTCGGCCTCGCGCTCGAGTGCCTGGGCCACGGCCCGGTTCTGGAGCGGGGTGAGGACCAGCGGCATCGTCGGGCCGTGCCGCGCGTCGTCGCGCAGGTCGGCGGCGATCATCTCGAGGTGCGCGGTGCAGCCCTTCGAGCGCTCGAGCAGCGAGGCGACGACCAGCTTCTCCGGGGCCGTCAGGCTTCGCCAGTGGAGGTCCTCGATGCTGCGGCGCGTGGAGGGTGTGGCTGGGAGGGCCATGGGATCTTTCGGATCGTGCGGAATGCGCCATCCTAACCCGCGAGGGATGCCGAGGAGGCAGGTTTCAGCCCCCAGGCTCCAGGTAGAGCCTTCCGCAGCGGCCGGAGGAGACCTGCTGGCCGGGGCGCCGAGCCCGGAATCCCGACCTCCCGCTGGATTTCCCTTGGAAGGCGCACGGCGCCGGCTGCGGCCGTCCCCGCCTCGCGCGGATTCGCCGGCGGGAGGCTTCCGACACCTCTTGCGCCCCTTTCCGCGAGCCGTAGACTCCAAACTCCAAACTCCAAACTCACAACTAAGAAAAAGAGCCCGGCCTCCAGGGGAGACCAGGCTCGGGAAAAGCTCGCTACGTCAGCGCTCAGACAGCGCGGACGTTCGCAGCCTGTAGGCCCTTCGGGCCCTTGACGACCTCAAACTCGACCCGCTGGCCCTCGGCCAGGGTGCGAAAGCCGTCGGATTGGATTGCGGTGTGATGGCAGAAGACGTCTTCGCCGCCGTCTTCCTGCTTGATGAACCCGAAACCCTTCGCGTCGTTGAACCACTTCACGGTACCAGTTGCCATTTGTTGCATTCCTCAGCTTGGGACGAGGCACTGCGCCACGCCACCACAGCACTACAACCGCGGAAGTGCGGTTGGTCATTCCGGGCGCCTCGCGCGCGGCGCGGGCGCCCCTCTCCTCAGGGGCTCGCAGGCTTGGAGCTCACGGGCTTGCCGACCGGGAGAATCGCCGCGGGTTGAGCCCCCTCGGCCAGCCCCAACACCTGGCGCGTCTTGTCCGGCTCGAAGCCGCCGACGAAGGTCGCGCCGAGCCCGAGCGAGGTCACCTCGAGCAGCAGGTTCTCGGCGGCGAGCCCCACCTCGATCATCGCCAGGCGCTCGGCTCTGGCGCCCAGGCTCTCGGAGCGTGCCGGCTCCCAGACCAGCGCGAAGACCGCCGGAGCGTCTTTGATCCAGCGCTGGCCAATCGCCTCATCGACCAGCCGGTCGCGAAGGTCGCCGGCGGCCCGGCTCTCGAGCCGATGTCCTTCCGGCAGATAGCGGTAGAGGCCAGGGGCGACTCCGTCGACACGCGACACGAGCACGAGCAGCTCGAGCGGATAGGTCGCGCGCGCCGAGGGCGCGGTGCGGTGACCCTTGGCGTCGACGACGCCCTGCGCGGCCCAGCAAAGCTGGGCGAGCTGCGCCTGGGTGAGCGACGCCTCCGGCGAGAGCTGGCGCACCGAGCGGCGCTTCGCCAGCGCCTGGTCCAGGGCCATGCCGCCGGCCACGCGGGCGGCAGGCAGCTCGACGGCTGCGGGAGCCTCGGGCGCTGCCACGAGCGAGAGTCCGAGCAGAAGCGCTATCCCAGCACTCACGGTTCATCCCTCCGGTTCGATGGTTGACCTGCGATGGACGGCCTCAGGGCGACGGGGGTAGGGGCCTGGGAGTCGTCCGCGGCGCGCAGGAGGCCCGACCGAGCAGGCGCGCACGGTCCTTAGAGCTTGAGCTCGATGCCCTCGCGGGCGCCGAAGACGACGAGCTTCGAGCCGAGGGCCTTCGCCCGCGAGTTGCACAGCGCGACGATGGTGTCGACCTCGGCGTCCGAGTGCATCGGGTCGTGGTGGAAGAGGGCGAGCTGCTTGGCCCCGGCGCGGACGGCGAAGTCGACGACGGTGGTCGCCCGCGGGTGCCCCCAGCCGATCTTCTTCTGGTACTCGGAGTCGGTGTACTGGCCGTCGGCGATGAGCAGGTCGGCGTCGCGCGCGAACTCGATCATCTCCTCGGGGATCGGGCGCAGCTCGCCAGGATGCTTCCCGGCAAGGGACGGATCGGGAAGCAGAAGGTCGTGCTCGTGGTCGGTCGAGTAGACGATCTTGCGTCCGTCGTGCTCGAAGGCGAAGCCGAGGCTGTCGCCGGGGTGCGTCTGACGAAAGGCGGTCACGCGCACGTTGCCGACCATCGCCGTGGTGTCGAGGTCGTTGGTGATGAGCCGGCTGCCGAGCTCGCCGAAATTGACCGGGAAATAGACCGACTCCATCTGGCCCGAGAGCAGGTCGTGGATGGTGCGGTCCTGCTTGGACGCCCCGTAGACATGCAGCGTGTTGGCCGGGAGGTAGGCCGGCACGAAGAAGGGAAAGCCCTGGATGTGATCCCAGTGCGGATGGCTGAAGAACAGGTGCAGGGTGAGGGGCTGCTTGCCGCAGCGGCGCAGCAGGTCGAGGCCGAGCTCGCGCAGCCCCGTGCCGCCGTCGCAGATGATGATCTGGTCGTCGGCCCGAATCTCGATGCACGGGGTGTTGCCGCCGTATCGCTCGGTCCGCGGGCCGGGAGTGGGGATCGAGCCGCGCGTACCCCAGAACTTCACGAAGAGCGACATCAGCGCCCCTTGCGGAAGACGAAAACGACCCTGCCGAGCTGGAGATGGTCTCCGTCGCGCAGGACTGCCGAGTGGATCCTCAACCCGTTGAGGAAGACGCCGTTGCGGCTGTCAAGGTCCTCGCACTGCCATTCGTTCTCGGACTTCGAGAGCATGAAATGGCGACGCGACAGATCCAGCGAGTCGATGTGCACGTCAACCTGGCTCGAGCGACCGAAGACGAGCTTGTCCTTCTCGAGGCTCACGACCCGAGGCGCGCCCGGGCCGCTCAGCATCTCGAGCGACGAGGGCTTGGCCCGCAACTGGGCGAGAATCTCGACCGACAGCTCGAGGACTCCCGTTGCTTCCTTGTCGTCAAAGTCGTCGAAGTCCCCGGCCATGACGGCGCTTGCTCCCTCTCATTGCGGCTGAGACGCAATCCATCCCTGCTGGTCATTGCTCCATACCGAAACTTGTCGGCCTTGGCCAAGTGAGTCGAGCGTTCACGAGGCCAACAGGAAGCATCCAGCCCCTCCAGTCTCGACGACTCCCGATCCTCACACAAGGGGGGATTTGCCGCCCGTACAGAGGTTCTTGCGGCCGGCGCAGGTCCAAGCCGCCACTTGCCAAGCCCTAAACCGGACCAGCCGGAAACCGGGGCCGCAGGCTCCAGGCCCGGAGCCCAGGTCGGGCCGTCCGCAAAGGCGCGCGGACCGGGCCCGATGTGCCTCTGTCTACTCGGCTCGGGGCCGTCTACTTTGCCAAGCTTGCAGAGACTCGAACCGCTACTGTCGCGCGCCAATTCGCGGCGCGAGACAGCGCGGCGCCGGCGGACCAGAGGCGGCCTCTCGTTTCCAGGGGCCGACCGGGCGCGCTGTCGGACGATGGCCGAGACACGAAAGGCCGGGGAAGAAATGAAGGTGTCGGGCGCCGCGGGAGCCCGGTTCGCCGGGACCGGCGGCGGCGAGCGCAGGCTTGTCTTCCGGCAGCGCGCAGCTCCTGTCGCCCGGCACGAGCCCTTCCCTCCTTCACTCGTAGTCGAAGGCCTCGAGCGCAGCAGACCGGCCGAATCCTTCCATCTCTGTTCTCCTATGAGGCATCATGGCGGCGCGCAAAAAGGAGGGGGAGATCGTGAGTACCCATGCGCAGGAAGACCTGCCCACCGCAGTGACTCGCTGTGTGACCTGCCCGTTGTGTCGAGCAAGGCATGGAGCGCTCGATGCCTGCCCGGTGGCTCCGGCGCCAGCGCGCAGCACGACCCTCGAGCTCAAGCGGCCCACACCTCGGAAGGTCTCGTCCAAGCCGGCGATCTCCTCCTCGATTGTCGTGCCCGCGACCCCGCCGCGCGCGCAGAGCCCGACAGACGAGCTGCTCGGACAGGTCGTCGGCAACTTCCGCATCGTGCGCCTACTGGGCCGCGGCGGCATGGGAGCGGTCTACCTCGGCGAGCACACGCTCATCGGCAGCCGGGTGGCGATGAAGTTCCTCCATCCGCATGTCGCCTCGGACCCGGTGCTCGTGCAGCGCTTCTTCTCCGAGGCCCGCGCGGTCAACCTCATCGGCCACGAGAACATCGTCGCGATCATCGACCTCGCCGTGCTGCCGCCGGCCCGCTACTACCTGGTGATGGAGTTTCTCGACGGGGCTCCGCTCTGCTCGAGGATCGGCCGGCCCTTTCCCCTCCCCTCGCTCGTTTCGATCACCTCCCAGGTCTGCGACGCGATTCAGGCCGCGCACGACGCCGGGGTCATCCACCGCGACCTCAAGCCCGACAACATCTTCCTCGTGCGGCGCGACAGCGACGACTTCGTCAAGGTCGTCGACTTCGGCATCGCTCGGCTCGGCACGGCTCCGAGCGGGGTGACCGCTGCCGGCTTCGTCGTCGGCACCCCGGAGTTCATGGCCCCCGAACAATGGGTGAACTCGAGCGTGGACGGCCGCGCCGATCAGTACGCGATCGGAGTCATCACCTATGCGATGGCGACCGGGAGGCTGCCTTTCCACGAGAGTGGTCAGCTCGCCTACTACCGGGCGCACACCGAGAAGACTCCGCCCGCGCCCCGCTTGCTCAACCCGGAGCTGCCCGTTGGCGTCGAGCAGGTGATCCTCAAGGCGCTCTCCAAGAAGCCCGGCGACCGCTTCGCCAACGTAAGGGAGCTGAAGCTTGCCCTCGAGGCGGCGGGCAACCCGCCGCTGCCCCTGGCCTCGGTTTCCTCGGCTCTTGCCGCGCCGGCCGCTCCCGGCCTGCCTGAGCTCGCTGCCACCTCGCCCACCCCGCCGGCCCCCTCGTACCCGGTCGACGCGCAATGGGGCGGCAACTGGCGCCGCGGGCTGACGTGCGCGGACTTGAGCGCCGCCGGGATGCTCATCGTCTGCGCCCCGCCCCACCCGCCGCTCCGGGCGCCGATAGCCGTGCGTATCGCGCATCCCGACGGAACCCTGGAGACCGAAGCCGAGGTGGTGCGGCACGTGACTGCCGAGCAGGCCGCGGCCTGGGGAACGCGGGCGGGCTTTGCCGTGCAGTTCTCGGCCGAGCGCGCCCTGGTCAAGGCTGGACTCGAGCGTCTGCAGCGTGGCGAGGCGCCCTTCTTGGCAGAGCAGGCGGACGCATCGCACGACGACCCGGAGGCGGAGGCTGTCCTCGGACGCTACCGCTCTCGCCTGAAGCTCGACGTCTATGCCCTCCTGGGCTGCGCGTGGGACGCGCCGTGCAGCGAGATCCGGCAGCGCTTTCGCCACGCGGTCGCCGAGGTCGACTCGCTCACGGCGCGCCCCATCTCGTTCTGCCAGCGCATGGAGGTCTCCCGCATCTCAACCCGGCTGCGCGAGGCGTTCGAGACGCTCTCCAGTCCCGCCAAGCGGGCGGCCTTCGATGCCGAGAACAGGAACTTCCGCGGCGTGGCGAGGTGCCTGAGCTCCGGGCTGACGGCGAGCGAAGCCGAGCGGCTGCGCCGTGAGTTCCTGGCCAAGCGCCCGCGCAACGGGACGATGGCGAGCTTGAAGCTGGCCGCCGCGCACGCGCGCGAGACCGCCAACGAGACCGCGCGCGCGCTCGCCGAGTACGAGGCCGCGCTAGGCCTCGACCCGCTCAACCTCGACGCGCATCACGCCTACTGGAACCTCAAGAAGCGGGGCGGCAGCGGGTAGGGGAGTTGTAAGTTCTGAGTTGTGAGCGCGGGCTTCGCCGAACCCCATTCGCTGGCCGAGGCCTCCCGGCGTCAAAGGCCCCGTCGACCCTGGTCGCGGCTGCGCCCGGGGAGCGCTTCTCACGCCGACGGGCTGCCAAGCAAGACGGGCCTCCTTTCGCGGCAAATCCAGGTTGGAAATGCGCTCGTCGAGCGGGCCCGCGGCGCTTTCACGAAGCGGGGGACCGAGCCAGGCGACGAATCCCCAGCCTTCGAGCGCGGTTCGGTAGACTCCCCGCCAACGGGCACCGACGCCCGCGCGTGGTGGATAGATGCCGAAGCCCCAGTTCCAGAATCCCTTGCCGCCGGCAGCAGCGGCCTGCGTCGTCGAGGGCGTTCTCGAGCGGGTCACCTACGCGAACGAAGAGACGGGCTGGAGCGTGGTGCGCGTGACGGTGCCGGGCAGGCGCGAGCCGGTCACCGCTGTCGGCAACCTGCTCGGCGTCCAGCCCGGCGAGAGCCTGCGGCTGACCGGCCAATGGGTGAACGACAAGCAATACGGCGAACAGCTTCGGGTCAGCTCGTACTGCACGGTCCAACCCTCCACGGTCACCGGCATCGAGAAGTACCTCGGCTCGGGCATGGTGCGCGGAATCGGCAAGGTGATGGCCAAGCGGCTCGTCGAGCGCTTCGGGCTCGAAACCCTCGAGGTCATCGACGAGGCGCCCGAGCGGCTGCTCGAGGTCGAGGGCATCGGCCAGGTGCGCAGCTCCCGTATCCGCGAGGCCTGGGCCGAGCAGCGCGAGATTCGCCAGGTGATGGTCTTCCTGCAGTCGCATGGCGTCTCGCCGGCCTTCGCCGTGAAGATCTACCGGCACTACAAAGACGCGGCGATCAGCGTCGTCAAGAGCAACCCCTACCGGCTCGCGCAGGACATCTTCGGCATCGGGTTCAAGACCGCCGACGCGATCGCCCAGCGGCTCGGTATCTCCAAGGACTCCGTCGAGCGGGCCGAAGCCGGGGTCCTGCACGTGCTCGGCGAGCTCTCCGACGACGGCCACGTCTACTATCCGCATCGCGAGCTGCTCGAGAGCGCCCGCGAGATCCTGGAGATCGACGAGGCGATCATCGCCACGGCCATCTCCCGGCTCTCGGGCGAGCACCTGGTCGTCGAGAGGGCTCAAGAGGTGTCGCTCGCCCTCCCTGACCTCGGCCCGCTCCCTCTGGCCCCCTCGAGCGAAGTCGAGCGGCCCTCGGCTTCGGCTTGCCCCGAGCCTGCCGAGGGGCTCGGGCCGACCGGTTGTCGCTCCAAGGATTCTTCGGCACCTCTTCAGGCCCGCGAGGACAGCCCGGTCTACCTCAAGGCGCTGCACGTCGCCGAGAGCGGCACCGCGTCGCTGCTGCGAGCGCTGATGGGCGCGCCGGTCGCCCCGGTCGACCTCGACGTCCCGAGGGCTGTCGCCTGGTTCGAGGCGCGCGCGGGCATCGAGCTGGCCGACGAGCAGCGCGCGGCGATAGCCCAGGCCACCTACTCGAAGGTCCTGGTGATCACCGGCGGGCCCGGCACCGGGAAGACCACGCTCGTCAACGGCGTCATCTCCATCCTCGAGAAGAAGGGCCGGCGCATCCTGCTCGCCGCGCCCACCGGACGGGCCGCCAAGCGCATGAGCGAGGCGACCGGACGCGAAGCGCGCACCATCCACCGGCTGCTCGAGTTCAGCCCGAAGACGATGTCCTTCCAGCGCAACCGCGACAACCCGCTGGAGGCCGACCTGCTCATCGTCGACGAGGCCTCGATGATCGACACGGTGCTCGGCTACGACGTGCTCAAGGCCCTGCCGCCGCGCTGCCAGCTCGTGCTCGTCGGCGACGTCGACCAGCTCCCGTCGGTCGGCCCGGGAAGCGTGCTGAGCGACCTCATCGACTCCGGGGCGGTGCCGGTGGTGCGCCTGTCGCAGATCTTCCGCCAGGCGCAGCAGAGCCAGATCGTCGTCAACGCCCACCTCATCAACCGGGGCGAGTTTCCCAGGCTCAAGGGCGGGGCGAGCTCGGACTTCTTCTTCCTCCCCGAGGAGACGCCCGAGGCGGTCCTCGCGACGGTCAAGGGACTCGTGCACGAGAGGCTGCCGCGCCGCTACGGCTTCGACCCGGTCGAGGACATTCAGCTTCTGACCCCGATGCGCCGCGGGCTGCTCGGCGCGGCGAGCCTCAACGCCGAGCTCCAGGCGCTGCTCAATCCGCAGGGCCGCTCGGTGGTGCGCGGCAGCCGGGTGTTTCGGGTCGGCGACAAGGTGATGCAGCTTCGCAACAACTACGACCTCGAGGTCTACAACGGCGACATCGGACGGGTCGCGCACATCGACGCCGAGGAGCAACAGGTCGAGGTGCGCTTCGATGGGCGGGGGGTCGTCTACGACTTCAGCGATTTGGACGAGCTCGTCCTCTCCTACGCCTGCACCGTCCACAAGTCGCAGGGCAGCGAGTATCCGTGCGTGGTCTTGCCGCTGCACACCCAGCACTTCCCGATGCTGCAGCGAAACCTGCTCTACACCGCCATGACCCGGGGCAAGCGGCTGGTGGTGATCGTCGGGACCAGGCGCGCGTTGGCGATAGCCGTCCGCAACGCGAGCCCTCTCGAGAGAAAGACGCGTCTCGCCGAGCGCCTGCAGCACTAGCTGACCGGCTTTCCCCTTCTGTCAATCAGCGACCACCTCCCCCCGCGCCCGGCGGGCAACGGGTTGCCGTCAGGCGCTCGCTGGGGCATGTCCGATGGCTGCCGCACGGGGTGAGGAGGAACCGCCCGCCCTCGAGTCCGACGAGGTGGCGAGAAGCCGCCAAGCGGGGCCTCGAAGCGGGCAAGGCCGCGTTCGGCTCCTCTCCGCTTTTCCGGACCCGCGAACGGGGAGCGGAGGGCTATCGCATTGATTTTACGAGCGTCTTTCAGCCTGCCGGCCAAGCGCCAGGAAGGGGTCGATGTGCTAGCCTTCGGCTCCTATTGCCCACTCGGGGGAGCACGATGATCAAGAGCATCCTGGTTCTGGAGAGTCCTTGGGACACCGAGTCGCTGCGCTCGATGTCGGTCTGGCCGTTCGTCAGCGAGTTTTGCCAGATCGTGGGCATCGAGCCGCTCTTCCGGACCTTCCACGACTCGGCCTCGCTCTCCCACTGGGTCGACGTCTACCACAACGAGCACCAGGCCTCGTCCAAGCTGCTCTACATCGCCGCGCACGGCCACCGCAGCCGCCTGTCGGCGCTCACCGCGGTCAACCACAGCACCGTCGCCGACATCCTCAAGCGCGCGAAGAGCGTCGAGTACGTGCACTTCGGCTCCTGCTCGTTCGGCAACGAGGAGTCGCTGCGGCGCCTGATGAAAAACGCCCGTCACGTGCGCTGGATCGCCGGATACGGCACCGCGGACATCAGCTGGGTCGAGTCGACCCTGTTCGACATCCTGTTCTGGCACCGGGTGCTCGTCCGAGACGACGACCACAAGTACAAGCACCAGACGACCATGATGACCGAGCTCTTCCAGAACAACCCGCTCGCCAAAGACATGGGGTTCACCGTCTGCTATCGGCGCGGCCGCACGGTCTGCACGCTCAACTCGACCAATTGCGTCGTCGACGACCGCGAGCGCTCGGCAGCATAGGCGCGGGTTCTCCTCGATGACCGGACCGCCCGGCGCAACGCGACTCTTCGCCGCGCACGGGTGACGAGGCCGGGGAGGCGCTGGCCTGCTCGATGACCGGACCGCCTGGCGCACGCGACCTCTCCTAAGATCCGCCCGTCGCGAGCGCGGAGCCAGGAGGCAGGTTCGCCGGCCAGGCATCCGGCCGCGTGTCGCATCGGTCAGCCTCTCGCTGGCTCGCGCGCCTTCCTGCTCGCCAAAGCGGGCACGGGCGGGCGCCCGGCGATCTGCTATGGATCCCCGCGCGCGCGGCCGAGGCGGGAAGCCGCGACGCGCGCGGCCGCGTTGAACAAGCTCCGGAGAGACGGCACCCGATGGAATTCGACCCCTTCATCATCCAGGTCTCTGAAGAGGAGATCCGCCGCGAGAAGGCCAAGGGGCGCGAGCTGCGCCAGAGCCGCTGGTGGAAGACCCGCCTGTCGCGAGGCCTGTGCCACTACTGCGGCCGCACCTTCCCGCCGGCCGAGCTCTCGATGGACCACGTCGTCCCCGTCGTCCGAGGCGGCAAGAGCACCCGCGGCAACGTCGTGCCCGCCTGCAAGGACTGCAACAGCAAGAAGAAGTACCTGCTGCCCATCGAGTGGCAGGAGTACCTCGAGTCGCTCAAGTAGCCTCTCGGGCCAGCGGAGGGGTGGACGGCGGCCTTCGGTTGGAGCAGGCGCCGCTCGCGTCAACGGGCCGCCCCGCCCCCGCCTAGCGGTCGTGGCTACTTCTTTGTTCATGGAGCGCTGTAGCTGCGCTCGAACCGAGGCTCGCCCATTCCCCCAACGCGGGGTCCTCTGCCACGTCGATTGCCGGCGCGAAAGCTCGGCCCTCGGGGCGGATTGGACGCGCCCGAGGGACGGCAGGACGGATGAGCGCGGCCAAACGCTCGAGCTGGCCGCGCTCGAAGGGAGGCGGGGATGCGGAAGGCTCGCAGTTTCAAGGGGTATTTGTACGGGCTCGGCGGCGGCATCGCCGCGGGCGCGTCCATGATGTACCTGCTCGATCCTACCGGGGGCAGGCGCAGGCGCCACCGGGCGGAAGAGAAGGCGTACCACGCCCTCAAGGCGACCGATCAGGCGGCCGTCATGGGCGTCCGCGACTTCTCCCAGCGCAGCCGCGGGCTGTTCTCCGAACTCGCCTCGGCCTGGAAGAAGGAGGGGGCCAGCGATCCGGTCCTCTACGAAAGGGTGCGCGCAAAGCTCGGACGCTTGTCCACCCACCCGCGCGCCATCGAGGTCTCGATCAAAGAGGGCCGGGTCGAGTTGCGCGGACCGATCCTCAAGCGCGAGGTCGATCGCCTCCTCGTCGGCCTGTCGGGCGTGCGCGGGGTGAAGGGGATAGACAACCATCTCGAAGTCCACGAGAGCGCCGGCGGCATCCCGTCGCTGCAGGGCACCGGCCACGTCCCCAAAAGCCGGTTCTGGGCGCCCTCGACGCGGCTGGCGACGACCACCGCCGGCGCCGGGCTGGCGCTGCTCGGCTTGCGCCAACGCGGCCCGGTCGGCTGGGGCCTGGCGGGCACCGGGGCGCTGCTGGCGCTGCGCGGAGCGACCAACCTCGACCTGAAGCGCCTCTTCGGCTTTCGGGCGGGCCGCCGCGCCATCGACCTGACCAAGACCATCAACATCAACGCGCCGCTCGAGGAGGTCTTCAGCTACTTCCAGGGCTTCGAGAACTTCCCGCGCTTCATGAGCCACATCAAGAGCGTGCAGCGCATCGGCGACAACCGCTGGCGCTGGACGGTCGAGGGCCCGGCGAAGGTGCCGTTCACCTGGGACGCGGAGGTCACCCGCTTCGTGCCGAACAAGGTGCTCGCCTGGAAGAGCCTGGGCAACGCGAGCGTCAAGAGCGCGGGCATCATCCACTTCGACAAGACCGACGAAGGCACGCGGCTGCACATCCGCATGGGCTACAACCCGCCGGCCGGCGCGCTCGGGCACGCGTTCCTCAAGGTCTTCCGCGCCGACCCGCGCAAGCAGATGCACGACGACCTGCTGCGCTTCAAGTCGCTGCTCGAAAAGGGCAAGGCGACCGGTCGACAGACGGTCACCCGTGAAGAGGTGCAGCCGCAGAGACCGCTGCACTAGAGCCTCCGGGCAGGTCCGCAGAGAGCCCCGTCCTCCTCGAGGGCGGGGCTTGGTCGTCTTTGCGCCCGGGGCCCCGCGGCAAAGCGGGACGCGCGGCGTTTGGTCCCTCGAGCGGTTCGCCACATAATGCGCGCGCCGCTCGACCCGGGCGGAAGGAGTGCACCGACGTGACCGAAGAAAAAGGCGGAGGCTCAGGCCGCCGCAAGAAGAAGCCAACGCCTCCGGAAGCCGTCGTCCGGATCTTCCGCCCGGGCGAGCGCCCGGCAAAGGCGGCCGAACCCGAAGCGCCGCCTTCCGAGCCGATCCCGGTCGAGCTTCTCGCGGGCCGAAAGCGTCCGCCGCCCAAGGGCCGATTCGTCACCGCGGGGCGCATCGAAGGCCAGCCTGACGAACAACCTCTGGCGGGAGCAGGACGCCCACCTCCGCACTCAGAGGAGCAGACAGGCAGGCCTCCCGTTGAGCGCGTCCCGCAGCCGGAACCCTTCGACGCTGCTACGCGGCTCGGCGCCCCTGAAGGTCCGCGGCGCGAAGGTCGTCCCGGCGGCTTTGGCAAAGGCCC
>ENA-UOOH01001381-UOOH01001381.1-fermentation-metagenome-genome-assembly--contig:-NODE-1381-length-23847-cov-8.497100_pt1 | contig 23847 bp, 16 predicted proteins | sample MGYA00245778_ERZ724025 | MGnify/ENA primary metagenome ERZ724025 (study PRJEB28704, sample SAMN03018313) | fermentation metagenome | biome: anthropogenic terrestrial biome; feature: soil; material... | reverse complement strand
AACTGTCCCCTACACCATAAAATAAATAGATTATTCCATATTGAGAATTGCTGTTGTTTGCTGATCAGAGCCCAAACAGACCTTGGCTGGGGTAGGCTTGTTCAAGCAAGCTCAACATCTCCTGCTTAACCGCGAGGTTCAGCTTTCGAGGGTCCAGGGAAGGGTCAAGTTCATGGGGAAATTTCGCTTGTCCGATATCAATGTGCAGCGGTCTCTGCCAATGTGGTTTTTTCGATAGACGCTGCATGACAAACTGGGCTGTTATCGCAAATTGTTGCCTTCGTTTGGGGGTTGGTCCTAATTTCGCAAACCACGAATTCCAGGCTCGCTCAGTCACAATTCCACTCACCAATACCGGCAAAAGCTGTGTTTCGGGAACTTTATTGAGGAAAACACCGATGCTGTCAGACCAGTTTTGCAGCGATTCTGCCGCGCCAGCCATCACAGCAGGATCTGGTTCCAGCAACCCTTTTGGAAAGATAATCACCGCGTTTTTGTCATTGAGCGCCTGGATGATCTCACGGATGGCTTCCAATTTAAAGGTTGAACCGGGTACGAGGGTAAGCATGTGCCTGTTGATGTTCCGCAGCACCCTCATGAATCCCTTCTGCTGGGCAACGATTTTGACATCCTCTCGTTTTATACAGGCGAGCACCCCGAGAATATCAATCAAACCAGGGTGATTTGCGACAACCAGCAATGGTCCGGTTTCGGGGACTGCTTCCTGGTTTGTGACCACAAGCCCTTCAGAAAAAGCGTAAGTAGCCCGAATAGCGGTTTCGTTAAGTGAGGCTTCCTCCAGCTGTTCGTCAATTCGCGCGAGTATCTCTGCCAACCAACCCGCGGGACCTGTGCCAAATCGGTCGATCAGCCAACTGATGATATTGCGGCTGCCTAAATTTGCCGAAGTTTTGATGTCTTCCAGCACGATTCTTCTCAGGCTTTGTTTTTTACTCAGATTCATTTGACTTTATTCTAAGCTGACAATAGCTTATATTGTTATTTTTGTACGTGATAAAAGGCAATTCTCAATATGGAATAATCTGTTTATTGTCTGTGGGTGCAGGGGACGGCGTGGCAGCCGTTCCGCGAGTAGCCGTAGGACGTAACGTCAGTACCAACGAAGTAGGCAAGGTTCTTGTTGGGAAAGGTTCAGATTCTTACGAAGTACACTATGTGTCACTTCGTTCAGAATGACAAAACCCAGTCCATATTCCCTGTTCCCTGTTTCCTATTCCCTTTTCGCGGTTGCCAAGCCGTCCCGTGAGTAGCCGTAGGGTAAGACGGCTTCGCCGGTACATGGACAAGCCGCGTTCTCTACGAAAAGATGGCTTTGCCGGTACAAACGTCTCGCCCTACGAAAAGATGGCTTTGCCGGTACAAACGTCTCGCCCTACGAATGATGGCTTCGCCGGAACGGGACAGGCTGCGTTCCCTACGAATGATGGCTTCGCCGGAACGGGACAAGCCGCGTTCCCTACGAAAAGATGGCTTCGCCGGAACGGGACAAGCCGCGTTCCCTACGAAAAGATGGCTTTGCCGGAACGGGACAAGCCGCGTTCCCTACCAAAAGATGGCTTCGCCGGAACAAGCCCGAGCCGCCTTGAGTAGGGCAAGCTTTCGAAATGGGCCAATCACCTGTTTTCTCATTTTAGTGTCCAGAAAAACACGCTCTTACAAGTTGAAATCAGGCTAATGTTGGAATATGAGAAACCCAGGTACGAGCAGGACCGATCACCCATAAACCATCAACTGGCTGACGAACCACCAGGGAGCTTGTTTTTCGGTTCCGTTTGCCGCCGTCTCTAACGATCAATTTTGATTGGGTTTCTCTGGCAAGGGTCTTGCAACTACATACATGACACTATTTAATTTACTGAGCGCCAACCATGAAAAACCAAACCTACACATCCAGAGAAGAGCCGCCACGGCGAAAAAGCCAGTCAATGAAAATCTGGCTTCCCGCGCTATTGTTGTTGATTCTTGCTATCTTCTTAATCTTTTCAGAAAATAAGACGACTTCATCTAAAAGCGCTGCAATGCCCACAGCAGAACCCGGAACTCAAGATGCATTTGAACTGCTGCTCTACTCTCAATTGCCCGAACTGATCCAAGAAGCTGGTCAAACCAACTGGTCGTTGGACGAAGTGCAGTTCAACGACGACAACACCCAGGCATTGCTCTGGATGGCAGAAAGTGAAGAAAGTGGCTCCGATGTACTTGCCAGGGAACCCCAGATAGTACTGGCGCTGTGGGATTTTGACGATGGAAATTGGCATTTACACCTTGTGGAGGATGAGGATTTTAGCGTGGTTTTCCTAAACAGCGATTTCAAAGACCTCGAGATGGCTTCCCGTTTCTTCCCAAATGCCGACCCCAAGGCAAGCCCTGGGGTGGTTTATGGGGGTTATAAACTGCCCTGGAAAGCCGGTTTGGAAAAACGTATCACCTGGTCAGTTGCACACAGCTCGTGTAAACCGAAATATTATTGTACTTATGCTTTTGATTTTGCTGATGGGACCATGTTCGAAATTGTGGCGGCAAAATCAGGTTATGTCTATCATTGGCGCGACACCTGCTGGAATGGTGATTCGAACTGCACCAACAGCATCACCCTCGAAGACCGCAGTACTACCCCCTGGACCTACCAAATCTACCTGCACCTGGCAAATAACAGCATTCCATCAGCATTAAAGCAAGAGGGCACCTTCGTGCCCCAGGGCACAAAAATTGGTAATGCTGATGATACCGGTATAAGCACCGGACATCACCTGCATTTCATGGTAATTGAAGAATCGACCCTGGATAGCTGCAAAAATTATTGCTTTGGCAGGTCTGTGGATATCACATTCAGAGATGTGACCATCAACTGGCATGCCGGCACCCAGGGCGGTCGTCCCCGCCTTGAATCGGAAGCCAGTTGGTATGGTGGTCAGGGTCAGAGATATTATGTGAGCGGAAACGGCAAACTTGAGCTGCCTTATGAAATAATTCTCTTCCCCGTTTTCAAGGAATCGACAAAGTAAACCGTGGAATTGCCTTATAATCCCTTATCACAACCCTTTATAATTAGGGGTGGGATATTGTATGACTGAAAACACACCATTGACCTCGCGAGAGACGGAGATTCTTGCCCTGATCGCCGAAGGAAAGACAAATAAAGAAATCGCCGCCGATCTATTTATCAGTGTGAACACCGTCAAGGTTCACGTTTCCAACGTTTTCCAAAAAATTGGAGTTTCTTCCCGAACCGAGGCTACACTCTATGCGATTGAGAACGGAATTGTCCAATCTCCGGCAACGCTCACGCCTAATCAGAATAGTCCGACCATCGATTTTCCAGGGAGAACGCCTGAAGAAACTATTGTTGAAAAATCCGGCTGGTTGATGAAAAACTGGTGGATCATGCTGGGGGTTTTGGTTCTCATCTTTGCTATTACCCAGATAACCCAACCCTCGTTATCAATTTTGAGATCAACACCAACTCCAAACGCTTTCGTCGAAGCTCTGAACCAGAATCGGATGGAAGCCATACAACCCATGGCTCGATCCCGGATCGGTTTCGCTTCTGTAATCAACGAGGGTGAAATTTACATCATTGGGGGTAGATCTGATACAAGTACGCTAGGTTTGACAGAGAGGTATCTGATCGATTCTGACTCATGGGAATCGCTGCCCGAAAAACCAACTGCTGTGTCCGATGTCAATGCGGTTTACCTGCGGGGGTCTATTTATGTTCCCGGCGGCTTACTGGGTGACGGTTCTGTTACAGATGCCATGGAAGTGTTTATTATTAATGAAAACACGTGGGAAGTTCGAGCCTCTGTCCCTGAAAAAATCAGCAATTACGCCCTGGCGACATTCGAGGGGCAAATGTTCCTTTTCGGAGGCTGGAACGGCGCGGATGTGACAGATAAAGTTTTCCGATATGACCCATCCTTGGACGAGTGGTTCCCCTGTGCATCGATGCCTACGGCAAGAATGAATGCCAGCGCAGCTGTATTAGGAGGCAAGATTCTTGTTATTGGTGGTAGTGCTTCAGAAGATGAGCTTGCACGGAACGAGGGTTACCAAGCCAGTTTTGGCGTGGATGATGGCAGTGAATGGGAAAAGAACGATGACCTCCCGTTTGAATGCGGTTTTTGCAGCAGCAACAGCCTATCTGACCAGATGTTCGTAATCACAAATGAGAAAATCTGGCAATTTTCGCAAGGAACCCAGAAATGGTCGGAGATTCTGCTCAGTAAAACTCAACTGTTGCCCGCGCAAGTTCAGAGCGTAGTCAGTCCGGATGGATCACTTTATTTATTCGGAGGTGTCACTACAGAGGATGCCCTGGCTAACCTGGCGGTGAAGTACCGTGTGTTGTATACGATTTCTATTCCAAATGTAATCAATGAGTAAGCTTATTCACCAAGGTGGTTTCACTTATTCCGATACGCTTACATAAATCCTTCCATTCCTTCCAAGATCCTTGCGGAGGTAACCAAGGCATTAAGAGATGCCAGCGTATCCTTATTCGTGGGTGAAACCATCTATTAGACAAGATTGCCCACACATATTGGGAGACAACTTGCCCCGATCGCGCTGCGTATGGAGCTGCTCCCAGTCGCCCCGGAACCTTGCGGGGTTGTTGAACAAGATGGATATAAAAGACAAGGACAAATTGCCACGACCATCCAAATTGCATTTTAATGTCGAATGAAAGTTGGGCGGAAATACTGTCACTGAAGAAATAAAAAAAGAGGAGACCTAACGGCCTCCTCAATTACTAGTGAATCAGATTACTGAATGGCGATACCAGAGTAGTCTTCTGCAACGGATGCTGCACCAACACGGGATTGGACACGAACAATCACAGCCAGTTGAGAACCAGAAGGTCCTTCAACTACCGCTGAACCGCCGAAGGTACCATCGGTGTAGTAGCCAAATTCAGAAGCACCAACTTCGCCAGCATTGGAGTTAACTTTGCCGCCAGCGGGGATAGCGCCGAGGGTATCAGTTCCAACCAGGATACCAGCTTTGTCATAGTATTTGACAGTGACAGCACCATCAGCCAGATCGCCACCGACGTTCTGGATTGCAATGTATGCACGTTGGCGAGTACCATTAGCCCAACCAGAGGTAGTCCAGCGGACGTAGGGCAGTGCAACTTTTGCTGCGCCGCCGTTGAATCCGAGGAAAGCGGTGGAGAGACCGCCGCCAAAGACCTTGCCCATGGCAACGATGTCGCCATCAGCCGTGATCACAGCAGATCCAATATAGCCATCATCATTGACGTCACAGGCATTGAAGGATTCTTTGGCGCCAGCAGCCAGGGTCACAGGACCAGCAACCCCGCCATCGGCATATTCGACAGTGACTTCAACATCGCCACCGGTCGTATTCTGGACAGCATAGGAAGAGGTCTGAACACCGTTAAATTTACAAAGTGCGGAGGGCATGTAGATTTCGGTTGCGAATTCTGACGCACCTTCGAAAGCATATGCACCGGTTCCGGTGATATTGAGCTCAAGAGCGGAGGCGACCACAGGTCCGGTCGAATAAACCTGAAGCGAGCCATTGAAGCCAGCGGGGATTGCGCTCATAACGCCCAAGTCATAATACTTGGTTGCATGGGCAGGAATGCCTACTGTATTAACAGTGATCGGAGCTCCTGAAACAGGGACAAAGATTAATTCGAAATCAGCGGGCTCAGTTCCAACGTTCTGAACAGAAACGATGGTGTTAGCACCAAAAGTTGCCTTCAAAACAGTTGGGACCAACACATAGTCAGATCCGCTGGTGAAACCATTGGACATCGGGCGGACTGCTACACCACTGCCAGCTTTTGGAACCTGGACCAGGGTGGAGACAAGGGGCTGGTTGGAGGACATAACTGCGGAACCTTTGAAGCCATTCGCAATGTCACCAACAGAGCCAACATAGATTGAGGTACCTGCGAGGGGAGCTAATTCGGGCAAGGTAATCGGAATACCATTGGGATCAGCTTCACCGTAGAAAACCAGGTTAATGGTTGCAGGACCGGTACCAACATTTTGGTAAGTAACGGAAGTGGTAAACTGAGTGTTGTATGCGCCAGCTTGGGCGGAAGTGAAAACACCTCCCAAAAGCAGGGCGAGGACTAAAACGACACTTGCAAACTTGAATTTCATTTTACTTCTCCTATTAAGATATAATGTGCTTACGATGATATTTTAGGCTTTCTCTGGAAAAAAACAATAACCCTTTCGGATTATTTTGTTTGTAAAATGGTTTACAACAAACCAGAGGACAAAAAATATACTGGAATTTAACCGTGAAATGGATTTTTGATCTAATGAAAAAGAATTATCCCAGAATTTTCTTCCTGATTTTGACCATCACTGTCCTGGTTTTGGCAAGTTGTAAACCTGTGAACGAGGTCGCCCCGACTCAGGAGCCCACAACTGAACAACCTCTTCCCACCACAACGATTGTTGAGGATAATTTGCCGGTTATAATCTCGCCGGCTGCTGACAAAACAGCAGTTTGCGGGCGAATCGTCCATCCTGATGGCTCATCGCTTAATAATTTGAACGTCCGCTTGGCCGAAGTTTATTATGGTTCTCCTGGTTCTGAAGGAGCGTTTGTCCTGGACACTGCTTCCAGCCCCAGCGCGATGACGGATGAGCATGGCTACTTTTGTACAGCTGAAATAGCCGTTAGGGAATATGTATTTGTTATTGGCAACCCGGAAGAAAATTACGAAATTTACGCTGGCGAAGATGGGAAAGCGGTGGTTTTTTCTCCAGCTGCCGGCGAAGTTTTGGAGCTTGGAGATATTGTTACTGAACTTGACCCCGATCTTTAAATAAGAGTTCGTAAAGCGCCGCATGTTTTTTTGCAGCGTTTTCGATTGTCAAGCTACGTGCCCAGCTAAAAGCCTGGGCACTTATTTTTTCATACCGCTGGGGGTCTGCGAAGGCTTTCATAATTGTGTTCGCAAGGGCTTCAGTCGAAGCGGATTTGAAAAGCCAGCCAGTTTGCCCGTCATTGATTAGTTCGTTATTGCCAGATATATCGCTGGCAACCACCGGTACTCCCCGCGCCATGCTCTCAATAATCACTGTTGGCAACCCCTCAATCATGGAAGGAAGCACAAAGAGGTCCATGCGTTCCAACCAGGAACGAGGATCAGGCTGGTTTCCCAGCAGCTTAACGCTAGCTTGCAAACCAAGCCCTTCAATTTGCCTTTCAAGAACAAGTCGATAGGGTCCTTCTCCGGCAATGATCAATTTGCAATGCGGATGCCGCTTCAATACTTCGGGCATAGCTTCAATGAGAAAATGATACCCTTTGCGTTCGATTAACAGCCCGATAGCTCCAATCACCTTTCGGGGACCGCCGGGGTACTCCTTCCCAGGTGCAGGTATAAACCATTCTTCCAGGATTCCATTATGAATCACACAAGCTTTTCTGCCGCTCGCCTTCGTACCAGGGAATGAGTTGATGGTGTTGACAATATTTCGCGAAACACCAACCTGCAAATCGGTTTTTAGGGGAAACACATGTTTGGAAAAAACTTGTCGCAGCATCCATGCCAGCGCCCCATCACCCCATTCTTTATCTATATGAGCCGTGCGTGATATTTTGCCGCTGTATCCAAATTTCCGTGCCCTGATTGCTGCCAGAGTTCCCACCTGGAAATGAGAATTGATTACGTTAATATTATTTTGAAGGCAATATTCAGCCAGTTGCGGTGAGTTGATCTTTGCGAGAGTGTTTTTACCATCGATGAAAACAAAGGGAATAGACAGGTTTTTCAACTCTGCCAGTTTCCGTTTTTCGATCTCTGTTTCAAATCGATTCAAAATCGCGAGGCTGACCTGTGCGCCCATGAGATTCATGCCTTTGGTCAACTCGAGCCCGAACTTATCACTCCCGCCGCTGCGGTTGCCAATATCCAGACCTTTGATCAATTGAAGAACCCTTATTTCCATATCAACTGCTTTTCCCTGATCCTGCCAGCAGAGTCTCATACAATTTTAGGTATGTTTTAGCTATCTCTTCGATCGAAAATTGTTTGACCGAAACTCTTCCTGCATTAGCTATCTTTTGTCTTATATGGGGGGTTTCGATCATTTCATTTATTGCATCCGCCAGGGCATGTGAATCTCCGGGAGGAACTAACCTCCCATTAACTCCACCGTTAATCATTTCTCGCGTGCCGGGGATGTCTGTAGCGACCACAGGCAGACCAGCTGCCATTGCTTCCATGATGACCGTGGGCAAGCCTTCCCACAATGAAGAAGAGACAAACAGGTCAAACCCCAGCAGTCGTTCGTGCACGTTATTTACCTGCCCGGCAAACACGACCTTATTCCCAAGCCCAAGCATCCTGGTATGTGCTTCCAACTCAGAACGAAGCTCGCCATCGCCCAAGAACAGCAATCCCGTTTCAGGGTGTCGCTCCAAAACAAGGGGCAAAGCTGACAGCAGGTGAATATAACCTTTTTGTTCAGCCAATCTGCCTACAGTCCCAATAGTAAATTCAGATTCTCCGGTTTTAGTTGCTGGTAATAGTGAAGTGGAAGGTGGCAGCTTAATCCCGTTGTATGCAAGCATGGGTCGTAATTTTTTGCTATGAGTTGGATATCGGCGCTTCAATTTATCAACGATGGCACTGGAGACGGCTACCTCCGCATCAAGGCAGCGGGGATAAACAAAGTCAGAAATCGCTTGCTTTATCGTGCCAGAAAAACCCGGCTCCCATTCGTTGATGTTATGCGCTGTTCGCAAAATCACGGGGATGTTCATCTTGCGTTTCGTCCAGATTGCAACATAAGCACCCTGTTGAAAATGGCTGTGAAGAATCATGGGATGTCTGGTTATTGCATAGTCACGCAGGCTATTTGCGCCTGCAGAAATACTGCGCAAGTCATTTGGACCAGCCCAATCGGTTGCAAAGAACACATCAAGGTCTTTCTGCTTCAACCTACCGAGCCAATCGGTTTCTGCGGGGGTGTTCATTTTATAAAAAGCACAAAGATCAACTTTACAGCCGTGGTTTTTTAACTGCTCACTAAGATCAATACTGAAACGTTCCGCCCCTCCATTAACACCGCCGATATCAAGCCCTTTAATGATTTGCAGGATTCGAAGCTCAGTCATTGTTGAACTCCTTCTTCAACAGTTCAACTGAATTTGCGATTTCTTTTTGAGCCTGGGCAATGACAATGGCCAGGTTTTTGCTTTTTTCGTTTCGATTTGCCCAGAGAATTTCCAACTTTTCTCGCAATGAATTTTCGCACAGAACGGATATATCGAGAAAATCGTCTTCAATATTGAGTGAATTGACCATTCCCTGAGTCTTTGTGAGATAACCGATGAACAATGTGGGAACAGTCATTCCGATTGCGTAGATTCCCGAATGCAGGCGGGTGGCAACGAAGGCGTCCATTTTTCCATAGCAAGCCTTGAGCAAGGCAGGAGTTAGTGTTTCATTGACATGGACCACGTCGATGCCTTGTGCACGCAAGTTATTGACTATCAGTGCAGTGGGAATCCCGTCATTTTCTACCGAAGTTGGTCCAACAACCTGGTTGAAGAAGACAATTTGAACAGAGTGCTTTATGGAAAAATTTGCGAGTGCCTTCTCGATTACCGTATAATAATTTTGCATTGTGTGGGGATCAAACGAACGGTTCATCCTGGAGATCAAGGAAACACCAATTTTAGGTTGCTCCAGGTCTACTCCGGCATCCTGCAATACACTTTTGGCTGTTATCACATCGGCAGCCTGAATGCCCAGTGCAAGGTCGGGTGAATAGCTCACCTTTTCTCCCGGTAAGCCGATTTCTTCAGCCAGTTCGATCGATTTTTGGTCCCGCAAAAAAACGTGCCTCGCTCTCCCAAAAGCTTTTCGAACCAGCATTCTTTCCCACCTTCGTTTGAGCGGACCGATCGATTGGGGTAAGACTACGAGCGGTTTTCTGTATTGATGCGCTAGCAGAATCCCGGAAATACTCACCGGGAGGGGCCAACCGAAACGACCAGATGAATAAAACTGGTTTCCGGGAACACTCACAATCAGGTTTGCTTCCCGGTAGGCAGATCTCAAGCTTTCCATAACTGGTGAGAAAGTGCGTCGGAGGTTTGTGATGCCCAGTTGGTGAACAGTGAGTAAAAATTTCCGTAATTGTTGAAAGGCAGAAGTATCTTTATTCAAACCTGACAATGACCAGGGGGAGGGAACGACCGTGAAACCATTTTTACCGTAAGCCAGCTCGTCGGGCCAATTTGCAGATACTTTGATCTCACAGGCTGGAAATGCGTCCAGCAAAAACTCACGGGCACTGATAAGCAGCCCCAGGTCGCCTGCATTCATAGTTGAATGGAAGTTTACCAGTAAAATCTTTGGTGTAGAGTTAGATATTCCCGACACTTGTCTTCCTTGTGTTTTTCAGAGTTTTAATAGCAATTATGCCATAAGAGACAAACAGGATAACCTCAGTTGTCAGGTAAACCGCTGCCGCCCCAAACACACCAAGCCATGGGATTAACAGCATGTTTAAACCCAGATTGATAATTGCCGCAATAGCCTGCGGAAGTAATCGGGATTTTTGCATGTTAGCCGCAACGATTATGGCAGCAAATCCAAACTCAAGGCATTTCAAGAGCAGGATCGGACTCAGCCTGACCATCAAATCGCCTGACAAAGTATAGTCTTCACCCAGCAACAGGGTTGTTGCAGGTTTGCCTAAAAAAGCTATCGCCAGGCTCATGGTGATACCAATGATCGAGAGCAGCAAGATCGCTTTCTTCGCCAGGTCTACAAACCTTTCAGAGTTGTTTTTGAACCAACGGGATAAAGAGGGTATGAAAAAAGTATAGACCGCATTCGGAATTACAAAAAGTGCGTTTATCAAGCTCAATGCCGGCGAATAAATCCCCGTAGCCACCTTTCCTTTGATATTGGAAAGAATGACGACATCAGCCTGCATATAGACAGTTGCCAGGAGATCCGAAATTGCGAAGCTCCTCGTCTGGTTCAACAGATCCGGAAGGTTTGAAAGAGACCTTACAGACATCCCTGGCCGCAGGATTACTACAGCAATCGATGCGAAAAGCAGAGAGCAAAAAGCTCTCCAACCGGCAAACATGCTTATGTTTCGATTTCCAGCCAGGATCAAACCGATCAAACCGATCAATTTCAATCCCCTTGAAAGCAGGATGAGCAGCGAATAATGCTTGATCTTTCGTTCTATATTGAAAACCGCCAGGGAAGAGACAAAAACCGAATCAAACCAGACATCCAGGATGCAAACCGCCAGCAGTCCCGTTGGGTAAAGATCTGGTCTGAAATTTGTGGCAATATAGAACAGCAAAACAGCCCAAATGGCTCCAGCTAAAGCCTTGGTCAGTAGGACATTGCCAAAAGTTATGCGCAAATCCTGTGTCAGAGCACCTGCGCGCAGCAGCCAGGTATCCAAGCCGAGATTGAAGGCAATTGACGTTAAACTGGCGATAGCGAAAGCGGAGGTATAGCCGCCAGAAATTTCCGGACCAAAATATCTTGCCAGCAATAGTGAAAATAGCATGACCATCAGCTGTGCCAGGGCTGTTGAGGCGGTATAACCCGTGAAAGAAACGCCTTGTCTTCGCCAGTCAGCGCTTGTAAGCATCATAGTAAAGTTTCCAGGTGTTCGCGAAAAGTCTTGCCGAGCGCTGAGATCGAATAGTTATTGACAAAAGCCTGCCTGGCATTATGCCCAATTTTTTCAAGCAGCACAGGGTTATCTTTCAAATATAAAATCGCTTCAGCAATTGATTCACCTCTTCGCTCACACATCTTCAGCTCAACCTCATCCGTAAACTGATGCTTGATTGCCGGGCTGGCGCCTGCTATAACTACTTTGGCGCAAGCCATGCATTCGTAGATTTTGTTTTGAACGGTCATTAGGGATTGGGGCGTGCTGCCAAAAGCTCCCAGGCAAAGGTTTGCCCTGCCTATTTGCTCAACCAGATCCTCCTGTGTGCACCAACCAGAAAAAGTCACATTTTCAAGGTTCTTAGTTTCTACCTGTTGCAAGATTCTGGCTTTTTCGGGACCCTCGCCGATGAAGAGGAATTCGATGTCCTTGCTGGATGCCAACAATTCGATAGCCTCAATAATCAGATCGAGACCATGATTGGCGATAAACGTACCATAATACAATATCCGAAATTTATCTTTGTTGATTTCGGTTTGCTCTGTTGGTTTAAAAATACTATCGTCAGCGCCAATGGGCACGAGTTTAAATCGGTCTGCCGCGATCCCATAGGTTTGGTGAAGCCACTCAACATATTGAGGGGTATCCTGGATCAGCAGGTCGGGAATACCCAGTGCCTTTTTTTCAGCATGCTTGATGAATTTGACTGCAGAGTGCTGAGATCCTTCCAGGAACCTCTCAGCCGAAGCCACCAGGTAAAGTGACATTAATACATCCAGGACCAGGGGTTTTCTCCTCAAAACGCAGATGATTCGGGCAAGAAATACATCGAACTGACCGGGATAGCCGAGAACCATGACATCAAACTTCCCGATGGAAAAGCTCTTAAGCACCAATTTTGCGTAAGCCCTGATAACCCGCCACCAAAACTTCGGGCTGCGCCAGCCTCCTGAGGTCACATTTTCACGGTCCTCAATGCTGTGCCAAAGGTTTTCATGGCAGATGGTCACTTCTACACCTGCGTTCTTCAGGGCAGCGATCATGATCTTATTCCGATTGTATTTAGCACGATAAGTGCCAAAATAGCAGACTCTCATACATTTATTTTCCACAAGTTTGATATATTTCCACGCCATTTTGATTGTAGATAAGGTTTTCCCCCGGGGTTGCTGCAATGTTGTCAGCAAAATCAGCGCTGCCCAAGGGTTGCTTCACACCAGAATATAGGTGTGTAATCCCATGATTGCATAGTTCCTGGAGATTAACCGGGTCTTCATAAATACCACGGGATAAATATGCTTTTGTCAAAAAGTCTTGATCCTTTTCATCCAGCCCGGATATCAATGTCAGTGTAGTCGTCTTCCGGTTTGCATAATAAGGCAGCCAATAACCGGCATCTGTCCCGTAGGGCATGGTAGGGTTGACGAAATTTAGATTCACTCCAATTATCGCCTCTTCCGGAATGTGGATCTGCACCCATTCCATTGCCTCCTGGTCTTCCGGAGACATAAATGCCCGATGAGGTTCGAAATCACGAATGCGGACCGGGACGAAACCCACCGCGACTGCGATGGTCAGGACCATCACCAAATTTTCCACCTTGGCATAAGCCTTTACCGGGATAAACGAGGCAAGGCTTTCAAAAAGCAAGCCTGCGCCGATGGAAAGAGGTAAATAACAAGCCAATACGATGGCTGTGACGTTCGTGAACGCCAGTACATAGATGTTCAGCCTGTATGCATTTGCAAACAAAACCAGGAACGCGACCCAGATTAAGGAAAAAATTCCTAATAGTCTGGTCTTGGATCGTAATAAAGCCAATAAGATTCCCAACCCCATGACAACGACAAGCCAGCCGGTTTCCCGGAAGACCCTCATTGTATCGCCGTCTCCCTCAGAATAGTAGGCTGCGTCCTCCAGCTTCCTCCCAGACGGCTCCGTCGTTGCATCTGGCAGCCTAGCATCCAAATAAGCTCTCAATCCGGGTAATAATGCGGGCATAATCATAATAAATACAAGCAATCCGACTATAATTATCTGGGTCAGGGTTGTCAGTCTTGTTTCTTTTTGTTTGGGGTGTATCAGAAGCTCATATACTCCAATGATTAGCAATAAGGGGAGCAAGAAGCCAGCTACCCTGAAATGGGTTAGACAAACCGCAGAGATTAATAAGACTGCTTCGATGACAGGCGTGCGGTAAACTCGTTTTAGGAAACGACCTTTTTCTGTCGTGTTTGAAATAGCCTCCCAAAAAACCAGTGCGGATGGAAGCAAAATCGTTTGCGAAGCCAGCTGTGTAAAGCGGCTCCAGTTAGTAAACCAGGATGGGTATGGAGATAGCAATCCTGCAGTCAGCATCCCAATAATCGCAGCAGGACGTGATGCTTTTTTATCCAACACGAGGAAAACCCCAACTCCGCATATACCGCTGAGAAACTGGCTCATCCATAAGACCGCCTGGTCAGAACGAATCCCTGCCAGTAGTTTTAACGGCGCAGTCATCCCATAAAAACCAAGATGGTAGTGGTCTAATGATGTTGTGCCAAATGGCTCCAACGTGAATGGGAGTACTCCTTGTGTGGAAGTCATTTCTGTGATCAGCACGTGATGAAGCCCGTCATCACCGGCGAGGAAAGGGTATTGATAGGCGACGTAAAGGCGAGTGAGCAGGGTCAGCGAGAGGACAACCAGCGTCAACCAACCCCATTTGCCCAGTTTAAAATGCTCTTTCCAGCCTTTATGCAGCCTCCAAACGATTATCATGGCAAAGAGAATCATCAAAAAAAGCAATTTATTGAACCCAAGGCGGATATCAGGTGAAAGTGTGCGGGCGGAATAGTACAATACGGGCCAAAAAGCCACACCGAGGTTGGCAGCAAGGAACCAGCGTTGCAGCGGCTCCCATTTGCGCCAATACCCTGTTAAGGCGAGAATTCCCCAGCCTGGTATCAGCAACAGCGCCATGATCGTGAGTAAGGTCTTAACTATTAGCCAATACAATTTCATTCCTCATTGTTTACTGATGAATCATCCGCATTATACTCGTCAATCATCCAAATTGAGACACTATCATTATCATACAACTTTGAAATTCTCTCACAGCCTGCCAGTTCCCGAGCCTGGATTCCAGCTGTTCCCTGGCGGACGTATACATAATTCAAATCAGCTTCTTCGACCAGCTCCCAAAAATCTGTTTCGCAAGATGAAACTTTACTGGCACGTTTAGCCCAGTCTGTCCACAAGTTCGCAGAGTCTACGTCGAGACCGTAGGGATAAAAGGTTGTAGGCGCCAGGCTCCAGCGTCCAGTGGTTGGCAAGATCCACCCCCCGCCGTCAGTGCCGCGAAACAACCCGTAGCCCCATGTCGTCGTGTTCACAAAAAAGCGAGCTTCTTCAGGTGTGTGTCGGGCGATCCATTCCAATGCCGCGGCATCGTCTTCGGTCACCAATACTGTCCCGTTATTGACAGCGTCGGCGTTGCTCCAGGCACCCCAACCGACCAAAGCAAGCGCTAAAACCAGTGCAACCGCAGTCAATGGTTTTCTCCAGCCCACCCTGGAACTAACAAAATCGAAAATCCAAACCAGAAGGGCAGCGCTCAACACCCCCAAAACGATAAACATCACCAATCCATAATAATCACTGCGAAAGCTGAAGAGCATGATGCCAAACGGCGCGGTAAAAAAGGCTACGGTCAGTGACCAAATCGCGAATTTTCGCCATTCACCCTTGAATAACGCCCAAATTAACCCAAATAAAGCCAGCCCGATTAAAACATAGCCAGCTTCCGGACTAAGAATATATTTCAAGTAGTTCAACTGATTGCTGTTAAACTGAAAAACACCTTCGGGTATTTGAACGGATTTATTTATAAAAGTAGCCGAATACCGCCAAACACGGATGTACCAGCGCAGGCTGACCACGAGAGCCAACAACGCGGGTGCAGCGAGGGTGAGGATCGCTTGCCAATCCACATTTTTCGCCCTGATGCTGTTTATGATCCATTCAATCCCCATAATCAGGAGATAAATTGCTAAAAGAAAAGCCGCAAGATAGTGGCTCAGCAGCGTGCCAGCTGTCAGCAAGAACAGACCCGATGTCTGCCACCATTTAACTTGCTTTTTTCGCAGCGTTTCCGCCTCAGCCATTGCCACTGGCAGGATCATTACCCCGATCAATAGCGTGTAACGCCCCCAGCTCAGGTAGTAACCCGGCATTTTGGTGACAAAAGTGACAAACAGCGCCGCCAGCAAGCCGACGCGCCAGTCTTTACCGATCGATTTTGCCAGCGCATACACGCTCACCCCCACCATTGCGCTCATCACCTGCCCTAAAAGCAACACTGCCTGTTCGGGAGCCAGTCCGCTCAAAACTGAAAAAACCGCTGTCACAGCATGGAAGGCGAAGTGATAATAAAACGGACCGGGTAAATATGGCTCGAGCGTGCTTGGAAGCCCTCCATTTTCGATAATTTTACGAATGATCAAAACATGATGTTGGGAATCGACCCAATTAGGGAACACGAGGTCTGAAGCCTGCCATAAGCGCCAGGCTACAAACAACCCCAACACAGCCAGCGCGATCAGCCAGCTGAGGTTGAATGCCGTCTTGTAATGGCGGTATAAACCCACGACAACTGCTAAAAAACACAAACCAAGCAAAATGCCGAGCAGAAGAGGGCTCAGGCTAACCCGAATCGTATAGAAACCCAAGGAAAGGGCAGTAATGGCACCGAAACTGACCGCAAAGATGCGCGCCAGCGCTTCTCCTCCGTCCTGTTTTTTCTCGCCAAACCAAAGCCACCACGCCAAGCCTGGCAAGAACAAGCCTAGAAATCCCGGGGCTATTCGCATAACCGCACCTCGCTTGCGTCAACGTTTTCAAGGAGCTCCGCGATGGTTTTCTCAAGCACCGGATGCACAAACTCGCCTTCCAATTCAGCCATGGGGACAAGTACAAATGCCCGCTCGTGCAGCTTTGGGTGCGGTATTTGCAGCCGGGCTGTGTTGCGAATCAGCTCTCCGTAAAAGAGGATATCAACGTCGATCAACCGGGGTCCGTAGCGGAAGTTTTCCACCCTGCCCAATTCGGTTTCAGTACGTTTTAGGAAGTTAAGCAAACTTAATGGGCTAAGGTCTGTGCTTACCTCAATCACCTGGTTGAGAAAGTCCGGCTGTTCAGTATAACCCCAGGCTTTGGTCTCATACACAGACGATTTACGCAAAACTATCATCTTTTGGTTAATAGCCTTGATTGCCTTCTCAAGGTTCGCCCGGCGATCACCCAGATTGGTTCCCAGCCCCAGGTAAACGAGTGTCATTTTTGCCCCTGCTTGTGGATGTCGATCAGGTCGGAAAGCAGACCAAATGCGGTCGTTTTGGGGCTTGGGTCTGTTTCCAAAATTCCCAATGCAGGCAGCACATCCAGCTCAAAACTGACGTACGAAGAAGTACCACTTACGGTATATAACGGAGAATCATAGCCAACTATTTCGGGAGCAACCCGGGCAACAAACACACCTTCGCGCCACCCCCCCTGGCATACCAGCTTCCAGCGCTTTCCCTGTTGTTCCGCGTTCCTGATCATTTCCGGTGTTATCCCGCGGATACCAGTCGGGTTTATATCTGTGGGAGTAAGCTTCTGACCCATCAAAACATTCGAAAGTGCGGCTACTTTTATCGCGGCATCCCAACCGTCAACATCGTTGCTTGGGTCGCTCTCAGTAATCCCGATCGCTGCGCCGTAATCAATGGCTTCATCCAGGGTTTCGCCAGCTCTCATTCTGTCAAGCAGCAGGTTGGTGCAGGAATTGAGAATACCGTAAAAGCCGAGCAGTTTAGCCCCGGCAAGCGAGCTTCTGAAGAGCGAAAATATCGGAGCGCCATCCATTACCGCAGCTTCAAACCGGAAGAGACGACCGTGCTGCCTGGTCAGTTCTGTTAATTCGTTAAAACCAAATACAACCGGTCCCTTATTTGCCGTGATGAGGTGCAATCCTTCTACGGCGGCTTCCATCAAATAACCCAAAGCGGGTTGCCCTGATATTGGATTCACAGGGGTGGTTTCGACAAGCACATCCGCTCCGCAGATACGGATGAAATCTGAGACGTCTCCATTGAAACTGAGTTTGTCCAGTACTTCCAGGTGATAGGTTCCTTGATCTATCATGGTGATCAGCCGGCTCTCATCCAGACCCTCCGGGTCGATACAGGCGCCGTGTCTCCGGGTGATAATGCCGGTGATGCGAGCGTCGAGAGCGTAATGCTGCCTCAGGTCCTGCCGTTTTTCTGCCAGCAAGCGCACAAACGCTTTCCCTACATTCCCCAAGCCAAGCAGGGCGATATCCACAGTTTTCAAATTTTGGCTCCTGGTTTTAATGATATTCAATTATAGCAATGAATTGATGATTGCTACTGTGTCGGTAATTCGTTTTCGTTTTGGGGGGCATAATCCTGGCAAACCACATTTTCCGCCCCCAGACTCTCGGAAAGCAGCTGCAGCAGCGAATCGCTGATTTCGATCGGATAATTTGGGAAGTAAACCACGCGCCAGCCAGCCGTGGTCATAACGCGAAAGCCGAAAAGGTCTGTTCCCGGATGTCCGCAAAGGATTCCATGATATTGGCTCATCCGTCGGGTATCTTTTTCGCGGTTTTCGCCGGGTTGAATCGTGAGAATCAGCATATGCCTGGGCAGCAGCCTGAGCGCATCCTCTTCTTCATAGCCGTAATCTTCCACCATCGAATTCCCAACGGCTTCGTGCGTCTCCAGATTGGTCAGAAGAGCTTGTTTTACCATGGGAACGGGAGTGGGGATGGTTTCAACTTCCCGGGCAATTTCAATCTCTGTCGTTATACCCATGCTTTCAACGACCAAATCCAACTCTACCGAGAGGTCGTCGCTGTAATAAACATCCTCATCCCAGCCGGGTTCAAGCTCCATCCGGGCTGCTTCCAGATCGGGTGGTGGCTCATCCAATTCCCCGTTCATACCGTTGAGCAGAGGCCAGGCATATCTGGAGAGCGTACGGATATCCGGCAGGTTTTTCTCAATGGTTCGCTCGAAGAATGGTCCCGAAAATGAATCTGTAACAATTGTCTGATCCATGCCGTCGGTTTCGACCCTTGAAGTTTTGTCAACCAGGATGTTAATTTCGCTGTCGCGATGCTGCACCTTGCCTTCAACCAACAGAACGGTGCCCGCATCCACAATCGGACTGTATTGCTTCCAGGTTTTAGGAAAGAAAATCAATTTCATATCCCCAAACGCATCCGAAAGAGTCACAAATGCCATCATCTCCCCTTTTTTAGTTCTAATCGGGTTCAGACGATTAACCACGCCACCAACAGCGACCCTGTCGTTCTCTTCCGTCTCAACCAGGGCGTTGGAAAAATGACTGATCTTCCCACGGACCTGTTTCAGAACGGCATTGAGAGGGTGATCAGAGACATACAGCCCTAAAAGCTCTTTCTCCCATTCCAATTGGTCTGTTTTGCTCATCCCTGCCTGGAAAGGTAAAACGATCACCCCTTGTTCTTCCACCATGGCACCGCCAAACAAGTCCATCTGCCCCGATTCTTTGGCTTTGAAGTGGCTTGCTGATAAATTTACGATCTGTTCTATTGAGCCAAGAATTGAGCCTCGTTCCCCCAAATCATCCAACGCGCCAACTTTTACCAGGCATTCCATCGGGCGTTTGCTGACCTTTCGCAAGTCAACCCTGCGGGCAAAATCGTCAATGCTGGCAAAACTTTTGCTGCCTCTGCCCAGGAGAATCTCATCCACCGGAGCCTGACCCACATTTTTAATCGCCCCCAACCCAAAGCGGATGGCAGCCGTCCCGTCTGGTCTGTCTGCAATCGAAAAGTCGTAGGCGCTGCTATTGACATCCGGGGGCAGAACATCAATTCCCATCTCCCGGCATTCTGCCACGTACATAGCGATCTTATCCGTGTCGTTTTTCCATGCAGAGAGCAGCGCGGTCATATATTCGACAGGGTAGCGGTATTTCAGATATCCTGTTTTAACTGCCATGATGCCATAGTTGGTAGCATGGCTCTTGTTGAAACCATAGTCGGCAAACGCTTCCCAGTGCGCAAAGATTTCTTCAGCTGTTTTTTCAGCGATGCCATGTTTCACCGCACCTTTGATAAATTTGTTGCGGTGTTTTTTGACCTGCGCGGTCTTTTTCTTGGATACAGCTGCACGCAAATCATCCGACTCTCCGGGTAAATATCCTGCCAGGCTCATGGCAGCCTGCATGATTTGCTCCTGGTAAACCGTGTGCCCGTAGGTTTCATTCAGAATTGGTTCCAGCTTTTCGTGTTGGTAGGTTACCGGCACGGTTCCATGCATATTAGAGATATAAGCGGGGATGATCTCCATCGGACCGGGGCGATAAAGCGCAACCATCGCGATCACATGCTCGACCTTCTTTGGCTGCATCTGCACCAGATAACGCGTCATTCCGCTGCCTTCGAGTTGGAACAAGCCCAGTGTATGCCCCTGACCAATGTATTCATAAACACCAGGGTCATCGATGGGAATATTGCTCAGGTTCAGGCTGACGCCATGCCGCTTTTCGATGTTTTCGCAGGCTCGTGCCATGATTGTTAGCATGGTCAGCCCCAAAAAGTCAACCTTCAACAAACCCAGCGCATTGATGCCGTCCATGTCGTATTGAGCGACCGATTTTATAGGCAGCTCGTCATTGGCGCTTGTCGCGCGGTGCAGAGGCAGGTATTCTGTGAGGGGCTTATCGCTTATGATCACGCCGGCAGCATGCGTGCCAACATTACGAATGCTGCCTTCCATGCGGCTGGCGACATCCAGTAATCGCTTGTACTGGTCATTCGATTCATAAAGGGCTTTTAACTCTGGGGATTTTTCCAGCGATTTCGCCAGGGGGATGTTCTTCCCAGCAACCGGTCCAGGCACCGCCTTGGCGACGCGGTCGACTTCAACCAGGGGTATGTTCATCACACGACCAACGTCACGCACAGCCCCACGCGCAGCCATGGTGCCGAAGGTAATGATCTGTGCCACTTTATCCGAACCATATTTCTGGTTGCAATACTCCATCACCTCTGCACGCCGGTCATCCTGAAAATCGAGGTCGATATCCGGCATGGTCAGCCGATCCGGATTTAGAAAACGCTCAAAGAGCAGCTGATAGCTGAGTGGTTCGACAGAGGTGATATCCAGCGCGTATGCAACCAAAGAGCCATTACCAGAACCGCGCACGTTATACCATATATTTTTTTCGCGTGAAAACCGACACAGATCCCAAACAATCAGGAAATATTCCGCGAAGCCCATCTCGTTGATAACGCCCAGTTCGTACTGCAGGCGCTCCTGAATTTCGTCAGAATCTGCCCGGCTGGGAATGTTATTTCGCAAACCATCCTGGCACAGGTCGAGCAAATAGGATTGTGGGGTTTCGCCATCGGGCACATCGAACTGTGGCAAGTGGTAGCCTTCGCGGGTCAGATCAACTTCACATTGTTCCGCGATCAGAAGCGTGTTTTCGATCGCTTCGGGGACCTGGGCAAAGAGTGTGCGCATTTCTTCAGGACTGCGCAGGTAATATGAATTGTCTGACATGCGAATGCGGTTGGTGTCGCTTAGTAGCTTGCCAGTCTGGATGCAAAGAAGAATATCCTGCAGGTCGGCGTCTTCCTTGCGGGGGTAGTGAACATCGTTGGTGGCTACCAGGGGCGTGTTGGTTTTTTTTGCCAGTTCAATCATCAGGCGGTTGACCCGGTAGAGCTCGGGGATGTTGTGATCCTGCAGTTCCAGGAAGAAATTTCCCGGTCCAAACGCGTCTTTATACCATGTCAGGCTGCGTTCTGCCTTTGCCAGGTCGTTATCTGCCAAAGCTTTCGGGATTTCCCCGGAAAGGCAGGCAGACAAGCCGATCAGCCCGCCGGTGTGATCGGCTAAATAGGCTTTGTCGATGCGTGGATGGTAGTAAAACCCCTCAAGCTGCGAAACTGAGGCAATTTTCAGCAGGTTTTTGTAACCTTCCATGTTTTTTGCTAATAAAACCAGGTGATGTGACTTTTTATCCCTGGAAACGTCCTTATCCAACATTGTTCGTGGCGCCATGTAGGTTTCCAGCCCGATGATCGGTTTGAGACCTTCTGCCTTGGCTGCTTTGAAGAAATCCAGTGTGCCGAACATCGTCCCGTGGTCGGTCAGAGCCAGGGCGTTCATGCCGAGCTGTTTGGTATATTTCACCAGGTCGGCAGGACTCGCCAAACCATCCAGGACGGAGTAAGAAGAGTGGACATGCAAGTGAACAAAAGACACGGTTTTATACTTTTCCAGCTTTTTCTACCATCGCCAACGTTTCCTCTATGTTACGGGCAAATGGTTTCGAATGATTTTAAAGTATAGCATAACGAACCTGCCAAACTCAATAATTTAAGAATCGAAACTTAAGTAGAGGGAACCAGCAAATTCAACTTGTTGTTCTGAACCTGGTTTTGGAAAAATCCACCTGGCGCGACCCTGAATGTAAAGATTAGCCGAAGACTATTTGTTCAGTTTCGCTTTGTCGATGTGATGGTGTTGTAGGGAACGTGCATCGCTCGTTCCGGCGAAGCCATCTTTTCGTATGGAACACCGCCTTGCCTGTTACGACGAAGCCATCATTCGTAGGGCGAGATTGAAAACACCTCGTGCTTGGCTCTACTCGCGCTTTGTGTGTTTTCAATCCGCCGTGCATAGCCGTACACAATGACCATCATAACGGCGGATTGGAGGTGCAGCACGATCACGCCGATGGAAATAGCCGGCACCTCCAATCACGCCCCACGAAATTTGTTCCGTTCCGGTGTTTTACGTGGGAGTGATACGGAAGAAAAAGCCCCTGACCTACCAGGAATCATTTCCATTATTTCATATGAACTGTTAACTATGAGCGAAAGGGGTTATATTTCGAATAAACCGGATGCCCAAGGTATTCATTGAGGTTCTCCAGGTTCAATATCCTTGCCTCATCGCGCTGCCTGATCATGGTCTCTTCGGAAATTTGCCGGTTTGCGCGGATGGCATCACCCAAAAATCCGAACATGATCAAGGTGATTCCAGATACCAGGAGCGTCCCGCCAATTGATACCGACTGTATGAAGCGGCTTGCCTGGTCGAGAAAAATATAGTAGAACAAAAAACGACCCAACAATATCGCTCCTGCCAGGAACAAAATCCCACCGATGGACAAGAAGGTGCGTAATGGTTGATAGAGCACATAAGAGCGGATGATCGCCCCGCTCTGCTTCCAGATGAAGTTGAGCACGCCCTTATGCAACCGGGATTGCCTTGTGGCAGGGTTGGTTTCGATAGGCACGCACTCAATTTTCATGGAGCCTTTCCCAGCCTGGATGAGGGTTTCCAGCGTGTAGGAATAGGGGTTATAAACCTGTAATCGCAGAGCGGCGTAACGTGAAAACGCACGGAAGCCACTGACGGTATCAGGTACATTTGTGCTCGAAACTCGGCGGGCAACTCCGCTGCCCAGGTGTTCCATGGCTCGTTTAAAAGGGGAAAAATGCTTGTTTTCAAGCGTCTGACGGTCACCAATCACCAGATCAGCGCGACCATGCAGCAGGGGTTCGATCAGACTGCCAATCTGGCTGCCGGGATATTGGTTGTCCGCGTCGGTATTGACGATGATGTCCGCTCCGAGTGCCAGGCAAAACTGCATCCCATCGACAAATGCTTTGGATAGCCCACGATTTTGACGATGTTGCAGGACGTAATCGGCGCCGTGCTCAAGCGCAGCCCGGGCGGTCTCGTCTGTTGAGCCATCATCCACGACCACGATTATGATTTGATCAATGCCAGGTAATTGACGGGGCAGTTCAGCCAGGACGGCAGGTAAATGCTCCTCTTCGTTATAAGCTGGGATTTGAATCGCCAATTTCATATAACAATTGTACGATAAATTTTCGATCGTTGGCGAATGAAAATTTGCAGGCAAGGGGGACAAGATGCCGGGAACAAAACAAGGCACAGTGCGCCTCGTGGGTGTACAGCAAAAGCAGGCAGTACTTGTTCTGTTCCGTTTTCAACCCAGATACACCTGCAGCGTTAGGGCAGGGGTCAAGCCCCATTCCCTGCAGCAATTCTCAATATGGAATAATCTATTTATTTTATGGTGTAGGGGACAGTTG
>ENA-UOOH01001380-UOOH01001380.1-fermentation-metagenome-genome-assembly--contig:-NODE-1380-length-23847-cov-45.253573_pt1 | contig 23847 bp, 31 predicted proteins | sample MGYA00245778_ERZ724025 | MGnify/ENA primary metagenome ERZ724025 (study PRJEB28704, sample SAMN03018313) | fermentation metagenome | biome: anthropogenic terrestrial biome; feature: soil... | reverse complement strand
GTATAGTCACTAAGTGATATAAAGGTTTTGGTGGGCTACTTACGGCTTTCCTCCCTGCCCTGAAGAGCGGGGCTTCCAGCCTGTGTTTATGTGAGTTGCTGGGCTGTCCTGGGCGGGCTCTGTCGATCTTGACATGAGGAACTCCTCCACATCTATCATCTGCATGACCCTGGGTTTCAATTCCAGGGATTGGCAGGTGGACAATTTTATCTCGCCACTATTGGATACTTTTAGACCGCCATTGACACCTTCCAGCATGACTACATGTCAACGAGATTTCCTGGGAGCGAGACAGTACATGGCCCAACCCATATATTGGCGCTGGAACTGTAAATAGTCATCCTGGTCAGCACGGAAATGCTTGAATACCTGTTCATAGTCCGCGTGGGTGGGATTTTCTTCGAGCCAACGTACAAGTCCATACCAACCATCTGAAATGTACCTGTCCCAGTCGTCGTAGCTGGCACGAATGATGTATTCGAGTTCAAGGCCTTCATCCCGGGCAAATTGAGTTAGTTCCGTTTCTGTATGGGTAGTGGTCTGCTTTTGGGCGTATTCCGGATGTACCTGATTGCTAAGCCAGTGGGTTTCACCGATACCAAGGCGTCCATTCTGCCGAATTGCTCGTTTCAGTACTTGGAGTGTCTGCTGCCAGCCGCCAAAAATAAACGTTGACCCTATACATGATGCGGCATCGAAAGCCCCTTCTTCGAATATGTAATCAGCCCCATTGGAGCAAACGATTTCGATTCGGTCCGACAAACCACTCGATGCCAGTTTTTGCCTGGCCCTGTCGCAGAAATCCTCGGATATATCTATTCCAATACCAGTAATACCGAATTCCTCAGCCCAGAGAGTAAGGGGTTCGGCACAACCACAACCGAAGTCAATGACCCGTTTTCCTTCTTCCAATTTGAGCAATTTGCCAAGTTTGATGATCTTTTCAGGCGTGGAAGGGTTTAGTATCTCCATATAGCGGTGTGAGATGCTCATAATGTCAAGGAATTCAATAATTTATGCCTCCTTCTGGAAATTGCGGCTTGATTAATAAAGGTGTTGGGAGACCTAATACGAATCTCGTTGATGACGTCCTATCAGAGACTACTGCGAGCTACCTGGCACTTCATGCTGCAGTATATGGAACGGCATATACGAGTGCGGTGATTCCTCAGTCTGCTCCTATCCATCTTGCCGCCTCTGTTGGCAAGTATCCACAAGACGCGATCTCTCGGAGACTGTGACGGACCGTCTCGGAGCCCTTTGGGTCGTGTCATTTCCATAGCTTCCATAAATCTGGAGGATCATACTTCCTCCTGTGCCACCGTCGGACTGTCTCTTTAATCTTATCTAATCGGCCCATCGGTGTTTTCATCCCTAGTTCCTCACGAGTCCATATTTTTTTACCCTTCGTGCCTTTTAGCGCTTGATCTATGTCAAATTCGAATGGGTCAGATTTATACCATCTCCCACTTTCATCTATTAGACAAGCAATTATTTTTATGGTTCCAGACCTCGGTTGTAAGACTTTTGCTATCTTATCCGAGTACTCCCATCTTTCGCAATAAGCGCCTGGCAAAACTCTCGTTGAATATGGTTTTCCGATAGAATGACCGATTTTTTTACTTGGTATAAAAAATGAATATGAGCTAATGGTTATAGGAATTTGGCCACTGTTATAGCCTCTGATGGTAATTACCCTCTCGGGGTCGCTTGTTAGAGAATGCGCAGAGTCTACAAATTCGTATGCATCTAATTTTATATTTGGCTGTTTATCCTTCCAATGAAAATATGCGTTAGCTATACCGAGAACCAAAGCACAGAGGGCAATGATAGCTGATATTACTTGAAAATCGCTCATTCCGGATGGAGTTGACGAGTTTACTATTGTCAGATTGAGGGACATTATCTATCCCCTCCTCCAGAATTTCCACCAGCCTTTCTTCTTGATCTCCTCTTCTCCGGGCTTCAGGGATAGCTGGCAGATGAGCTGTGCGAGGTGGCCGCAATTCATGACTTCATTCTTCCCTATATCCCAGCTCTTTTGCCTTGGCAAAGGCGGAATCTGACTCTTCTGTTCGATTAAGTGCCTTCAGGGTTTCACCTTTGAAATGCCAAATAAGTGCCTCTTGCGGATCAATTTCAATAGCCTTGTTGAAGGCTTCAAGGGCCTCTTCGTACCTGCTAAGGCCATAAAAGGCAGCGCCCTTGTTATTCCAGAGTATCGCATCTTTTGGATCTAGCTCAATGGCTCTTCCATATGCCTTGACCGCTTCGTCATGCTTTCCAAGATCCGCCAGTGCATTTCCTTTGCAATTCCAGGAGCTTGGATCTTTAGAATTTATCGATATTGCTTTATTATAAGCCTGGATAGCTTCCTCTTTCTTGCCTAGGCCAGATAAAGCCCATCCCTTATTATTCCATGCAATAGCGAACTTAGGTCTTATTGCTATGGCCCGATCATAGGCTTGAATGGCTTCATCATGCTTTCCCGAATTGTCTAGAGCTATTCCCTTGCCATTCCAAGCATCAGCGGATCTGGGATTTATATCGATGGCATTATTAAAAGCGATTATGGCTTCATCAAACCTATCCAATCTATTTAGAGCATATCCTTTTTCATTCCATGCTTCAGCGGATTTGGGATATAGCTCTGTGGCTTTATCAAAGCAGGAGATGGCCTCATCAGACTTCATCAGCTCTAATAAGGCAGCTCCTTTATTCACCCATGCCAATTTGTTCTTGGGATCTTTTCCTATGGCATTATCATAGCATGAAATGGCTTCATCAAATTTTCCTTGATCATATAGATCATCCCCTTTCTTGAGCCATTTACTTGCTTCGCGAGATTTCGGGATTCTCATTCTTGGTTCATCGGAATCCTTGAAATCAACAACACTCTGCGCTTTCTCTGAAGGGGCAACTGAGAATCCAAGCTCCTCTACATTAATGTGGCTTATTCTATCCGTTATCTTGAGAGCAGACTCAAATCGAGTATCATAGCCTCTGCTTATCACAAGCCCTTTGACGGGAACACTCTTGGCAATCCTTTCTTGCACCCACCCCATATAATTCGAGATTTGCCCGAATGTATTTTGGCTAGCTCTGACATTTTTTAGCTCTATCACTGTAAATCGTTTTTTTATCCGGTTATAACAGAGAAGATCAATTCGCCCGCCATTCCCTTTGCATATAAATTGCCTTCCGGTTTGATTTGAGATCGGGTCATTATATAATTCTAGATTATATTCAAACCTTTTTAGAATATCCAAATTAGCTACCAATGCATCTTCCAGATCTTTTTCCAATCCTATACTTTCCGCTATAGGCAGTCGTTGAGTATTCTCGATGAAATCTTTATATCCTGGATTATTTAAAGCAAGCAAATTATTAAGCTTGTTCCAGTATTCTAGCGATATTTTAAAATTGCTTCCTTGAAAACTGCATCGGAGAGGCCCCCACTCATCAAAATACGGATTCTGTCGCAGGTCCTTTGCATGAAGGGATTGCTCGAACTTATAGAGGACTTCGTAATCGCAGCCATAATCCCATCCCTTATCATTGTCATCTGCAATAGAATATGCATCGCTCTCTGCTTGAATCAAATAGCGGATGTCTTTTTTGGGTGATGTTCTCCATAAAAGAACAAGGTCACCCTCTTTGGTTGCTTTATTGCAGGTCCACCAGCCATCTGAGTCAGCCCCCAATGTGGGATCAAGATCTTCCCGATCGCAACCATCTTCATCCAGATAGTAATCAGGACGAGTCACCCAAAGCCAGTATTGGCGCTCGTTAGATTCTGAAATGTCTAACACCCCTAAGATCCGAATTTCCTGATTGGAAGTTGCTTCATTCGATCGACCCTGATATCTGTATTAGTCCCTTTATCCAATCATCAATGGCCTCTTTTGCGGTATTCATGTCATCCAGCTCTTTTTCCTGATGGGCAATATACTCATTTCTGAAGGAATAAATTTTATCGATAGTATCCAATATATCCTTCTTCTCTGCACCCGCAAATTTGCTTTTGATCGCAGAGAAGATCCCACCGGGCGGAACCCGAGGGCTTTTTGCATACTCCAGACACCATTTCAATAGCCCTATGGGCATTATCCCATCGTTCTCCAGAAGAGTCCGGCGCAAGTTGAACGCTTGCCTCTTATGAAAGCTCTCGTCTCTTGGATGCAGGACGCTCAAATCAGGCTCAAAGAACCTCTGCCTCTTATTGGGATCATCGGGAATGGCACCTTTTAGAGTTGAGATAATGTATCCTTTGGCGGCTTCATCCACTGCTCCCAGAAGCGGAGCGAAGACCGGAGAATAGGAGACTCCTGTCTTGTTCTCCAAGAATTTGAAGAGGGCTATCGCCTCCTGAACGCCCTTTCTCGCTTTCAAGGGCAGGCGATCGAAATCCTCATCGCTAATGAATTCATCCAGTGCTATCTTCTCCAGGTTGCCCTTCTCCAGGCTCAAGGGAGCTTCTATCTTCTCCCGGATGAGGTTCTGCTTGGCTGGTTCGCATAAGGAAAACAGTATCTCAACCTTATTATCATCGATCTGGGAGAAGGTCTCCTGGGGAACATAGAGGTACTCCCATTTGATTCCGCTATCTGAGGCGGCCTGACACCAGGCCATCGCCGCCCGGATCTTGAGGGGAACGTCTATGTCCACCCTTCCCTTGGTCTCAAGCATGACATAGCTGCCTCTATCGTTCAGGATTATGAAATCAGGAGTATAATGAGCCAGCCTGCCGGTATGGGTCTGATAATCGATCCTGATCGCCTCCGGCCCGGCATTTCTGAAGAAGGCCTTGACATCGGGAGCCCGGTCTAAGAACAGGGCCATATCCCTCTCGAAGGCGTTGGTACATGGAACCAGGTTGAAGACGGTCTTGGTGGCCTCAATGGTGGGATGGCGCTCGGAGTGGTTGGCCTGGTAGGGCTTCCATTGAACCACCGATCTGCCGCTGCCAATTGCTCTCTCCTCCAGTTTGATGGTGCTCTTGCTCAGGATGAGTGGCACGAATACGCCCCGAATATGCTCCCTGACATCGTGATCCGCCAGGCGGTTGATCAGGCGCTGGTCGAAGAGGGACACTCTCTCCCCAAAGAGCATGTCAGTCAGGAATATCTCCAGCAGGGGGGCGAGAGAGGAGTGAAGACCATGCAGGCCGGTGATATGCTCCAGCTCGCTGCGGTAGAAGGATATGGCTCCCACTCCGCTCTCCAGCAGGGGGAGCTTGATGTTCATCTCCTCCACGATTTCATTGGTGATGAGCGTTCTTCCTTCGTAGTGGATCTCGTCGGAGGACTGCTCTTTGAGCTTTAAATGTTTAAGGGCTGAGAACTGCTTCTTCACATCCTCAATGGTCAGCCCTTCCAGCTTGGGAATGCGGGTGTAGGCGGGGGAGATGGAAGGGACGAGCATATCCAGTTGATTTAGGTCCTTGTGCTCACCATCGGGAAAGATGCTCACAGTGATCTTGGGAATTTTATCAGGACCTACAATCGTTGGATAAACGCCTTCTTCGCCCAACTGGTCTTGATACAATTCAACGAATTTCCAATGTTCTATGACGGTTAAGATCTCATGAGGGCCGCCGGGGTAGGTCATGCGCCGCAGACCCCGGCCCAGGGTCTGCTCAGGAAGGATGTTGGCATCAGAAGTAAATGGTCGGAGGGGAACAATGGTGGTAACGTTTCGGACGTCCCAGCCCTCCCTGAGCATCAGGACGGATACGATGCATTGATAGGGGCTGGTTCCCTGGTCAAGTTCGCGGGAGAGTTTTCTTAATTCCCTCAGATCCTCGTCTTTGATATCCTTCTCGCTTTCCTCGAATACCGGTATACCGCTCTTCTTTCCGCCCATCCATTTGATCTTGCCTTTGAGGCGGGTGTGGAGGTTTATGGTCCGGCCATTAAGCTCTGAATACAATGAGGAGCTATTCAATTCCCGGGCGATCTGATCTGCGGCCTCGGTATTCTCAGCCATGATGAAGAGCAACGCCTTCTTGCCGCTCTTCTCCCATTCCTCTCTGGAGAGAAGCCAGCGCTTGTATCCGATCATCAGGTGCTGCTGGAATCGGTCTGCCGCATTCTCGCTGGGGCGCTCCACCAGCCCCTCGCCCCGCCCTATAACCGGGATCTTGACTATGCCCGCGTCCACTGCTTCGCCCAGGGGGGTATCGCAGATCACATGCTGGAAGATTCTGCCGTGGTTGTCCTTGGGAGTGGCGGAGAAGTCCAGCTGGGAGACGATCTCTCCTCCGGTTCGATCATGGATGGTCTGGTGGACATATTCAATGGCATCATTCCAGGCACTGTCCGGGTCCCAGAGATGATGGGCCTCATCGTTCAGGACCATAATTTTACGGTGGGAGGTCACCCGCTCCCTCAATGCCTCTCCGGTATCAAGGGCTCTGGACCTGGAGACGGCAGGGCCTAGCCAGTCGTGGCTTTCCACCAGGCTCTTTGACCTGCGTTTTGAGGTGTCATAGAGGCGGTGAATGTTGGTCAGGTAGATCCTGCCCCCGGTGGCCGCTCCGCTGGCTTCGTCTTGGAGGACAACGGAGATGTTCCAGTCCCCTCTCCAGGCTTCGGGGATGAGTGGGTCTGCTTCGAAGACCTTGCCGTCCCCGAAGTCCTCCTTGAGTCGCTCGAAGACGGTGATATTGGGGGCGATGATGAGAAAGTCCCTGGCCAGAATAGAGTCCTCCTCTCGCAGGGAGTGAAAGTAGCTCCAGACTATGGCCAGGCTCATCACTTTGGTCTTGCCCGAGCCGGTGGCCATCTTGAAGGCGTATTTGGGCCAGCGGTCGTCGTCGGGATTCACACCCAGGGCGGTGTCGTAGGAGTCTTCCCCCAGAAATTCGGCGGTGATGGTGGAGAGGGTGCGAATGCCCCGCACTTCGTAGAGGTAGATGAATGTCTCTATGGCTTCTCTCTGGCAGAAGTAGTAGCGGAAGGGGGTCTGCTGCCCGTCATTCTCTTTTAGGTGCTCTTCGCCAAACCAGAAATGGAGCAGGTCTCTGGTGGTCTGGGATGCGCCGGGATAGTCGCTATCTCGCCAGTCTTTAACGAAGCGGCGCAGGTTCTGAGCTATGGGGATATATGAGGGACGGCGGCCTGATATGATCTGGGCGGGATCGCCCTTCCCTTCGCCTGGGGCGCGATATCTGCAGGGCTCTTCAAATGTCTGGTAGAGAGGTTCCAGGGCGGCCAGATTGACCACCGGGCCCGGACCGTTCTTCCGGGCGGTGCCCATGCTCTCATCGACTTCAGTCATAGCGGACCTCCACTACGGTGCTGGTATCGCAGCCGAAGATATCGACCACCTTGATGCAGGCTTTGTAGACACCTTTGCCCGGATAGCCATCAAATAAGGCATCGCTTGTGGTCCTGAGGCTGCGATCCCTGCGGGTGCGGTAGTCCTGCCACTGGTGCTCGAAGGGCTTGCCCTCCTGCCAGTTGAAGTCCACCGCCCAGAAGTCGATGAAGTCGAAGCCGTCCTTTGCCGCCCGATCCTTGAGGGCAGCCAGCTCCTTGCTGGGGACCTCGGCCAGGGAGGGAATGAACTTCTTAAGAATGATGTCCACCTTCTTCTTCCCGGAGACCTTTTTGATTACCGGCTCGGCCTCCAGCACTGCCACCTCAAAGAAGGGTGGTGGAGCGGTCCGGTTCTTCTCCATGATCTCCCGGGGAATAGTGATCAGCCTGATCCTGACCTCTTCAGAGGCCTCGATCTCCTGGCAGACCATGCGCAGATCCATCTCGAACTCCCAGGCCAGGCAGTGGACCTCCTTGCCACCGGCCTCGCGGGCGGAGCGGGCCACAGCCCTGACCTCTTCTCTGGTCAGGAGGGAGTCGATGCTGTCCACATAGACGAAGGCACCGCCCTTCCTGCCGTGCAGCCAGGCGGTCGGATTCGCCAGTGGATCGGCGCGGTAGAATCCCAAGACAACCCGACGGTGATCACGGTCGAAGCCCTGCAGGCGCTCTCTCTGCCACCACTGCCGTTCATATCGGCCCAGGTTGTAGACGTCGAAGGCCCGGTAGGGCTGGCCATCCGCCTGGAGCCTGCGCTGAAGGTCGATCAGCCGCTTTCTGCTGGTGTGGATGGCGAAGCGGCCCAGGTCGCACATGATCCAGCACCGGCCCAGCCGCTCCGCAACGGCACCGGTGGTGCCGGAGCCGCAGAAGAAGTCTGCGACCAGGTCGCCCTCGTTGGAGGAGGCGCGGATGATGCGCTCCAGGAGGCCTTCGGGCTTTTGGGTGTCATAACCAAGTCGCTCCAGCGATTGTGGTGGAACTGGTGAGATATCTGTCCAAATATCTTGTAACATTACTCCCGGCATTTCATCGAGATATCTCTTGTATGCAGGCATCTTTCCTGGATTATGAAATATTCTCCCTTCAAGATTTAATCGATTAAGAGCGTCTTGTACTGATTCCCCTGATTTGAGTCCCAAAGCCCAATGTCTCCCCGGAGCAGGCTTAACGTATTCATTATTCAGGAGTAGTGCGCTCCCAGATTCGCCATTTCTAGTACCAGCTGCTGTAAGATCGCTCAGTCTGTATCTTCGCCCAGTATCTGGTTCAATATGTTTGTAGAATGATTCTAAGTAGCTTTCATCATACTCAGTGAATAGTTGATTCCATTTCCATGATCCCGATTTTGAATAGAAGAATATCGTCTCATGGATTCTGCCATACTGTCCAATCCCATCGAAAGAACCGCTTTTGGCAGATTGCCGCTTCCATACAATCTCATTCTGAAATTTATCTGTTCCGAAAACATCATCAAGTAAGTTTTTAACAAGTGCAGAAACCTGCCAACCCACGTGGACATAAATGCTACCTTTGTCACTGAGCAACTCTTTCATTAAAGTCAAGCGCTCATACATCATATGCAAATACGAGTCAGTACCTTTTCCCCAAATATCCCGATACGCTATCATCTCAAGGAGAGATTGTTCTTTTTCCACTTCGCCGATATTTTCTCCCACAGGGATATGCATCGTAAAGTCCGCCCCCACATCGAAGGGCGGGTCGATGTAGATCAGATCGATCTTTCCCCGGAAGTCCTTCAGGAGCGAGGCCATCACCAGCTTGTTATCGCCCCAGATGAGCATGTTTCGAAAGTCATACTGCCGGGTGGTCTTCAGCTCTCCCAGGGTGGTCTGACCCCCGGCCAGGGCCTCGCTCCTGGGCATGTCCACGGTCTCAATCTTCTGCATGGGCATGGCACTGCCTGCAACGTCCACCGGGCGGCGAAGACCGTACTCATCATACTTGCCGTCCCAGACCAGCTCGGTCTTCCTCCCACAGAGCGGATGGGGGTTGTCAGGCCCCCGGCGGACGGGCTCAGTCAAGGCAGAAGGCCTCCCGGAGGGGAGCAATGACGGGAAATAACTGTGCAGCAGGCTTTGCAGACGTGGGGCAGATCGTCAATTATTATAATCCTCCTGGCGACGGCTTTGCCCTGGCGGACGAAAAAGCTTTTGCATGAACGATATTCTGTACGAAAAGCATTTATGCCCGAAGGGTATTATTTAATTAGTTACCCATTGGGATGTGCGCTTTGCGCATAGATGACCGATGGGAGTGATCTTTATACTTTTCCGAAGAGATAATCTCTAGCGATGATGAAATTGGGCTTGATTACGTCATAATACCTGCTATCGTTCTTCTCGAATTTCCTATATACGCTGCCACAGATGGAATCTGCACACTGTATGCCTCTGCTGTTATGCGACCGCTCCCATTTAACGTAAAGCCTTCTGTCCTTGAGCAACGGATTGACTTTCATGGGAAGGTACCTGGCCAAATCCCGCTTTATTGCCCTATCAGTTGAGCGCTGATCAACATAAACAGTGATATGCTCCGCTGAGTATCCGCTCTTAACAAGATTTTCGATCAAATAAAATAACATTAAGTTATATATTAAATTATTATCAGGATGGTTTTGAAATTCCTTATCGATTTTTTCCTTCTGAACATGGATATATCCAAACCTTCCTTTTAGCTCAGCCAGGCAAGTTAAGAACTCCATTTTTATTTCAGGACTCATATCATGAAAATGCAACTCGACTGGTTCCTTTCCTTTAAGCCCTTTTATTTTAGACTTCATATTATCTACACAAAGTTTATAATTTTTGTTTGAGAAAAATGCAAAGCCGATAATGAAGTTTTGGGTAGTGCCAGCAACACCAGCTTCATCAATAAAAATGTGTAGCATGCGCCTTTTGCCCCCAATTATGAATGCAGGCTAAATAGGCATCCGCTCAAACTGGAGAAAGCCTGGAGGATAAATCTGCATCTATATCCTGAATATCGTTCTGCATGATGCTTTGCAGCTCCCCCAGGTGGTCTGGCCTCCGGCCAGGGCCTCGCTCCTGGGGATATTCACGGTCTCGATCTTCTGCATGGGCATGGCGCTGCCTGCAACGTCCACCGGGCGGCGAAGACCGTACTCATCATACTTGCCGTCCCAGACCAGCTCGGTCTTCCTCCCACAGAGCGGATGGGGGTTGTCAGGCCCCAAGCGGACGGGCTCAGTCAAGGCAGAAGGCCTCCCGGAGGGGAGCGATGACGGGAGATAACTGTGCAGCAGGCTTTGCATGCGTGGGGCAGATCGTCAATTATTGTAATCCTCCTGGTGACGGCTTTGCCCTGGAGACGAAAAAGCTTTTGCATGAAGTAATGGTTTGTATTCCTGGGTATCACACGAAGCCTGGGTGAGATGAGTATTTGAGTCGGCAAAATAGGAGAGATGATCAATTCTTTTTTCGGAAGGATTTCAAGAAGGCTGCATATTCTTCGGGGGTAATTCCTGCATTGGTAAGCGCTTCTATGGTCCGGGGATCGTTTAGCAGAGCAACTATGATTTTTGAAGTCTCTTCATAGACTTTATCATGATGGTCAAAGTTAATTAATAAAATTTTGTCTTTAATAACCAAATAAGCCACAACAAAGGGATCAATATGCACGCTTCGAAGGCCTCGGAGGCCATGACGCTTTGGCTCTCCGATGGCGGGATTACTGATGATATCCTGAAGCTTCCTAATCACTCGTTCTTTTAATAATCCATCTTTTTTAGTTAATTTTTTAAATCTTTTCTCGAAATAGTATGTAGTGATTGGCTGATAAGCCATAATTATCTACAGATTTCGCAGGTAATCGGCCAACTCCTCATCATTCTTGAAGCGTGTGATCCGACCATCTTTGAAATCCCTAAGACCTTTTATTATTCCTTCCGCAAAGCTCTCCTCTTCCCGTTGTGGGCTGGCGCGATCAGTCTTGCGCATTGGAGTTTTCACAGCAGCAGGCATGTTAGTTAATCCTGACGGGAATGGATATATCTCTTTCTGCTTTCCCTTCCTGGCTGCATTTCAGGTAGCATGACAATTTTAATGCAAATCAGATCCATGCCCGCCCCTATGAACGCACTGGCAAGAGAAAGGCGAATAGGAATGAAGCAAGACCGCGAAAGCACAAGACCATATGTAATGGCGAATCGAAAATGCAATATTGAGAAGACAGCAAGATGGATTCGTAGGAAGGCCCGCCGGCTGGAAGGCGGCAGGTAGCTACATCTTGGATAGCTTCTTTAGTACCCGGCGATTGTGGTGCGTGCTCTCTCTGAAGTGCTCACGCTGCTCAGGAGAAAATGACTTAAGCCTTTCGTCCACTAAATCCCGGGCGGCTTGTGGATGTCTCATCATCATGGCCATAATATGCACCCATCTAGTAGGAGAGATATGGGTTTCGATGTGGCCTGCATCACATGATCAAGCTTTAAATCCTTTAAGAGCGCATAGGAAAAGTGCTATGTTCGCTGAGTATATCCGGGCGGCTTTATCAAAGGCAACTTATGAGATCATCGAAGACCAAGAGCCTTTCTACGGCGAGATCCCCGAACTTCGAGGAGTGTGGGCTATAGGAAAAACCCTAGAAGAATGTCGTGAGAACTTGAAGGGCGTTATCGAAGGCTGGATAGCCTTAAGACTGCGATTGGGTTTAGCCATACCACCTATTAATGGCATGCGATAGAGATCCCCCGGGCTGAAGCAGTTGTCTAGACTCACAAGCATCTAGAGTCCTCATAATCTCTTTCCAGGATGTGGTCAATCCGAAAAACGGCGTCCTTATCGAAAGAGCGAATAGAAAGATGCTTTACTAGAAAATCATGCTCCGGTTGGGAATAAAAATAGTTTTTACTCAGTAAAAGCTTTATAGGATAACGATTATTTTCTTAGCATGGCCACTAAAACTTTGCCTGATCAAGCCAGGTACACTTACGTCTATCATCCATCCAGAGACCATAAGGAGAGATGGAAAAAGATAGCAGCAAAGGCCCATGTACCGCTTTCCAAGTTCATCATTGCCACAGTGGACGGCGTAGTTGATGAGAAGGAAGAAATGGCGCCGCGACATGTGCGCGAGCTGGAAGGCTTGAAGAATGAAAATAAGTCTCTGCGCGACGATCTCGCCAGAAAGAACATCCTCATTGAGCGATATGAGGCCGAACTGAAGCGATATAGGGCTGCTCCGTGGATGGAGACCGATTTCAAAGGCATCCGATCATTGAATGAGGATCTCGTTACGATTCTGAAAGCGCGTGGCTCTGTGGACAGGATGCAACTGCTTGAGGCCCTGGGGATTGATCGCAGAGAGACAGATCTTATCAAAGCACTCAATTCGCAGATTGGAGCCCTTGAAAGCTTCGGCATGGTCCGAGCAGAGGGAGGTATCCTGCAATGGATCGCGTGATAGATCGCTACCTGGAGGACTGTGAGGTTAGGGGGATGGCTCCGGGCTCTCTGCCGCGCTATAAATCCGCTTTGAGGATCTTCCAGGGGTTCATGGCCGGGCGGGGGATCGAAACAGCTAATAGGGCCGATCTGGTGGGCTTCATTAGGTATCTGAGGGAGGACCGCAAGACATCGCAGAAGACCATTGAGAACTACTTTTCCACCCTCTCCAGCTTTTACGAGTTCATGGTCTTTGAGGGGCTAATTCACGCTAATCCGGCCCTCCCTATCCGCAAACGCTACCTTCGGCGCTACAAAGAAAATGCGGATGGCCACGAGAGGCAGTTGATAAGCGTTGAAGACGCATCCAGGATGATCAAGGCCGAACCAGATATCAGGAACAAAGCTATCCTGGTTCTGCTCTTCAAGACAGGCATGAGGCGCGGTGAATTGGTCTCTCTCGATATTGGAGATGTTGACCTGGTGGAAAACACTATCAGGCTCAAGCCCACTGCGAAAAGGAGCAATCGCACTCTTTTTATGGATGATGAGGCTGCCTATCTCCTCCGGCGATGGCTCCGAGTAAGGGAGGGCATCAACAAGAAGAAGGAGACCGCCCTAATCCTCAGCTCGTGGGGTCATAGGATCTCCAGAAATGATGTATATCGAGCTGTGACTGAGGCCGCCAGGCGTGCCGGCCTGCATAATCCCGAGTCTAAGAGGCTGGAGGACCACTTCTCCCCACACGCATGCCGCCATTGGTACTGCACTCACCTCTTCCGGGCCGGGATGAGGAGAGAGTATATCAAGGAGCTGAGGGGCGACAGCCGGAAAGAGGCTTTTGATCTGTACAACCACATTGACCTCAAGGAGCTGAAAGAGGCTTACCTGGCGTGCATTCCACAGTTAGGCATCTGACACTATGCTGAATGGCCTCTTCCCGCGCTTCTGGATACTTTTCGGAAATCGATGGACGCGAAGCCCTTTCACTAATTTCTGGGACCATGGTCTTTTTTCCATCGTTCAATATTTCACTTTCTGCTAGTTCTATTACATTCTCGAATAAAAATGTCATAGAACTAAGGCAGAAAAGAGAGAGGAGAGGGGGCTATTTGGGCTCTTCCTTTTCGATATGGGTGGCCTCCTTTGCTAGGTCTGCATTTTCATTCATTTTGCGCGATAATATGGTTTTTGCTCTATCTATGTCGCTTGGAGGGATGAAATCCCCGGCATTTAGAATTTTATCAGTAAGTTCTTTGCTGGGGATTTTCACTAACCCTTGTTCATCAATTCTGAAATCTCGTTTCTTGCGAAGATTCGATAGTATCATGTCAAATTCTCTGACTGAATACAATTTAGGAAGTTGCCCTCCAGTGAGTATTTCTTTGAGCCTTTGAGTATGGCATAATAATCTGTGGGAAAAATCGATCTCTTCTTTGGAAGGTGAGTAGAATGCTTTATAAATCGCGGTTGTGGAAGGAAATCCAGGGAGTGCGCTGGCCAAATCAACTCTAAACCGTTGTTTCGCTTGATTATTGTCTTCTCTTAATGCAGGTGGATCAAGCTTATCGAGGAGCTTCTCGGTTAGACCCATTGCATCCACAGCTGCTTTTCTCAAATCGACTTTATTTTCTAAGTAGCTATCTGGCAATTCATTCAGTAAAAAAACCAGGTCATTGAGTCCTTCCAGTTCGTCCTTCAAAATCTTAGACATTCGATAATGGAAATCGCCCCTTTGCTTAGCGCTTAATCCACCGTATTCTACCTTTACTTTATCTCTTATCTTTTGAAAGGTTTCTCTTTGCTTTGGGTTCAACATAAATACACATCTTCACCTATCATTAATATATTCTTCGGTCTTTTTTAATGGAAGAAGATTTATATTCTGTCAGATAATAGTGGTAGATAGCCAAAAATTCCGTCAGAAAAACCGTAGAGAATAAATAGTTTAAATATGGATGTGGAGCGGATTTACATGCGAAGTCGGAGTAAAGAGCGATTGGGGGACAACCTCTCACTTAGGATTTCTAGGGAAATGAGGGACTTCCTCGACCGGCTCAGTGAGGAGCACAACGTGGCCATCGGGGAAGCCGCAAGAATGTGCATCGATCGAACGATGCGAGGGATTGAATGAGGAAAAATATAGAAGCAGCGGGCCAAGCGGTCATGTTTTCCAGGCAGAACCGCGAGGCCATTGAACACCTTGGGGGTGTCACTCATATTTTATGATTGTATCGAATATAAATCTTACGATGATACTCATCACCGCCTGCAGGAACTTGAAGAGGCTCGCGGCCAATTGCTCAGAGTTTTCGAGGCCGAAGGGCAAGCAGTCGCCACCTTCGCTTGGGGTACGGTTTCTTTTCCTGGCGAAATGATAGATGTGCTTCGCGAGATGGTGGGCAAGATGGTTTGCGTGCTCCGGCTGGATGGCAAATATCACCTCCGGGCGGTGGATGATGCGGGGCGGCATCATGGCCTTGCAGCCTTCCAGGTGGATGCTGAGGGCCTGGTGAGCAAGGAGCCTATCAAGGCGATCCCGAGAAAGAGACCTGGCCACGTGAGCGCCAGGCAGTGGGGGAGGGCGATAGGATGGCCGTGAAATTCTGCCCGTTACGGCAGGGCGGGTGTATCCAAGAGGATTGTGCCTGGTGGATACGCTTCGAGGGATGCTCTGTCCCTCAACTGGTATCAGTTTTGAAGGACATCGAGGGGGACATAGACAATCTGACGCCAGGGGAGGATGATTTCTGATGGCCGCAAATTTTGACGAAGCGGACATTCGGCGCACGTGGCAGGTTTACCGGGAACCCGGCGAAGTCACAGAGGTTCGCATTTTAAATGCTGGAAAGTGGCTGGGGACGGTGAGCGGGTACTTCGATAATGAAGACAGTTTCACAAAAATTGTTTCCGAGCTGGCATCTGATCCTGATCATCCCGTACCGGCGATCTATTTCGCCATCAACCCAGTATCGCCGGATCTACTGGCGAGAGCCGCGAACCGCACGATTGCTAAAGCAAAAAACACAACCAGCGACGCCGATATAGTTGCTCTGCATTGGTTGCCGGGGGATCTGGATTCAAAGCGACCCGCGGGAATCAGTAGCACCGACGAAGAGCACGACGCGGCAATAGCCAAAGCCTATGAGGTGCGGGGAAGGCTGATAGAACTAGGTTGGCCGAAGAATGCGTTTGTTTTGGCGGATTCTGGCAACGGCGCACATCTGGATACCAAGATAAATTTACAAAATGTGCCGGGAGATGTGGCGCTTGTCAAGCGATGCCTGGAAGCGATGGACTTCCTTTTTTCAGATGAGACGATCCATGTTGATACAACATCGCAGAACCCCGCCCGAATATGGAAGGTGCGGGGAACAATGGCGCGGAAGGGCGACAGTATCCAGGAAAGGCCACATCGCTTATCCAGGTTCCTAGAAGTGCCGGATACGCTGGAGCCCGTCACCAGGGAGCAATTAGAGGCGTTGGCGGCCATGCTGCCAGAGCCCGAGAAGATATCACAGCCTTCTCAAAGCACCGGCGGCCCGGCTTTTGATCCTGTAGCCTACTGCCAGGCGCATAACCTGCAAGTGCACCACACCAAAAATTGGACTGACCCCAGGGGCATAAAGTGCACAGTAGCCGTGCTGGAACAATGTGTCTTCAATCCGGATCATCACAAGAGCGCGGTTATCATCGGCTGGCCTAATGGGATGAGGTCCTACAGGTGCCGGCACAATTCTTGTCTCGCAAAGCGCTGGAAGGATGCAAAGGCCATAATCGAGCCGGGCGCGGACTCATTCGACGGCATACCGACGATGGATCTTACACGAGCACGGGCGGATGTGATTGAAGCGGCGACGGGCGTGCACATTTTCAATGCCGCGGACGATCCAAGCCAGAACGAAATTTCTGAGGAAGAGCTTAACGCTTATTCGCTGCCAGCAGGCCCAAAATTCGAATGCAATCTACCAAAGGACCATTTCATTCAAAGGTTTATGGCCTACGGCTCTGATATCTCAGATGCATACATAGAATATTGGTTCGGCGCCGGCCTCTTTGCCCTAGCGGTGATCGCTGACAAAAAAATCAAAGTGGTCCTAAAGCAAGGCACCATTTACCCTAATTTATACATATCGATAAATGGTAAATCAAGCCTGGCCAGAAAGAGCACTGTAGTTGATAAAGCGGAGGCGATGCTTTGCCAGGTAAAACCGTCTCTCTTGCCTGCGATGGTGCCTACTGAATTCAGCCCGGAGGCATTCACGGAGCACCTGAGCGATTTCAATCACGCTCCGTGGATCAGAGATGAAGCTGCGGGTGTTTTGGGTCTGATGAAAAAAGATTACATGCGGGGGTTTAAGGATTCCCTCATGCAACTGTATGACTCCAGGCCCTTTTACCGTAAGCTGAGAACGTCGCAGAGGAAGGGCGCAAAAACAGAATTTAGAGTTGATGATCCATATTTAAATCTTCTATGGGCGACCACGGACGCGAGCTTAGGAGCCAATACCGAGCAAAACGACACGCTCTCTGGATTCATGGCCCGGTTTTTATTCTTCTTCCCGCAAGGAAACAAGACCAAATGGCTGCCTCTGGAAGAAGGGACGGCGGCAAATAGCGTTTTTGAAGGGCTGGTCCACGAGCAACTTGCGGGAATCGCTGCCCATGTTGGGGAGCTGCAGGAATGCAAATCCATGCACTTCGGCCCTGAGGCAGCGACATACTACACTGAATGGCAACGAATCAGAGAGGAAGAATGGACAACAAGCAACGACGGCAACGCAATGCAGATTTACAGCAGACTTGCACCAACGGTGATCAAACTCGCCATGCTATTCGAATTGGGAATGCCAGGGTTCGATCCTTCCAGACCGATCATGGTTGAGTTTGTCGAGGAAGCGTGCCGGCTGGTGGACTCCTATTTCATGCCTACGGCGATGGCCGTTTATGATTTGGTTGGTGCAAATGCAGAGAAAAACGTAATCGATCGAATAATCGCCTATCTGAAGAAGCACGGCGGCAAGGCAACACGGAAAGAGATTCTTCGTGATGTTAAGATCAAGAGCGCGGATTTTGACGAATTTCTCTCCACAATGGAAGAGAGTGAGCAGGTAGAAACCAAAACCGTCAAGCGCGGCGGCAAAGGCAGGGATTCTGTATACGTCTTCCTTTTAGACACTGGCAAAGTAGGTAACGTAGCTAAAGTAGCTAAAGTAGCCAAAATAGCCAAAGTAGAAGAAATTCATTCTAATCCCTCTGAAGATAAAGAGGGAAAAAAATCTACTTTGGCTACGTTGGCGACTATGGCTACTTTCCCTATTATGGCGACGCAGCCCCCAAAACCGGATAGCTCCACCGCAAAGGGAGATCCTGGCTTCCAGAAGTTCAAAGGCAGGATGAAAAAGAGAACCTGTTGCTTATGTGGCCGGAAATTCCCCTATGATCTGACCTACCACGCAAACGGCGATAAAAGCGGTTATGAGTGCACCACCTGCCTAATGCACGGACCGCCACCGGAACCAGAGAAAGCCAATCCTCAGACAAAGCTGGAGGCCGGAGCATGAGGGCGGATCCCTTTCTCCAGCTGGAGGGCAAGCGTGTAGTGGCATAGTAGACGGCCAAAAGCTCAGAGGCCGGTTGGTCTCTGCCAGGAACGACTTTCTCACTATCGAGCGCTCTGGAGGCCCGAGGCTAATAATCAACCGATTTGAGATCTCCTCGATCCAAGAGGAGGCCCGGCCCGTATCCAGGTGTCCGAAAGTCTCTAGAATGTTCTGGCGGTGATTGTTTGTACAATAGGGATAAACTATATATATTTAGGGTGTACAATAAGGATAATATGGTGGTAGAATTTGCCTGAAAATGAGTTAATATTCAAGAGAAAGATCTGCAGGACCCAAAACGGACAGGCCCGGATCAGCCTGCCACGGGCGGTTGCTGAGGCCTTTGGCTCATGTGGTCACATTGGCCTAATCTGGAGAGCTGGCAGTCTGACGATTGCTCCATGGCCCGAGGAAGCTTGAGAGCATGGCCACAGTAAACGAGGGGCTTGGTAGTGACTTCTTCGCTCGGATGTATCCGAGGCTGCAACCAATGAGCGATCAGGAGTACCGGAATTCGCCCAAGCGGCCCACTACCGCATGGGACGATGTGGAGGACTGGAGAGCATTGCAGACGATGAGCCCGGAAGAAGCAAGGCGCTACTGTGGAGGAGATAGGAAGCGATGAGCAGAGGCAAATCCCGGACCAGGAAGGCAAGGATCGATATAATGAGGGCCAATGCCGCCAATGCCCGGAGGAGAGCCCGGAAGTACGATAGGCAGGCATACGACAAGCCATGTGGAGAGGAGCAGTAGATGGGCAAGCGTGCCGATCCGTTACAGGGGTACGGATGTGATCCAAGATGCAAATGTGGTCAATACCCCGGACATCTTGAGTTAGATAAAGCCTACTTGAATAACGAGATCTCCCTTCAGCAGTATGCCGATAAGGTGGGGTGCGCCAAACCGAGTGTTGAGCGACATGTCAAAGGACACCTTCCCGAAGCGCTCTTGAAAGCAAAGGACATTGAGGACGTGGCCAATGGTGACAGCCTGTTGGATGAGCTGAAGAAGGCTCAGGAAAGGGCGTACTCACTTCTCGATAAGGCAGAAGCGGCGGCCAATACCAAGATCTATGGGGCTCCGGTGGCCTACCTAAAGGAGATCCGAGAGCAGCTCAAGTTCATCGCCGAGCTGGAAGGCAAGCTATCCAGCCAGCCACAGATAACTATCGTCAGCAGCCCTCAGTGGATTGAGCTCCGGACCCTGATCATCGGGGCCCTGGAACCCTATCCAGAAGCAAGAGAGGCGGTGGTCCATGCCATCCACAAGTGACGACCTGGCATATTCACTGGATCCAGTCCTGTGGGGGGAAGAGGTCTTGGGCTTCCATCCAGACCCCTGGCAGGCCTCCCTTTTGAGGAGCAGATCAAGGAAGATCATCCTCAACTGCTCCAGGCAAAGCGGTAAATCAACGGTCTGTGCCGCTTTGGGCCTGCATGAGAGCATCTATCGGCGGCCATCATTCGGCCTGGTGATCGCTCCGACACAAGACCAGAGCTCTGAGTTGATGCTCAAATTCGATGAGTTCCGGGGAGCGGTAGAGCTACCTTCTGACTACCTGAGCACGGACACCAAGCTAGCTGTCCGGTTCGCCAATGGCAATAGGTTCATAGCCCGGCCGGGCAGTGAGAAGAGCGCAAGAAGCTTCTCAGCGGTGACATTGCTTCTGGAAGATGAGGCCGCCAGGGTTGCGGATGCTCTTTATAATTCCGTTCGGCCCATGCTGGCAGTGAGCAACGGGCGGCATGTCCTCATGTCCACCCCCTTCGGCAAACAGAACCACTTCTTCAAGATTTGGGATGAGCAGCGGGATCTATGGGAATGGTACGAGATCCCGGCGGAAAAGTGCCCACGCATAACGAAAGAGTTCCTAGAAGAGGAGCAGAGGACGAACCCCTGGTTTGAGCAGGAATACCATTGCGTCTTCATGGATACTGAGGGATCAATATTCAGTTCAGATTTGTTCAAATCGCTGGCTAATCCGGCGATAAGTGCACTAAAAATGTGAGGTAAACATGGCAACAAAATGCTATATGCTGGGATGTGATTTGGGGAAAAGTCTCGATTATACGAGCTTTGCAGTTATCGAAATGGTCTATGATCCCATTATCGATGACAGCTTGTACCACCTGATCGGGCTGGACAGAATCAAGGGAGTTGACTACCCGGTGATCGTGGACCTGATTGAAAAAACGATCAAACGGTTGGAGAAAGAGATGCATCTCTGCGATGCCTATCCATTTGGCGGGCCGATACTTTGTATGGATGCCTCCGGTTTGGGCGCACCTATTAAGGATTTTCTAAAAGAGCGGCACATAATAGACCAGATGGGGCGACTGCTCTATCCGGTGGTGTTCACCGGGGGGGAGAGCGCCAGGTTCGATGTCACCACGGGAAATTACAATATCAGTAAGTCACTGATTGTATCAAATTTCCTGAGCCTGATGCAACACCGGCGGTTTGATTATGCTCCAGATCTTCAGGCCCTCCCTCTCCTGATGAAGGAGATTGAAAGCTTCAAGTATCATCTAACGGCGTCCGGGCATACTGGGTTTGATGCTGAGCAGGGAGCCCACGACGATCTGATTTGTGCGGTTTGCATCCCGTTGATTGTTGCGGAATGGAAGTTTGCAAAAAGATTGAGGAAGTGACAAAAATGCCAGAAAACTTGAGAGAGACTATCGAGAAGGATATGGCCATCATGGCCGATCCAAACGCATCGCCAGAAGAGAAGCGCAAAGCCCATTGGGATCTGAAAATATCCCGGCGGCTCCTTTCTAAGGGTGTAGAAGTCCTCGAGGATGGACCAGGGGCTTGAACCCCCTGCTACATCATAAAGCCGGCAAGGGACTCCTCCCTCCGGCGTGAATGTAGATATCTACAAAGGTGAATATAAATGACAGAAGAAGTCAAACCAAGATACACACGAGAGCAAATTGCTCAAATGGCAACGGAAACCGTTACCGTGCCGAGGTACACCCACGAGGAACTTGTCAGAATGATGAACGAGGCAGAGGGAGCACCGGCTCAGATAGTCACTCCAGAGGAGAACCCGAAGGTTTGGACACAAGCCGAAATCAGGGAGATGCGACTTTCCGGCAAGCTGTCCGATGCGGCCATGGCCGAAATCAAGGCAGCAACTGCTGAGGGGAGAGTGGTCTAGAATGCCAGGACTATACGACGAAATGGGGATTGCGGACCAGGTCAATGCCGCCAATGCAACGCTGAAAGGCCTTCGCCAGCAGACGATGGGCTTTACCCATGTGGGCGGCTCGGGAACAGTGACGGTAGACACCGGCAATTCCGAGTACATCGCCCTCCAGAGCAAGATAGCCGTGCTCGAAGGCAAGCTGGTCACCGTGGCGGCACTGAAGGACCAGGTGAGCGCCCTTATCGGTGGGCATAGCGTGCCTTCTCTGAGGGCTCTGAGGGAGCTGGCTGCGCACCATCAGAACACAATCGATAGTGCGCCGGTCCGAGCCTTCGACATGTTCAAGATGAAACGTGAGCTGGCAATCGAGCAGGGAAATGCCGCCGTGAGGCTAGCTATGCCGTCCGAAGTCGCCGCCCTATTGGATGGCTACCAGGCTGAAGAGGACGCACTCAAAGCCGCTCAGACCGCCTCTCAGGCCGCTATTGTGGCGATTAGCGCGGACCTAACCACAATAGACGGGATGACCGATGAGGCCCGAGCAGCTTTGAGGGATTGATGGCCGAAAAGGAGATCTCCAGTTGGCAAGCTTCCTGGAGGCCTCACCTATGCAGAGGGCAGATTGCCCTCACTTTTTCGGATGCGTCCACCGCAGACTTGAGCGATCTTATCCAGGCTGACTTTGCGCCAATGGTTGACCTTCTTAAGGCCACGGGGCAGCATTTCTGTGATGTGGCCACAGAGAGGATACGCTTGGTTCCGGCGGCTTGAATCCTTTCTTTTTTATAATGACTTGTTATTTTAATTTTAAAGGGCATCAATTTTGTCTCAGCCTACAAATCCCTATCCGGCCCGGAGATCTTGCCAGAAACGCGACGTGGCTAAGGCGCTGTGGGCTGGAAGGCAAAGGAGCGATGGCCTGGGGCAGGAGAATTTACTTGATGGGTATTTGATGGGTATTTGATGGAAGGGAGAGGAGAGCACCATCTCCAAGAACATGCTCTTTGACAGGGTGAGACCAGGCCCTTTGATCGTTGTCGTCAACAATCAACAATCAAATTCATATCTCCTCTAATCAACATTTTATAATAAATTCATTCATATTTATCTCTATCTCAACGTAATCAATATCAATCAAACCAGTAAAAATCATATCGGTTTGTGCAATTTCCAGAGAGATATAGAGATCTTACTTTGATCGTTGATCGTTGTCGTCAACGATTGAATGAGATTTGAGGATAAGGACGGTTTGCCTCTTGTTGAGGCTATACGGCCTGGTTTCGATGTATTCAGGCATGGCATCAACCAAACGAGAGAACGCTCCCTTGTCCATCCTCATTATTTGGCGGGCCTCTTTGGTTAGCATCTTGCCATCATGCGACGCGAGGAGAGCCCTGAGAATCTTGGCTCTGTTCTCCTGAGTTGGGCTGATCTTGTTGGGTTCCTTTCTGGTCTTCTCCTTCAGCTCGCGGATAAGCCGGAGCTGGATCTCTTGATTCTCAATGAGATGGGCTTGTGTGGCGGCCATAGCAGCGTTTTCTTCCTTCAGTTGGACTATTATGCTCTCCAGATGAGAAATGCGATCCTGGAGGCTCTGAGGGGCTGCCTCGATCGGCTCCGCTAAGAGCTGCATGGATGGGCCTCAAAAAGAGAGAGAGGCCCATAACCGGGCTTGTCTCCACATATTGGCTTCGGCTCTCCTTCTCATGGATCGAGTGCTCATTGGATCGCCTCAGCCTTCTGGAGCACCGCTTTAGCTTCTGCCAGAAGAGGGCCCCTCATGCCCTCATTGCCCTGCAGGATGGGGGCTTTATCGCACCTGTCCACCAGTTGAACCAGGGCGGCCAACAGATCAGGGAGGAGAGCACAAAGCTCTCCATTCCTGCGATCCTCCGGCCCTCCGAGACCTCCGGGATAGATGGGGAAGGATGCCAGGGAGTTGCCGTCCTTGTCTCTGAGCTGTCCGTGGGGATCGAGACTCCAGGGTCCGTTAAGATCAAGGGTGCTCATTCTTCCTCCCTGAAATCGCATGGCTCCAGGCAGTCACCACAATCGGCCTGATCCTGGCATTGGAGAGCATCGGGATCATCCTGTCCGGAAAAGCTCCAGCCATCCGCCAGCAGGCTCAGAAGCTTATCCTGAGTGACCCCTTTGTACTTCGCCCTGATGGTGTCAGCATCCGCGGATTGGATGATAGCGCCGTCTTCGGCTAGGGTTTTGATGGCCTCAGCGTGCTCGTGGGGATCTTCAACCAGCATGAAGACCTCGATAACAGCAGCCCGGCCATCCCCATCCCTGGAGAAGTCCACAATTTGCTTGATCATGGTCTAGGCCTCCGAATCGGC
>ENA-UOOH01001377-UOOH01001377.1-fermentation-metagenome-genome-assembly--contig:-NODE-1377-length-23853-cov-9.981637_pt1 | contig 23853 bp, 18 predicted proteins | sample MGYA00245778_ERZ724025 | MGnify/ENA primary metagenome ERZ724025 (study PRJEB28704, sample SAMN03018313) | fermentation metagenome | biome: anthropogenic terrestrial biome; feature: soil; material... | reverse complement strand
CCCAGAGCGCCTCGCGGGCCGGCCGGTAGCGCCGCGCCCCGAGCAGGGTCAGGTAGTCGCCGAGGGCCTCGCGGTCGCTCGCGTAGACCCGCCACTGCTGGACGATGCGCGCCGGCGTGCTCGAGCCCGGCCGGTACTCGGTGTCGCCGCCCTCGATCGTCGGGCCGCGCCAACTCGCTCCGGCGCTGATGTTGAAGTGGTTGCGGGCCCGCATGGCCTGCCGCGTGCGCCCCCAGCCCGACTCGTAGGCCGCGTGCGCCAGGATGGGCGGCCAGGCCTGCGCTGGCGGCTTGGCCTCGAGCTGGTCGAGAGCGACGAGGAGCCGGGCGAGGTAGGCGGCGCGGGGATCGATGATCACGGCTTCCTCCGCTCGTCGAGCTTCCGGTTGATCTCCTTGAGCTCGGCCTTGATCTCGCGCAAGGCGTCGGCAGTCGCTGCCTGCGCATCCTCGACCCGCTGGATGCGCAGCTCGTGGGCGTGCAGCGCGTCGCGGTTTGCGGTCGCCTTCGCGTCCGCGCTCGTGGCCTGCGACAGCCCTCCGGTGCCGAGGGCAGCGAGCCCAACCAGGACAGTGAGGACCGGCCAGCCGACGCGGAGCCGGCCGTCGAGGACCGCCGGCTGCTCCGCGGTGCCGTGGCCGCCCGGGGGCTCGAGGTTTGTCGGGCTCACTCTGCCATCTCCGCAGCCGGCAGGATGCCCACCGGCAGGCAGTCGCTCGCGTAGCCCTCGGTGTCGAAGACCTCGAGGCCCAACCCGCTCTCGCACGCCTCGGCCGCGAACAGATCGATGCGCGTCGGCTCGCGACCGCGTAGGACGAGCGCCGCCTCGAGCAGCGCGCGGCCGGTCGCGTCGTCCGCGAGATAGCCACGTTCGCCGGTCGACTTGTTACCGAGGACGACCGCGCCCTCGGGTGCCCCGTCCTCGCCGACCACGCCAGACTCGCCCGAGGACAGCAGCACACCACCGCCGGCAGCGACGACGAGCGCTGCACTGATTGCTACTATTTGCGCCTGTGTCATGGTTTTGGCTCCTAATAGATTACCCGCCAGTCGTAGGCGTCAGCGGCATCCTTCGCGCAGACCTTCACCGTGTCGGCCACACCCGCGCCGCCTGCCACGGTCCAGATCAAGCCGCGGGCGGACTCGTCGCAGGTCGGCTCGGTGCCTGCGACTGCCTGCACGCCTACGCCTGAGACGCGGCCAGTAAAGGTCGCGGTGCCGTCGTAGCCGATGCTGGCGACCTCGGTGGTGCAGACGGTCGGGTTGTCAGCGCAGAACGAGGCGACTTTGGCGCCTGGTGTGGTCAGGGTGTTGTAGTTTCCAATCTTGACCCCGACGGTGCCGGCGCCATCGGCCGCCCGCCCGAAGAGGGACAGTGGTCCGCTCCCGCGAGCACCAATCGAGTCCGTCCGTGTGCCGGGCGCCCATAGCGTGCCGGCCGCGACCGCGTTACCTGCCGCGGATACGGCGAACAGCGACGCCCCCGCACTTGACTGTACGTCGAGCGCATTGTCCGCAGTGTCGAGCGCGTTCAGCGGGCGCAGCATAAACGCTGTATCCGTCCCAGCGGTCGCCACGGTCGAGGACTCCAGGAGTGCGCTCGTTGTCGACAGCCACCGCGTGTCGTCATTGAACGCCAAGCTCCCGCCGTTGAACGCGCCGCCGTTCTGCACGCCCGAGCTCCCGTTGACGTACAACGCGGCGGTCACCAAGAAGCCCCCGCCAGTGGCGGTCACGGTCGGCCCGCTCGCGTACAGATAGTCGGTCGTGCCGCCGCCGAGGTGCAGGCGCGCGCCGGCCGGGAGCACGATCGCGTCGGCCCCGCTCGCCACCCCGGTGATCGAGAGCGCCGGAGCGGTTGCCCCCGAGAGAGTCAGTGGCCCCGTCATCGACTGCGCCCCGACCGTGCCGACCGCGGGCTCGGACATCGACATCAGCCCGTCGGCGAGCGCGGGGCCAGCGCCGAGGACGAGCAGCGCGGGCAGGACAAGGGCGGCAATCAGTATCGATTGGAGCTGTCGCATTAGCGCACCTCCTCAACGCGAACGTCGGCATCGCCGCTGGAAGAGATGCAGAAGATGCCAACGCTAGGACCAATCCCGCGATACATCGAGCCGCCGGGCAGCACGCGCATCCCGGTCGCGGCCGTGCATCCGGTCTGCAAGCAGCAGTAGATCGCCGACGGTCCGAGGTTCTGGACGGTCGCCCCACGCCTGTTTTCAAGCGCCGTCGCTGGCACCGACACGTCGATCGAATCGGGCACAGTGACCGCGCCCGTCAGCCCACCTCCGGTCGCGCTCGCGCTCGTCGCGAGGCGGTTGGTCTCGGTGCCGAGCAGCGCGCCAGATTCGCTCCGAATCGCTACGTCCACGCCGGCATGGTCGTTGCCGAGCGTCGAGACGGTCGCCGCTACCGATTGCGTTGCGCCTCGCTCGACGCCCCAGATCGATTGTGGCAGCGGATTCGCCGCTCCAACCGCCGCGCCGTCGACGATCGGCTCTGAGGCCAGCGGAGCGGCGGCGATTCCGATCTGATTGCCGAGCGCGTCGACGATTGCGACGTAGCCGGGGGCGAGAGCGGTCAGCAAGTCGCCGAGACCCACCTCGGGCAGGCCTCCGTCTGGGCTCGTCACGACAACCGTGCCGCGAACCTCAGGGACGCCACCACCCGCGCCAACCACCCGCGTGTAGACCCGCCCGTAGGCGTCGAGTGCCTGCGGCCGAACCCCCTCAGCCGACGGAGACCCGATGAGGGTGATCGTCGAGGCAGCGGCCAGTCCGCTCGGCGCGAAGACCAGCCGCCCTACCGGCCCCGGGTTCAACGGCCCGATAGTCTGCGCCTCGAGGGTCGCGTCGAGCTCGAGGTCAGCTTCCGGTTGCCTCGACCACGCCGCGCTGAACTGGTTCCAGGTGTAGGCGTTGAGCCTGGCCCCGGCCCCGAAGGCGCTGCCGCTCTCGACCACCACGACCACACTCGCGAGGCTCGCCGCAGATAGCCCCGCCGTAGCCAACGCGGGTGCGGCCTCGGTGCCGGTCGTGCAGACCGCCTTGCGCACGAAGCCCTGGGAGTCGAGAGACGACCAGGTCGTCGCGGCAAAAGCAGGCGTGGACACGATGGTGAGTAGAATCGCGAAGAAAATTGGGCGCATAGAGGATGCCCTCCTTGCGCCCAAGTCTACAGCGATTCGTTCACTCCCCGAAAGCCTCTGAAACTAGATTGAGCGGATCTTGCCGGCGCCACTTCGAGTCGGGCCCATAGACGACCTTCGAGGCGAGGTCGAGCGGCCCCTTCGCCCCCTCAATCTCCCGGTCGAAGAGGTACTGGAGCGCACGAATGGGCCGGGTGCCGGGCACGCCGGTCCACATCGAGGCGAGCTTGGCGAGGGCTGCGGCCTTCTCGGCGTCGCTCGCCTTGCCCGAGCCCATCCGCTGCACGGCGAGGCCGACCTCGTAGAGCGCGACGAGGCTCGGGGCGGCGCGCACGTTGGCGCGCTTGCCCATCACGGTCTCGACAGCGCCCACGCCGATGTCGCCAAAGGGCAGCAGCATGAGCTGCTCGAGCAGTAGTTGGCGCATCCACCATTCCTCGGGCGGCTCGTCGTCGGCGGGCCCGCGGCCCGACAAGAAGTTGCCGAGCGCGAAGACCGCGAGCGTGCGCGCGAACAGGCGCGACGAGACGCGCACCGAGACCCAGCCCGCGTGCCCGATGGCCTCGAGCGTGTCGCCCTCGCCCCACGCCCGGAGCATCTTGCCCAAATCCTCCCGGTTGCGCTGCCACATGAGGTTGAAGTAGCCGTGGAACAGGAGCGTCGTGCCGAGCCAGCCGCGATCGCGCAGGAGCGCCGACTGGTCGACCGGTGAGTGCGAGGGGAACGAGCGGCGCACGACATCGTCGGCGAACTCGACGGCGAAGGCCTCGGTGTCCGCCTTGTCGCGCTTGGCCGCCTCGGCGAGGCCCTGGCGGTACGCGCCGAGCCACACCGGCGTGACGGTCGCCGCGTCGATTTCCTCCTGGAAGAAGAAGGCGTGCTGTTTCCACCAGGCGATGACGCCGCGGTCGGTCAGCTTCGCGCTCGCCATCCGGTCGAGCTGGTTGCGCAGCTCTCGCGCGAGGCCCTCGCGCCGGAAGCGCAGCTCGCCGCTCTTCGCGAGCACCATCTCGCGCGTCTCGAGGGGCGCCTTCAGGCTGTCTCGCACCGCGCCGGTCAGGTAGTCCGGGCGCACCTTGTCGGTCGCGGCCGTGAAGATGTTCGATAGGTCGCCCATGGCGATGTCGCCCGCGTAGCCGAGCGTCGCCACGGCGACGTTCAAGCGCAGGCCGCGGAAGAACGCCGTCATCTCGCGGGCGCCCTCGGCCGGAACCGGTGAGCGGGCGTGCCCGATGTCCTTGAGCCAGCCGAGAAACAGCGCGGCCTTCTCGCGCCCGAGCTTGCGGGTGAGGAGGTTCTGTACGTCCTTGTGCATCACCATCCGCGCGGCCTGGATGAGCGGCTCGCGGAAGGCGACATCGTGCGCGACCTGGGCGACGTGGGCGCTCAGGTGCTTCGGATCGAGTGTGATCACGTCGTCCCAGCGCTCGGCACGCGCGTTGAGGTGGCCGTGGTAGGTGTTCGGCCGACTGAACGTGTTGTCGACGATGCCGCTCAAGTCCTGGCGCTGCCCGGTGAGCCGGCCCTCGAACTCGCGGGCGTAGATGGCCGGGTAGTAGCCGCCGCGGTAGGTCTTCTGGCCGCGCCAGACGATAGGCGTCGCCTCGATCTTCTCAGGCTTGATGCCGCTCACCCGCTCCTCGAGCGCCGAGGAGAGTGGCCAAAAGGACTCGAGCGAGTCGAGCACGCTCTGGACCCAATCCATCTCAGACTCGTCAAGCTCGTCGATGGCGGCCTGGAGCTGCTCGCGCGTGATGTGCCGGCCGTTGAGCAGGCGCTCCAAGTTCGACTCGTTGCCCGCGTTGAGCGCGAGCGTGTAGAGCTCGAAGCGGCGCGTGGGCGGTGAGGCCTCCTTGATGTGATCGGGGAAGAGCACCTCGCCGTCGACCTTCTCGCGCATGCGGGCGCGCACCTCGCGCGGCATCGCCTTGAAAGCCTCGACGACCGGCTTGACGTGCGAGTTGACGAGGTCGTACTCGCGGCGTTTCGCGTCCTGGAGCGGCTGCATCAGCAGGCGGAACCACGCCGAGTCGATGTCGTCGCCGGCAAGCTCCGAGAGGAGCGTCGCCATCTGCATGATTTCGCCGTCGAAGGCGTTGAGCTTGATGCCCGCGCGCTGGATGAGGCTGCGGGCGCCCTCCGAGGAGCCGAGGCTCTTCGGGTCACGGTCCTTCGAGTAGGCGTCGGCCGCCTTGGTCAGCCGTGCGATCGCCTCCTCGAGCGTGATACGCCCCTCCTTCGTCCGCACGCTGTTCGCGCCGCGGGCGACGGTCTCGATCTGCCGGAGCATCTGGTCGACCGCACGCGCCTGCTCGACGGTGAGCAGCTTCCAGTTCGTCTTGCCCGCGACCGCGCGGGCGGCCGTATCCGCCTCCTTCGCCACCTGGGCTCCGAGGCCGGTGATCGCGGTGAGCAGCGCGTCGAATCCGCGCAGGGGCTCCTCACGCTCGCGGACAGGGGCGAGCCCGACAGACTCGAGGATGAGGTCCGCGCCGTCGCGCAGGCCGGGATCAGCCTTACCCAGGCGTGCCCGAGCGCCCGTGGTTGAGAGCGTCTTCGCCCGCTCGCGCAAGCCGTCGCGCAGCCGGCGCGCGTCGACGAGCTCGCGGTACAGCGCGGCGTTCAGGAGCCGCTGCTCCTGGTGGATGAGGGCCTTGCCGAAGTCGCCCTTCGCAGCGGCGGCGAAGGCCTTCTCGGCAGCGGCGCGCTCGGCCTGGAGCACGCGGTCGGGCCGAAGCTGGCCGAGACGCTGCTCGGCGGCGAGCATCCGCGCCGCGCGCTTGATGGCCTCGATGCGCAGCGCCGCGCGCCGCGAGGGCTGCGTGCCCACCTTCTCGCGGCCGGCGAGCGCCTTGTACTCGGTCATCATCCACGCGAGCGTCTGGTCGCCGTGCAGGCCCTTGGCGATTTCGTCCTGCACGCGGTCGCGCTCGAAGAGCACGTCCGATTCGTACTCGAAGCGCGCGGCGACGAGGTCCTTGACGTACTCCTCCTTGGATGGCAGCGCGAGCATGTCGCGCAGCATCTCCTCGCCGGTCGCGTAGCCGAACATCTCGGCGATTTCGTCCGGGTGCTGGCCGGTCGCATCGAGATAGCGGCCGACGCGCACGGCGTCCTCGCCGAGCATCCGCTCGACGATTGCGCGCGGCATCCGCACCCGCTCGACGTGCTCGAACGGCGTGCCGTCCTCGGCCTTGGCGACGCCGGTGCGCAGGTACTCGCCCGCACGCCGGGCGTTGAGCGACTCGTAGGCCGCTTCCGCCTCGGTGCGGAACTCGGCGCCCATCTTCTTGAGCTCGGCGTTGAGCCCCTTGAGCTCCTTGCGCAGCTCGCCGAGCTTCGCCGCCTTGGCCGCCGTGCTCTCGGCCGCGAGCCGGTCCTCGTAGTACTTCTCGAGCTCACCCTGCGTGAGCACGCCCTCGGAGACGAGGTCGCCAAGTGTCTTGAGGATGTCGGCGCCCTGGCCCGCCTTCGCGCGGGCGCGCTCGATTTCGTCGTCGGTCGCAAACAGGCGGTCGAAGACCCCGCGCACCTCGGGGGTGAGATCGACGAGGCTCTTCACCCCGCGGTAGATGCGCTTGAACCACGCCTTGAACCGGGTGAAGGCGCCGCGCAGCTCGACGCTCGGGGCCTTGCCCTCCATGAAGTAGGTCTCGAGCGCGCGGGCGAACTTCTCATGCTGCTCGCGCGTCAGGCTCGCGAAGTCCTTCGCGCCCAGGAAGCCGAGCAGCGTGTTGATGTCGCGGCGCACGGCGAGGGGCGTGTCGACCAGCTTCGACAGCCGCTCGAGCACCCGAAGATACTGGTGCCCGCTCTCGTGCAAGAAGGTCGAGAGGTCCGCCTGGCCGGCGACGAGCACGATCTTGTCGACGGACCCCTTCGAGCCCTCGGCCGCCGCCTGATACCAGCCCTGCGGCGAGAGGGTCCAGCCGCCGCGCTTGGTCTCGTAGAGGCGCTCCGGGGTCTGCTCTAGCTGCTCTAGAGAAGCTTCGGGTCGAATCCGTTCTTGAGTAGCTCGTCCTCCATCAGCCTCTCGAAGTACGCCCGCAGGCTCGAGTCTTCGGAGGTCGAAGCCCGCGGGCGCGGGCTCGAGGGGCGCGTCGAGGTCTCGCCACGTCGGGAAGCCAGCGGGATCGCGTTCGTCGCGGAGTCCTTCGAGGTAGGCATCGCGCTCCTCCTTCGTTGTGAATTCGACGACCTTCGGCCTACGGCTCGGCTCGTCGGGCTTGTTAGCGTTGAGGTCGGCATCCGCTTCGTCGAGGCTCTTCTCTCCGAGACCGACCGCGACCTCGATACCCTCGATGACTACAACCTTATTCTCCCCATACGTTTTATACAAGCGCACGCGGGAGGCCACCCCATCGATCATCTTCGCCCACGCCTGAAGCTGGCTGCGGTCGACACCCGGGGGTAGGCGCGCGGCGTACTCATCGCCGTGGAGGTGCGCGGCCATCATCTGCACGCCGCCCTTGCGCATCAGGGCGCGGCCGAAGACGTGCATCACGCGGTCTGCGAGGGTTTCGCCGGCCTGCTTGTCACCCGTCGCGGCAACGAGCAGGTCGTTCATGTCCTTGAGCGCACGCATGTCCGCAGACAGATACAGGTCTGCCGGGGGCAAGATGCGGTCGAGGAAATTCCAACCGGCCAGGTTCAGCATGCCGGTGTCAGCTTCGAACATCAGGTCGTTCGCGAGGGTTCGGAGGTCCCCGCCCTTCGCCGCCACCTTGGCGATCTGCTCGGAGGTGATACGTGGCTGGGCACGAGCAGGCACCTTCGCGGCCTGCCGATAGAAGTCCTTCCGAGCCTCCTTGTACCGCGCGTAGAGCGCCTTGGCGGCCTCGCCTTTGGGGCCATTCGGGTCTTTATTCCCTGCGTCCCAGTCCACCTTCGGGTCGTCAGTGCGCTGGTAGGCAGCGGGCAGACCCTTGCGGTGCCCGAGCCGGCCGGCGTCGACCTCGGTGCCACGGTAGGCGCGCGACTGTTGGCCCGAGATTTCGGCTTGCCGGCCGAGCGTCGGCTGGCGCGGCGTGATGGAGTAAGTCACGCGCAATCCGCCGAGCGACGCTTCCATCATCTTCACGCGAGCCTTTGCCAGAGCCTTGGCTTGGGCGGCGTCGGTCGGCGCAGCCTCGAAAATGGAGGCGCCCTGCTTGGCGCCGATGCCGCCCGATTCGGCGATGGCGTTCGCCATCACGCGAAGGTCGGCGTCGAACAGTTCGTGCCCGAGGACATCGTTCTCGATCTTCTTGCCCTCGAGATCGTACTCGATGACGAGGCCCATGTCGGGTGCTACGGGCAGCGCGTCCCAGCCAGCGGCGTTGTAGAGCAGCGTGTTCGGGTCGGTGAAGAGCGCCTCGAGCAGTGCCGGGGCCTTCGCCGGGTCGGTTTCCTGGCCCATGAGGTTGCGCATCGCACCCTCGAGCCCGAGCACCGACACGGGGCGGCCAGCAGCCCGCGCCCTCTCGGCAACGACATCGGCCTCGGCGCGACTCGCCACGTCGAGCGCCATCACGTCGAGCACGGTGTCGAGCGGCACGCCCCAGCGCGCGGCGGTCGTGCGCGCGAAGGAGCGGCGCTGCGCGACCAGCGGCAGGATCTCGTCGACCATCACATGGCGAGCCTTCTCGCCCTCGCCCACCTTCGTCGCGAGAAGCTGGCGCTCGAGCGCCGCCATCACCTCGGCCTCCTTCGGGGAGGCCGCGGGCGTCGCCTCGCCGCGCCGGGCGGCATCGGCGATGGACTTCGCCTCGGCTTCGAGCTCCTCGGCGTGCCGGGCCTTCATGTTCTCGGTGACGAGGTTCGGGTCGGTCGTAACGTCCTTGGCGAGCGCGTCGGCGAGCGGGTTCTTCGCCCAGCGCGCGGCCCACTCGGCGATCGGCACTTCGATGAGCGTGCCGGTGTTGCGCGACTCGAAGAGCCGGCGCGGCCCGTCCTCGCCCATCAGATCGATGGCGAGGTCCTCGGCGCTCTTGCCATGCTGCTCGGCGATCTGGAAAAGCGGCTCGGGGTCAACGTAGAGGGTGCGCACGTCCTCGCCGGTCGCATCCTTGATGGTCGCGGTGACGGTCCTCGCGAAGGTCTCGGGCGCGCGGGCGAGCGGACTCGCCTTGGCGGCTTCAAGAATGCCGTCGCGGATCATCAGGCTCTTGTCGGCGCGACGCGCGAGCGAGAGCGCGGTACCCACGCTCGCGGCGACCTTGACCGGGGCGCCCACGCCCAGACCTCGGGCGGTCGTGATGCCGGTCTGGGCGAGCTCGCCGAAGACCTGACCCCAATCCTCCCGGAGGTCCTGGCCGGTCGCGTGCTCCTCGTAGTAGTGCTTGAAGGCCTTCTCGAGGATGTCCTGGGAGACCTCCTCGCCAACCTCCGCGGCCGTGCTCGCGAGCACGGCGCGGCCGGCGCGGGCGAACGCGCGGCGCATGCTCGGGGTGAGCGCCGCGGCGAGCGTCTTCCCGTTGCCACTCGCGAGCGCCTCGCCGATAGGTCCGAAGGCCTTCAGGTTGAAGACACCCGGGAGCACGCTCACCCCGGCCGCGGCGGCACCGAAGGCGGTCGCGATGGCGATGCGCTCCTCGACCGGCGCGTCGGGCGGCAGCGCGTCCTCAAGGTCGTTATACATCGACCCGGCCATGCGCCGAGCTTCGACGGCTGCGGCGCCAGCGCGAGCGAAGGCGACGGTGCCCGCGGCGACCGCGCCCGTGGCCACGGTGCCCACGCCCGTGCGTTTGAGCAGGGCACGCACCCCGAGCGCGGCGGCGCCGCCAGCGGTGTTGACAGCCGCGCTGTCGAGCGAGGAGGTGAGCAGGGAGGTCGCGTCGGCGAGCACGCCTGAGACGACGCCCGGGTTGTAGAAGGTCTGGTCGAGGCTCTGCCTGGCGCGCACCTTCTCCTGCCGCGCTTCATACGCCTTCTGTTCGGCCTCGGCGCGCTCCTCGGGCGTTGCGGCCCTGGACGCCGCGAGGTCCCAGCGCAGCGCGTCGGTGCCCGCGTTGTCGGCGCGGCGCTGCGCCCAGCCGTTCTTCGCGGCCTGGATGATGGGCTTCAGGAACGAGGAGCGGTCGGCTTCCGAGCCTGCCTCGCGCAGCACGGTCGGTGCCTCTACCCAGGTGAGGTTCTCGTACCAGGCGCCCGCGCGGGCGACGGTGTTCGCGTGCGCCTCGCGGAGGCGCTGGAACATCTCGATAGGGCTCGCGCCCTCGGCCGCGCCCTCGCCGAAGGCGGTCGCGACCTCCTCGGCGTTCGCACCGGCGGCTGCGACCGCGCCCGTGATCGCGCGCATGCCCGAGGCGATGGTCTCGGCGGTCCTGCCGAAAGCCTTCGTCTCGACGAGGTCTCCCTGCTTGAGCGTCTGCCCGAGCTTCTTGATCTCGGGGTCGTGCAGCACGGTCTCGGCCGCCGGGAGGTTCTGGAGCAGGAACTTCGACAGCTCGGGGTACTCGTTGCGAAAGACGCCCGGGTTGAAGCGCGACTTGGCCGCCGCGGCCTCGATGATCTCCAGGCTGTTCTCGATGTGCTGCGGGTCGAGGCGCGAGGCCTCCGAGAGCGCGAGCACGCGACTCTTGCGGTCGCCCTTGTTGAGCCCCTGCTCGAACATGAAGCCGAGCCGGTTGCGGTCGACCTCCTTCGAGCGGTAGTCCTCGAGCGCGGTGCGCGCGGCCGGGGCGACCTCGGGGGCCTCGGGCTCAGGGGCGGCCGGCGTCGCCGGGGGCGGCGCCATCCGCTCGTCGAAGTCCTCGAGCGACTCCGGCTGGTCCTGCTGGGCCCGGAAGTCCTCGAGCGCCGCGAGTGCGTTCGGGTCGATGTCGGCCATCGAGAAGCCTTTCTACGGGTTGGCGGTGATGATGGTCGGGTCGAGCTCCACCGTGGTCAGGCGCCGGCGCGCATCCTCGAGACTCACCCCATCTTCGATGAGCGCCGCGGCCCGCTCCCCGTACTGTGCGAGAAGCTGGCCCCATCCACGGTAGTCGCCAGACAAGCGGGCGTCTACACGCTCCCGGGCCTCGGCCGCACGGCCGGTCTGCCCGCGCAGGCCTTCGAGGGCGCGCTGCGTCGCCTGCCGGCGGTCGAGCCCGCGCGTGTACGGCGAAGGCTGTTCTTCCGCGGGCTCGAAGCTCTTGGGCGCAAAGTAGCCACGCCCGGTCTCCTGCGAGCCGACCACCGCCCCGGGCACCACCTTGTCCGAGGCGAACGCCCGCTCACCGATGAAGAGGCGCTGCTGTGTGCCGATGAAGTCGGACAGCTCCTCAGCGGTCGGGTCCTTGCCCTGTTTCGACTCCTTCGTCTGGCGATACCAGATGTCGAAGTCCGTCATCGCGGCAGCGTGATACTCCTCGAGCCCTTGCGACTTCATCGCGTCGGACAATGTCTGCCGCGCCTGGCTCCAGCCCACGAGGCCACCCTTGAGCGCGTCGCGGTCCTTGTTGCGCTCGGCCTCGATCTGGGCACGCATCTCGGGCGATGCCGTCAGGTAAGCCTGGCGGAAGGTGCGCGCCCACGTCGAACCGTCCGGGCTTGGGTCGAGCCGCTCGTTGATGTCGGAGATAGCGTGGTAGGCGTTCCACGCGAGTTTGTCGGTGGAGTCCTTCTTCGCGCTCGCGCGGTCTTGAAGCATGCGCGCCCGGTCGAGCTCGCCCTGATACCATCTCCGCGCCTCGGCCGAGTAGCGGTTCCGCGGGTCAGTCGCCTCGGCCATGATGCTCTGAATCTTCTTGCTCGAGAGCGGTGTGTTTGTGAAGCGCAGCGCCGAAAGCTCCGAGAGCTGCTTGTCCCACAGGCGCCGCTGGTGGTCGTCCTGCTGGCTGATCTGGTGGTTGAGCAGATCGCGCGCCATCGGCTTGCGCGGGTCGGAATCCGGCAGGCGCTCGACGGCATCGCGTGCCGTCTGCGGGTCGAACCACTGGCTCCCGTCTACCATGCCCTCCTTCGCCGCCGCGGCGACGAAGGCCTCGGCCTGCGCGGGCAGCTCGAGCGCGCGCACGCGATTCTCGAATGCCTCGGCCGCGCCGCCCAGGGCGCCCTTGCTCTGCTCGAACACCTCGCGCGCCGCGACCGCGTCCTCACTCGCGAGCGCGGAATTCATGCGCTGGACATGCAGGGCGCGCACACCCTCCTCGAGCCGCTTGTTCGCGGTCTCGGGGTCCGAGCCGAAGACCGCCTCGCGCGCCCGGAAGGCGTCGGTCGCGTCCTTGACCGTCTGATTGAAGGCGTCGGTGTCGGCCCACTTACGCCCCACCTCTTCGCGCGCCGTCTCTTCGTAGGTGCGAAACGCCTCGGCCTGCATGCGCCGGGACTCCCCGGCGATGTGGCGCTCGAAGGTGGTCAACGTCGAGTTCTTGCCATTCTCGGTGCGCTGCAAAAACAGGGCCTTCTGCCGGTCGTTCGCGAGAAACTCGCGGTGCCCGGCGCGCAAGGCCTCGAGCTCCTGTTGGAACTGCTCGGTTTGCTCGGCGGCGTTGCGGCCCTGGAGCTGGCTGAACTTGATTTCGAGCGCGGCCCGGCCGCGGTTGAAGTCGCTCTCGGCCTTGATTACCTCGGCGGTCTCGAGCTTGTCGCGCTCACGGGCCGCACGCTCGCCGATCTGGTTCGCGACCTGACCGGCACGGCCGAGCTCGCCCGCAACCTGGCCCATGCCGCGGCCCTGGACGGCCTGCGTCGTGTTCGTCGGCAGCGCCCGGGTCTGCCCCTGCGGGCGGGCGATGGGGATGGTCGGCATGGCCTAGTAGCTCCTCTTCTGCGAGGCACGGATGGAGTCGATGGAGCTTGCGGTCTGCGAGGCCCCGCCGATGAAGGTCGAGGCGAAGGCCCACTTCTTGTCCCGCGAGAGCTGCTTCGACTGCGCGTCGAAGTCCTCGGCCTCACGCTTGAGCCCAAGCGCCTCACGCGCTGCGTTCGCGTAGGCGTTCGCCTCCTCGTAGGAGCGCACCCCTTGCGTGCCGGCGAGGATGTCGAGGTAGCTGTCCGAGTCCATCGAGAAGCCGCTCGACGCCATTCCGGTCTTCTGCTGCGCCTCGAGCGCGGTGAACTCGCCGGCGATCTGGCCGGCGGCCTGGTTGCCGCGGGCGTAGGCGTCGACCGCCGCGGCCTCGGCGCGGTACTTGTTCGCGACCGCCGCCTGCCGCTGGGCTTCGAGGTTCTGGTAGGTCTGGATGTTGCCCATTGTGTTGCCGACACCCTGGGCGATGGCGGCGATGATCTGCGCGTAGCACATGGCCTAGCCTCCGAACTCGAAGCGGTAGAACGCCCGGCCCTCGACTCCGTAGGGCACAGGCGGGCGGATGATGCGCGCACCGAGCCGCTCGAGCCATCGCAGCGAGGTCGTGTTGCGCGCGTCCACGTAGTTGTAGAGCTGGCGGCTCCAGACGAGCAGCATCGCAAGCCCGGCCTTCGACGCCTTCCAGAACGCCTTCGGGTGCCGCGAGATGGCGTCGGTGCCGAGCAACCAGGCCGTGCCGCTGCCCGCACCGCCGAAGATGGCGGCGGGCTCGCCGGCAAGCAGGATGGTCTTCGAGAAGGCTGAGACGGCTACCGACTCGGTGAGCGCGGTGTGCGGGTCCATGCCGCACGCGGTGAGACACTCGGCGGCGTCCGAGCCGCGCATGTGCGCGGCGACGTGCTCGACGTGCTCGGGGAGCGTGTCGACGATTTCAAAGGTTCTGCTCGAACGAGACATCGCGCGTCACCCGCAGGATGCGAAGGGGGTAGGGGAGCGTCTGGACGATGGCGCCGGCGACCTCTTCCTCGAGCGCGTGCGAGAGCGTACCCTCTACCGTGCGCCGGGAGACATCGCCGGCCACGGCGACGCCGTCGCCTTGCGACTCTTCTTCAGCCTGCCCACCTTCGTCAACGGCCGCCGAGGCGAACAGCGCCGGAGCGCCTGCGGTCTCGGCGCGCACCGACATCCAAGTCAGCTCGCGCATCCGCACGCCGGCCTTGTCGTAGGCGTCGAGCATCTCGACGGTGGATGTGTAGGGCAGTCCGAACACGACACGCCCCGCGTCAGGGTCCGTCAGCGGGTAGCTGCCGTCGCCCCCAACCTTGCCTTTCGAGAGCGTGCCGTACTCGAGCACCGTCACGCTCTGGCCGGCCAGAGCGTCGGGGGCGCGGATGCTCACGAATGATCTCGGCGTCTCCGTCACCAACCCCGCGCTGATCGACTGCACGTAGAAGTCTCCGGTGTGGAACGGCTCGGCCGGCTCCGAAAGGTCGTAAATGTGCTGGATGCACAACCCTCGAACTACCGGGTCACTGCAAAAATCGGTGAGGGGCTGGAGCCCGCCCGTGTACGCGGCCTCGGGGTAGGTGACATCGGCCACGGTGAGCGTGAACATGTTGTTCGGCCCGTCCGTGCAAGTGAACACCAGGTCCTCCATGTCCTCACGCGCCGTGCCGTAGATGCGGAAGGACATGTACCGATTGTAGTTGCTGACCGCCGGCGCCATCTCGGCCGAGCCTATCGGGGTGCCGATGGGGTAGAACGATCCCGTCGCCGGGACGCCCGGGGTCGCCCCGTACTCGTCGGGCCACTCCACCGACCCGTCGAGATGAACGGCTTCCGAAACGTGTCCAGGGCGCAGCACGTCGCGCATGCGCTCGAGCGTCGGTCCCGTCGTAGTGCGGTGCACCGCGCAGTAGACGGTGTCGGTGTAACCCTCGTCGACGACGCCGACCGCCTTCACGAGCCCCTTGGTCGTGTGCTTCGCCCAGGCGACGATGCCAGCCTCGGGCCGGTAGGTCATGGAGAGCAGCACGCCGTCGTCACGCACGCACCAGACGACCGAATCGGGCCGCTGCTGGTAGGCCCAATCGACGATGGTGTGGCCGTCGAGCAGGTGCGAGGCCCGAGCGGTCAGGTCGGCCTGATCCCAGGCCCCGGAGTCGCTGTTCTTGGCGAGGGCGTAGATGGCGCCCGAGCGCGAGATGAACAGGAGGTGCGAGCCGATCGAGAGCGGCGGGACGTTCCCGATGCCGCGCCCGGAGTTTCGCTTCGCGCGCAGCGTCCGGGGCGCGACAGCGTCGCCTTCCCCCCATACCGCCCACTCACCCCGGCTCGTGAAGACGAGGAGCTCGGCCGCTGGCACGATGGCCCGAATCTCCTCATGCTCGACCGCCGAGAGCGCCACGTCGATCCCGTCGTCGTCGTTCGGCGCGAGCAGCGGGTTCACCAGGAAGTCCTGGATCTGCCCAGCGTTGGAGAGCAGCAGGTTCGCCGGCCCCTCGTCGAAGCCGCCGAGCACCATCCGCTGCTGCCAGAAGGCGAGCGCCGCGGGCTTGAGCGTCGACTCGTCGGCGCCCGGATAACCCGAGGCGTCCGAGTAGAGGCTCGGGTCCCCAAGGCGTGCCGGGGGCTGCTGCGTGACATCGGGCTCACGGCCTTCGTCCCAGAACATACAGGCGTCGTTCGGCTGCGGCGAGGTCTCGCCAACGAGCCCATAGAGCCCGTTGTAGCCGCGGTAGACGCGGTAGTAGCACTCCTCGGTCGAAGAGCCTTTCGTCCAAATGAGCAGGCGCGGGTAGAAGTCGGTCGCCATCGCGCACGAGAGGCTGATGGCCTCCTGCGTCCCGGTCTCGCGCCACATGCCGTCGCGCTTGACCACGGCGGTCACGATCCACGTCCAATCGCGCGCCGAATGCCATTCGTTCTCGAGCCGGCTCGGGGCAATGGTGTTCGCGGCGAAATAGATGTCGTTGCCAGAGTAGAAGTCACGATGTCCCACGTCGGGGATTTCCGGGGTGCGCGCGTTCCAGCCGTAGCTCGTGCGCAAGAGCTGCCAGATACCGCCGGCCCGGTTCGTCACCGTGAGCACGTCGCCGACCTGGGCCCACTGAATCGCGGCAAGGCTCTTCTTGCCGCCGAACGGGTGACGAAGCGGAGGGTCTTCCGCGTCCCAGCCCCCTACGAGCGGGTCCCCGTCGGTCCAACCGAGCGCGTAGTAGACGGTCGAGTCCCGGGTCACGAGCTGGTAGGGCGCGTAGAGAGTTCCCGGGTCCCACGCCGGGATGGTGCCGACGCTCTGCTCAACCCCGTCGCGGAAAATCTGCACGGCCCCGTTCGACGCGAGCACGACCACGAAGTCTGACCCGTCAGCCGCACCGAAGCGCAGCACCCGGAACCCGGTCGTAGCGTCGAGATCGGCCACGTACTCGAGCCCACTGCGCTTGCGCAGCGAGCCGTCCTTGGTGACGAGCACGTTCTCCAGCGTCTTCGCGCTGGCCTGGTAGAGGTCCTGGTCGACCTGGCCGTAGAGCTCGGGGGCGATCTCCCCGCCGGCGAACGAGCGCTGGACGATACGGGTCACTGGCGGCTAGCTCCTCGCGCGCAGGCGCGCGGGCATGGGTTCGGGGTCGGAGGCGGCCCGGCCCTTGTCGAGCGAGACCGCGCGGAGCAGCTCGAGCTTCGCCTGGTTCGCAAGGTAGCCCGAGAGGTCGGCACGCTTGGCGAGCGGCATCGCGAGCTCGGCGGCGAGCAGCCATGCCGCCACGTCGTCGACCTCGGAGGGCGCCGAGACCGTGCCCGAGAGCCAGGCGTTGCTCACATAGATGAGCGCCGCGTCCTCGATGTCGGTGAGCAGGCTCGTCTTGGCCTCGACAGTCGCCACCTGGAAGGCGAGCCGGTTCTCGACGGGTGGCCGGCGGTCGCCGTCGAAGAGCCTGACCGGCCGCGCGAAGTCCACCGGAACCTCGTAGGCGTAGGTCCAGCCGAATGGCACATCGCCCGCGAGCGTGCGCTCGGCGAGCTCCGCGTGAACGAGCGCCCACGACCAGTCGTAGGCCGAGAGCACCCGCTCCTTGATGCGCGGAAGGAGCACGGCGAGTGCCTTGCCCTCGCTCGAGTTGTCGGGCAGGCTTGCGATCTGCTTGTGCAGGCCCATCCGCACGAGCGCGACGTTCGCGATCTCGATGTCGGTCCAGGCCATCGGCTAGTCCTTGTCGGCGGTGCGGCTCTTCTTGCCGCCCTCGACCGGCAGCGCGGAGGGCGAGTCGGTGGGCTTCGAGTAGTGCTCGGCCGCGGCGAGCCGGCGGCTCTGCGGCGGCGTCTGCGCGTTCTCGGCGAAGGCAGGCTTGAGCACCTCGGCCTTCGGAGCCTCGGCCTCGGCGAGCTTCTTGAGGTGCTTGTGCTCCTTCGTTTCGGCCGGCAGCACGACGACGGCCGGGCACGTCGGCGAGGCGCCCACGTACTCGGGCGCGTTCTGGTGCGCCTGCTGGAGGAAGCAGGGCTGCGTGAGGGCGAATCGAGCGGTCTTCATGAGAGAGGCTCCAAGGGCGCACGGCCTCCCCTGGGGTCAGGGGAGGCCGGCAGCGGGTGAAGGTGCTACGGGACCATGTTCGTCTGGTGCTCGCCGTAGCCGCGGATGTAGCCGTTGACCGTCGCCGTGAGCAGCGCAGCAGGCGCTTGCTCCTCGTCGGTGCCGGTGCCGGTGAGGTCGTACTTGAGCGCGTAGTAGCGCTTGGCGGCGGTCTGGTTGGCCGGATGCAGCTTGATGACCAGCGGCTTGAGCGTGGTCGGCAGCGCGGCGTTGGCGATGGCCGCACACTCGACCTCGGCGAGCACCACCGCGTTGGTGGACAGGGCGTCGTCGTCGGCCGCGACGACCTGCGCCTTGATCTGGAAGTCGTCCTTCTTGTTCGTGCCGATTCCGTTGGCCGCCGCGGTGACCTCGACGATCACCTCGTGGCCCTCGCCCTCGAACAGCTTGGGCGCGACGGCGGTGGCCGCGATGCCGCCGAACGGCGTGCCGGCGTCGTAGATGTTGGTGGACAGCACGGCGGTGCCGTTGGGGATCGCCTGCTGTTCGCTGAAGATGAGCTTGGAGTCCAGCATGGGGTTTTCTCCGAGAGAAGGGCCGCTCCCGGGGCACTCTGGCCCCGGGTGCGGACAAGGGGGTTAGCTGATGGCAGCCTCGGCGACGAGCGCGTCGGTCACGCGGATAGGGATGCCGCGGTACTTCGGGATCGGCGTGCCGTTGACGTTGGCCCACTCGAGGCTCGACTGCGCGTTGTTCGCGAGCTGCGAAGTCAGCTTACCAAGCGAGGTGCGGTCCATGTAGAAGCGCGCGTTGCCAGTGACCCGCTTGATGGTGTTCAGCATGCGATCGAGCCCGAGGTAGAACGTCTTGCCCGCGTCGGGCACGCCCTGGGTGTCACCCATGTCCCACTGCATGCGCACCGCATAGCGGTAGTCCTCGACCGCGAGGCCGGCCTCCTGCGCGAACTTCTCCTCCCAGGCGTCGAACCGCTTGCCTTTCGCGTCGGTGATGGTGACGAGGCCCTTGTCCTCCCGGCGCAGGCCGGCGCTCGAGCCCTTCGGGTAGATCCCGTAGATGCGGCCGGGCTCCCAGGTGATGAGCCACACGGAGTGGCAGTCGAGCGGGTTCGTGGTGGTCGTGGTGCCGAGCTTGATGACGTAGTTCGACGCGGTGTAGCCCGAGGTCGCCGGGTAGCGCGCCGTCAGGCCGTGGATCTTCTTCGGGTTGGCCACGACCGACTCGTAGAAGATGGCGCGAGCCATCTCCTGCGCGAAGGTCTCGGCGACCGCGCGGGCCTCGCTGTTGCGGAACTCCATCGAGTTGCCGTTGAGCGCGGCGAGCCGCTCGTCGATGAGGGTGCGCCCCTCCATCATCCCGCAGACCTCGGTGAAGGTCGCGTTGTCGCTCTTGAGCACCGAGGCGCCCTCGTTGTAGCCGCGCCACAGGGCCGAGGCCGAGGGGAGCGCGCTGCGCTGGGCGAGCAGATGTCCAGTGGGCAGGTTGCCCTCGACCCAAGGGATGTCCTCGTAGAAGTCGAGCTCCTGGTCGAGCATCTCCGCGAGCGCGAGGATCTTGCCCGCCGGGTCGGTGCGCTTGAGGATGTTGACGAGGGTGGGGAAACCATTGTCGGAAAGCACTGCCATATTCGTACTCCTGCCGCGAGGCTACTTGAGCAGCTTGCGGCTCGTGGGGTGGTCGTAGACGTTGGCGAGAGAGGACTGCTTCGGAGCCTCGGTCACGGTGCCCGCGATGGTGTCCTCACTCACCCGCACGCCGATCTGGTGGAGCGCCCGGACGAACGCAGGGTGATCGCCGAGGCCGGTCAGCTCCATGAGCTTGACCGCGTCCTCGCCGAAGAACTTGTCCCTGGCCTTCGCCACGGTGGCGAGCGTCGCCTCGAGCTTGGCACCGCCGAGCTCGGGATCCGCCTTGATCTGCTCGCGCCACTCGGCGCGCTGCTTGGCCTGCATCTCCTCAAAGGCCTTGGTCTGCGCGGAGAGGTGTTCGACGTACACGTCGAGCGTCTTCTGCTGATGCTCGACCGGCACGCCGGCCGCTTTCCACGCAGCTTGGGCCTTCTCGAGGAACTGCTTGTCGACCTCGATCCCCTCGGGGAGCTTGAGCTCGGCGGCCTGGGACGAAGGTTCGGCCGCGGGGGCTTCCTTCGCCTCGGTGTCGCCTGTGCCTGCTTTCGCGGGCTCGGTGGTCTCAGTCTCCGTCGCCACCGGCGCGGGCGCAGGAGTCGCAACGGGTTCAGTCTTGATGGGTTCGGCGGCCGGTTGGTCTGTCATATTCAGTCCTCGATCTCACGGAGTTGGATTTTCGCTATAGTTTCGCGCACTTGCTCGCCTTTGAGCAAGCGGTAGCCTTCGGGGGAGGCTTGCGCGCAGCGGCGCTCGAGCGAAATCGCCTTGTCGCGCAGCACCGCCGCACGCAAGAGCGAGTCCGCACTGCGGGCGCCAAACTCCCCGCCCTCGAGTTCCTCGAGCAGCGCGAGCATGAATCGCCGGCCGAAGGGGGCCTCGAGCAGCGCGGCAAGGTCGTCCTCGCGCTGCTTGCGCGCGGTGTCGTCGCGCAGCTTGCGTTGGGCAGAGGAGAGCTTCATCGGCTAGACCCCCTCCACGCCGCCTGCCGCAGCGGCCACGGGCCCAATGGCCCCGAGCATCTGGCCGAGGGCGTTCTGGTCGGAGATGGGCGCGTTGGCGAGGTTCTTGACCCCTTGCGTCGCCATCGTCGCCTGCTCGGCCATCATCTGCTGCTCGGCCGCGGCGCGCTGCGCCTGGACCTCCTGCTCGACCTCCTCGTCGGTCTTGAGGAGCTGCGGGTCGGTGCCGAGCATCGCCGCGTAGGAGTCAACGATGCGCCGCGGCGAGAGCTTGGCGAGGGCCTCGGGCAGCGCCTCGGACATGCCGAGGGTGAACGAGACGAGCCGCTCGACGCCGGTGGTCCCGAGCATCTTCTGGGCGCTCGCCATGACCGAGATGTACTCAACCCGAAGGTCTTCGCCCTGAAGCTCCTCAGGAGGCTCGGGCAGCAGACGCAGCTCGTTCACGATGTCGAACACGCGGTCGAAGAACGGGTCGAGCCACTCGTCGCCGGCGCGCTCGAGCACAGGGCCGAGCTGGAGCATGCGCTCCTGGCTCTTCGCCCGGATCTCCTCGGCGGTAATCTGCCGGCGGTCGTCGTCGATGAGCATACGGAACAGGTCGACCGAGAAGGCCTGCTCGATGCGCCGCTCGCACAGTGCGATGTCCTGGCGCAGCTCGGTCAGGGCCTTGGCCTCGGGCACGTAGGAGGGCTCGAACTCGCGCGAGTTCGTCAGGCTCGTGAAGCCGCCCGGGGTCACGTCGATGGACCTGCCGTCGAGCTCGGTCGGGCCCTTCCACGACGGGTTCGCGATGCGCTCGTAGATGCGCGCCTTGTCGAGCTCGAGCTTCTGGAGCTCCTTCGAGTCCCCCAGGGCGCGCATCGCGGGGCTGCGCCCGTACACGTCGTCTGCGAAGACTGCCCAGCGCGTCGCCATGAAGGGGCACGTCCGGTAGCCCGACTCGCGCAAGAAGCCCTCGACATCGCCGCCCTCCATCTCGAGCCAGACCGACGCCCAGGGCATGTTGCGCGAGTCGAGCTTGTCCGGGTCGCGCACGGTGCGCGGCTCGACGACGTGCAGGATCTTTCGCTCCTGGTCGAGCTCGCCGCGGTCGAACATCTCGCGCACCTTGGGTGAGCAGGCGTCGTAGCCAAAACGCTCGACGAGCTGCTTGACGGTCAGCTTCAGCTCGCGGCTCAGGGTGTCGACCCGGCCGTTCGCGCCGGCGGCGAGGCAGTAGGTGCCGCAGGTGAACACCCAGCCGCGGATGCCGTCCTCGCGGTCCTCCTCGACGAAGAGCACGGCCGAGCCCGGCGTGACCAAATCCTGCAAATACTCGAAGAACTTATTGTAGATGTTCGAGAGCGCGAGCAGCGCGGAGTAGACGCGCTCGACCGCGGCGAGCCAGGCGCGCGAGGCGGCCGATGGCTCTGTCTGGCGCGGCGATGTGAGCGCCACGCGAAACCACGGGCGGGAGGGGGATGTGTGGTGCGTCATCATCCCCGCGGCCTCGGTCTCGGCCGAGAGCAGGGGGCGGTTGTTGTAGATGTCCGAGTAGAAGTTGTCGCCCGAATCCTTGTCGGTGTCGGCGAACTTGAACCGCTCGGGGTTCACGTACTTCGCGAGATCGCGCCACAGGGACATCATCGGCTCGCGCTTCTCGACGAGCTTCTTATGTCGGCGCAGGTAGGCGCGCCGCCGCTCGGACGGGGAGGAGCGGTCGAGATGCGCGGTCGAGGTCGAGAGGTCTTGCTTCGCCACGGGAGGGCTCCTTTACTGGCGCAGGAAGTAGGGCGAGAAGCCCAGGCTCTTCGCGTACCGCCGCTTCATCGTGCGCGCGTCGGCGCTGATAACGTCGAAAGGGGTCGGGGGCGGCTGGGACTCGGCCAGCACCTGGCGCCTCAGGTTGTCGTCGGCGACGGGCTCCTTGCTCGAGAGGTCGGACTCTCCCTGGTAGATGGCGCCGCCGATATGGATCGAGGCGCCCGTGGACCCAATGATCGCGGCGATGCCCGGATCGCCGACGAGGGGGGCCAAGCCCTGCATGAGGGCACCTGTGCCAGAGGCCTTGTTGCGCGTCGGGTCCATGGCCCGCAGGGCCGCGCGCGTGTACGAGTTCTTGTTCGTCGGGTCGAGCGCAGAGCACATTTCGACACCTACCGCTTTTTGAAAGGGTTGAATTCCGAACGAATGTTCGCACGGGAGCCGTGCCGATTGATAGTGCCCACGTCGTCCCAATCGCGCCGGATGACCGGGGTGGCGAAGGTGTTGAGGAACGCGGAGGCCAGGTCGAGGCTCTTGCCCAGGCGCTTCTTCAGTTCCTTGTTGGGCTCGACCTTGAGCCTCTGACCGTTGGTGGCGAAGGTGTAGGTCGGCGCCTGGAGCTCGATGCCAAGCTCCTGGTCGTCGGGGCGCACCGAAGGCAGGCACCCGCTCTTGAGCCACTCGGCGGCGTGCCACCACATCTCCGACCACTTGTTCTCGAAGCGGTCCTCGTCGGCGGCCTTCGAGCCGTTGTTGACCGGCACCACGCGGCGGCCGACCGCGAGCAGCTCGTCGGTCAGCCCGCCGCCCACGCCGACATCGTCGACGAGCATCGCGTCGACCGGATGGCCGTCCTCATCCTCCCACTCGCGGGCGCAGCGCACGACCTGGTCACGCAGCTCGGTCACGCGCAGACCACGATAGACGCGCAGCGGGCGCAGCACGGGCCCTTGGCGCCGGGCGATGACCGAACGATCGTCGCCCATGCGTGCCACGTCGATGCCCATGACCTTCGCGCACGAGCGAACGTGAATCGGCAGCACGTCGCGCGCCTGCGCGCTCGAGACATCCTCGGGCCCGACGAGCTTGTTCGACTGGACCGGCGGAAACTTGCCGAAGATGTTGACGAGCACGTAGGGGTTGTCGCGGCCCCAGACCGAGATCATGTTGCGCGCCCAATCCACGTTGACGCGCGGGGCACGCAAGGGGTCGTCAGGGTCGCCCGTGATCTCCCAGGTCCACCACAGGTGCTTCTCCTTGGTCCAGATTCTCCAAAGAGGCCCGTCGCAGCGGGTCGGGTTGCCGACGACGACGATCTTGTTCTCGGTGCCCGCGGAGAGCGAGGCCTCGGCGGCGACCACCACGCCGTCCGGGTAGTCGGAGACCTCGTCGAGCAGGAAGAGAGAATACTCCTCGTGGATGCCGGCGAGGCTGTCGGCCTGGGCGTGCTTGTCGGCGTCCTTGGGCCAGGAGCGGGCGCTGATAAACCAGGTGTTCGGCTCCTGCTTCATCACGATACTCTCGCCGCCGATCTTCACGAGGTCGCGCAGGGGCGCGAACTCGGGGCGGATGAGCCGGATCCACTTGGCGAACTCGGTCCACAGGCCGTCCTTCAGGTTGTCGCCCGTGATGGAGGTGCAGATGATCTTCGGGTGCGGGCGGGTGAAGAAGAAGTTGAGCCCCGCCCACGCGAGCACGCAGGTCTTTCCAGGCCCCTTGCACGCCTTGAGCGCCACGCGGTCCTCGCGAACGAAGGCGCGCAGCACCTCCTCCTGCCACGGGTCCACGTTGGCCGGCTGCGTGGGGTTGGCCGGGTCGAGGAAAAGCTCCCGGACGAACAGCACGGGGTCCTCGCGCCAGGCTGCGAGACGCTCGACGAAGCTCATAGGAGACCTTCCAGCAGGTTGGCGGGATTTTCGGCGGGGGTGGTGTTGGCGGGGACCCCTTCGGGGATTTCCCGGGAAGGAGGTAGGGGAGGGGACCCGTTGGAAGTGACGGGGGTGGTGCGGGTGTGGGCAGATGCGGGTGTGGACCCCCCTCCCTCCCCGGGGGCCCCAAGCGCGTTCCTCGGTGTACCCCCGCCCCCCGCCCCCCTCGATCTGCTCGAGACCC
>ENA-UOOH01001376-UOOH01001376.1-fermentation-metagenome-genome-assembly--contig:-NODE-1376-length-23855-cov-17.756471_pt1 | contig 23855 bp, 22 predicted proteins | sample MGYA00245778_ERZ724025 | MGnify/ENA primary metagenome ERZ724025 (study PRJEB28704, sample SAMN03018313) | fermentation metagenome | biome: anthropogenic terrestrial biome; feature: soil... | reverse complement strand
CAGTGCCGTCGCCAGTGCCGTCGCCAGTGCCGTCGCCAGTGCCGTCGCCAGTGCCGTCACCAGTGCCATCGCCAGTGCCGTCACCAGTGCCATCGCCAGTGCCATCACCATCACCATCGCTATCGCCATCGGTGCCGTCACCAGTGCCGTCGCCAGTGCCGTCGCCAGTGCCATCACCATCGCCACCGATGGAACTGTAGCGCCGTTGCCAGGAATCCATGACCGGAATGCCGCGTTCTGTCCAGGGCAGCAATCCGGCGCTTGCCGCGGCCGCTATAAAATTATCGCCCAATTCCGAGTTACCGGTTTCTGGTTCGATGCAGGAACAGCCGTTCAGCGTCAGGGTGAATTGTGCGTATTTTGGTAAATACGGCGGTTTTTCCCGGTGATGGATGTAGGGGAGCAGGCGGTCTCCCCGGATTCCCGAAAACAAGTTGAGATTTCCCTGACGGTCGCTGACCCAGTCCGCCACGCTGGTATTGTTGCGTTCATACCAGTCGTCATAGAGGGCTTTGCGGCGCTTCATTTCGTCCAGATACGCCTGCCATTCCGCGGATGATGCGTCTCGCGGCGGCTCCGGCAGGGTGGGAAACTCCGGCTCCGGCTCGCAGTCGTAATCCTGTTCGACCGAAAACGCCAGCCGCCCGTTGATGGTTCCCCCCGCCAGTTCGCAGATGTCGGACCCGGAAATCAGCACCGACGAAAAGTTGGCGGCTTGCGAGAGCTGCCGCCCATCCCATTCTTTCGTCACCGGCAGGGCTTCCCGCCGCGTCAGCCCGGAAGGGCCGTCCGGAAAATTGCTTTGCGCTTTGCCGTTCATCCTGAAACGGCACCAGGCGGGGCGATCCGCCGCCGCCATGCCGCCGATTTCCGTCGCCAACTCCAGAAATGCTTCGGTTTCCATCAACTCGAACGGCGGTTCTTCAATACCGTCGAATTGCAGGTAGTGCAGGCGAATCAGAAGTTCGTTGCCGAGCAGCAGGGCGCCTGCCGCTTCGCTTCCCAGCAGGTTGTAGTAGACCACGGCGTAATGCGCCCGGGTCCGGTAATTCATATCGAGAGGGTCTTTGACCGTCTTGAAATGAAATTCGGACGGCAGGCCCACAAACATGCGGCAGGTCTGCAGGTAATTGACGCCCCGGCGTTTGGCGGCGATTTCCCGCAGCCAGAGCGGGGCGTTTTCGTTTATATAGCGCAGACGGTATTCGCCGTCGATATGGTCAAGCGGCCAGTTCCACTGGTTCGAGTCGGTATGGCTGACCGAACTGTTGTAGTAGCCGATGGCGTCGATGCCCGACAGCGTCACTGTTCCCGAAGCGTTGTCAAGGCAGAAAATCCGGTCGCAAATATTGTCGCCGCCGCCGGATTGTCCGCCGGACGAACAGGGGCATTGAGCGGCTTTCAACGGCAAAAGGTTCATGTCAGCAGCTCCTGAATAGATAATTGTAGATCATGCCGTATTGCTGCTGGCAGAGCCGGACGGAGGACTCTCCGGTTTCGGCCACGGCCAGGATGATGCTGATGCTTTCGAAGCCCGGCGCGATCCCGTTGGACCGGGCGCTGTAGCCGCCGAATAGCGGCACGTCCCCGGATAAATGAAAGTCGGCCGTCAGGTATGAAACGCCGCGCGGGAGCGCGACCGTTTCCGGCGGACACTCCAGCAGCGTATCGTTGATGACGGCCAATCCCGCCGGATAAAGCATCCGTTCGGCGGCGGCAAGGCGCCCGTCGGCCACCGCCGCCACCGGGGTGAAAACGCCGGACCCGGCAGTGAATTCCGAAGCGTCGGTTACTTTGAAGAACCCCTGATAGCCACCGCCTTCCACGGGGTTTTTCGAGGTGCTGATGCGATTGCCGGAGGCTGTTTTTTCGATGATGATATTGCTGCCGGGGAGAGGCTTCAGGGCATCGATCCTGCGGTTCAGATATCTGCAGGCGCTCTGCCAGTTCCAGAATGTGGTCATGACGTTTTACCTCAGTTATTGAAGAATTGCGGGTTCCAGGCGTAATTGCGCGGGGCGTTTTCCCATTTGCGGACGATTCGCGTCCAGACTTCACCGCGATAGATATAGCGGTCCACGGACTGATGAACCTTGCGCCAACTGCCGTTCAGCGAACTGCGCCCTTGCAGATTGCCGTTGTAAACAAGATCGCCGTTCAGCCAGTTTTTCAACTTCGAGGCATTGGTGTGCGGCTCGCCGGACTCATAGGAAACGAGGGTCACGGTCAGGCATTCCAGCGGCGTTTCAATGAAATTGGCGGGCAGGGGCGATTCGGCGACGAGGGGGCATTGGGTGCTGTGGTTCCAGTTCGGGTATTCGGTATAAGCGCCGCCGCTTTCGAGCCAGCCGCATTCGACGGCGGAGAATTTCCGGTAGGTCATTTCGAGGTTGCTTTCGGTGTCGCCGTCGAAATTCTCCGGGATATCCGTGTAACGCGGATAGAGGTAGGACGGCTCCTGCGCCAGCATCGTCACTTCCCATACGCCGGGATGAGTGCGCCGCCGTTCCACCGAAGCAACTACGAAGCCGTTTTCCGACCAGGAGGAAGCGTCGCTGCCGGCGGGCGGGCAGAAATTCTCGAGGTCCTGTTCGCGTACCCGCCAGCGCCCGGTGTAGGATATGTCGCGGACAATTTCGCCGGAACCGAAGCTGATATGGCGCAGGCGGTCCGACTTGCGGATGTCGATCAGGCGCATTCCGGAATGAATGGCGGTCAGGCTGACGTGGTATCCGTAAACGCCCACCGCCGAACAATTGCGCGACGCGATCACGTAGTCGCTTCCCGCCCAGTCCGCCGCGCCGCCGATATTGTTGGCGGCCAGGAATTCAGCGATACGCTCTCCGGCCACCTGCCAGCGGGCGGTACGGGTGCATTCGAGTTCTCCGGTTTTCTGTTCGCCGGGCAGGCCGAGCATGAGCGTGTTCATGTTGCGTATCCGCAGGCGGACATCCCATTCGCCCTCAGGTTTTTGAGTGGTGGAAATCTGGTTGCAATAGAAGTTTTCGCCCGCCCACAGGATGACGTCGCCCACCTGCGGCAGCCAGCTTTGGAGGGTTTCGTCGTTGATGACGAACGAAGCGCTGATTTCCTGTTCCAGATTGTTGCCGGTCTGGGAGGAATACCCCGACATCAGGGCGTCGAGGTTTTTCTTGCGGGCGGAGTAGGTCACGGTATAGAGGTTGCGCATCTGCGCGGCGTCGGCCTTGATCGAGGTGACGACCCAGTCGGCATCAAGGGTATAGCTGCGGCTGTCGGGGGTCGGGACCTTCAGGGGATCACCGATTCGCCCGACCCAGTTTTCGACCTCCTCCCGGAACGAATCCCACTGGTTGAAGTGTTCGCCGTCGGGCAGGACTTCCCATACCACCGTCCGGTAAATCTGATTGGCGGCGTCGATGCTGAAGCCGATGTTGTTTTGATGTGTCAGTTGCATGCGGATTCCCCTTTTAATCGCTCAATTCGAGTGTGTCGCGGTTCTGTTCACCGAGGCGTTCGGTATTCTGTTCGACGGCCCGGATCAGCTCGTCCAGCGCGAGCCGCAGTTCTCCCATCGCTCCGCCGGCGTCGGATTCCGGTCCGGAGGACGGACGGTTGTTCATTCCGGCGTAACTGTTCGGTTGAACCGGATTTTCGTCGCCGGTGACGAAGCGGCTGTAGATTTCCCGGCGGAGGTCCTGTTCGAATTCAGGATGAAACGACTCCGCGGTGCCGCTTCCCATGTAGCCTTGAAGAACGGGAACGTCGGTCCGTCCGGGCCCCATGCCGCCCGGTCCGGGAAAAAATCTGTCCGATGAGGTGGGATTGACGGCGGCCGATTGCCCCGCGGCCAGTAATTCTTCGAAACGGCTGAGGTAATGCTCCAGCCGTTCCGGCAGGTAATCGTTTATTTGGTATTCAAATGTCGGTGTGGTCATAATCACCCCTTGGCGTTTGGATGAGTCATTTGTCCGGGCGTGTAGTCCCGGACGTTATTGACGGCGGTTTGTCCGCTGCTGATGCGGCGGGCGAGTTCGACGGCGGCTTTCAGATTTTCAGCGGAAACGGGCTGGGCGTCCGGCCGCCGCCGGAAGGAATTGCCGCGCCGCCGCCGCATATTTTCCAGTATGGAATCATTCTGCTGAAGCGGCGCGTTCAGGGCGATGACCGGATATTCAAGCGTCCGGTGGGCGAGGACCCGGTCCGCCAGCGCCGCCAGTTGCAGAAAGATCTCCAGCGGCTCGGCGAACAGCGTTTCCAGCGTATAGCCGCCGAACGCATGGAGGATTCGGGCGGCGGCGAACTCAAGGTCGGGCATGAGGTCCGGCTTGTTCAGTTTTTTTTTGAGCCCTGCCCGTCTGCGGTTTTTTCGAAATCGCTGCCGAACGCCATGTACATGCCGAGTTCGATCAGCCCCGCATAGCCGAGCCGGAACAAGTCGGCGGCAGGTTCATCCGGGAAATACGGTTCGAGCAGTTGGCTGATCTGCCTGCCGCCTTTTTCCATCCGCGCGGCTCTGGCGGAGAGCGCCAGGTCGGCGGCGGCGCAGTCCTGTTCGACCTCGCGGATGATTGCGCTGAAGCGGTCGTAATCGCCGATGGAAAGCTTGCGTACCTCCAGCTCCTGTCCGCCGCCGATTCGCAGGCGTACCGTCCGTTCTCCGAGTTTCGGAAAAAAACGCATGGTCAACCGTCCTTTCAGCCGCCGATGGCGATTTTTTTCATGATCACGCCGGACTGGTCCGGGTGGGCGGTGAATTCGACGGACAGCACGTGTTCCTGATTGCCGTCGAGCCGATAAGTACAGCCGGGGCGCAGGACCGCGTTCGGGAATTCATAACCGGTGTGGTCGTCGGGGTTGACCGGGGTCAGGCGCAGCAGGCCGCTCCGGTTCCGCAGGTCGGTGCCGAGAATGGCGATGCTGAGTTCGTCGTCATTGTTCAGCAGCGCGGCAAAGGCTTTGTCGATTTCCTTGAGTTCGGCGCTGATGGTGACTTTCATGCCGGTGATGATTTCGCGGAGCGCCATGCCGCCGCTCTGATCGCATTTGGATTCATAAAGCTGCGGTTCGATTTTGATCTGTGGCGGGGATTGGGTGCCGCCGAGGACCTGTTCCTTGAATGTCAGCGCGCACGAGCCGATTTTGAAATTCTGTACATTATAGCCGTCAGACATGGTCTCGGATCTCCTTTCGGGTTGTTTTCGGATGGACAACCTTGGTGAAATGGTCAACCGTGCCGGTTTAATCGATTGATGGAAAAATGGTTAGGCGGATGACGGCGGCGGAGGGACAGATTTTTTCGGAATTTGCGGACAGGGCTATTGACAAAACGGCGGATGGCCTGTATTATATTATTGTGAACAACCATGAACAAGTTAAAATAACGATGGACAACTCATGGCGCTTGGTGTAGGAAATCGAAAACTGAAAGACTTTGACGGGCGCAAGCGTCTGGAAGAAGACCTGTATCGCCTGGTTCAGTCCGAAACCCTTGATTTCAGCCGGCCGATCAGCACGGAAACGGAGCTGGCCGGGACTTATGACATCAGCCGCAACACCGTGCGCAAAGCCCTGCAGTCCCTGGCGAACGAAGGGCTGTTGTATAAACGGCACGGGTTGGGCACGTTTGTCGTTCCCCCGGAGGAGCGCTCGCCGAAACATATCAGTTTGAATAAAATCCTGCTGATGATTCCCGATTATGGCGGAAACCCGGCAGACATGAGCCAGTACGACCGGAAGCTTTTCGGAGGAGTGGCCGATTATGCGTTTTTGAACAATGCCCAGTTGGAAATTCGGGCTTATACTGATTCCAAAGCGAAACTGGTCGATCAATTCCGGAATCTGAAGTTCGACGGCATTATCTGGGAGCGTCCTCCTGCCGATTATTATGAGGTGATCGAGGAATTGCGCCGCCAACGGGTGCCGCAGGTGACGATCAGCCGTCAGGTGGCAGGGGTGCCGGCGTTGTTTTTCGACTACGAGGCGGGGGTGAGGGAGGTGGTGCGGTTTCTTTGCGGGATCGGGCATCGCGAGATCATCTTCCTTGACCTGGACCGGCCGGAGCCGATCTTTGTGAAACGGCGCAAGTTTTTCCAGGAAGAACTCCAGCGCAACGGCGTTGCCGATTCGGCGAAACACGTTTATTTGAGCCCATTCAAAGAATTGACGGAAAAGCAGTTGGAGGGAATTTTCGCCGCGCACCCGGATTTGACCGCAATCTTTTTCTCGGTAGTCCTGTTTCCTGAATTGTATGAGTATCTGCGCAAACGCAAAATCAAAATCCCCGGTGATCTCTCGCTGATTTCGCTGGAGGAGAACGAAATGTCGCGCGAACAGGAAAATCTGAGCTCCCTGCGGGAACCGCGACAGCAGCTCGGGCGGCGCGCCGCGGAGTTGATCCGGTTACAGAAAACCCGCGGAGCGGTACCGGTTGAACTGGAATACATACCGGGCGAGCTGCTGATTCGCGGCAGTTGCCTTTCGCCTTGCCATATATTGGAGAAAACGACATAAATCAGGAGACTTGAAATGAAGTTCAGTAAATTTACATTGATTGAATTGTTGGTGGTCATTGCTATTATCGCAATTCTGGCCGCCATGCTCCTTCCCGCCCTGCAACGGGCGCGGGAAAGCGCAAAAAACAGCCAATGCATCAGCAATTTGAAACAGACGGGTACTTACTGGAGTCTTTATATCTCCGACCACGGCGGTCAGGTCATTCCGGTCAATTGGCCGGGGTCCGGTTTCTGGTATAATGTCATGTACAAAGTGTCGGTGGGGAAAACCCTGCCGGTGGTGACGGTGCCCAAGTATCCGGAAACCACTTTCCTCTGTTGTCCGTCGAACGCCATGATGACAAACGGGAGCGGCCCTTACCGCTATGCGGTGAGCTATACCATGAATGTCGCCAATGGCATCAAGAATACCAGCTGGGAAATCGTGCCGCCCCTGCTGGATAAAATCCGAAATCCTTCAAGCAAGGTGATTCTGCACGACGGCGGTCCGACCGAGTACTCCGGGGAGCCGTCCGTTTACAGCTATTCGCAATGGGATGATCCTGTTCGGGAGGCCCGGGTGGGACAGAAAGTGCATCAGGGGGCCGGGAACTTTTTGTGGGCGGACGGTCACGTCGGTTCGATAAAAAACGGAGCCATCAATTGGGATTGGTTTCGCTTAACATTATAATTTTCAGGAGAATAATATGATTTTTCGATGGTTATTTCTCGGCATGCTGCTGACCGGCGGCTTGAATGCGCAGAATTTGCTGAAAAACGCGGGGTTTGAAGAACTCAATCCCAGCAATAAGTTTCCGGTGTCCTGGCAGCCCGGCGCTTACGGCGGCGCCGTCGGGACCATACTGGCGGATTCCGAAAATCCCGGCAAGGGGACCGGAGCCATATGCCTCAAGCAGACTTCGCCGAAAGGATGGATGGGCTGCAATCAAACGGTTTTGCTGAAAGAACCCTTGAAGTCTCCCCGTCAGGTCACCTGGTCGATTCTGGCGTGTATGGATCAGCTCGCCTCCGGTCAACTGGTCATCACCGCCGGAACGAAGGAGAAGCCCCAGCGGCAATGGGTTTCCGTACAGGCTTGGAAAGGATCGTCGGAGTGGAAGGTGTTTTCCAGTCAATTGACCATCGAAGCGGGCGCCGACCGGATCATATTTTCGATCCGTACGGCGGGGACCGGAACGTTGTGGGCGGACGAGTGTTCTCTGGTTCTGGAGGATGACCCGGAGCTGGTGGTGAACGGTTCCATGACGGGAGCCGTCTCCGGCGCGACCGGCCTGCCGGACGGATGGGCGTTGAAGATGTATCATGGATTGGAGGCGGACGGCAGCGCCGAACTGCAACGGAACGGTTATCAGGGCGGAAATGCGATTCTGCTGAAATGGAAGGGCGGAGCCCGCCGGTTCGGTGTGGAAACCGCCGTGAAGGCGATTCGGCCCGGTGCCGCGGTTTATCAGGTGTCGGGCATGGTCAGGACGAGCGAGGACGGCCGGGCGCTGTTCGGGGTTGAGCTTCTGGATGCGAAAGGCAATAAACTGGAGGAACTGTTTTCACCTCCGGTATCGTCCGTGGAATGGCGCAAAATGGATTTTGAGTTCAGTACGACGCCGGAAACGGCTTCGTTCAAGCTGTACTGCCTGTCCGGCGAAACCGGGACCGTCTCTTTTGCCGATCTCAAGGGGCGGAAACTCGACCGGGAGGCGGCCCGGAATGCGCTGCCGCTTGCGGCGCGGCTTCAACCGGTGGAGTGGAACAAGGTCTGGAATGGCGGGGAATCGGAATTCACGTCTTTTGCCGGAGGGCCGCTGCCTTTGTCGTTTCATTTCAAGGGGCAGAAAAGTAAACTGAAACAGGCGGCACTGGTGCTTGAAGTTCCGGCCGGACTGCGGCTGGCGGATGCGTTTTGCATGCATGCCGGCAATTACGGGCGCGAGGTACCGCGTTCGGAAAGCATCAATCGCCCGGAGGGGGCGTATATCCGTTATACGTTTGAAAACATTCGTCCTTTTCGAATCCTGCAGAACGAATACGGATGGGCCCGCAAGCTGATCGTCGTGCTGGCCGGTGAACAGGAAAGCGGTACTTCCGGCAAGGTGTTCTGGCGCCTTCGCAATGACGGACAGCAGGGACCGGAGGAGAGTTTCAATTTCAGGGAAGAAAAACTCCAGCCGGGGGCGCTGCCGAAGGATTTCAGAATTTTCCGCTGGGAAACCAATGATTTTCTTTATACCGACAATGACATTCTGTTGAAATCCGCCGGACTGCTTGAGCAGATCGGCATGAATGTGGTGCGGCGCCAGCCGAAAGATTTTGCGCGCGGAGCCGAAATCAACGATATTCTGGAAAAGCGGAACTGGAAATTCCTGCTCGGCACCCCGGATTATGTTCAGGTACGTTTTTTGCCCAAGGCGTATATGGAAAAACTGAACGGCAAGGCGGAACTGGCCGTCAATGCGGACGGCAGTATCAAAAAAGCGGACTTCTGCCCCGATTATTTTACCGACGACCCGGATTTTATCCGGGTGTTTCAGGCGTTTTTTAAAGAGCATATACAGCGCTATGAGCTGAAAGCGGACAGCCTCGTTTGTATGGACGTGGAACCGTGGGGGACGATGGATTGGTGCTTCTGCGAACGGAGTCGCAAGAAATTCGCCCAGGGTCTGCAACTCGCCCAGGTGCCGACTGCCGCCGAAATCAAACAGAAATACGCGCACGAATGGAGCGAGTTCCGTTGCCGGAATTCGGCCGATGTGCTCCGGCTGCAGCAGGAAGTGATCAAACGGGATTTTCCGCATTTGCAGTTGGGGGACTATGATTATGTGGTGGATTTTGCTCGCAAGGATTACCAGAGTAATTTCTTCGGCGTGGCGAAAGACCCCCGGCTGAACGAGCCATATTTTGATGTTCATCTTGCCAGCTACTATCATTATATTGATAAAAAAGCATTTGACATGATGCGCATGAATACGCGCGGGCTGAAAAAAGGCTATATTCCGATCTGCGCGATTGATGAAGCGGGCAGTTATCTGACCGCCTCCGAAATCATCAACCCGGCGCAGGCCCGGTTGATGCTGATCGCCGCCGCCGTCAACGGCAGTGTCGGATTTGCGATTTATCCGGGGCTTCATCTGGACGGGCGGTTCCTGCAGGCGTTTGGGCGGGGCATGAATGAGATTGCGGTGCTGGAGGAATATTTCAAGCTCGGCAGGCAGGATGCCCCGGAAATAACGGTGGCGGCGCGCCCGTATCAGAGCCGGGAAATTTCCGGGGCGGATGGGCGGAAAACGCTCTATTTCCCGCATTGGGATGACCATCTTGCTTTTTCGGCGATCCCGAAGGGGGACGAGCGACTGGTGACGGTCTTCAATTATCACCCGGAAACAGTCATGTTTGCCGATATCAAAGCGGAGGTGAAAGCGGGTTCCTATACCGTATTTGACCCGGTCAACCGGATCAAGTATCAGCCGGAGCCCGGGCGTGACGCCTGGAGCGCGGCCGAATTAGGAAAAGGGTTTCCGGTCAAAATAGCTCCCCGCGATGTCTGTTTCATTCTGATCTCGCAGTCGCCGCTGGAGGGCGGGTCGGTGCGGACGCTCCCCGGGTTGGAGGCTGATTTCAAACAGGCGCGGGAGCGTTTTTCCGTCGACCGCCAGTTCAAGGCGCGGCGCTCCGGCGGTTTGAGCATTGAACTGGCCGATTCCAATCAGGACGGTTCGCCTGAAATCGAGCTTGCATCCACTTACCAGAAAGTCCGCGTTGACTATCTTCGTACCGGGGCGGTCGTGAATTGGGAGGTCGCGGGGAGTGAACCGGAAAAGAAGGTTTCGTTTTTGAACGACAAACTCTGGCTGCCGCCGCAAGCTCGCGGGGCTTTTGAAAATCCCTATTCGGTTCAAAGCACGGCGATTACCGGCAATCAGGCGGAGGTCGTACTGGTGAAAAAACACGCGCAACTGCCGGTGGAACTCCGGAAAACCTTGAGGATCGACGCCGAAACGGCTTCGCTGCAGGTTGAATATCAGTTGCGGAATACCGGCAAGGCGCCGGTGCGGCTGTCGTTATGGCTGTCCAACTTGATCGACGGCGGCGTGCCGCCTGGATTCTATCTGGAACAGGCCGGTGAAAAACGGCGGCTGACCGAGAAAAACAGCGCCCTGATTTTTCCCCTGAACAACAGCGAACCGCCGGAAGGGCATAAGACCGTCAGCGGTACAGTCAGCGCGCCGGACAGTGAAATGCAACTGGGCGCCGCCCGTTTTGCCGTGGTTCTGTCGCCCGAACACCTGATGAATTATTATTTCTGGCTGTCGCCCGCCGTCAATACCTGGGAATGGATGTACAAACCGGTTGTCCTGCAACCGGGGCAGAGCTGGCAGACTTCGCTGATCCTTAAGCGGATGCAATAAGCGGTCAGGCGCTGCGCAGGCCCTTGCCGGGATGGTTGGACTGTTGTTGCGTATCGGCGTACAGGAGATAGTGCTCGCAGCAGAGCCGTCCGTGAAAGGGCAGGGGGGGCAGCCAGACTTTACGGTGTTCCCAGGCGTCGATTTCGGCGGCGGCGAGGGGCGATTCATGGCGGCTGCTTTCTTCGGTACGGCGAAAACGCAGTTTCATGTCATGGATCGGCTTGCCCGCGAGGTCGAGTATCTGGTTGCCGCCGAGAATTTCCAACCCGTAGCGGGAGGCGCGGCGGCTGAAATCCGTATGGTCGAAAAGCACGAACGCGCTTGAGGTCATGCCGTCGATGTAATCCCACGCTTTGCCCAGAAAAGAAAACGTTTCTTCCTGACAGGCCTTATCCGAACCGGGCGCGCCGAAAATCATCATCAGCAGATTGGAAATCCCCTCGCTGGCGGCGTTTTTGATCACCTCCAGCGACGTTTCCGGGTTGGTTCCCTTGTTCATCAGGTCCAGGAGCTTCTGCGAACCGCTCTCCATCCCCCAGCTGATCCAGCAGCAACCCGCGCGGGCGGCTTTGTTCAACAGCGCGGGCGTGTATTCGCCGATGGTCCGCGCCATGATCTGGAAGCGGCAGTCAAGTCCCAGTGCCAGAATAGCTCCGCTGAGTTCATCCAGATAGACCGGATCGACGTATTGATCGACGATATAAAAGTGGCGGCATCCGGTCTGCACCCGCCGCGCCTGCATTTCGAGCGCCACGGTCATGGGAGGGCGCTGGCGGTGCCGTCCGAACGAATTGTTGTGCGAACAGAAACGGCATCTGCGCCATTTACAGCCGCGGCAGCCGTAGATGGGCATGACCGGCACCGGGTTGAAATACCCGCCGCCCAGTAAATCGAAATCCGGCTCGGGAAGCAATGACAAATCTTCGAGAACCGCCGGTCGCCCCGCAAAGTCGATGCCGCCGCCGTTCCGGTAATAGCATCCGGGGATTTGGGCGGACGGCTGGCCGTCCAGCAGGGCGGTGAATGGGATTTCGCCTTCGCCCGTCAGGATCGAATCGACGAACGGCGCGGCTTCGAGCAGTTCCACCGGGGACAATGCGCTCATGGCGGCGCCGCCGATGACGATGCGGCAGCCGGAGCGGAGTTCTTCCGTCAGGTATTTCGCCTGGGCCAGAATGAATGGAAGCTGGTCCAGGTACATGGCGGAAAACGCGACCGTGTCCGGCGTGGTGCGGGCGAGCCTTGCGGAATGGCGTTCCAGCAGGGATTTCAGTTCGCCGCCGAGCCCGTTTCCGGCGAGGTAAACGTGGCCCTGCTGTTCCAACATACCGACCTGGTGTTTGGCGATGGACATGTTTCCCTGGTGTCCGGCGTAAATGTCGGGGTTCAAAAATGTTTCGAGCGGGCCGCGGGCGAAATTCCGCAGGGCTCCCAGCCTGAATTCGGAGTCGCAGAGATGATTCCAGAGTTCGAGGTTGGCATCGAACAGGTCGATCGCTTTGTGGTTACGGTTGGCGACGGCGGCGAGGCAGGCGACACCCAGCGGCATGTAGGTCGGCCCGGTGTGAGGAGGAAATACCAGTGTGATGCGCATAAAATGACGTTTGAATCTGCTGCTGTTGTCTTGTTGTTTACCTGAATCTGAACAATATATCCGTTAAATATATCACCGGAATCCTGAAAATTCCAGTTGCTTTTTTCCGTTCCCGGTACTTCTTTTCGTACTTTTTTTGTTCGGAGGGCAAGGGCAATAAAGGCGGGAAAACATCGGAACGTCCGTTGCATTTCGCCTGAGGCAAGGTATTTTATAGAGAATTTTGATCTGTACAAAGGAATTTGAACATGGAAAAAAGACGCCCCGAAATCACCTGGTCCCTGATGCACCCGACCGACCTTAACGTCGATTATATGCGCAAAGTCGCTTCTCACGCCCATAATTACCGGGTGGACAGTTATGAAATCTGCGCCGCCTGCCATTCGCCGCTGGGCGGGCTTGACGGCCTGGTCCTGTACGAAGACTACCCCGAAACCGCTGCCGCGGTTGACCGGGAGGCAATTCTGGCGAACCGCCGGAGGCTTCAGGACATTCTGGATATCGCTCATGCCGGTGGCAAGCCGGTGTATTACTGGCACCGGGAAGTGACGGTGGCGCCCGGATTGCTTCAGGCAATGCCGGGATTGCTGGACGAAAACGGCGAATTCGACCTGCTCGGCCCCGCTTTCAGCAGTCTGCTCTGCTATAAAATCCATCAGGCGTTCGCGGCGGTGCCGGACCTGGACGGCGTGGTGCTGACCCTGACCGAAGCCGATTATTCGGTCATCCACAATTCCAATGCCGACCGTTACCCGCCGGCGGACGTGGTGGCGCACATCGTGCGGATTTTCGCCGGGGAACTGAAACGGCTCGGCAAGCGCTTCATCCTGCGTTCCTTCGGGTCCATCGCGCAGGACTACGAGGATATTCTGGCCGGAGCCGCCGTCGCCGCCCTGACGCATAATTTCGAGGTCGAAACCAAAATCACGCCGTATGATTTCGACCCGTTCCTGCCGGTGAACCCGTTTCTCCGGCGCGTTCCGGGGACCGCCATGAGCGCCGAATGCGACTGCCTCGGCGAATTTCTCGGCGCCGGTTACCTGCCCGCCGAAAACGTGGCGAATATCGTCAAATACGTCCATACCGGGCTGACGGCGGGCGTGGACCGCTTCACCATCCGCATCGACCGGGTCGGCAACAATATTTTCGACAATTACGAAATCAATCTGTTCGCTTATCACCGGGCGATTGACGACCCCTGCGCGACGGCGGAGGCGATCCGCGCCGAATGGGCCTCCGCCCATTACCCGGCGGCATTTGCCGATGCGTTGCTGGAACAGGGCGTGAAAGGGTTCGAAATGATCGCCCGGACGAATTTCATCGACGGCAACGTCGTTTTTCACCAGAACCCGCCGGGACCGGACCTGAAATGGCTGAAAGCCGGCGGCATTTTCGGCGTGTTCAAGGACAACGCCGACCTGCATATGCTCGGCGGTATCTGGTCGATTCTGGCCGAACGGGATACCCCCGGACGGCGGAATATTCTGGCGGAAAAAGCCGATGCCGTTTCCATTGCGCTTGAACAGGCCGCCGCCATGAAAGGGATTCAAGGCTTCGATTACCTGAAACGACTGTGGGGCAACGCCGTGATCGCGGCCCGTTCGATCGAGGCCTTTGTCAAATGCGTCTGCGCCTATTTCGACGACATGGAGGCGGGGTTGAAGGACGCGCCGAACCTTGAGCGCGAAATCGCCGCCGCCGCCGTGCTCCTCCGGTCCATGATGCCGGAAGCGGGCGATGGCGCCGTTGAAGATAAGCCGTTCACCAACGGCATGGACCACGGACTGTTCGCGGCGCTCCTGCCGGTGGAGGACGTTTATCCGTCGCCGCTGCTCTCCGTCTGCGCGAAGCTGCGCGAGGAATACCGGGCGGAATTCACCGCTCGTTCAAGCTTCCCCAATGCGTATGATCTGGTGATTTCCGGCGGGATTGCCGACGAATACCGGATCGGGCGTTATATGCACGCCAGCCACAGCATGCTCCGGGACGGAGTGCCGATGCGTTGGGCCGGAAACCGGATTTTCCCCAACGGTTTTCTGGATTTCGAATTGAAACGTCCGGGCAGGGGATATGCCCTGATTCAGGGCAGGGCGCCGTCCTTTGTCGCGACTCTGGACGGTATCCGGCACGAATGCAGTTTCGGTGAAGACGGTCGCTGCCGGTTGCCGGTTCCGTCCGGCAGCGGACCGCTCCTGCTGCGTCTGGAGAAAAGTGGCGATGTTTACCCGGAAATCGAAGCCGTCGTCGTTTTCGAAGACTGCTGATTGCTATTATCGGGCGGTACCATGACCGGCAAGCGCAACGTTAGCTTCGATGGTTGAAGATGAATCAGCTCAGCCGCAAGGGACGTAAGAGAACTGCCATTGTCCGTCGCTGTATTTCAACACGACGACGACTCTTGCGCCCTGATCATTATTGAAGTAGACATAATATGTATCCGGTTCCTCCGCCGGATTGAGGATGTCCCAATCCGGGTTTTCCGCCGGGGTGATCTGCCCGAGCGCGATAAAGCAGTCCCGAAGAATGGCCAGCCGGTTTTTTGCGTCTTCTCCCCGGGCGATAAAGCCGCGGGCGTCTTTTTTTCTTGCCGTGACCAGCAGATTTTCGGTGAAGGCGATGGCTTCGTTCCGTCGCTCGTTCGGGATGGATTTCAATTCAGGGCCGTTCGGCGAAACGGCGTGCGATACGAGGATTCCGGCCGAAACAGCCAGCAGAATCAAGGATAAGGTGATTTTCTTTTTATTGCTGTTAAACATAGTTGGATGATCCTTACTTTTGAAATGCGGTTATTCGGTGCGGTCCCGCTTAAATGGGGACCCGGGGATCGAAATGCTTGCCTTGCTGGGCATCGCTGGTGTCGTCGTAAAAATAGCCGACATTGCGGGGGTTCAACCACACCGGTTTCGTCGGGCTGACGTGGCCGTCGATCCACGACGTGTTGGCGAATCCGTTGTGACGGAAATGCTGGTAGGGGGAACCCTTGGATTTGGGGCTGACGATACCGGTTCCCATCATGATGACGCCGCCCATCGCCGCATCCATGAACATCACCATCTGGGACGGATTTTTGATGGACTCCGGCGAGGTCCAGCCGTTGCTGATCGAATAATCGCCGGCAAATGGCGTGCTCGGGGAAAATTGAGTGGCGCTGTAACCGATGCCCCCCGCCTGCGGCGACTGCGTCGGATCGATGATATTCATCTGGATTCGCCAGGTCGGACACAGGGTGAACAGTGAACCGCGCTGAGCATACATATGAAGCAGTCCCTGCGTCAGGTCGTATTTCATGGAAACGCTGTAACCGTAGAACCAGGTTTCAGTGGAGATTCCGGTATCGAAAAGGTCTCCTTTGATTTTGCGCGGACAGAGATATTTGTAATCGCCGACATATTGGTGATTGGCCAGCGAAAGTTGTTTGAGGTTATTGATGCAATTGGCGCTTTGCCCTTTGTCGCGGGCTTTGCCGAGCGCGGGAAGAAGCATCGCCGATAATATGGCGATGATCGCTATAACAACAAGAAGTTCTATGAGTGTGAATGACTTATGGGCTTTCATGGTTCAGCTTTCTTGATATTTAATTTTTAAAGGCTCTCATGGTTTTTTGAAAATAGTCTCTATGAACTCATACCTCCCCGAAACAATCATGTCCGGGATGATTTCTGAGAGTGGATTCCACAGGCACTTTTTCACTTTGTTTTATTGGTTTTGCTGGAATCATAAATAAATGAATTTCATGATATATGGTTTAATATGCCATTCTATTAGTCTCCTCTAATTTTTTGCCGGCGTTCCCGGTATTTTTGTATGTTTTGTGAAATATCAGTAGGAAATCTTTCTGGCTTACTGATGATTATCGTGGAATATATACCGGTTTTCTGATTTTTCAAATACATTAATTAGAAATGTCTAATATTTTTTCAGCCATGATAAAAAAGGAAAAATGTCGATAGTGATTCAGTCTCCGGGTTCATCGACGAGGCCCCGGGACGTTCTTATTATTTTTCAGGAAAGGGGTTTAGGCGAATTTGTCCCTGGGATTGCACATGAATCCGGATTATTGCGAGGATGCCCACAGGGTTACAAACAGGTTGTATCCGCCGTGAATCGCAATGGCAACTCCGGTATAGCCGAGGGCATGTTTGAGCTGAAATCCCGTACCGGTACGGCGCGCCTGCCGCCAGCCGACCAACAGGCCGAACCCGGAAATTCCCGAGCAAAGGACATGCAGCGCGGTGCAGACTGTCCAACGGTAAAGCATGACCCGGCTTCTCCAGTCCGGGGGAGCGTCGTTCAGGAATACCTGCTGGTAAATCAGGTTTTCAAGCACGGAAAAGGTCAGGCCGCCGAGAATTGCGCCCAGCGGGAATTGCCAGCTTTTGACCAACAGCCACGGACGGCGCTCCAGCAGGAACAGCATCCCGGACTGTTTCAGCAATTCCTCCACCGCCGGGCCGATCAGGATGATATAGAACGGAAAAAAGCTCCCGTGCCCTGCCGCACGCAGGGCCAGCATGACGCCGGGCACCGCCAGCAATCCGCCCAGGATACCCATCGCCACCGTTACGCAGAAGCAGGTGCTGTCGAAAATCGGTTCAGGAGAGTTTGCCGCCGGCACAGACGGTGACCGGGGCGTTTCGAGCGTTTGTTCCGAGGATGTTTTTTTCGACATTGCCATCCGAAGTTACAGTTTATGTCAACAGGCATAATGTACTGCAATACTTCGGAATTGCAAAACCGGGTAGTCTTTTTCTGCGGGAAACGTCAACGCGGCCACAGCCGCGGCCGAATCCATTCTTCCGGCAAGGGGCGGCGCAAAGCCTCGATTTGGGTCATGACGGCTTCCGGCAAGGGGCCTTTGGCGGCGGCGTCCATATTCATGTCCAGTTGTTCCTCCGTGTTTACGCCGATCAGCACCCGATTCAATGGGTGTTTGCTCAGGTTATAACGCAGGCAGAATTCCATCCGGCTGACGCCGAGCTCCCGGCGAATCGGTTCGAACCGGGCGGCTTCCGCTTTCAATGGAGCCAGCGCTGCCGGGATATCCGTCTCATCCATCAACAATAATCCTTGCAGAAATGCGCTGCGGGCGAAAATTTCCGCGTCGGTACGCAGGTTTTCGAACCGGCGGTCGAGGATATTCATCGGCAGTTGCAGAATATCGCAATGGATCTCCTCTGTCGCCACGGCGGCGCTGTCGATTGAAATGCCGTATTTTTCGATGATCCCCTGTTCCCTGAATTTCCGCAGGAGCGGAAGAAAACGGAGTTCCTCCTCCCGGTGAAACATACAGCCGTACAAATGGCGGCAGCGCAGGTTGGACAGGGATTCCTCAAGGCTCTCGCGGATCAATTCGGCCGCCTCGTCCGGGGTTATATCCGCGGGCAGCGGCCGGATTTTGGTCACGATGTTGAACGCGCCGTTCAAACCGAGTTCGTCCAGAGCGCGGCCGAGCACCTTTTCGCTGTCGCCGTAGGAAATGGCCGTATCCAGGAAACGGATTCCTCTCCGGTAGGCATTTTCCAATATCCGCAGGACTTTCCGGTAAGGGACCTGCCCGTCTTTGTTGGCGACTCCGTAGTCCAAGCCGAACTGGACCGTGCCGAGCATCAATTTTTCAATCATGGCGGCGGCTCCGTTATTTGGCGGTGTAGCCGCCGTCAACCGGGATGTTCGCCCCGGTGATGTAGGCGGAGGCTTCCGACGCCAGCAGTACGATGATGCCTTTCAGGTCGGTATCGTTGGCCATGCGGCCCAGTTGGGTGCGCGCGCTGTAATTCCGGATGAACGCCCCCGGTTGCGGCGAGTCCGGCGGGCAATAACCGCCCGGATTGATGCAGTTTACCCGGATATTATGCGGACCGAGCACACTGGCGGCCCAGCGGGTGAAATTCACCATGCCGCCTTTTTCGTAGAAATAAATGGGGGATGGATTCGGGTTCATGTCGGTGCCTTCATAGTTCGCCATTTCCACGCCGACCAGTCCCATCATCGAGCCGATGTTGATGATGGACCCCGAGCCGTGCTTTTTCATTTCCTCCGCCACCAGATTGGTCAGGAAAAACATGGCCGAAGCGTTGATGTGGAGGCTTTTGTCGAATTCCTCCAGCGGATGCGCCCAGCCGTTGGTGGCGCTCCGGGTAACGGCGTTGTTGACCAGAATATCGAGTCGTCCGTCCGTTTCGATAATCCGTTTGACCGTCATCCGCATTGATTCCTCGTCGGCGAGGTCCAATTCAAGGGCGTTTACATCCAGTCCTTTGGAGCGGAACCCTTCCGCCACCGTCTGGAGTTTGTCCAGGCTGCGGCTGGCGATATGGACTTTGGCTCCGGCCTCCGCCAGCGCTTCGCCGATCTGGCGCCCGTACAGACCGGCTCCGCCGGTCAACAACGCCACTTTGCCCTTCAACGAAAATAAATTCATGACATTCATATCATAACCTCCCGGTGATCCTGATTTCTGCTTTCGATGCCGCCGATGACCAGCCGCATCAACTCCTGTGTTTCCGCGAATTCAAACGGCGGCACGCCGGTCCTGAGATAATCGACGAAGCTCAAAAGCTGGTCGCGAAACGCCTGATACGTATCCCCCGCCGTCAACACTTTGTGCCCGGCGGTGCCGCCCAGTACCATCGGGCCGCCGTAAATCATGTCGGCGATACAGGCGATGGTGACTTCGCAGCCGCTGCGGTGGCGGATATGGACCATGTTGTGCGCGGCGTCGCCGGTGTTGCGGACCGACACGAATCCCGGGCCGAGGATCGGATAGACCGCTTCGAGCGCGTGGATGCCGTAGGTTTCCCACGATTTGGCCATCGGCATGAAAATATGGCGCAGTTCGCCGAGTTCGGCGGTCCGGCGGTGGTAGGGACGGAATTCTTTGCAGTAACGCATCGAACTGGACGACAGAATTTTCGCACCGTCTTTGACCCAGCGGCTGAAAACATCGAGGTCCGCCCGGTTGTCGCATAACGGTTTATCGATGAAAACCGGCAGCCCGGCCTCGACAAACGGCCACGCCCGTTTTACGTGTTCATGTCCGATGTCGGTGGCGATGACCACCGCGTCCACCTGCGCCGCCATTTCCGCGGGTGTATTGCATATTCCGTCGATCCGGGAAACCCGCGCCACCCGCTCCGCATCGGCGCGGTCGTCACAGAGCACGTGCGTCACCCGGACGCCGGGGATTCCGACCTGTTCCCGGTTCTCTTTGCCCATATAGGCCGTGATGCCGGGGTAGGGGCATTCCGTTTCCATCGCCTGAACATCGTAGTTGTTGATGATCGCGCTCCAGGAATAAGGATGTCCGTTGCCCGGGGTCATGCCGATGATTCCCAGGCGGATGCCGCCGGGGTCTTTTACCAATGGATGTGCCATAATCGAAGTCCTTGTCTGATGATTCTATGATCTGATGGTTTTATCGTTTTGCGCCGAGAGAAAAGAGTCCATCCGGCGGAGGTGCTTGCCGGAATTGCGACGGAGTTCTTCAAGTTGCGGAAGGCCGATCAAGCCGCAGATATGGAATTCCAGCGTCTCCGCCAATTGTTCTGCACTTCGGGTTGCCGCGATTTCGGCGATCAACGCATGGCCGTGGGCTGTAAAACGCGAAATGTCTTCCAGCAGTTCAGGGCGTATTTGCAGTCCGGCGCACATATCCAGTTTCAGGCGAAAAATCCGCAGATAGTTTTCCGGAAAAAGCAGACTCGGCGTATGCGCGCACTGCCGCAGCGCATGGTGAAAACGGTCATCCGCTTCAACCCGTTCCAGCTCGGAATGGACGCCGATGCCGTCGGCCGCCGGAGCCAGTGCCGCCAATGCCGTCAATTCCTTGTCGGTGGCGGAGTAACAAGCCAGCCGGGCGCCATGCAGTTCGATGGCCAGGCGGTATTGGATCAAATCCCATACGGCGGCGGGCGTGATTACCGCGATGTTGCTGCCGCTGCGGTTCCGGGTGACGATCAGGCCGTCGGCTTCAAGGGTTTTAAAGGCGCTGCTGATGGACAGCGTGCTCATGCCGAGTTCATCGGCCAGCATGCGGTGCGAAACCGCATCGCCGGGGCCCAGGCGGTGATCTTCCAGCATACACAGGATTTGTTCGCGTGCCAGTTCGGGCAGGCTTCGATATTCTTTCTTCATTGACAAGGTCCCGATGATGATATTATCTGATATATCAGTTAATATATCATGAAGAAATGAAAAGTCAACTACTCGAATCAGGAGGCTTGTTGATTTTTTTAATAATAAATCAATAGTTCTTTGCGGTGTCAATGCTCCATTTGCGAATGCTGGTGTTCGTTGGAGGCTTCCAGCAAACAGGGGAGTGCTTCGGCATTGATACGTGACCGTTAACACCATTCGATTTCATCACGGGTAAATACAACGAGATATCTGATCCATGACCTACAGCATGCCGCCTATGGAATACCGCAAAAAGATCAATCGGACAGGAGATCTGTGAGAATAGCGTTCATTCGAAGAATTTATCAATTAACGCCGTGTGCAAGTTTTTTTGATAAAATTTGAATAAAAGTTGAAAAGGAGCATGTTTGAGGTAAATTATACCCATAAAATCTTTTAAATTTGGATAACCATACACAAATTTAAAGGAAGTCCAAAACATGCTCACCGAAGGTTGTTGATACTGGCTATTGCGTTATGTGCTGGCTGGTGGTTATGGCATAACCGTCCGCGTGACTATTGGATCACTGCCTCGACCGGAGCCACCCACAACCAAACCTGTCGTTTTTATGGCTGGTCGAGGGGGTACATGTCCGATGATCCGAGCGAAAACAACTGCAAAGTCTGCGGCGGATCCAGCCCGAAAAAATAAAATCACAAATACTTGACAAATCGTATTTTTGCTGTAGACTAAAATAAATAACATAGGGAAAATGCCATGAAAATCATCCAGTCCATCGCCTTGATCGCCATATTATCGTTGATTCTGCCGGTGCTCGGGCAGTCGCAGATATCGCCTGCCCAAGCACAGAAGATTTTGGAAATTGTAAAGCAAAAAAATCGTGTTCCGAGCGGGCTTGATTTTTTCGAAGCAAGCGACATGGCCGCGCTGAGGAAGATTGTTGATTTGAGGAAGAATTTCATCTCGGAAAACGAAAAAAATCCTGACAATATTGTCGATCAGGCAAATACTTATCTTGAGGCGGAAAAGGAAATACTGCGGAAAAAGCCAATTTTTATTTATGGCTGGCCCAGCGAGCGAACCCCTGCGCAAGTAGAGCTTACGAATCAACGCAATTATGTAAAAATAGACATCAAGGCAATATCGGCCAGCATGCAGGTTAATTACGAGGAATTAGTGAAAATATTGGGCGAGTTGATATCCATAGAGCTGGATACGATTTATTATTATAAAGCTATTCCGAAAAATGAAATTTCCATCGGGAATTTTAATTTTGACCTGAAACAGTCGGCCAGAACCCGGCTGTTAATCATGAATATTGCCCCTAAAAGTACAAATAATATGTCGATGGGAAAGATTAAAAAGAAATCGGCTGGAGGCAAAAACCCAGAATATTATCTGTCGGCAGAAAACCTCCGGGCCTGGTATGTGCAGGTCGCGGAAATGAGTTCGAAGTATAAAAATGCCCCGGCCCTGGTGGATTGAGGTCACGATGAAGAAGTTAAAAATGGGCTGCCTGTTGCTGTTTATTGTCTTTGGCGTGGTAGTGGTTATCATTGCAGTCATGTCGGCCGGATCCGGATCAAAGCCCGGCCCTGTCGAATCCGTTGCGATCACGACCCCGGCCCCGGATCAAATTGAAGCAAAATACGGGATGTCCGAGGGGAGTTTTAAAAGTATTGCATATGATTATGCAAAAAGTATTGTCCGCCAACACTTTCATTTACCCGGAAATTATGCTTTTCCCTGGACAACCGTTCAGCAGGTTTTTTTTGAGTTTGAAAAGCGCGACGATTCCGGAAATCTTATCGGTGAATGGATTGGAGTTAATGTCAATAACAAAATCAAGCTCAAACAAAAAGACGGTTCGTCGGTTGAACATGTCTTTTATGGTACATTTCATTATGATCCAAAGGCTCGGAAATGGCATTGCAGCAGCTTCTCCGTTGATGGCGAAAAATTGAATGTGACGGTGGATTAAATCCCCACCTTTTCACCCGACCGCCCGGTATCTGATGGATGCCGGGCTTTTTTGTGCCCGGATTCCGGAAAATTCGTGAGCCGTGATAACATCTTTAAAATCAGATATTTAACTTCGTTTTTCTTGAATTCGTGAGCTTTTTTCGCCCTTTTCGCCTATTGTTAAAGGGCTGTTTTTATCGCATCTCCTATCGTGTTTTCAGCCCTTTGGCCGGGCGGCTATGACCTCTCTCCCACTCCCACATAGCCGCCCGGTCTTTTATTTTGAACCCCTCAGGAAAGGGGCCGCGCATGCCAGGGTTAAGGCGGCTTTCTTGCCGGCAAGGTATGTTTCGAAATAGGAGTACCAGAAATTGCCGCCTTGAGTGGCCGGGAAATAATTGCCATCGAAGTCCTCGCAATAATTGAAAACGGCGATGCCGATTTGTTTCAAGTTGCTTTTGCAATAGGCGTCATGGGCTTTTTCCCGAGCTTTGCTCAGCGCCGGCAGCAGCATCGCGGCCAAGATCGCAATAATCGCTATCACGACCAGAAGTTCGATGAGTGTGAATTTCTTTGATGTTTTTTTCATTTCAGTGATGCCTTAAGCTTATAGAAAAATTTGGAAATCGTGTATTTGACTTTACTTTTATCAATATGAATGATATATTTATTTAAAGTCGCTTAAATGTTGGAGATACACCATGAAAAAATATTTTGTGTTTATTTTTGTTGCCGTCCTGTGCTCTTCGGTATTTGCAACGGAACAAAAGATTGAAAGACCACCCAGCATCAGTGCGGAAGTGGAAGTATCAAAATACGTCAGTGGGACTGAATGCTATGTTTTGTTCCTCTTAGAGGGAACTGGAGAAACAATGCAGGATGCGCAGGTGAATTTTGAACATAAATTGACTGAATTCATCCAGAAATCAAAAAAAGATTTTCCTCAATCGAAACTTGATGTGGTTTCGGTGAATGTTGGTACGAGGGATTTTAGTACATATCGCGCGGCGGAAAATCCATTTGCTCCGAATATTACCAAGTTACTGATATTTGTATTACCTCCTGATGAAAATATGGTAGTCAAGTTGTTGGATTCAGGCATAAAAGCAGGGCTTATACCGTTTTGCGGAGTATCTCAAGATGGTTCATATGGTGCGGTTTTTTATGGGTTGAAAAATCCGGCAATTGAGATTGATAAGTTATATCCGCAGGCAAGGAGGTGTCATAAATTTTGTGTAAACACCTTTTTTGTCTAAGCGCCGAAAGGC
>ENA-UOOH01001375-UOOH01001375.1-fermentation-metagenome-genome-assembly--contig:-NODE-1375-length-23859-cov-19.469921_pt1 | contig 23859 bp, 20 predicted proteins | sample MGYA00245778_ERZ724025 | MGnify/ENA primary metagenome ERZ724025 (study PRJEB28704, sample SAMN03018313) | fermentation metagenome | biome: anthropogenic terrestrial biome; feature: soil... | reverse complement strand
TACTAAAATTGTTATTAAGGAAGGCAGATATAACGAGATTACAAGATGAACCCTCGCCCCACCTCTTTATTTTAGCAGGTATAGCATTTAATTGCTATGGAGGATAAAATGCTAACGTACCTTAATTTACCGGAACAATTTTCGCAATAAAAATTGATATTTTTTAATATAGTTGATATACTGTTATAAAGATTTTCTACAAGACTAGTTTACTATAATTTTTACCCTATTATTCGAGGGTTTATGCTAAAAAGAAGCCATGGAGAGCTCTATTAACATGCAATAAGATGCTTGAAACAAAATGTTAAAGGCATTTTATGAATAATAAAAATAATAAAAACGATGAATGGAGGAGAATCATGAAGAACAAAACTATCATCAGAACGCTGGTGCTGTTACTTGTATTTATCTTTGCGCTTACAGCTACAAGCTGTGGCAACAAACCCGTACAGGGTACAACAGGTACCACTGCACCTACAAAAGGAACCGAAGCACCAACAACATCAACGACAGCAGCTCCCAAAGTAGTACTTCCGGATGTTCCTGCAAACAGATATGATGCAGCTAAGGCACCCAGAACTGGCAGCAACGCTACAAATCCACTTGTTGTGGGCACAGGAACATTGGACGGTAAGTTCAGTCCTTTCTTTAACACATCAGCTTACGATGTTGATGTGGTAGGTATGACACAGCTAGGTCTTCTTTACTATAACAAGTTTGGTGCACCCGAAGCCGGCATTAATGTTCCATCCTATGCTTACGAATACTCACAGGATATTGCATCCGACAATTCGACTTCTACATACACATTTGTTCTTAAAAACGGCTTAACTTTCAGCGACGGAAAACCAGTAACAGCAAAAGACGTGCTTTTCTCAATTTATGTCCTTTGCGATCCTTTATATGATGGTTCAAGCACATACTACACTATGAACATTAAGGGCATGAAGGAATACCGTCTGCAAACAAGTGCTGATACACTTGGAATGGTTGATAAAATTATTGAAGCCGGTATTAAAACAGGTGATGACGGTAAAATGGTTATTAACCCTGCAAGTGGTGTCACAATGGCACAGCAGGAAGCATTTTGGAAGTATTTTGATGCAGCCGGAGAATTGTTTGCACAGGAAATCATTGATTATGTAAACACAAACTATCCAAGTTATATTCCAAAATATTTTGCACCATACACCGCAGAGCAGGTAGCTGCCGATAAAAACCTTCAAGCAGCCTTTGGTATGGTTATGTGGGGCTTTGGTGAAGTCGGTGAGGATGGCAAATTTAAAGACAGCATGGAAAACACATATGATTTGTCAAAAGATACTGTAGACGCAAAGGTATATTGGGCAAACATACTTGATTCATATGGTTATGATTTATCTGACGCCGGCATAAATGTTGAACAAGCCGGTGATGTATCAATTCAGGATTATGTGCAGCAGGAATATATTAAAAACGAAGGTAAGATAGCAGGTGGAGTTAAGAGCATCAGCGGAATCACATCAGGAAAAACTGTTAGTGCCGATGGTGTTGAAAGAGAATATATTAAAATAGTTGTTAACGGTGTTGATCCAACCGCTATTTTCAAATTAGGTGTTGAAGTTGCCCCAATGCATTATTACACCGATGGATACAAAGGCACACTAAACGAAAATGGTGTTGCTCTTGAAACAAAAGAATTTATGGATTTTCTTAAGACGAAGAACACAAAGCCTGTTGGAGCAGGACCATATGTTTTCCAGGAATATAAAGACAATGTAGTAACCTACACCGCAAATGATAGCTATCTATTGGGTTCACCAAAAATAAAAACATTCCGTTATCAGGAAATTGCGGGTGGATCTGAACTTGATGCTGTGTTAACTGGTACGGTTCATTACGATGATCCATCAGCTTCAATGACTATCATTAATGACATTACAGGAAAACAAGGAAGCTATGCCGAACTCGATTACACATTGGTTGATAATGACGGATACGGATATATTGGCATCCAGGGTCAAGCTATTCCTGAACTAAATATAAGAAGAGCCCTTGCCCACTCCTTCAATGTTCAACTTTGCGTTGATAACCATTACGGCGAGTTGGCAAGTGTTAACTATCGTACAATGACAAAAATACTTTGGGCATATCCTGAAGATCCAAATAATTTGTTCCCATATGATGGAACAGGAGAAAAGTCTAAAGCTCTGTTCCTTGAATCCGGATATATTTATGATGCTGCTAAGAATATCATGCAGTATCCGAAGGATCATGCAAAGGCAGGCACACAGGTCACATTTAAATTTACGCTTCCTATGGATGTAGCAGATCATCCTGCAGGCTCGGTATTTATCGATTCACAGGAGGTTCTTGCTAAAATCGGTGTTAAAGTTGACTTGGAGGTTGATGCAAATCTTTTAGGCAAGCTTAGTACAGCATATGATTCAGGCGTACAGGTTTGGGCAGCTGCATGGGGCAGCGGCGGTGTAGACCCGGATATGTTCCAGATTTGGTACTCCGACCCGGCTGAAAACCAAGGCACATCCGCGGCAAGAAGCGGTCTTTACTACCTGTTCCAAAATGGCTCAGAAGAAGAAAAGGCAATGCTTGTTGAGCTGAACCAGCTTATTAAGGCAGGTCGTTCAACTCTTGATACTGAAGAGCGTAAAGCTATTTACAAGAAAGCATTAGAGCTTTCTACAGGCTTGGCTGTTGAGATTCCGACATACCAAAGAAAGAACATGTATGTGTTTAACTCTAAGGTAATTAAAGCATCATCCCTTTTCAGCGGAGACGATGTAACACCATTCCAAAGCCCGTTGAGCTTCATATGGAATGTAGAGTTGAATTAATAAAATTACCAAATAAACAGGTAATACTTCTGGTACAAGGCTTGAACGTGTGTTCAAGCCTTGTACTATATAAAAGCCTAACTGTATAATGTTTGAATTAGAGGATTATTATGTGGATATATATATTAAAAAGAATTCTTTTCGCGTTTTTAATTTTAATTGGTGTTTCTGTGCTAATATATATGCTTTCAATGTTAATGCCGGCAGACTATATTGATAATCAGACATCTGCTGCTCTTGCCAATGGTTCAATGACAATGGATGATGTTATTCGTTTGAAAGAGCTTTATGGGCTTGCTGATAAAAGCTTTGTTGGTATTATAAAAAGCTATTCTTCCTGGCTCTTAAGCACCTTAACGGGGGACTTAGGTTTTTCATTCCTTTATGGAAAGCCTGTTAAAGATGTTTTATCAGATTATGTTTGGATATCGTTTACAATCGCTCTTATTTCTTTTATTTTACAAGTTATAATAGCTATACCAATGGGGGTTAAAGCAGCTGTGAGACAATATGGCGCTTATGACTACACGGTTTCAGTTTTTGCCATGATGGGCACTGCATTGCCGTCATTCTTTTTAGCGGCACTGCTTATGAATGTATTTTCAATAAAGCTTGGTATTATGCCTTTACAGGGGCTTACAAGTGCAACAATAGTATTTGCTAAGGATGCTCATTTAGAGGTGTTTTTAGATAAAGCATGGCATCTTGTTCTGCCCATAACTGTTCTTGTAGTTCTTGGCATCGGCGGTACAATGAAATTTACAAGAACCAATATGCTTGAAGTTTTAAACTCAGACTATATCAGAACAGCAAGAGCAAAAGGCTTAGCAGAAAAAACCGTTGTTTATAAGCATGCTTTCAGAAATACAATGATTCCGTTGGTGACTTCTCTTTCCGGAATGCTTCCGGGTCTGTTTGGCGGTGCAATGATTACTGAAACGGTTTTCGCTATACCCGGAATTGGTTATATGGCTCTTCGAGCCACTCAACAGGGAGATATCCCATTTATAATGGGTTACAATATGTTTTTGGCAATTCTTACAGTGACAGGCATGCTTATATCAGACCTGATGTATATGGTCGTTGATCCGCGTGTCAAACTTTCGTAGAGGCGGTGATTTGAGGCATGCAAAGTGATAATAATGTAAAGAAATATACAGATATGACAAGTGAAGCTGAAATGTCTTTTGAGCAAAACTTTAGAGTAATTTCTCCAAGCCGAATGGTAGCCAAACGTTTCTTTAAGAGCAAGCTTTCAATTGCTGGTTTGTTAATGATTATTTTTGTTTTTCTGTTTTCTTTTATCGGCCCAATTATTGTTAATAAGACATGGGGTTATCAGGAAACACAAGTTTTTAAGATAGAACGTGTTTCTGATATGGTGACGACTGCAGACTTTGAAGCAGCAGATGGCAGGATATATACATATTATGATAAGTCTCAAACGGTTATCGTATTCAAAGCTCCGCCATCATCAGAGCATTGGCTTGGTACGGACACATCGGGATTTGATATACTTACACGCTTGATGTATGGCGGTCGTATCTCGCTAACGATCTCCTTTATTGTAATTATACTTGAGACAATAATCGGTATAGTACTTGGAGGAATGGCGGGATATTTTGGAAAATGGGTGGATCAAGTTATTATGAGAATAGTCGACACATTTGCCTGTCTTCCTACTTTACCGATATTACTGGTGCTTTCTGCAACAATTAGTTCAATTGAATCAATACCCGCAGAGCATCGAATTTATTACCTGATGGGGTCTATAACCTTAATGGGGTGGACAGGCGTTGCCCGCATGATAAGAGGACAAATCTTAATGCTTAGAGAACAGGAATATATGATGGCTGCAGAAACAACGGGTATAGGTCCTTTCCATAAGATATTCAGGCACCTTATTCCAAATACCATGCCCCAACTTATCGTTAGTGCTACACTAGGTCTCGGTGGTGTTATCCTTTATGAATCAACACTTTCTTATCTGGGACTGGGTGTTCCATTTCCCAAAGCAGCTTGGGGTTCTATGATAGCACTTGCGGATCCGTCGAGAGGGCAGGAGATACTCGCAAATTACCCGAATATGTGGGTTCCGGCAGGTATTCTAATAGTTATTACAGTGCTGGGTTTCAGCTTTATCGGCGACGGTTTGAGGGATGCGTTTGATCCTAGGATGAAAAGGTAGGTATATAATGGGCGTAAAGGATTTATTTAAACGAAAAAAAATACAAGGTGTTGATGATACACAATACTTAACACTCCGGGAAGAAATTCGTATTAGTAAAGAGAATAACAAAATTATCCGACAATACGAAAAAGATAAAGCAAGAAAAAATGTTGAGGAATCAGAGTACTTGACACAGATGAAAGATCCCTTAAATGTTGTAGAGTTTGATGATTTGCACACTTATTTTTACACAGAGGTTGGTACGGTTAAAGCTGTTAACGGTGTATCATTCGAAATACCACAGGGAAAAACTGTTGGCGTTGTTGGTGAATCCGGGTGTGGTAAATCAGTCACAAGTCTTTCTCTAATGCGTCTTGTTCAAGGTCCTCAAGGCCAGATTGTCAATGGAAATATACGCTATAAGGCAAGTGACGGAAAATGTTATGATATAGCGAAAATGCCACTAAATGAGATGCGAAAAATTCGAGGCAAGGATATCGCCATGATATTTCAGGAGCCAATGACAAGCTTAAATCCGGTTTTTAAGATTGGTGATCAAATGGATGAGGTGGTCCTTCTCCACGATAAAAAAGCAACACCGGAATCAGCAAAGGCAAGAACCATTGAAATGCTTAACCTTGTGGGAATTGCAATGGTAGATAAAGTGTATTCAAGCTATCCCCATGAGCTTTCCGGGGGTATGCGGCAACGTGTGATGATTGCAATGGCTCTTACTTGTAACCCAAGGCTAATAATAGCTGATGAGCCTACAACAGCGCTTGATGTTACAATACAAGCACAAATTCTTGAGCTTCTAAGAAATGTTAAGGATAAAATTAACGGCAGTATTATGCTTATTACCCATGACCTTGGGGTTATAGCCGAGATGGTTGATTATGTTGTGGTCATGTATGCAGGTAGAATTATAGAAAAGGGTACGGTTAGGGAGATATTCCATGATCCAAAACATCCTTATACAATAGGTCTCATGAAATCAAAGCCTGGGAATGTCAAACAGGGAGAACGTTTATACAGCATTAGGGGGCAGGTGCCTAATCCAATAAACATGCCCGATTATTGCTATTTTTGTAATAGATGCGATAATTCTATGGATATATGCTCAAAGACATATCCGGATATGCTACAGTTTTCACCCACGCATTTTGCATCCTGCTACTTGTATGATGAAAACAAGCTTTGATTTTGCTGCGACTAGACATTATTCCAGCTTGCAGGGAACTTATTAGCATGAATTTACAACAATTTTGTGATATAGATAATGCAAAGGAGAATAGAAGGCTGTTATGGAAAACGGAAAAAAGGATATGAACGACAATATATTGGTTGTAAACCATTTAAAAAAATATTATTCTGTGAAGAAGGTTGCATTCGGAAAACGCAAAACATATGTAAAAGCTGTTGACGATGTTTCCTTTACCATAAAGCGAGGAACAACAATGGGGCTTGTTGGCGAATCAGGTTGTGGCAAGACTACCATTGGACGCACAATATTAAGGCTTCATGAGGTTACCGCAGGTCAAGTGTTGTTTGATGGCATTGATCTTGCAAAAATACCTGCGAAGAAATTAAGAAAACTGAGACCTCAAATGCAGATGATATTTCAGGATCCATACTCCAGTCTTTCACCGCGTCTTCCGGTTGGAGAAATCATTGGTGAGGCAGTAAAAGAGCATAAGGTTATACCAAAATCTCAATACAGACAATATATTCTAAAGGTTATGAGAGATTGCGGTCTTCAACCTCAATACTTCTATCGTTACCCACATGAGTTTTCCGGTGGTCAAAGACAGAGAATAAGTATAGCAAGAGCTGTTGCGCTTAACCCGAAGTTTATTATCTGTGATGAGCCATTAAGTGCTCTTGATGTTTCCATTCAATCACAGATTATTAACCTTATGAAGGATCTGCAGGAGCAGTTCGGATATACATATTTGTTTATATCCCATGATCTCTCCGTTGTGGAGCATATTTCAGATACTATTGGCGTTATGTATCTCGGAAGCATGATGGAGTTCGGGGATAAAAAACTTGTTTTTTCAAATCCGATGCATCCATATACAAAAGCGCTATTATCTGCAGTACCGGTGTCTGATCCAGATATCAAAATGAACCGTATAATTCTCAAAGGGGACATTCCAAGCCCTATTAATCCGCCCTCCGGTTGTAAATTTCGTACGAGATGCCAAAATTGCATGGATATTTGCTCAAAGAAAGAGCCAATATTAAAGGAGTACGAAAAAGGGCATATGGTGGCGTGCCACTTGTATCCGCAGGATTAGTATTATGAGGTCTACCTAAGAATAGGGTGATAGCCATGGGAAAAGAAAAAAAAAGCGTGAATAATAATTTTGATGATAACAGAGTAATCGCAGATATGAATATAGATGGAATGCCCAGCTCAATGTTCAGACGGAAAACCTTTAACGAGTCTGATATTAAAAAAGAAAAGAAAGAAGCCGTAGAGATTGAGATTTCAAAAGACGAACGCAGAGCAATTGTACGAGGCATTGCAACTTCATATATATTATTTGGTGTAATTTTTTTCGGACTTTTAGCCTTGTTTCTTCTGTTTTATACTAAGGTCTGGTTAAAATAAAGGAGGATATATATCAACCATGTCAAAAATAAAGAATTTTCATAATATTTTGTTATTAAGCTTCTTACTCATAATTGTGCTATTGATATCTGCATGTTCCAACATGGGTCAGGCTATAGATCCGGGTGATTGGCACTATGACTGTGTTGTAATCTACGATGCCCTTGGAGGAACAATAAATTCAAGGGATATTCGCGAAACTTATTACATGGATAATTCGTATTTGTTTGAGCCTTCAGGGACAACCAATATGCTTATTCAACCGATTAAGGATGGTTACATTTTAGCTGGATGGTATACCTCAAAAGAGGATATTACGGATAAGGATGGGAATATTGTTGGTTATTCCTTTAAAGCAGAAGACAGGTGGGATTTTGACGAGGACAGGGTGCAGGAGAGCATGACACTTTATGCCAGATGGATACTCCAAGGTAAAGTCGATTATGTTGATGCTTCCACTGACACAATTAAGTTTTCAAAAAATATTACTGTTGAATCACCGGTTCAAAAACTGTCGAAAGCTGCTGAAAGTCTAATTTCCAAAGAAGGACATACCCTTTATAATTATTTTTCAGACAAGCAATGCACTGTACCATATAATTTTTCAGAATACGTCCATACAGAATTGATTCCTTCAGATCAGGAACTGTATGATCAGTTATATGAGGAGTTTCCAGAATATTTTAATAAAATTGAATACGTCGAGTTACCGGAAAGCAAAGACGAAAGGCCAATCGAGGAAGACACCACAGACTTATACATTAACAAGCTAGGTTATGAAATCGCAACTGATGATAAAGCTGCTAGGCATGAGATTCGCACTAGAAAAGATGAAATAATTGAGGGTTTCATTACCAATTATGAAAATAACTCTTCGAAAAAAACAGTCTATTTAAAATATATTGAGGGAAAATATATTCGAGTGGATCACGTAGAGAATCTGAAGGTATCTGGGAAATACGGGTTTACAGGAAAGGATATATCAGGAAAACCGATTGATGGTTATATTCTTACTAGTGATATTGATTTTAAAGATGCTGCCGTGGATATGGTTGAAAGCTTTAGTGGAAAGATTTACGGCAATGGCTTCAGTATAAAGAACATAAAAATTAATGTATCAAGCAGAAAGCTTGACAAAGATACAAGTAAAGTAGCGGGAATATTCAAATCTCTTAAAGGTGCTCATATTGAGGATGTTGTTTTTGAAGGTCTTACCATAAATTTGAGCGTACAACCAGGTATCCCGGTTACGGTAGGCGCTCTTTCAGTTGAGGCAAACAACACAACCTTGAAAAATGTAAGCTTTGATACACTTAAAATAAATACAGGCAGGGGCGATGATGGTTCAGCAGAATACAGAATATACGATCTTTTTGCCAGTGGAACTAATAATACATTAGATAATGTGACTGGCAATAATATTGAAATATCTGCCACAGAGTTTGCTAAGGTTAATCAAATGCTCCTAGGCCCCATGCAATAGGCGGAGGATAAACAGATTCCCGCATCAGTGGTGTGTTAAATCCTCCCCTGAAGAAGCACTTGATAAAATGGCTGGTCGCAAGCAAGCTTGCTGCTCGCCCATGTAACCAGTCTCGTAGCGCTATGCACACAAAATGCGTTATAAAGGCGAATACCAACTTGAACGCACCTTTATTGTGTGATTTAAATGACGCAAAGCAGCACACTCGGAAGCACTACTTCAAACGTAAAGCTAAAAGCATGTTCCTGAGCGACCCGTGACATGGAGGCTGTTACCAGACAATACATTAAATTCAAAGCGAGTAAAAAAGTATGTGCTTTAGTCGTACTTTGGAACTAATTCAAGATATACCACCATAATGCGTAACCGGCTTACCGGTTACATCCAAGGGATGAAACACTCGAGACAAACCTGCGGATTATAATGTGATACCTTGTGAACAGTAGCCACAGGCAAAACCAATGTTTGACAGCAATATATCAATATTGACATTCTATGTCCGCTGCTTTATAATAAAGTCTAATATATGGAGATGGGATGTTTTCCCTGTTTATTGCAGGTCAAAACAAACCCCCAAAAGCCTTTAGAGCCTTTTTTAATGCGGTAATCCATCATTCTTTAGAAGGCTGAAGATATTTAGGATGTTTTTAAGGCATTAAATATCTTCAAAAAATTACTTTGTGACTTTTGTGGGCATAATCATGTTCTATATCTATATATGTTGAGATAGAAATTCAATATATATAGACACGAATTGATGCATGTGCCATTTTGTCTTGGCATAGCCCTGAACAGGCACATGTACAATATAAATTGAAAAAGAAACGATCGACAAATATCACCAAACATAATTAACTTCTTTCTCAATTTATATAGATTAAATAAAGAATAATTCCTGTAAAAGTGCATAAATTATTAGAACTCTAACGGCAGAAGTCTATGGGGGAAAAAGATATAAAAGAAAGAGGAGTATTGTTGTATGAGTGGAAAAGAGATATTTTTAACTTATGAGGGTCTTAAAAAACTGGAAGATGAATTAGAGCAGTTAAAGGGGGAAAAAAGAAGAGAAATTGCAGAACGTATAAGGCAGGCATTATCTTTTGGTGATATTTCAGAAAACTCGGAATATGATGAGGCAAAGAACGACCAAGCGAAAAATGAGGTAAGAATCATTCAATTGGAAAACATGCTTAAATTCGCAACTGTTATCGATGAAGATGAGATTGATACAGATGCTGTTCAATTGGGAACTCGTGTAAAAATATATGATGAAGAGTTTGACGAAGAATTGGACTATCACATTGTTGGTTCAACTGAAGCAGATCCATCAGGTAACAAGATTTCCAATGATTCGCCTGTAGGTCGTGCGCTAATGGGTAGAAAACCTGGTGAATTCGTAGATATTGCCGTACCGGATGGAATAGTGAAGTTTAAAATTCTTGAAATATATAAATAAAACCCAAGGGTATTGTTAATCAAGTTTTCATAATGTATAATTATTAGATAAGCAAAACAGTTTACATGAGTATGTAAGCTGTTTTATCTTTTACTTAGTGAAATTTATCACAATTAAAAAAATATGCGAAGAGGTGGGGCGGGGATCCATCTTAGCCTCGTTATAATTGAAATGTTATTTTGCTTTACATAAACAGAGCAATGCAACATATTCCATTATTTTGGAATATGTCTAATAAATGATCGGGAGGAAATACGATGTCAGAAGATTTTACCGGAAATATGGAGCAAACACAGGATCTAAACGAAATACTAATGGTTAGAAGGCAAAAGCTCAGTGAGTTGCAGAGTAAAGGACAGGATCCTTTTCACACTGTTAAATATGAAGTGACTCACAGAACTGTTGATTTAATAAATACATTTGATGAGCTTGATGGTAAGACTGTATCAATTGCAGGAAGGTTAATGGCAAAAAGAGGGATGGGTAAGTCGAGCTTTTGCGATCTATATGACAGAGATGGAAAAATACAATTGTTTGTTAGAATTAATGATCTGGGCGATGAAGTATACGATGAGTTTAAAAAGCTTGATATTGGTGATATAATCGGTGTAAAAGGCGTGGTTTTTAAAACTCGCATGGGTGAAATATCGGTTAGAGTTTCTGAATACACTCTGCTGTCAAAATCGCTTCGCCCTCTACCTGAAAAATTTCACGGGCTTAAGGATACAGACATCAGATACCGTCAAAGATATTTAGACCTTATTGTTAATCCGGAAGTTAGAAAAACTTTTATATTAAGAAGTAAAATAATTTCAACAATTCGAAGTTTTTTAAATGACAGGGGCTTTTTAGAAGTTGATACACCTCTTTTGAATACAATACCGGGAGGTGCAGCAGCAAGACCTTTTATAACACACCACAACACTTTGGATATTGATTTATACTTAAGGATTTCTCCTGAGCTGTATCTGAAACGCTTAATTGTTGGAGGTCTTGAAAAAGTATATGAAATGGGGCGCATGTTCAGAAACGAGGGGATGTCGGTTAAGCATAACCCTGAGTTTACTCTGCTTGAGCTATACGAAGCATTTACAGATTACAAGGGAATGATGGAATTAACCGAAAACCTGATTACACATGTTGCGAAGGAAGTTTTAGGTACAACGGAAATTGAGTATCAAGAACAAAAAATTGACTTATCTATCCCGTGGACTCGGATGACAATGACCGACGCTGTTAAAAAATATGCAGGTGTTGATTTTGATTCTCTATCATATGATGAAGCCGTATCGCTCGCAAGAGAAAAAGGGATTGAATTGTCCGGTAATATATTTAAGGGCGAAATACTGAATATGTTTTTCGAGAAGTTTGCCGAGGCTAATTTAATACAGCCGACATTTATTATGGATTACCCCGTTGAAGTGTCACCATTAACAAAGAGAAAACCGGATAAGCCTGAATTAACAGAAAGATTTGAGCTTTTCATAACAGGGCGGGAAATGGCAAATGCATACTCCGAGCTTAATGATCCGATTGATCAAAAAGAACGTTTTCTTGCTCAAGTTAAAAAGCGTGAGCAGGGTGACGAGGAAGCAAATATGATGGATGAGGATTATATAACCTCTCTTGAGCATGGTCTTCCGCCTACAGGCGGCTTGGGAATTGGAATTGACAGGCTTATTATGCTGTTAACAGACTCATATTCCATAAGAGACGTGTTATTGTTCCCCACAATGAAGCCAAAAGAGTGAACTCATTAACTCAACTTTATCACCTCATCTTGTGAGTAGTGTTTTGAGGCACTGGTACCGACATGCGGAGGTGTGATATCACACCTCTGTTGGTAGCTCGCTGTGCCGGCAAGCGCCCAAAACTAAGGAGCGTATCAACTGGAACGTTTCCCCAAGAAGGATAACCCAAACACTGTTGGAAAGTTGAGTCATTCTGCAAAAGATGAACATCAAGAACCACTCCTCATAGAGGTGGTGGGCTCTTGAAAATGATAAAAACAGGAGTAAATAGGATTGGGGGTCTTGGACATGGAGCAAATGGACAAAAAGAAAGCTCTTGAAATTCTTGGGCTTAACCAGGATGCCACGAGGCACGATGTTTCAAATCGTTACGGTGTTTTAACAAGAAAATTCAAAACAATTGAAAAAGATGAGAATGGTTATACAATAAATGATATTACAAAAGCTTATAACCTGCTTATGGGCATCACTTTTATTGACAAAGCCGAAGAGGAAAGGCAAAAGGCTTTAAGGGAAAATCCTCCGCTGTTATCCAGAATAATAAATAAGGATCCTATAAAAATAGAAAACTTCTTCCACTATTATAAAACACACATTATTGTTGGAATTATTGTATTAATTACCATGTTTTCAATAATTCGAAGCTGTGTTAATAATGTTCCCTCAGACTTTAATATCCTTTTTTATGGTAATATTTACACAGAGCAAACGGAAAAAATCAGTACTGATCTTATAAACAACTATTCAGATATAAATACTCCATATATTGAAGTTTTAACATTTATGCAAAACGATCCGCAGTATGAATCTGCCATACGGATGAAAATAGCTGCAATGGCAGCAACACAGGAATTAGACATCGTACTTTTGGACGAAGTCACCTTTAAAGAATACGCTAAACAAGGTATGTTCCTGCCGCTTGATGATCTAACCGATGCTCTTGGGTTCCCAATTGAATCTTATGTTGAGGGAACTGAAAAAATTGATGAAACAGAGAATTACGAACCTATTTATGGTCCGGCTAAAAAATATGGAATCAATATTACTGAAAGCGAATTTGTCAAGGAAAATGACATTTACGCCGACAATGTTATTATAACAATTGCTGTAAATAGTAAAAGAATAGAAAAAGCTATATCTGTTTTGAAAGAAATAAAATAAGGGGGGCGCAATATGTTTGAGCTTGTTATGGACAATACAATCGAAAATGGAAAACTTAGGGTCTTACTGAAAGGTGAAGTGGATATATCAACGGCACCGGAATTTAAAGCCAGATTATATGAGTTGGTTGGGGAAGGCGATAAGGATATTGAGTTATTTTGTGAAGAGCTTTCTTATATAGACAGCACAGGGCTTGGAATACTGGTTGGCGCATTAAAGAGAGTTAAGAAAAACGAGAATAGTGTTTATATTTATCGGTTAAAAGATAACATAAAAAAGCTCTTTCGCATAACCGGGCTGGATAAGGTTTTTATTTTGGAGGAGATAGCATGAATAAAATGTTTGATGAAATAACAATGCAGCTTCCCCAAAAGGCGGATTATGTAGGTCTGGTTCGGTTAACAGCATCGGGCATCGCATCAAAAATTGGTTTTGATATTGATTCAATTGAAGATATAAAGGTTGCTATATCTGAGGTGTGCAACAAAATTATTACATATAAGCCTGAAAACGCCAACCGGAATTTCATTATTACTTTCCAGTTGTTATCTAAAGAATTTAAAGTATTGTTTAAAGTTACTGATGAGTTTACTCGAACAATGTTTGAAGGCGAATCAGGTGAATTTGCAAAGATGATAATAACTTCCCTTATGGATGAATTTACCGTGAAATGCAAAGATGGCTGCATAATAACCATGGGAAAAAGCCTGGGGGATTATCCTAATGAGTAAAAAGTATAAAGCTATGTATGAAGAGTCTGATATAGAATTGTTTGAAAAATATAAAAGCGAGAGAGATCCTAATATTAGAAATGAACTTGTCTCACGCTATCTTTACCTTGCAGAAATTTTATCAAAAAAGTTTTTAAATCGTGGCGTAGATTATGATGATATATATCAGGTGGCTTGTGTTGCTTTAATTAATGCTGTGGAACGTTTCGATACAGATGCTGAGGTTAAATTTGTCAGCTTTGCGACCCCCACTATTATTGGGGAAATTAAAAGATATTTCAGAGATAAAGCGTCTGTTATACGTATACCAAGGCGGATATATGAGGTTTATCAAAAGGTTAATCATGCGAGAGAACATTTAACACAGCTTAACGGCAGATCACCCAGAGTAGACGAAATAGCCTCTTATCTTGACTTCAGTGAAGAAGCAATTCTTGAAATTATTGAATCATGGAATGTCTATAAAATTCAATCCTTTGATCAGACAGTATATGAGGAAGATGATTTAGAGCTCTACGAAACTATCGGGGAAGACGACGAAACGTTTGAGCGGATTAATAATCGGGATTTCCTCGAGAAATCCATGAAACATTTTAATGAAATAGAAAAGAAATTTATTTACTTACGTTTTTTTGAAAACAGGACTCAAAAGCAAATTGCATCACAATTTGATGTTTCTCAGATGTATATATCAAGAATGGAGAAAAAAACTTTAGAAAAATTCAGAAAAATTCTGAGGAAGTAGTGTTAATATGGGTAAGAATATAGCGAAGCTAAGATGTTCCCTGCCTGCGAAAGAACGCTGGATAACCATATTGTGATTGCAGAAAAAAGCCGTTTAATGACTTTCTGGGAAGCAATCATATCATGAGTAGTATTTCCGAAGGAGAAGCCGGATGAGATCACGCCAAGGGCAAGATATTATTGAAATATATAATGGCTTTGTGTTGGATGATGTACACCTTGCCTGCGAAAATATCAGGGCGATATTAAAGAGTATTAACAACACTGTGGGCTTAAATAGTGACCAATATTTTGATGTACGCATTATCATAAGTGAATTGATACAAAATGCAATAAAGCACGGCAATGAGAGTGGAAGTAGCGATAGAAAAATATATATGAAAGTTTTTTTGAAGGATGAAGGTGTTTTGAATATTATAGTAAGGGATCAGGGTAGTGGTTTTAATGCCTATAAAACCCTTCAGCAAGAACATAGTCGACAAATGTGCGGTGTGCAGGATTTGATGGAATGCGGGAGAGGGCTGCAAATCGTAAAAAGCCTCAGCGATAGCATAATGTTTAATCGAAAGGGTAATCGAATTACCGTCTTAAAAAAGCTGTTTTAAAGTTATTTATATATGTTGAATTAAAATTTCGACATATATAAATACGGATTGAAGCACGTACCATTTGTTTTGGCATAGCCCTGAACAGGCACATGTGCAATATAATAACAGCTCACTATAAACCTACTATCCTGGAATGTTAAAATGAGGATATTTATAATACTGAATAAAAGCCTTGGTATAAGCAAAGTGAGGAAATATATGGTGCTAAGGTGAGGGAAGGACAAATTGGTTCTGGTAAAGTAGAAATAAATATGCTATTATATAGAGTAGGTAGTCAGATACAAACTCATTTTTTGCGTTTATACTTTCAGTATCTTTTTACCTGATGGAATGAAATAATATGATTATCGCCCAGAAAGTCACAAATTGACTTTCTGATTGAATTTGAAACTGATTGAATTTGAAAAATATATTTAAATCCAGCCTTCTAAAGAAAGCTGGATAACCATTACTATAACTTTAACGGAGATGATATATATGATGAAATGCTCAATATGCAAGGAAAACATTGCAGTTATTTTTATAACCAAGGTTATTGACGGAAAGCAACAGCCCATCGGTATGTGTATGTCATGTGCACAAAAGCAAGGAATTGCGCCACTTAATCAGATTATACAACAAACAGGAATGTCGCAACAGGATTTTGAGAATTTGAACACTCAGATGATGAATATGCTGGAAAATATAGATATGGACAGCATTGCTGAGGCTTTTAACATAAATGATGACAACAGTGGAAACCAACTGCTTCGCTCTTTAGGGAAACCTATCCAAGATAGTAAAGAAAATGAAAACCGGGAAACAGCCGGCATGGGCGGAACTACTCATGACAATGTTCGTGTTAAGGCGCGAAAGCAGCAGGCTAAACGTAAATTTTTAGATATGTATGGGACAAATCTTACAGAACGTGCCGAAAAAGGAGAAATTGACAGAATTATTGGCCGTGAGAAAGAGATTGACCGTATTATTCAAATATTAAACAGGAGAGCAAAAAACAATCCTGTATTAATTGGTGAACCCGGTGTTGGGAAAACAGCCATTGCAGAAGGACTGGCTGTCAGAATTTCAAACCATCAGGTACCATCAAAATTATTTACCACAGAAATATATTTGCTGGATCTTGCGGCTATTGTTGCAGGTACTCAATTCAGAGGCCAATTTGAAGCAAGGATGAAATCTATTTTAAAAGAAGCTCAAGAAAACGGGAACATTATTTTGGTAATAGATGAGCTGCATAATATAGTCGGTGCCGGTGATGCCGAAGGTGGAGCAATGAATGCAGCTAACATTTTAAAGCCTGCTCTCGCCCGCGGGGAAATACAAGTTATTGGTGCAACAACACTTGATGAATACAGGAAGCATATTGAAAAGGATGCAGCCCTTGAACGAAGGTTCCAGCCGGTAATAATTGATGAGCCTTCGGTTGATGATTCCATTGAAATATTAAAAGGAATAAAGAATTACTACGAAGATTTTCACCAGGTTAGAATATCTGATGAAGTTATTGAAGCTGCAGTTAGGATGTCAGATCGCTACATCCATGGTCGTTTTTTACCAGACAAGGCAATTGATGTTATTGATGAGGCAGGTTCAAAAGTAAATCTTCTTAATCAAGGGCTTATTGAGCTTGAAAGCTTAAAGCAGGAATTAAAGAGTGTTCAGGACGCAAAAGAACTGGCCGCTTTACAAGATGACTACAAAAAGGCTGCCGATTTTAAGGTTGAAGAGTGCAGACTTCAAGATAAGGTTAATGAGCTGGCGGGGAAATATGGAACTATGGATATGACAGTTGAGGATATTGCCCAAGTCATAGAATCCTGGACAAAAATACCTGTTAGTCGTATCACAGAAGAAGAAGCCCGTAAGCTTATGGCTCTTGAAGAGCGCCTTCATAACAGGGTTGTCGGACAGCATAAAGCAATTGAAAGTTTGTCCCGTGCAATACGTCGTAACCGCTCTGATTTCCGAAAAAAACGAAAACCGAATGCATTCATTTTCGTCGGTCCTACAGGGGTTGGGAAAACCGAACTTGCCAGAGCAGTTGCACAAGAAATGTTTGGAAATGAAGATGCAATGATACGTCTTGATATGTCGGAATATATGGAAAAACATACTGTTTCTAAGCTGATTGGAGCTCCTCCGGGGTATGTTGGATATGATCAGGGCGGTCAGCTAACAGAAAAAGTCCGCAGAAAGCCATATTCGGTTATTTTGTTGGATGAAATAGAAAAAGCACACCCAGATGTCTATAATATGATGCTTCAAATAATGGAGGATGGGCGATTAACTGACAGCCAGGGTAGAACTGTGGGGTTTGAAAACACGATTGTTATTATGACGTCAAATGCCGGTACGAATAATCGCGGATATGGCATAGGCTTTAACACTGATGAGAGAATAGCCTTGGAAAAGCAGGTTATGGATGCGGTGAAGGAGACTTTCCGACCTGAGTTTTTAAACAGAGTAGACGAGGTGATTGTCTTTGAGCCTCTAAGCAAAGAGCAGCTTGGTGCAATTGTTAATATGATGCTAAACGAAGTAAGGCAGAATACTCTTGAAAAGGGTATTAATATTACAGTGACACAGGAGGCAAAGGATGCCCTGGTTGAAAAGGGATACAGCCAAAAGTATGGAGCAAGACCGCTTAGAAAGAAGATTCAACGGTTTATTGAGGATGAGCTGGCTGAAAGTTATTTAAAGAACGAAATAAAGAACGGTTCCTCGGTTGAAGTAGGTTACGATGGAAACGAATTTATTTTCACCATACAAAACACGCCAACCACTGTATAATGAAGTTTCATCATTCTTTAATTATTTGACGCGGATTTTGATTTCAGTGGGAGAGTTGAGCCATTGTTAAATGTAAAACCAATTTTATGAAAAAAGAGTCGGAAACCTCCGGCTCTTTTTTGCATTTTAAATGAAAGTATATCTACCAACTCACTGTTTTTCTGTATGTCTTTAAAAAGTAATCATTTATCCCCCACCTATACCTTCATTGATATAAACAAAGTAGTTTAAAGTTGGAAGTCTTTGATTTACCTACAACAAACTTTCATTCAAAAAATCTTATGTTTTTTAAGTTAATATAGAAAACCATAATTAAAATTGAATATTTTTCTGCTAAGCATCAAAAAATAGATAAAGCTATTTTACAAAAGGGAGATGTTAAAAATGATCGGAAGAGTTATTAACAGAGCAAGAAGGCTATGGATTATGGTTCTATCCATTTTATTGCTATTAAGTGTTGCTGTAGCGATGTGGCTTATATTTTCGCAAACAGAAAAGGAAATACCTAACAAAGGCGTTTTTGTAATTAATCAAGGGGTATGAAGAGCCAAATAGAGGAGAGAATAGATGGATAAGAAAATGACTAAAAAAGAATATATGGAGTGGTCCCAAAAAGAAGCACCGAAAACAAAGAAAGGCAGAAATATGTTGATGGCTTTTTTAGTAGGAGGAACCATTTGTACCATAGGTCAGATAATAAACAACTTATTACTTGATGCAGGAATGATTAAAGAGGATTCGAGTGCGGTTACTACACTTATTATGATATTTTTGGGAGCATTTCTAACAGGGCTTAATATTTATGATAATATTGGAAAGGTTGGTGGAGCAGGAGCTTCAATACCTGTGACCGGCTTTGCCAACTCAATTGTTTCCCCTGCAATGGAATACAAAAAAGAAGGCTATGTTATGGGTGTAGGTGCAAAGATGTTTTTAATCGCGGGGCCTGTTTTGGTTTATGGTGTTGTTGCATCCATAATCTGTGGTATATTATATTACTTGTTCAGATAGGTGATTATGCAATTTAGGGTAAACACGCAGGAACTCAGGAGGGTATATGGGAACGAGATTGGGAAAACAAACAATCAGGCTTGACAGTCACCCTGTTATTCAGTCATGGGCTGCAATTGTCGGAGCCAAGGAGGGGCAAGGACCTCTGAGCCGGTACTTTGATGAAGTTGTAGAAGATGAATACTATGGTGAAAAGAGCTTTGAAAAAGCTGAGAGTAAATTCGTCAGAGAAACTTTTTCTAAAATATTGATGAAGGGTGAAGTCTCCGCCGGAGATATCCAATATATTTTTGCCGGTGATTTGTTAAATCAATGTATTGCGGCAAGCTTTGGAGTAAGTTCATCGGAAATACCTTACTTTGGCTTATATGGTGCATGTTCAACCATGGCAGAGTCTCTTAGCCTCGGTAGTATGGTTGTTGAGGGAGGGATGGCAGAACGGGTAATTTGTATCACATCGAGTCATTTCTGTTCTGCAGAAAAGCAATTCCGCTTTCCACTGGAATTTGGAAGTCAACGCCCCCCGACAGCTCAATGGACAGTGACTGGCTCCGGTGGGGTTATGGTCGGCAGCGCGGGAGATGGACCAAGGGTTGTGCACGTAACCACAGGCAAAATTGTAGATATGGGTATAACAGATTCAAATGATATGGGAGCAGCAATGGCTCCTGCTGCTGTTGATACCATCACCGCGCACTTTACAGAGACAGGTTTTCCCCATGACTATTATGATTTGATTGTGACAGGTGATCTGGGTAGTCATGGAAAGAACTTATGCTGCCAATTACTAGAAGGAAATGGGATCAACATACAAACCTGTTATGATGATTGCGGCACAATGATATTTAATGAAAATCAACAGACAGATTGTGGAGGAAGCGGATGTGCTTGTTCCGCCACCGTATTTGCAGGTTATTTGTTAGAAAAATTATCGAAGCGTGAGATAAACAAGTTGTTGTTGGTTTCAACGGGAGCTTTGCACAGCCCCATAAGCATTCAGCAGGGGGATAGCATTCTTACGATAGCACACGCAGTTGGCATTGAAATGTTGGGAAATTAAATGTATTGAACTGAATACATTTTGATTGACCCCCGGAAAGTTGTGAGACGATCTTTTTCTGGAGGTTGGCCTGCGAAAAAGTTGCAGCAAGATTTTTTTGTATTATTACAAAACAGACCAAAACAAAGTGAGCACTGAGGTGCATAATGACGAAAATAAAGTGATGCATAGAAAGTAAAGAGATGTATGGAATAAAAAGAGATACACGGAATAAAAAGAGATGCGTGGGAAGTAGAGAAGTGGCGTATGGGTAGTAAAACTAATATGAAGTTAAGAGGTGAAAGGATTGGAATTTATAAGAGCTTTTTTAGTTGGAGGTGCCATCTGCGTTGTGGCCCAAATTTTAATTGATTTAACAAAAATAACACCTGCAAGAATAATGGTTATTTTTGTAGTGTCTGGGGTTGTGCTGGGAATGCTTGGAATATACCCGAAGCTGGTTGAATGGGGAGGAGCAGGTGCTACTATTCCAATTATTGGATTTGGAAATACAATGGCAAAGGGTGTTATTGATGATGTTGACAAAAGAGGCCTTCTGGGAGCATTTAGCGGTGGAGTCAGGTCAGGTGCGGTAGGAATTGCCTCAGCAATTTTCTTTGGATACATTATGTCTATTGTATCGAAACCAAAGATAAAAAATAAGTCATAGGCTTGTGATTGTTCAGGAAGTGGGGTTATTCTTCTTGGGGAGTGTTCCGGTGCTGGGGTTATCATATCTGTAAGTTGCATTCTGTTAATGTTCCCCAATATTGCACAACTATGTCTCACCGGTTACCTGTGGACTGTAAAAAATCAATATTACAAAGGTATATCTATTTAAAAGTTCTGTTGCAGAAAGCTCCAATAATTATTATAATCGTAATATGGCTTATAATAACGGGACTGTTTAAACAGTAGTCTATTATGTAGACAAACTTAGACATTAGTGGACACACATGCCTAATGACTGAGGAGCGAACCCATCGGAACTCTCCGATTGAGCGACCCGTAATGTTTTGACCCACCGTCTGTTGTGTGAAATAGGTACCCGACAGCAAGCATTTTTCAACCAGAAGGGTTGAAAATATGTTATGAGGTGTGGGACATCTAAGCCTCGTTATAATTGGAAAGTCATTGTATGGCTTCCCTGTTTTTTTATGAGAACAATAAGGTGTAATATTTTATGTACTGAGGTATTTTGATTTTATGAAAAGAAATGAACGTATGAACATAGTTATAGGACTTCTTGTTATTGTGCTTGCAATTACGGGAATTACAATATTGCTTTTTGAGTTTTTCACTCCGGATACTCAAAACGCCAATGGTGCTCAAGGAGGGTATGAACAAAGCACATCAACAGTACCCCAATCCGACACAACAACAACAACACCATCATCAACACCTGCACCCACAACACCTACGCCCACAAAACCTGCTTCACCTACAGAAGCACCTACACCGACACCTACACCTACACCTACACCGACACCTACACCCGTGTCTTCAACTTCTTCCGCACCGGTGAAAGGTCTTTATCTTACTCCGAACTCTGTGGCAACTAAGGAAAGGCTCCAGCATTATGTTGATCTGGCTAATACCACAGAGATAAACGCTTATGTTGTTGATGTAAAGGATGATCTGGGAGAGATTTGTTATGAAACAAATGTCCCGCTTGCCATAAAGCATGATGCGTGGAAAAAGAAATATGATGTGAAGCAGATGCTTAACTTATTTCACGAGAATAATATAAAAGTCATTGGTCGTGTAGTATGCTTCAGTGATCCTTTAATGCCCCTGAAGGAACCGGATATGTCATTAAAGAATGCAAATGGTACTGTGTTTAAGGTTCCGCTAAATAAATCTCATCTGGCATGGCTTGATCCATCAAATGAGGTTGCATGGCAGTATATAATTGATATTTCCAAGGAAGCACTTGAGCTTGGGTTTGATGAAATACAATATGACTACATCAGGTTCCCTGAAACAACTAATTTCAAATATGATATGAGCTATCTTGAAAAAGAAAAAAGTGATTACATAAATAACTTTATGAAGTCTGCTATGAATCAACTTGACGGCATATTGTCCGGGGATATTTTCGGCAGTGTTTGCATACAAAGCCGGGATGCAGGTGGAATAGGGCAGACACTGGAAACCGTAAGCAGGCAATTTGATTATATTTCCCCGATGATCTATCCTTCTCATTATGCAAATGACAGCGATCATTATTCCGGTAATAAAGTGGGAACTAATATTAATGGTGTTCATTATAAAAAGCCTGATTTAGAGCCTTACAATATTATATACAATACGCTGCTTATCACTAAAAAAAGGCTTACTGATGCAGGGTTGGATATTAAAGTAAGGCCATATCTTCAAGGCTTTACAGCAGATTACATGCCTGATGGATACTATATAAAATACGGTGTCGATGAATACAAAGCCCAGATAAAGGCTGTTTATGATGCAGGGTATTCAGAATGGATTTTTTGGAATTCCAGAAATACTTATGTAGAAAAAGCTTTTTTACCTGAGGAGTAACTTATTCAATGATTTCATTGCATTAACTTAAAAATATCGTATTTTATAAAACCCAACCTTTTCTCCGATATTTTATGTATGAAATATGTGTTTTTTTGATATGATTATGATTATGAATATGATTATGTATCTATATAAGTTGAATATTTTCTTAACCTTGCCTTGGCAAAAACGCCTACTCCCGCTTGTCGTTTATTTGTGACGGCATAAGCAAAATTTAGTTCAACTCATATACGTTTCATAAGAATGGATTACTGTAGTAAAAACAGTATTTAAATTATATTAGGAATTAGCCCCGAAAGGATGGAAGGAGTTTTACATGGACAATAATAACAGACAAACAAACAAACGAGGTTATAATAAAAAGAAGAACCCTGCTATGATAACTGTATTATCTCTAGCTGTAATAACTACGTTACTGATACTGGGGATTTATATCTGGAAATCCGGTAGCTTTGGTAACCCGGCAGAAGACGACATCACACCAACCCCCACAGCGGAGGTTACTCCAACGCCTGAAATTACAGCTACACCTGTTCCCACTGAAGCTCCAAGCCCCACAAGTACGCCGACTCCGGTGCCCTCACCAACACCAACACCTATGGCAAGGCTTGAGTTTGAACCGGTAAAAGCGCTGTATTTAGCCTCAGGTTCAGTGCAGTCCCCCTCAAAGTTGGATCATTATATCGATCTCGCAAACAGAACTGAAATTAATGCTTATGTTATTGATATAAAAAGTGATGACGGAACAATACTCTATAAATCGGAACTACCCGATGTCATTGCCGCAAACGCTCATAAAGCAGATTTCGATATCAGAAAGGTTATAAAAAAGTTTCATGATAATAACATCCGGGTTATAGGGCGGATTGTAACCTTCAAAGATACTAAAATAACGAAATATAAGCCGGAGCTTGCCATAA
>ENA-UOOH01001373-UOOH01001373.1-fermentation-metagenome-genome-assembly--contig:-NODE-1373-length-23864-cov-4.637238_pt1 | contig 23864 bp, 20 predicted proteins | sample MGYA00245778_ERZ724025 | MGnify/ENA primary metagenome ERZ724025 (study PRJEB28704, sample SAMN03018313) | fermentation metagenome | biome: anthropogenic terrestrial biome; feature: soil; material... | reverse complement strand
ACTTCAAATTTAGCACTTTTCTGTCCTACGAAGCACGAAACCCCTGCTTGCGTATAGGTGATGTTATGCCTTCGCCCTTCTTTTTCTGTCATCTGTTTTGTTGTCATTTCGTGTCGGTTTCTGTCGAGCGTTGGCTTGGTGGCTCTTTTGCAAAACTTGGCTTGTGTGTTGGCTTAAGCGGTTTTGCAAATGTGCCACCAAATGCGTTGGCATTATATTTTTTCAATTTTTGTTACTTTCCATTTGTCTCCAGCATAGATTGCTCTTGCGTTTACTCGACAATCATCTGTAATACTGTGTTTTTCTAATAGATATTTTGGAACATAATAATCTCCGATAAAAGCAAAGTCTGGAATTGGTTTATTATTGATTATCAATTTTCCATTTTCGTCAAATGCGGAATCTTCAAGTTCATCATCTACGTCAAATTCGTAATCTGGGTAATTACCATTTTTATATTTTACTTCCAACAATCCTTTAATGTCTTTTCGTAAGTTTGGATTTACTTCTTCTGTTGGCTCAATAGATAACATTTTCACTCGTAATTTCCTGTCCTTACCTGTTTTTGTAGCAAATGAAAGTTTGATAAAATCGCCTTCGCTTGGTCTAAGGTTAGTTTCTGTATATTTGACAATTCCTTGTAACTTAGAAGAAATCACAAAGTGAAATAATTGTTTTTGTTCGTTCACTCCGTCAACAATAGCAATTTGAGTTTGGAATTTTGATATAACAGAACTTTTGCCAATTTTCTGTATTTGTCGCAATTCCGTTCTGTTTTCGTCTTTTACTTTTTTTGTGTAAATCTTTGCTCTTACAAAATCTCCAATTTGTAATTCACTTTTGATCTGAGGGAAAAAGACTTCTTTGTTATCTGTTGTAATTGCGTGAATGATGCTTTTTTCTCTGTTGATGTAATCAACAATAGCAAAAGTATCTTCTAAAATTTCCCAATGTTGCTTTTCAGATTTTTCAGCAATGAGCGGGATATACTTATATTCCGTAATGATATTTTTCCCAAGCCACGAAAATCTGTTTTCAACTTCTTTTTTAATCTCTTGTTTATGAAGTTTGAACTTTAAAATTTGTCCTAACTCAGATTGCTTTAAAGCTTCAAAACGTTTTTTACTAATTGCAAACTCTATTGATTTCCCGTCTGTAAAAGTCAAACGTTCTTTTCCTTTGTCATCTTTCCATTTGTCAGCTAAAACAACTTCTGTCCAAATAAAATCAGCGTATGCAAAGTTTTCTGCAAATGGAATGTATTTTTTGTAAAGTTCCCGATTGTCTTTTAAGCTTTGTTTGATTGAACTTGTTTTTTGTTGTAATTCGCCAAAAATCGTTGACAACTTCCATCCCTTTATTTCTCGATGTTTCTTGTATGTTTCCAACTCAATAAGTGCATTTTCAAATAGATTTTCGTCAATTAGCACCTTTGCTAAATCTAAATGAATTTCACCTAAAAAGTCTTCGTTTCTTTCTAGACTTAATGATTTTGACAACATTCCGATTTTTAAAGAATTATCGGAAACAATACAGTCTGAAAACTCTTGCCAAACGTAATGTTTGTCGGCAAGTTCCAAAACTAGTTGTTTGTAAATTTTAATTGCTAATTCTAATTCGTTGTTTTTGAAATGAAGCAAGGCTTTCTCTCGCAATAACCATTCATCTTCAGGAAACAACTTGATTGCTTTTTCATAAGGCTGAATAAGCCAAGATAAACTCTGTTCAGATGTTTGAGTTTTCAGAACTTCAAAAGCCTTTTTAATTGCTTTTATTGCTAATGGTTTGTATGTGTGTTCTTCTTTTTTTGTTTCTTTCCAATCGTCAGTTCTTAAATTTTCTGGATCCCAATTTTTGAAAAAATTTAGAAAACGCCATTCGTCATTTTCTTTCATAAACCTTTCAGCAAGATTTAAAATTTCAGAATGCCATTTTGATTGTCCGTGTTTGGAATAGTTGTTATTGTATTGCTCAAACAAATTCCATAATTCGGAAAATTTATTTTCCTTGTGAGCATTGAAAATATTCCAAAAAATGGTTTCTCTGAAAAAGTCTAAAACGATTTCTTTGCTAAGGTCAATTTTACTTAAAAATTCTTCAATGTTTATTTCGATGTTTGAATTTACAAACTCTCTGCAAATGCGTGAAATAAGCGAAGGAATATCTTTTCCGTCTTTATGTCCATCGTGCAAATCTTCGTAACGAAGATTGTCAGGATTCCACAAAAGTAAAAAGTTGTAAAATTTAAAGTCGTTGTGCGATTTTGAATAATTTAGAGCAAAATTTAAAATCATAGAATGAAGCATTGACGGTCTTTCATTCTTTAAGTTCATATAATCTCTCAAAAATGTCCGCACTTCAACTGATGAGAGATTGCTTTCTTCGACTTTGATATATCTATAAATTACCCAACCGTAAGATTCGTGATGTAATTCCGTAAGCCGGTTTTGATAAATAAGGTTTTTGAAAATTGCTAACGCTTCTTTATTGTTTCCGCTTTTGCTTAGATCTTCTGCTTTTTGTACTTCCGAATAATTGATGTCAATTTTTGGACGAAGAAATTTTTTTTGATTTTCAATTATATCATCTTCATAACCCTGAAAATCTATCGTGTTTAGTTCTTTAAAACAAACACTTGCTTGATTTAAGTTTTTATCTGTTATGTAATACTTACACAAATCTATGAGAACCCAAGCAAAAGCTTTTTGAATCCATTCATCTGAACTATCTTCTAAATATAGTTTTCTTGAAATATTTAGAGCGTTGTTTAATTTATGCAGTTTTTCAATTCCTGACAAATCCTTTGCTTCATTTCTTAGTTCAAATACCGTTTTAGAGTCCATAAACTATTGGCTTTATTTCTTCTAAAAGGGATTCTGATGATTTTTCTAAAACTTCAATTTTTGAAAAAAATCCTTTTGTGTGATTTTTTTCACTTGTACCATACCAAACTCTTAATGTCAAACTTTCTTTCTCGCAAGTTGCACGAAAAACATCATGATTATTATGACTTTGCATTAATTTCAGCGTAATGTTTTCATTCTTACAATTTTCAAACCAAGCAGTATAAATCTCTTCCCGAAAATCTTTCGGTAATTCTGGTTTATCATCTGATATTGAAATGACGCTTTGTTTTTGCTCAAAACAATCTTCAATACACGTTTTTACAATAATTTCATCTGCGCCATTAAGATTTTCAATGCGAATATTACCAACAGCAAAATTATCCTTTGAACCTTTGTTGTCAATATTTAAAATCAATTGTTTATTATCGCTTTGAGGAATAGAGTAAAATGCTTTTGTCAAGTATTCAGAATACTTTTTTGAGCTTTCAAGTAAATACCCATTTTGTTCCAGCACTTTTGAAATTTCACAAATAGTACCAACAACATTTTTGTTTTGAAACGATTGAACTTTATCTGCAAATTTTATATCAACTTCGTAATTTTCAAAAATGAGGAATTGCTTTGGTTTTCTGGTAACTCCAATTAAAGAACTGTCTTCAAAAACACAATCCATAAAAGGATTTATTATCTGAGGCGAAATGATATTGACTATTTTACCTGCTGTAATACCGCTATACAACCAACGGAAGTAACTATCGTTTGTGATTCCATCATTTTCTTTTCGGTGTCCTTTAATGATAATTTCGTTATAGGTCGAAGCGATGGCTTTATGAACTGTGATTGCCCAACCGTATTTAACAAAAACAGCATTTACAAATGGGTCAGAATCCTTTATTTGAAAAAATAGTTTCTTAGAATATTTTTTATAATACCCTGAAAGTAAACTCCTTGAATTTTTACTTGTTTCAACTTTTTCTTTCTTTTCTTTTGGTAAATTATAGTTCTTGACAAGTTTACCTATTGCTTCTTTTTCTAGCTTTGAAAAGCCGTTATATTGGCTATCTTGTAATAATTGTTTATATTCTTGGCTGTCTTCAAATTTTTGCTTCCGTTTTTCATCGTTAATTTTTGAATTTATAAAAACTCTAAAAGCAATTTGTTCTTCTTTAGTTAAATCATCTTCGCTACCAAAGTAATTATCCAAAATCCAAATATCAGTTTCTGGAGAACCCACCAAACTCAAGCATTTTACATTTATTTTGGTAAAAGATAAGACTATGGGATTTTGTGATTGACGAATTTTAATGGGTTCTTGCAGTGATTCTTTAACAGCAAGAACAGTTAAAAACATTCCATTTACAATTCGTCTCGGAATTTGGAATCCGCTTTCATCGGGAATAGAAACATTGTTGTTTACAATTAGCAAATCACCAATTCCCAAACTTTCTCCATTTTTCAGACATTGTTTTTTAATCCACTTGTTAGTTTTCAAGCAATCCTTTTTCGAATAGAATAAAACTGCATTATCTGGTTCCACAGAAAATGGTTTAGAAAACCATAATAGTAAATTTTTAATTCTTTGGTTGTCGTCTTGTAAATCAATTAAAGTAGTTTCATCAAAACTGTAATTCAAATTATTAAAAAGCGATTTTTCAATGCTTGTTGCTAAATCTGTTCGCAACTTTTCTTTGCCATCTGAATATTTGTTGTCTATTGCTTTACGAAAGTGTTTGATTTTTTCTTTATTGTATAATTCAGACAAAGTTTCTAAGTTCAATGCGGAATCTTCATCTTTTCCAAATGTCAAAGAATAAGGGTCACCAATAAATACAATTTTGCGGTCACTTTGAGGATTGAGAAATTTAATAGCATCTTCTAATAGTCTACCTGAACCAAACCTTAATAGCTCTGATTGACTTAAACTACGACTTATTAAATGTGCTTCGGCAACTACAATCAATGCTTTCTCGTCAATATCTTTGCTTGATTTTAAAGGAATAACTTCTAATAATTCTTCTTCTTGTTCTTCTTTGTCTGAATTTTCATTTTGCCCTTCAATATCTGACCCACCATAAATAATACTATAAATTCCTTCTGTCTCTATATTACTTCGTCTTTGGATTTTCTTACTTATTCTTGCAGAATGTGACCATTTCTCAATTTGGGGGATATTGTGATTCACTGCTTCGTTAGTAATAAAACGTAACCAAGAATCTCTATCATCAGAATTCATTGATTCTAAAACGAGAATTCCACCATTTTCTTGATTGAGAAAATCAACAATATTTTTTTCAACATCATTGTCAATTTCTGTGATCTGATTTTCAATGATTTGTTTAGGTATAGGAATTTCAATGTTTTTAATCCATTTTTCGGCAGGGAAAATGCTTTTGAAAATTTTTGCATTTTCTTCTTTATAAGAATTTTCACTTGCAAAGTCATAAAGGAAATTACCTAAATCTGATTCTTGGATAAGTTTGTAATAGGGTAGATTTCTTGGAACTTCATTATGAATTTCAATTGGCCCAGAAAAAATATTTGCAATACAAACTCTTGCGGGGTTTATCCCGTCAAAATATTTGTTTTTCTCAATCATTTCTCTAAAGGCATTGCGATAAGAAATCAATTGTCTAAATGGATTGATAAAATTCGCCCCTGCTTTTATTTCTAATCTACTTCTGTCCTTTGGACTTTCATTATGCCACTTTGATGAATGGAATTCATTTTCATTTGGTGGTAATTTGATTATTCCTTTATAATCCTTGAAATCAACCAGTATTAGTCCATTGTTATAATATAAAATGGCATCAGCACGAAAACGAGAATATGATTCATTGAATGGATTTCCAATCAATAAGCCATTATAACCAAACTTGTCAAAAGTTGCTTCAATTATATTTACAACTCTACGAAACTGTTCATTTTCGTGGGTATGTACCGTTCTGTTATTTAATATTTCAAGCATTGTCAAAGTCTAGTTGTTGTCGTGTGCGTTGGGGCAAAAGCAAATGTGCTGCATTGCGTTGGCTTTGAGCGTGGGGATGCAGCTCTTTTGATTTTGCTGAAGCGTTGGCATTTCGTCTTTCATTTTTCTGTTCGTTTATTGTCGGTCGTGTCGTCTTTTAGGGTGAGGCATAACGGTCAAGTGTATGAGCAGTAGCGGATTTAAAAGTACAAACCTTTCAGTTTAGCACAAAGTTTATTAAAGGCAAAGACCTTCGATTTACCACTTCACCCGCTATTGCTTATACACAATGTTGTGCGTTCGCCCTTTATTTTTAGTCGGTTTAGTCAATTTTCAAAGGTAGGATTTTTTAGGGTAGGGAAGGCACTCTCTCTTGCAAGTTTTGGTCAAGAGTAGGCTGGTGCGACTTGCAAGAGTGTGTGCCTTTGTGTCGGATTAACTTGCACAGCAACTTAATTTCGATACGTCTTTTCCGAAAGTTATTGCTGCTAATTTGATGCCTTCTCCCAAAGTCAAATAAGGGTAAAAACTGTCTGCCAAGTCTTTTACAGTTATTCCGTATTTGATTGCCATACTTAATTGTTGGATAAGCTCTCCACCTTCGGGTGCGACTACTCTTGCACCTATCAATTTATCCGTTTCGGTGTTGCGAATAAGTTTGATAAATCCCCTTGTGTCATTTGCTGCAATGGCTCTCGGTACGTCTTTCAATTCCAATTTTGAAACTTCAAACGGAATGCCTTTGGATTCTGCCTGTGCTTCGTCCAAACCTGCACCTGCAATTTGTGGGTCAGTAAAAACCACCCAAGGTAAAGAAGAATAATCGGCTTTGTTTTCTGTTCCTGAGAAAGCATTTTCAACGGCAATTTTACCTTCAAAGGCTGCTGTATAAACAAATGCGGGGGTGTTAGCTACGTCTCCTGCTGCGTAAATGTTGGATAGATTGGTCTCCATCTTCTCATTTACTGCAATATGACCACTTTGGGTGAGTTTCAAACCAATGTTATCTAATCCCAATTGACTTGTATGGGGTTTTGTTCCTGTGGCAATTACTACCTTTCCTTTCTCTACAATTTGCGTAAATGAACCATCAGGGCATTTGCAATGAATTATCGTTTCGTTTCCGTTCTTCTCGAATTTCACGGCTCTGAAATTGGGTAATATTTCAATGCCTTCTTTTCGCATTTGGATTTCCAATGCTTCGCTGATGTCAGGTGTTTGTGTTCGCAATACACGGTCTGTAAATTCAATAATGCGGACTTTTACGCCTAAACGATTGTACGCCATTGCAATTTCCAAACCTATATAACCTGCTCCCATAATGGTCAGGCTTTTGGGTTTTTCTTCCAAGTCGAAAAGAGAAACATTGGTCAAGTAGTCAATTTTGTCCAATCCTTCAATAGTCGGAATATTGGTAGTAGCTCCCGTTACGATTAAAAATTTGATTGCTTTGTATTCCTTGCCGTCAACTTCAATGATTTTATTGTCTTTGAAAGTTGCCCAACCTTTTAGCATAGTCAAGTTTTCAAAATCGCTTACAACATCCATATATTTTTTTTCTTGAAGTGTGGCTACCAATTTTTTCTTATCCTTAATGATTTGCGCAAAATCAATGTCAGCGCCTTTTGGTTTGATGCCTTCAAAGTTGGAATGTGTAGCGTGATAAGCCGTTTCACCCGCACGAATAAGATTTTTAGAAGGTACACAACCCACATTGACGCAAGTCCCGCCAAAGTCCAACCCACCGTTTACCATTAAAGTCGATAGACCTAAACTTTCCGCTTTGATAGCTGCCGAAAATGCAGCCGAACCGCCACCGATAATAATTAAATCAAATTGATTATTTCCACTGTTTCCATTATCAGGGATTTCACCTTTTACACGATAATTTTTCGTACCGTTGATGGTGCTGATGATTTCTTCTTTGCTTGTTTTGGCAGGGTCAAAAGAACATTCACAAGTGGCTTTTGAATAGCTCACATTGGCTTCTTTTACGCCTTCTTTTTTGGTAAGCAGTTTTTCAATTCCTGTGGCACAATGGTCGCAGGTCATACCTGTGATGTCAAATTTTACGGTTTCTTTATTCATTTTGTAATTATTTAATTAAATACTTAAATACAAAAGGCAAAAAAATACTATTTCTTGCCAACCACTTTGTAACCTGTGCCGTTGATTGCTTCTTCAATTTGAGCTAAACTCACTTTGGTTTGGTCAAATTCTACTTTGGCAGTCGCTTCTTCATAAATCGCATCTACCTTAATAATACCTGGCAATTTGTTCACGTCATTTTCTACGTGTGAAGCACATCCATTGCAAGTCATTCCTTTTACATCAAAAGTTACCGCTTGAATGTCAGAGGCATTGACGATTACCACTTCCTTATTGTCGTTTGAAGGATAGAAAATGTGTGCGTATTTTGGAAATGCAAGCATCAAGGCTGCAAAAACGGTTACAATTCCCAAAAATGTTTTTGTCTGCATAAACGGTTTCTTTTCGTCTTCTTCGCAATCACATTGGATTTCTTCGGCTGTTTGTGGTTTGAGTTTCTGATACCAAGCAAAGCCCAATACCAAAACGGTGATACCGATAAGATAAGGTCTTGCTGGTTCCATCCACGAAAAGGTAGATGCCACTCCTGAAGCTCCTGAAATAAGAGCCAATACAGGTGTTATGCAGCAAAGTGATGCTGCTACTGCCGAAAGAACTCCCGCTCCGACAAGTTTGTTGTTTTTCTTGTTCATACTGTTTCCTTTTTTGAATTGTTAATGATATGCTTAAAAAATGGGCGAAGTAAAGTCAATTGCTCTTGTTTTAAAGAGTAGAAAATGGTTTGCCCTTCTCTTCTTCCTTCAATGACGTTTCCGTCTTTTAGCTTTCTGAGGTGTTGCGAAACCGCAGGGATGCTCATTCCGAGAATGTCTGAAAGGTCGCAAGGGCATAATTCGTTTTCTTCTTCTAATAGAAATAAGATTTTCAATCTTACTTCGTTTCCTGCCAATGCTAAAAGTCCACTCAGTTGGGTGAATGCCTTGTCGTTGGTTTGAAGTATTTCTCTACAATTGTCTATTTGAACCTTGTCGGCAAACACTCTGATACACGATTGGTTGTTTTCCATAATTTTCTTGTTTAGGATTAATAACGCAACATAGATATAAATAGTTTTCTTATTTAAGCAAATTCTTAAATAAAGTTTCCAACAAGTCTTTTGTCAGCGGTGGGTGATTTAGCTCTTTTGGTTTTTTTAGGGTTGGCTTTTGTGTCGGCAAAAACCAAATGTGCTAAATGTGCGGTGGGTTTTAGGGTGACGCACAACGTTTCGCAGCTACCCGAAGGTGGCGATTTCGAAGCACTTAACTGTCAATCAAGCAGAAACTTTGATAGAAGCACAAAGCTTGATTTAACCACTGAACCGCCACTTTTGGGTAGGTGCTGTTATGCCTTCGTTGTTCTTTCATTCTTCAAGCAAGTCAATTAGTTTAGTTCCGTTTTCTGTCACCCATTCATAGCGGATTCCAAACCCCCAAAATTTCCTTATTTCTGTCAAATTAAATTCGTCAACAATAATTCTTCGGAGTTTGCTAAATGAATATGCTTCCGTCTCGCCTTGTCTTTGAAGGCAATTTATTCCTTTGTTTATTATTGTTGCCCTAACTTTTGGGTCAGAAACGCTTGCTCCATTGTCAATTGCGGGTTGGTAAATCAATACTTGTCCGACTGTTAGTTTGTTTTGGTCAAACAATTGAGTGATTATTGATTTCTCTCTTTTCCGTTTTTTGCTCTTACTTTCTTCAATTATATTTTCTTCTGGTAAAATGAAAGATTGAGCTAAAAATTCCTTTCCATTAGAGTCTTTGAAATAATTAAAGTTGACCGCATTAATGTTCACCGAAAATGGCTCTTGAGATAGATAACTGATAATTCTAATTGTTGAGTCGTCAATTTCTGAACCCACAATTAGCATCTTATGGTCTGAGTTAAATTCAATTTCTTCTGCATCTATGTTGAAAGTTGAAGAAAAGAAATCTTCAATGTCTTTGTATTCACTCTTCCCATATTTGTTGAGTATTGTGTTTAAATCATCATAATCTAAGTCTTTAACCCAAGTTGCGTAATCAAGTGCTTGTGCAACAACTTCCCTGTATGTTTTATCTCTTTTGAGTTCAATAATTACCAATTCGCCAATTGAATTTATTGCCAATATGTCTATTTTCTTACCGTACGGTGTTACCACTTGACTTCCAATTACAGCCAAATTATTTGAAAGTATCGAAATATCTTCAATTAACCATTTTTCAAGCCTATTTTCATAGTCAAGTCTTTCCTTTCTTACTTGCTTAACACTATTAGTGTCGTCAATTTGCCAAAGTTTTATTTGTTGCATACTGGTCGTTTTTTACAATGAGGCATAACGGATTGGCGGTATGTTTTTGTTGCCGATTTCGAAGCACAGACCTGTCAAGTTACACGAAAGTTTATTAGATGCAGAAACGCTGAAACCCGCATTATCTCGGCAATAAAATATACCGCCTGTTATGCACTGGCGGTTCTTGTCTATCCGTGTGTCTGAGTCAAATTGCACTTTCATATTAAACTTGTCATTACTTTCATTTCTGTCTTTTTTGTCAGGGTCGGTGGTGCGTTGGAGTGTTTTATTTTTTTCTTTAAAGAGGGGGAGAAAAATTTTGAAATTCACTCTGGGTTGGGGCAGACACACTCTTTGGCAAGCTTTGGTTTGAGCTTGGGCTTGCGGGGCTTGACAATGTGTGTGGCTGCTGCGTTGGCTCATACTAATCTTATTATCTCCTTTTTTGATGTTTTTAATAATGTTTCCAGTTTTCCTCCTTCACTTGCATATCCGACTGTAACCTTATCGGCAAGTTCCATCATCATTTTGTTTCTTATTTCTGCTGTTTGTTCGGTTACTCGTTTTACTGTCTTGTCAAAAGGGCTGATGATTAAAATTCTTCCTTCCTCTAAAGGTTTTATGAGTTCCGGTTCAATCTTTTCTTTTAATCCTCTGGCTAATGCAATAATGATTGGTTGTTTGCCTTTCAGCAAATAATGAAATACATCTTTTTCAAGTTGGCTATGAAAACCGCTGATGATACAATTTCCGGCTTCTCTTTGCTCAATTGCCCAATCATAGCATTTCAAAACAACGGATGCAGGAATAGACCGGCTGCATAGAAAAGCTGTTTTCTTTAGCTCTAACAATGTCTCATTTCCTATTAGTTGTTCTATCTTCATTTTCAATTACATCTTCAACTTGGGCACAATGTCCAGTTTTATTAATGCCTTCATTATTAACTCCCCACTTTTTTTCATTAAGCTCCCCACTTTTAGTTTTACTATTTCTTCTAACACAATCATTATCAGTAATTATATTAGGAACTACTCCTCACTTTTTATTACCTTAAATCCTATGACCTCCTATAAAATCCTTACCTCGTTGTGTAATTACATAAGCTTGATTAGGGTCATTTGGATTATCTGGAATAGTATAACTAATCAAATGATTGTCTTTAAGAGGTTTCACATAATCATCCCTATACCTTTCTTTACTTTTATAACCCAGAGAAGTTGCAAGTTCTTCCAGACTTATTGGTTCAAGCGTAAGCAATAACGTACTCAATATGATCTTTCCTCTTTTCTTCAATAACTCCCCACTTTTTTCTTCCCAGCTCTCTACCTTTTTCAGTTGTTGTATCTGTACATTGTTGTTTATCAGGAATCTTATCTTATCTAACTCCATACTTTTTTCTTCCCATATCTTTACCATTTCTATTGCCAACATGTCGATATCTACTATCTCTTTTAATTCTAAGTTTAATGGCAGACCCTTTAAAAAATTCAGTTTTTGCTCACCTATTTGATCAACTGTTAACTGGGCTAAACCAATTAGCATATTAAATCTATTACCAATTCTTTCTATAATAATCGGAATAGTCGTAATAAAAGGGTCATCTTCAATGAATGAAGGTCTGGCACCAGGAGTATAGTAATTCAAGTATTTGCTGATATTTTTAACACCGGAACCAATTTCATCTGCCCAATTCAGTTCGCTGAAAAACCGTCTGATATTTGGATTTTTAGGTTCTGCACTAAATGTATCTAAATCCAACGGACCTGTGAACCTTGGTTTGTTAGGGTTTTTTGCTTCGACCCGATCTGTGTAAATAATTATCTCACTTGCCAGTGAAGTATTATATTCTCTATGGATAATAACATTAACTACAAGTTCCCTGAATATTAATTCCCTCAAATCCTTTCTCTGTTCTCCTTCAATAAAGAACTTTTCAGGCCATTTTGATTTTACAAAATCTAAAACTCTTATATAAGTATCAACAAGATTTGTTCTTAATGGAGGCAAACGGTCATCCCAACGGTCAAGGTTTTCCCTTCGTACCATAACATCCAATTTGTAAGCAGGCAGAATATTACCGATTGTTTCGTCTTTTCCGAAAACTAATGCGGCTGCAAGGGTTAATCCCTCTTCGCCAGTACTGAAATCTCTCCTGATGAAATTAACATCACGGAGTATCCTGTCGTTAGAAGCTGTAAGCCATGAATGCGTAGTGTTTATCGCAGCAATCAGCTTTTTGACTTTGTCAAACACATCCTGGCTCAGATGTTCTATTTTCAGTTCAGGAAAAATTTGCGTTTCAGTAAAATTCTGTCGTTTTCGAAAATAAATATCGCTTACCTGTCTATCATCATTTACTCTTATATCACTGTCGTTTTCACGGTCGTAAATAGTTCCGGCATGTTTATGTACCAGTGAGCTTATAGGAACACGGATGTATAGAATATTCTTCCCCTCATATTCAGCATCTCTGACAGGCAAGGCGTAGGGTGGACTGATTACATCAGGATTGTTCAATGCAGTAACTATATTTTGTTTAAGCTGCATTATATTGGCTGCTTCAAGCCCAAGGACAATCCCCTCATCTGTAACTCCCAATAAAATAATTCCTCCTTCTTTGTTCAGAAAAGACGAAACGGTGTCGTATAAGGTATCAGGAACTCCATTTTGGGCCTCCTTAAACTCAATGCGGGTTCCCTCACCTTTATCTAAGAGTTGCTTTATTTCTTGATGTGTTAACATAATCACTTCGATATTTTTTTCCATGTATCATTTGAAAACAAGTAAGAAACCAATTGTTTTCTTGCTTCCTCGACAGTAGTTTTTGATGCAATTGGAAAGCCGACAAATTTTGCAATTTCTCTTATTTGTTTCAATGTCATTTTGCTCAATTGTTCTATCGAATCATCAATGGATATTGTAATTTTTTTAATTAATTCCTTGTCAACTTTAAGTCCTTTATCTTGTTTTTTTCTATCTGTGAAAGGTGCTGTTAGTGAAATTTGCACTCGACCTCCGAACCTTTTAAGATTTTCAATGCTCTTCTCATTAAACTTATTTTTAAGAATTTCTCTCAAATCATGAGGAAGTTCTTCACCCGGTTTTAAAAATATATCATATTTTGGCATAATCTTCAATTCTTTTAGTAATACGGTTAATCAGATTCATCATGATTTCGCTGACCGATTGTTGGTCTGAACCTGTATGTCTTAATTCATACCATGCTGATTTATTGGCTCCCTGACTTAAAAATCTTGAAATGACATCAAGTCTTGGAACATGTGCCAGAACTGGTTTATTGTCAATAATTTTTCTTTCAACAGGTTCAAGCTGATCCCGAATAGATTTGTATAATTCCTCAGTTGCCTGTTGCTGGTTGATTGTACCATATTCATAACCACCAGCGCGGTTCACGGCATTTAATACACAACCCAATAGATACGGTTTTTCATGTTTTGGGATTTCTTTTACCCACTTTAATAAACGGGGCATTCCATAGACGGAAATTTTATCGGGAATAGTAACCGTTAAGAAATAGGAACAAGCCCTCAACATAGCTTGAGTCAGGTACATTTTATTTGGTGGGCAGTCAATCAGCACATAATCAAAATCACTGAAAGCATTTAACATGTTCTTGCAGTAATAGTATAAGGTATCATCAGCATTGGGTTTTTGGGTAATTTCCCTGATAATGAGTTTGTCAAGCTCATCAATATCGAATGAACCTTTTATCATTTTTAATTCTTTGGGAGCATGAATATCCGGAACAGCATCAATATATTGGCTGAACTTTACCTTAGCAATATTCGCCCATTTGTTAGGGGTAACAAGGTGGTAAATGGTAAAATCTGTTTTGTCAACTTTTGCAGGATCAACTCCGGCTGCAAGAGAAAGGCTGCATTGCGGATCAATATCAATTAACAATACTTTCTTCCCTTTATTGGCAAGGTAGTACCCTAACAAGGTTGTAATCGTAGTTTTCCCAACCCCTCCCTTGTAGTTTGCAATACAAATGGAACCAGGGTGTTTATCAATTGGCAGATTGACCAGCTTTTGCTTAATGTTTTCAGGTATATCCATTTTATTTTAAATTTAAATTTATCCTTCATCCTCCCCATTCTCCAATTCCTTCCCCATCCTGTACTTTATATCATAATTGATGATAAAATCCAACTCCTCTGCCGTAAAACCGTAATGCTCCGCTAAAACAGTGTCGATTTCGTCTATGATGGTTTTTGATTTTTTCATATAAAACTCATCATATTCGACCCTTCCAGACGTTTTGTAATTATAAACCCTTCTAATAGAATTGCTTAGTAAATCTGACATCAACTTTTGATATATAACAGATAAGCTTTTTACAGAATTATCATCGCTATACTCAAATCTGAAATTTGCTAGTTCTGGTTTATTTAAATGATAACAATCTGAAATTGAAACCCACCAAATAAAGAATGTAGAACTACATAAAATAGATGAGGCGGCTTCTGCTACTATTTTACTAGGATAAAAAAGAGCTTTCAACTGAGTTGAGGCTTTTTGGCCATCACGTTCGCTATGAAAATATGGAATAAAATCGTGTGCCCTAATCCAATGAATGGGAGTATTATGATAGTATGTTTTATGTGAGCCAATGTCTATTAAAGACGATTTTTTCTTCATTAACTTTTGCATAATTGAAAGATGATGGCGATTTGATATTTTCGGAATGATTTCTTTGTAGGTAAATGAATCATTCTGATTAAATGAAATTAAGTTGAAAAGCCATTCCCGTTCCTCGGAATACCATCTCAGGAATTTTGAAACATAACTATGACTAAATGAATTTGAAGCAATAAAAATAGCAAGTCGAAATTTCACTCCTTCAAACAACATACTGGGGTGTGCATCAGCACTAATATTAAGAAGATAAGAACCTTGAAAAGTGCAATAAAAGTTTTTCACTAATTCACTCATTCTATCTGTACTATGTCCGCTCATTGGGATAATCATACCAAAATATCCATTTGGATACATTATCCTTTTACTTCGTTCCATTACAAAGGCATACAAATTCCCACAATTAATAGTTTTAAATCCATTTAACCTATATTGAACTTCTTTATACTCAACATAAGGAGGATTTCCAATCACCACATCAAAACCACCTTTACCGTGTATTATTTCATAATACTCGGCAAACCAATGAAAGGGCTGGTGGGTTTGCAACCATGTCTCAAATTTAATTGCAGATGCTTGTTTGTGCAATAATAAGTTCAGTTCATGGTTCAGCTCTTTCAGTCGCTTATTTAGATCCTCTTTTGCTTGCTTAAATTCCTTGTAGTCATCGCCATCGCCCAACTGTATTTCTTTGTAGCGGGTAAATGCTCGGGCAACAATATCGCATTTTTCTTCAATTTCATTTTTCACAATGGAACCCAGCAAATCTTCAATCAGTGATTTTTCAAGTTCGGCTTCGGTTGCAAATCCAACCAATGTATTCCCTGCCCGTATATTAAAATCAATATCCGGTAACGGCTCTAAGCCCAGATTAGGTTTGCGGTAATCTACTTCAACAGTGGCAACGAGTTTTAAAAACAAACGAAGCTTTGCAATTTCAACAGCTTCCTTCATTATATCCACTCCGTAGAGGTTTCTAAGTATGATGCTTTTATAAATGAAGTAACTCAGGTTGGGATGTTCGGGGCTTTTCACTTGTTCCAAAACTTCTTCAAAGAACTTGAATTTACCTTTTGTCGCTTCGGCAACAAAATTTTCCATGCGCTGAATACAACTCTCATACAGCGGCTCAAGAATATTCATGGCTGCAAACAGAAAGGCACCGGAACCACAGGTCGGGTCAATAATGGTAACGCTGTTGAGTGATTTGTAAAAGTGTTTCAGAAATTCAGGATCGGTTGTATTTTCAACCGTATCCTGTACAAACTGGCGGATATTCAGGTTGTAGGTGATAAAGTCGTTTATTGCTGTGATTTCGCCTCTGTCAATCTTACTTTTTATTTCTGAATACCGGTTTCTGCGGTCAACCACTTCTCGCCAGATTTCGGTTGGCAAGGCAAATTCTGTTGGTGCAGATTTGTTCCATTCTGTTCGTTTGCTTACATCTTTAATACCGGCCGCAATTTCCGGAGGTAATTTTTCATCAACACCTTTTTTTACGGCCTCGTAAATATACTTATTATCACTTTGTTTTACAGATTGCCAAATTTCACTATCGTTTGAAAAAGCTTTTGGATATTGTCGTTTTGTTTCATCAAACAGATATGGGAGAATACAGTTTTTACTGATATAATCGGTTATATCTTCCTTGGTGTAATAAGCGCCCATATTTGACCGGTCGTTGATATACTTTTCAAAAATATATCCGATCACATCGGGGTTAATATCCTTTCCGGAAGCGGTAATGCGTGTGTCAAGATGCCATTCATATTGGTCGAAAAAATCAAAAATCCGTTCAAATGCTTTGTCTTCAATATCAATGGATTTGTACATTTTTTCCAATTCATGTTCATCAAACAAACCGCCATTGAGATAAGGGATTTTTCCAATTTCTACTTTTACTTCATCCTTTTGCTTTGCTTCATTTAAGCCCTGATGAAACAACACCAACAGGAAATCCCTGTAAAATGAATAGAATTTATTTTTCCCTTTCTTTTCCTGACTCGCTTTTAATTTATCCCGCAAATAGTTTTTATTGTTGTCAAGAAATCCCTTTTTCTGAATGAAATAGCAAAACATTAAACGGTTCAGCATTAAAGAAGCATACCATTCCTGATTTACCTTTTCGTTAATGCCCTTGATAAAACCAAGAAATGAAGTATGTTCTTTTTTAAATTTGTCGTAAAAAGCTTTGGTAACTTTATCAGCATTTGCATGGAAATTTTCAGTCATCCTGCCCTTTACGTCAACTATGGTGATTTTATCTTCTTCATCCATCTCAAAGAAAATACCCGATGCCCTTTGGTATAATAATTCAGGGTCTTGCGAAATATGATATCGTGTTTCGGTAACTTTAGTTGGTTTGCCTGATTGCCTTACAACCAATTGCCAGATTTGCTCCTGATTTTTAGCATCGCAGAAGATTATTAAATGTTCCTGAAACAGTTTGGTAACTTTAGTTTCAATTTTCTTACGGATATTATAATCCGGTATTAATCCTTTCTCGGTTGGATTGCATAGAAGAATTTTGAAACCACTTTTCTCCGCTACAGCCTGAAGTGTAAACGTAATATCATCAACAATAATAGGTTGCCTGGTTTTATCGTTATTCCAGCCCATTTCATTAAACAACTCACGAAATTTGAACTGTTTAATGTAGCCGGAAAAATCTTGTTTAGTTATTGCCATAATGATACAATTAGCTTTTATTATCACGGATTTCACTTACCGGATGTGTTCCCAATTCAGTTGGGTAAATCTCTAATTTTTCTTTTTTCCAGTATGTCATTTCAATATTCCCGGTTGTTTTACGTCCAGTCCAATATTCTCCTATCAGTTTCTTTTTCCTTTCTTCAACAATGTCAAAAACCATAGTACCACAATGTTGAGGACTTCTTTCTTTGACAGTTTGAATTGGATTACTGTCATAAGAATAAATTAATCGTTTCATTTGATTGTCTTTATCAAGGACAAAATCGCTGATGATGCTTCTGCTTGTCATTTCACTAGTTCTCATTACACAGCTTATTTTGAAAAAAGATTGCTTTATTGTAAGTATTGCAGGAATTGGAGCTGGTCTTTCATTTGTTTTTGGGTCAACCCAGGTGGTTTGAATAAATCCCTTCCATGTACCATTTAGGTTTGGATATGGCACAAGCCAGCCCTTAAATATTCTTAGTTTCCAGAGAAAAGATGAAAAAATGGCAATAAGGATTAAATCTATAGTAACTACTTTAGGGAGTAGCTTAATCGTCTTAATAAAAGTGATCTCGTCAATTTTAAAAACAAGGATTAACCCAAAGAAAACCAAAATGGAAACCCCGATTATTGCAAATAAGGCGTATTTTAAATTGATGTTTTTCATGACTGATATTCAAGATAATTCCACATTTGAACTAAAAAACTATTAACATCAGCTTGACTCCATTTCCTTCCTGAATGAAAAAGGTAGAACATTTCGCTGACCTCTCCCCAATCTTTGCATTTCTCATCAGTATCGGTATTGTTATACAGAAATATGATACTGTCTTTAAGTAAACCGTTCCATGTTGATGAATTATTGAATGTTGTGTTTGGTGTATTCCACAATAACCCTTCAATCAAAAATGAGTTTATGCTTTTCGGAACAGGCAAACCGTCTTCAATCATTTTATTTTTAATACGTTTGTATAACCGAACAGCACGTTTAAATCTTCGTGTTGTATTTGAATTTTTGGTGGTTCCGTTTGAAATGTGCTGCTTAGGGTAATTAATTACTTCTTCATTTTTCGCAGAATAAAATTTTATGCCTTCGATAAAGTTTTCAGGATTGTTTTCCTTATCGTTTCGGTAATTTCTATATTGAAAAGCAGGTATAACATCTGCTTGGACACGGTAGGTATTTGAATTAATTTTAATTGATTTATTGCCAACAACAATATTTTCTACATTAAACTTTTTAATCAATGCTTCAATTATGAATTTTCGATAATCCGAAAAATTGTTTGTGCCATCTGTAAATCCATAATTATCCCGTGATGCTCCATCTCTGTATTCAGAATAGAAAGTGTCCTTAAGCATAACACAAACATCAATATCACTGTTGAGTTTAATGTTAGTATTGTTGCCATATGACCCCTGAACTATAAATTCAATGTCTTTATTTTTCAATGTGTCGTGTGATTTAATCGCATCTTTTATCATTGAAATAGCATTGGATATCTTCTGTTCTTCTGTTTCACTTGCTGGTTTGCGCCAGTCATCTAATGTTTGTTCCGTAAATTTTGGCATAATACTATTTATTGATTAAACCTAAAGAACAAATAATCTGAGGTTCCTTGTTTGGCATTTCATCCATGTTTACAATGCAAAGTTTATCTTCCTCGCGGAGTGAAACGACAAGATTAACAAGGTCTTCGTCAGATATACCTGCTTTAAGTTGACGGTTTAATGTTTCTCGTGCAAACTCTTTAAAAGGATATTTGTAAATATCATCAACAGCTTTCTTTAATGCATCATTTACAAATAAAGTATTCTCATATTCTTTGCAATACCTGTCAATCCGCATATAAACCCTGTATTTTGCACCTGTTTTCTTTCCAAGAGAACCTCCCGTGTTTTTTTCATCATCACGGATATATTCAATTCCCTTTTTTACAAGTTCATGATGATTTGAAATCTTATAGCAAGGTTCAACGTCAGAATTACAAGCCGAAGCTTTTAATATGGTCAATTGTGATTGCGTAATTATTTCTCCTTTGTTGTTTACCCATGCAAGAACATCATTTTCATCATAGGTGCGTGTATAAACAATTACACCTTCTTTTTCCATACTCAATTGATTTTGTTTGGTTGCATAAATAACATTTGGGAGATTCGGTATAGTTTTTTTCAATTCGGGAGTTTCATCAGTTGCATTTTTCCAGATTTGAAAAGCAAAAGAAGCCAAATCAACTTCACTGTCACCATCTTCCTCGTCAAGTATTCCTGATTTTTCATTATACAAATCCTCAATATTTATTGGGTCACCATCAAAGAATACTTCATCAGAACCAACCACCTCAGCGTTTTGACGGATTCGATTTGTAAGTCTGTGACGAAGATTGATAATTTGTTCAATCCCATCTTCCGGCAAAAAGGAGTAGCAAATTATTTCATCTGCTTTCTGTCCGATACGGTCAACACGTCCGGCACGCTGAATCAATCTTATTATTGCCCAAGGCAAGTCATAATTCAAAATAATATGAGCATCTTGCAGATTTTGACCTTCACTCAGTACATCTGTGGATACTAAAACCCTGATATCATTCTTTGAAACAGGAATCTTATTACTTAAAGGGCTAAAACGCTGAGCTAAAACAGTCGGGTTCTCACTATCTCCGGTAACATGCTCCAAATTCTCAAGGTTTCGGTTTTTTAAATGTTCTGATAAATAGTAGGCAGTATCTGCAAATTGAGTAAATATCAAAACTTTTTCAGATTTGTGTTTTTCAGATAATAACTTGTACAAGGCATTAATTTTTCTATCTTCATTCACGTTCCAGTCTTGACCGATTTTTAGAATCCTTATAATATCAGTACAATCCGTTGCAAGTTGTTTAAGTAATGCAGGAGCAAAAAACTCACTTCTAATCCAGTCGAATTGATGTTTAAACTTACTACTTGAATATAGGTCGTAAACCTTTGAGGCATTTTTCAAATACACTTTTTCATCAAGAATAAAACTGATATTGTTTTCTTCTTCTCCATTATTATCAGTATCATTATCCTCTAAAAAATCATCAAGGTTTTGTGAAATGTTCTTACCTATCGGAACAGGCAAATTATTCTGAATAGCATAGAAAAAAACATAATTCCGCAGAATATGCCTGCTCAAAGAAATTAGAAATGAAAAACCGCTACTTTCAAGCCTTTTGAAAAGATTTGTCCTGCAAAATCCCATTAACCGTTTGCCGGCACGGGATAAGTTTGCAATTATTACTTCTTCTTCTTTAGTCGGCTTGATGGCTGGTTTTTGTAATATGTAATTTCCTAATCCGTAACGTGGTAAATCAAGACCGTTTATAGTATCAACAACTATTTGGGAATATAATTTTGCATATTGATCTTTCGGATTATTCGGATCAAAATCGAACTCGACTTTTTTTGGAATTCTGTCCGGGAAATATGACCGTGTTCCATCTGAAAATGTTAAATATTTCCGGTTTTTATCTGGATCGAATTCGGCATAATTTTCTTTTATGAAACTTCGGGTTCTTCTAACAAGATAAAGTCTCATTAATTCACGCCAATCGTCCGCATAATGGCTTTTTTCAAAAGCTTTGATACTCCTAATAAAAGTTTCTGTATGCTGTGCTGAAAATTGAACTTGTCCGCCAATATTGTTAATGTAGTTCTCCGGACTTATACCCAAATCTTTGTCGTCTGGTATAAAAAGCCTTAGTTGATTTGACAAATCCAGATAAGATTTATTATAAGGAGTTGCTGAAAGTAAAATTACCTTACTGTCGTTTTCTTCAAGATATGCTTTTATTGAACGGTAGCGACTGCCTTGATCGTTACGTAAATTATGGCTTTCATCAATTATTACAAGTTTATACCTTCTTAAATCTGGCAGCTTGCGTTGAACTTCACCAATTGAAATTACATTAGCTTTCAAATCATATCTGTTGATATAACCTGCCCACATTGTTTTAAGATTTGGCGGACAAATAACAAGTGTTGAAAAGAAAAAATCTTCTTCAAATATTTTTGCTAAAGCACATGCTGTTATTGTCTTTCCTAAGCCAACTACATCACCGATAAAAACACCTTCACGACTATTCAATTTCTTTGCTGCAATCAGAACGGCTGCCTGTTGAAATGTCAACAGTTCCTTTCTAAATATTGCAGGTACCTTAAATTCATTTAATCCGGCTCTCGCTTCTTGTGAAAGATGATAAGCCATTTTTAAATAAATATGATATGGTGAAACCAAGCGGTCTGCTGCCCAGCTATTGTCAATTATTTCAATAAGTTCTTCTGTAATATCAATGCACCATCGGTCTTTCCATCTATCGTCAAACCATTTTGATAGTTTTTTGGCTGCATCCTGATCCATTACATCAACATTCAATTCACCTTGCTTAGCAAGCCCAGCCAGAGTCAAATTACTACTACCCAAAAAACCAACTATTGGCACTCGTTTATCTTCACTATAAGCTAAATATAGTTTTGCATGTAAAGGATAGCGTAGATGAAGCTTTACGACTACTTTTTTATCTTTCATCTGTTGACTTAACTTTCTTAAAGCTTTCTCGTCTGCATCTGTTGGAGTTCCAATTGTAAGTTGGTCTTTAAATTCCTGGGCTAAGCGTTTTTTTAATTTTACAGCTTCGTTTTGGTCAAGAATGTAATCTTCATCGGTTTTAAAGTAGTCACGAAGTATGTCAACTGGTAATTTTTGCATACCAACTAACAATCTGCATATTCTATGATATTCATCTTTTTCTTCAGTTACTATAGAGCCAGTAAGTGAATCTATTTTATCAGCAATTTCTTTCCATCCTCGTAAATTGAAGTACCCTACACAAAAATCTGTTCTTTGCGAAACCTCTAAAGTTTCATTTAGCCCTTGTGTGAGGTGGTTTTCAATATTGTCGTAAATCTTTGGCATATATTTAATTAAATTTCAAATGTACTAAAAAGCGATGGTAAGATTGCACTCTTTGACAAAGCTTTAGCTGTAGCGTTGGGTTGTGGGGCTTTGGCAATGTGTGCAATGTGGGTCGGCAGAATTTCAAAATTTTTGTGCGGTGGGTAAAAAAAATTAAAACACATTCGGGTCGGCAATGAGTGTCGGGTTATTTGTCTGTCAGTTTCGTTTTTCATTCCAAGTTTAATATTTCATTTTCATTGTCAATTTGCTGTGTCGCTGTCTTTTTTTCCGCTTGTGCATAACGTCTCGCAGCTATGCCCAGTAGCCTTTTGCGAGCTTCGTCACTGTCACCCGCTACAAATTTTATGCGGGGCACTGCTGTTTCAATTTGCTCTTTCATAGGCTATTGGGCATAGGTGCTGTTATGGGCAGATTTTAGTTCTTAATAATTCTTTTTAAAGTTGTCTTTTCATTTCCTATCAGTCTGATAAAATATATACCATTATTCAATTCTTTTATATCAATTTCAGTTCTATCTGAATTAATCTCAATTTTCCTAATCAATTCACCGTTATATGCTAAAAACTCTAAACAATTGTATGTTTTTATATTATTTGAGAATTCAATAGTTATCGTGTTCTTCGCCGGATTAGGAAATATGATAACGTCTTTATTTATTTCATTTATTTTTTCAACTTCTACTAACCAATCAGTACATGGGCAAGTTCCTGAACAATTACTTCCATCCATAAATGTTATTGTATCATGCGAAAAACACCCAAAATATGGATTTGAAGCATCCATTACCAAATCAGGGTCGTTTGGATAAAGTAACCCATATCTGTAAACACTCCCAATTCCTTCAATCCAAGTATCTGTCATGCTCATGTATGAATTTGTAAGATGCCATCTTTTTCGGTATTGTCCAGACACATTAACAGAATCAATAAAGTCCACTACTTTGTAATAATCAAGGTTGTAATAAAGATTTGTTGAATAATAAATAGTGTCACCGACTTCTAAAGAAAAATCATAAAGGACTATTTCATTTGTGAAGTTATGAAAATATACTTTTTTTTCTAAGGTGTCCTCTCTAATTGCTCCATCCACTCCAGTATTTCCTTGAGAAGCCCATTGTACTTCAATATACTGTAATGTGTCTAAGGTAATTTGTGAACCAAGTGAAACAACAACTGGCCATTCATATGGGTAACTTAAACTTCCAACAATCTTATAATTCCAAATCGCATTAGATGTTGGAAATTTAAAATAAGTTTGCGAATAAGATGCACTTGTCATTAGAAGTGTAATCAGAATAATGTTAATTTTCTTCATTGTATGTTGGTTTTTTTAATTTGCCCATAACGTTTTGCAGCTACCCGAAGGTGGCGATTTAGAAGCACTTCACTGTCAATT
>ENA-UOOH01001372-UOOH01001372.1-fermentation-metagenome-genome-assembly--contig:-NODE-1372-length-23864-cov-17.228863_pt1 | contig 23864 bp, 20 predicted proteins | sample MGYA00245778_ERZ724025 | MGnify/ENA primary metagenome ERZ724025 (study PRJEB28704, sample SAMN03018313) | fermentation metagenome | biome: anthropogenic terrestrial biome; feature: soil... | reverse complement strand
ATTTGCGGGAATTGAATCTCGCTTTGCAGGATTATGCGGCTGATCCCTTTATTAAACATTCAGATTATAAGCCGTATTCCGCTTGGGGGAAATATTGGAACCTCTGCGAGTATGCAAACCAGACTTTGGAAATGCCGGTTTTCTCAATGGAAATCTCTTACTATAAGGCTGGGGGCAGAGTGTTGGAGATTGATGGTTACCGGAATATCGGGAAAATCATTGCTGACTGGGTTTGTTCATTATCTTGATGACTCACAATATGTTACGGGGAAATAATTAAAATTATCGGTGTTTTTGCGGATCACGAATTTCCGCCGGCCCCGCCAATGGCAAGCCCTGCCATTGGCGGGGCCAATGATATTTTCTATGGCAATGTTGTCCGGTACCGCTCAATCCCTGACGGGTTTTCTCCACTTGGAGAATGAGCAAATAACTCTGAAATCCGAAGCCCCATCAAACCCCATCCGTATCCAATAGAAAGGAATCATATTATGGTAAAAATAATCGAACGAATCATCTTCAAAGACGATGACACAATAGAAAATACTACCCGCAAGATTGAAATCCCTGGCAAAGTCACGGCGCCGCTATGATAGCCGGAGTAATGAATTTATGGGGATGGAACCTTGTAATTAGAGACAATGAAAATAGTACCGGAATAATCATACACGGCGAAAACGAAAGTGACCTGGTTGAACTCAAAAAACTTATTTCAAGAACGACGATCAAGATATCGATTCAAGTCCCCTTAAATATCCCGGGTTACTCGATACCATTTCAAAACTGATAAACCCACACCAATAAAAAAGCGGCTTTATTCCGAATAAATCAGGATAAAGCCGCTTTTTTTCATATAAATCAAGTATCTCCCTTGAATATTGAGGCAAAACCAAATTTATTACTTATATGACAAATTGCACACATAGCAACAAGTATTCACAAGAAGTTCAATAAGTGTAAAAAGCTTCTTTTTCATAAACGAAGTTCTCCTGTTGATTAAGGTGTTTTGTTTAAGTTCCAATTCAACTCCAGCGTGGAGTAGGTATCTGAAATAAAATTTATATTTTCCAGTCGTGAATTTTCAAAGCCGGCACTGACCGACGGGTAAAAATACGGTTTCAGACTGATTCCCCTGGGAGGATCCTTTACTGTTTTGTGCTGGATTCGTTCCAACAGAATTTCAACCGCTTTTTGCGCCAATAACTGGTTTGGTTGAATGACTGTCGCCAAAGGAACCGGGCATAAATCACAGATCAGCAGACCATCAAATCCGGTCACCTTGATATCTTCCGGCACCCGGATACCATTTCGGAGCAATAAGCTTACCAAACAACTCCCTACATAGTCATTGCTGCACAAAATCGCATCCAGCTTAAGTTTCTGGATTTGATGAATCATCTCGGACGCCATTCCGCAATATTCGCGAATTTCAATGACGGCTTCGTCAGGCAAAGTCAAGCCGTGAAGCCTCAAGGCCGCCTCAACCCCTTCTCTTTTTTCACAGTCCGGCTGTACTGATATGTTCGATACCGCAGGCAACATGAAACCGAACTTCCGGCAACCTTGGGCGATCAATTTTTCCGTCGCTTCAAAGGCTCCGCTGAAACGGTCTACCGTGATATCAAATTTCGGCGCCCGCCCCGGCGGGCAAAACACGTGGGGAATCGCTGGTACCGTTGAATTGTCGAGTGGGTTTTCCACTGTTGTGATAATCAGGCCGTCGATTCCTTTGGCAATCATTTCATTGACTGCTCGGGCGGCGGCTTTTTCACTCCGTCCGTAGCAGGTAATCAGGCTGTATCCTTTTTTGTCCAAAATCAGAGAAAAATCCAGTAGCAGCGACTGCTGCAAGACCGATACATATGACACCCCGAATACCCCGATCATTTTGGTGGCGCCGCCTTTCAAGCGTTGTGCCGCGCTGTTCGGGGTATAGTTCAAATTTTTGGCAATCTGGAGAATTCGCTGCCTACGTTCTTCCGAAAGCTTTGTCGTTCCTTTCATGTTGAAAGCTGCCGATACCGCCTGTTGCGATACTCCGGCGATTCGGGCAATCTCTTTCATGGTTACAGCCATATTGACGACCTTTGGGATTTAACTAAATTGTTCGTACAATTAATATTATGCTGCATGGTTTTTATTTTGTCAACAATCTCTTGCGAAATTTTCCTGCATTTCTTAGCCTTCCGCAAAATGCGGCTTCGTTACTGGAATAGTCGCGTTTCCGGTGATATATTACGGGATATTTATCAGGAGGCGACATGACCAGAAGTGAATTTCGCCGGCTTGTCGCGTCGAAGATGCTTATCCTCGACGGCGCCACCGGCACCGAACTTGTCAAGCGCGGAATGCCGCAAGGCGTTTCGCCCGAGCAATGGGTATTGGAAAACCCCGGCGCGATCATCGATATCCAGCGCGCTTACCGCGACGCCGGGTCCGATATCGTCTACACCTCCACGTTCGGCGGCAACCGCCTGAAGCTGGCGGAATTCGGGCTGGCGGAGCGCGGGTTCGAAATCAACCGCAAACTGGCGGAATATTCACGCGAGGCCATGGGGGAGGGGCTGGTTTTCGGCGACATCGCCCCGACCGGTGATTTCTCCAAAACGTTCGAAGAGATGATCAATATCTACAAGGAACAGGTTGCCGGGCTCCTCGCCGGGGGCGTCGACGGGTTCGCCGTCGAAACCATGATGGACGTACAGGAGGCGCGCGCCGCCATCCTCGCCGTCCGCGAGAGCTGCGATTTGCCGCTTATCGTCACCATGACGTTTGATGAAGATGAACGTTCGCTGATGGGCAACGATCCGCTTTCCGCGCTGATCACGCTTCAGTCCCTCGGCGCCGATGCCTTCGGCTGCAACTGTTCGACCGGCCCCGACAGCATGATCAGGATCATCCGCAAGCTCAAGCCTTACGCCACCATTCCGCTGGTCGCCAAGCCCAACGCCGGGCTGCCCCAGTTGATCAACGGACAGACCGTTTTTAAAATGACCCCGTCCGAGTTCGGCGCTTACGCCGGAGAACTTGCCGTGGCAGGCGCGAACCTGATCGGCGGCTGTTGCGGCTCCACGCCGGACCACATCCGTGAACTCGCCGCCAATGCCCGCCGGTTCAAATCGGAGCCGCCGTTGCGCGAGGCGCTCAGCGCGGTTTCGGGCCCCCGCGGCTGCTGCCTGTTGGGGGGAAGCAACCCGTTCGCCGTCATCGGGGAACGGATCAATCCCACCGGCAAAAAAGCGTTCCAGGCGGAATTACGCTCCGGTTCAATGCATATGGTGCGCGAATTCGCCATGTCGCAGAGCGAGAAAGGGGCGGCGATCCTGGATGTGAATTTCGGGCTTTCCGGCATCAATGAAAAAGAAAAAATGCTGGAGGCGCTGAATGTCCTCGGCCCCGTCTGTTCCCGACCGCTCTGCATTGACTCGGTGGAGCCGGAAGTGATCGAAGCGGCGCTGCGGGTTTACCCGGGGCGGGCGCTGGTCAACTCGATTTCCGCCGAAAAGGTCCGGATTGAAAAGACGCTCCCCATCGCCGCCAAATACGGCGCCATGTTCATTCTGCTGCCGTTGACCGACGGCGGGATTCCGGGCACGGCGGAAGGGCGGATCGAGGTCGTCAAAGAGATTTATGAGGAAGCGCGCAAATACGGCTACCACAAGGAAGACATCTGCGTGGACGCCCTGATCATGGCGGTGTCGTCCGCGCCGGAATCGCCGCAGATCGCGCTGGACCTGATCCAGTGGTGTTCGCGGGAGTTCGGCGTCAACACGCTCTGCGGGCTGTCGAACGTCAGCTTCGGCATGCCGAACCGGGGGCTGATCAACGCCGCTTTTCTGGGGATGGCGATCGGGCGCGGGCTGAATATGGCCATCGCCAACCCGTCCGACGAAATGCTGATGTCGCTGATCGACGCCGGGGATACCCTCAGCGGGCGTGACCCGAAAATGCTTCGTTTCGTCGCCAAATACGCGGCCGCCGCCGGAGAAAAAGTCCGCACCGCCGCCGCCAACGAAACGCCGCCCGAAAAAGTTCGCCGCCTCGTCATCGACGGCGACGAAAACGGCATCGCCGCCGCCGTCCAAAGCGCCCTCGACAGCGGTGCAACCGCGAAATTCCTGATGGACGACTGCCTGATTTCAGGGATTAACCAGGTCGGTGAGTTTTACGACAAAAAAGTTTACTTCCTGCCCCAGCTCCTGATGAGCGCGGAAACCATGCGCAAAGGGTTTCAGGTGCTGGAACCGCTCTTGGCCGAAGACAATGTGGCGTCCAGAATCCACCCGGTGATCATCATCGCCACAGTGGAGGGCGATATTCACGACATCGGCAAGAACATCGTGGCGCTGATGCTGAAAAACTACGGGTTCGACGTTATCGACCTCGGCAAAGACGTTCCCGCCACGCGGATCGTCGAGGCCGCCGTCCGGCACGGCGCGGTCCTGGTCGGGCTCTCCGCGCTGATGACCACGACGATGGTCCGCATGAAAGAGGTGGTGAACCTTGCCCGCGAACGCGGCATGACCGTGCCGTTCATGATCGGCGGCGCGGTGGTGGACCGCAATTATGCCGACGAAATCGGCGCGCATTATGTGGTGGATGCGATGGCGTCGGTCCGATTGGCTCAGGAAATCTGCCGCGACTGACGATCCGGGGCTTCCGTATCTGTAAAATGCCAAAACAGGAATGCATGTTCATTTTGAGCGTACTGTGTTTTTTTTTTGCCTGTATTTCGAGTAAAAAACAACAGAAATACAGAAATCGATTGTTTTCTGGTGCATTTATGGTTATAATATTGTGACAATCGAAAACAGAGATATTGAAGCCGGTGAAAATGACCGCAGGTTATAAAATTTTACACAAGAAACAACGCCTCCGTGCCGCCATTTTCGGCGCCGGAACGATCTCCCGGAAAGAATTGCAGAAAAAAACCGGGTTGAACTACCGCAGCGTCATCGCCTATGCCGAGGAACTCAAGCATCAGGGGCTGATCGCCGAAAACACCCAGGAGAATCCGCGCGGCGGCCGCTCCTCCATCCATTACCGGAGCTGTTCCGATTGCATCTACTGCATCGCCGTCCAACTCTACCGGAATAACGTCACCCTGACTGCCGCCGATATCAACTCCAATATCTTTCATGCCGCTGAATTGGTCATACCACCGGAGGCTGGAATTACCGACATGCTGCGCCAGATTCTCGGCGCGCTCGACACTCTGAAGAAATCGTTCCCGGACTGCACTCTGGCGGGGATCGAATTGTGCCGATTTCCCTATGGGCGCTCCGGCGATTATTACGAGGGAATCCGGGAGCTTCATATGACGCTGCGCCAGCAATACCGCTTTCCGGTCGGGTTGCATACGTCCTACGACCTGATCCTGTTTCAAATGGCGCGGAATTTCGACCTCAAGGAACGTCTGGTGCTGTTGGCGCCCGGCGACGATATTTATCTGTCGATGGTGGAAAACCGGGAGATCAATGGCGATATGGAACAGTACCTCCATCGCTTCCGGCACTACCAGTTGAGCATGAAATCCCAGGAGAAATGCTATTGCGGCAAACAGCGCTGCGTCAAAAACCTGCTGACCCAGGCGGCCCAGCTCAGCCGTTACAACCACTATGCCGGTATTGACCGTCCTTACGCGAGCCTGTCCGAAGGGCTTCATTATCTTTGCACTCAGGCGTTGAAAAATGAACGGGCGGCCGTCCGGATACTGGAAGAATGCGGCGAATTGACTGCCGAAGCCATGTATTTTCTAAAAAAAGACTTGCAGGCCGACCACGTATTGCTGTATTTCAAGGACGCTGTCGTCAACCGGAAAATGCACGAAGCCTACGAGCGTATTTCGGGCGAGAAGCTCCCGGAGTTTTCCGCGTTCGGCGTCACCCGTTCGGACGTCCAGAGCGCGAGCGTCAGAATCGCTTTATCGAGAATCATACCATGAAACATCATGCAGAAGGAACCGATCAATGAACCGATCAATAAACCGAAAACCGTCTTCCGAAAGAACAATGATTTTTACACTTATAGAGCTCCTGATCGTTATAGCGATCATCGCGATTCTCGCCGCCATGCTGCTGCCGGCGCTGAACAAAGCCCGCGAACAGGCCCGGAAAACCGTCTGTACCAATCAACTGAAGCAGCTCGGCACCACCATTACCCTCTATCATGATGACAACGCCGGTTATCTGCCGCGGCAGGGGACCGCGGCTTCGGGCGATACCCGCCGCTGGTTCGATCTGGTCATGCCATACTGTTCCACCGAGAAAAATTGGTACGACATCAAACAGCCATTGTGGGATTGCCCCGCGTTCGCCGGCGCGGGAGAATCCAATGCCCGCCTGAATATCGGCTATAATTATTACTGCAATGAGAAAAAACTTTCCGGTTTTACCCGTCCTTCCGCCAATGTCCTGCTGGTCGATGTCAAGGGCAATGCCAACCGCTGGCGCTGGCCGTCTTCCAGCGGCAGTTCTTATCTGGACCACCGCCATGCGGGTGCTTATAACGCGCTGTTGCTGGACGGGCATATCGCGGGGGGACGGGCCGGTTTTACCGGTTCCACTACCGTCAATCCGGACGGATTCATCCAGAATTCTTATCCATAACCCGATAACCCTATCATGATCAAGGAACATAAACTCATGAAAAAATTTCTTCTCCTCTGCGGCGTCGTGGCCGCGATATCCGCCGCCGGACAGCAGTTGTTGTTCGATTTCGAGAGTTCCCCACCGCCTATCCGGCTGCTCTGGAACAAAGAACACGCCAAAGCGGAGCCGTCCACGGAATGGGCGACAATGGGCGCCCGGTCGCTGCGCATCGAAGCGCCCGCCTATGACTCTGCAACCATGAATGTCAATTATTATCCCGGCGTAGACCTCCGGCTGCCGGTCCGGGACTGGAGCAAATACCGTTTCCTGCAATTCGACCTGAAGGTAGAGCAGGACGAAACGCCTTTCAGTATTCTGATCCAATACGGCAAACGGCATGAACGCATCAGCGCCGCCTACCATTTCGGCAAAGGCGCGTACCGCGTCAAGCTCAATTTGCCGGAACTGATCGGCGAACCGGCAGTTGAACGGCTGTCGAATATCCGTTCATTTGAATTTCATGTGACCCGTCCGGCAGCCGATTTCGTGATTTTCATCGACAACATCCAGTTGCTCGAAGGGATACCGGGCGAGCTGCCGCATTATGATTCGATTCTTTCCCTGGCCGACCCGGATCATCCGAAACCGTTGATTTCCCACAAAACCATTTCCGCCGACGCCGGGCTCGACCGTATGCTTGAAATCATCGGCACGGAATTTCCCGGCAAAGGATTCGGGGTCAAAGCGGCCTCGGTTTCTGAACCGATTCCGTTCCGCAATCTGGAGTTCCCCGGGCATTGGGGCAATCAGATCGATCTCGCGATGGGGCAGAACGAAACCCGTTCGGTTCAGGCGGTCTTTTTCCGTAAACCGGCTGACCGGGCGGAAACCTTTGAGGTATCCTGTTCCATTCCCGGGTTGGAGGTGAAGATCGAACGGGTCGGCTACCTGAACCTGCCGCCGTTTTACCGTCTTGAAGAACGGGGATTCGTGCCGGGGTGGTATCCCGATCCGGTCCTCGCCGTAAACGGCTCGGACCCGCTGGAACCCGAACAGTGGGCGCAACCCCTGATCTTGAGCGTCGGCACCGCTGCCGGAACGAAACCGGGCGTTTATCGCGGCAGCCTGACTGTAAAATACCTGGAACAGTCCGTCTCGACGCCGGTGGTGGTCACGGTCATGCCGGTGGCGATGCCGAAATACGCCGCGCTGCCGATCCTGCTGGGCGTGGGGGGCAACATCGGCAAGCCGGACCGTGAGTTCTGGCTTTCCTACCGGATGAATCCGCATTATACCGACTCCGGCAATATTTACGACCGGCGGCGGAAAACTCCGCTGGATATCAGTCTGCTGTCGGAGCTGGTGAATCAGGGGATGACTGTTTTCAACATGATCTATGTCAACCAGACTGATTTCTCCAAGTATGACGAAAATACCTTGCTGAACGGGATTTTTCGCAAATATTCCGACGCCTACATGGAAAAACTGGCGGCGGCCGGGCTTGCCGAACGGGCGATTATCTACAGTTACGACGAAGTCACCGTCTCCGGTGAAAACCACAAAAGCGAATACGACACCGTCCGCAAAATCCTCGGCGCCCTGAAAGAACGCTACGGCAAGTACGGCGTCCGCACCGCCGCCACGCTGCGCGACTGCAACGACCCGGCCATTCATTCCCTGCCGGTGGATATCTGGATTCCGATCGGGACCGCGCTGAAACCGGAAGCCGCCGAACGCCTGCGTTCGATGGGCAAGGAAGTCTGGTGGTATCACATCTGGTGGGAATCCTGGTATCCGTTGGCCTGGAGCCGGAGTATTCCGTGGACCACGCTGCACCGGAACTATCAGGGCTGGCTGTATTACAACGTCAACGGGCCCTGGAGCAAGCAGCAAGCGCTGGGGGATTCCGCGCTGACCTCGTGGAGCGGGTTTTCCGTACCGAACCTGATGATGTACGGGACCGGATCGCTGGTTTACCAGGATCAGCAGGGATTGATGCGCCCCTCGCTGCGGCTGATCAACTTTCGCGAAGGAATGTACGATTACGACCTTGCTGTCGGCCTGAAAGCCCGGATCGCATTCCTGAAGGAACAGGCCGACAGGCTGACCCCGGCGGAGAAAACCGTTCTGGCCGAAGCCGAAGCGCTCTTTGCCGGTGACGCCTGGCAGGAAATCGGCGAATTGACCGATGAGCCGGTCGGGAAAAATGACTCCTCCCTGGCCTGTGCCCTTGAACAGAAGCGTCTTGCCATGCTCAAGGCGCGGGTGGAAGCCGATACGATCCGGCTCCGGCTTGAACCGGTCAGGCGGTGATCGTTCTGATCCGTGCCGCGCTGTCGCGCTGGACCGTGCGCGCGTACTGAACCGCTGGCAGTCCGAACAGAATCGCCCGGTAGGGCCGGTCCGTGGCGATTCCGAAAAGATCTCCCAGTTCCGGGCGCAGGTCGAGGATGAACTTCAAAAAATCGCACCAGGTGGTGCCCAGTCCGCGCGACTGCGCCAGCAGTTCAAAATAGCTCAGCGCAATGACCACGTCGGCGTCGCCGCAGTAAGCCTTTTCGCCCGCCGAAGCGATCAGGAGATGCGGCGCGCCCCGGAAGATTTCATCGGTATCCAGATGACGGTAGGCGTGTACCGCTTTGGCGATGAACTCGGGCAGTTCGGCCTTTCCCTCGATGGCTTGTTCCAGTCCGCCAATCAGTGCTTCGAGGATGCGGTGCAGGACAATCCGGTCGTCCACCACCACAAAGGTGAGGTCGCAGGTATTTCCGCCGGTCGGGGCATGGGCGGTATCCGCCAGCAGGGTGTCGATGAGGCGGCGGTCCACGTTGGTCCGGCGGTATTGGCGCATGGTTCTCCGGCCGCGGACAAAACGGCTCAGCGCGTCCGGTTCGACGGCGGGCGTTATTTCCACCGGCCGGCTGTCTTGCGGGCGCAGCCCGAGGATCGATATGGCGCCGGTCGGGCAGATGGCCAGGCAGTGCTGGCAGCGGATGCACTGGTCTTCACGCTCCGCCGGAATATCGGGATAATGGTCACGGTAACCGATGATATGGTGGGGACAGTCTTTGATGCACGCATTGCAACGGATACAGTCTTCGCGGGCGACGGTGAAGTTCAACTTATTATCCATGACTTTTATTCTCCGGGTTATGGACGGAAATGTAGCACGGCAAGCCCGTTTTGTCAACGCGGTTCCGCGAATACCCGGATTTATGGCTGAAGAATCCGCGGGCGGCGCGCCCCTCTGTCCGGATTATTTCAGGCTTGCCGCGCGCTCCAGCCGCTCCAGATTGGCTTTGGACTCATGGGCAAACAGCGTGTCGCGGTCGTTTCCCGCCTGGGACAGCCGGACCTGTTCCCGTTCGAACCGGATCAGCATATCGAGTTCCTGTCTGCTGAGTTTGCCCAGCGCCGCGGCGCTTTGCAGGAAAAACGGCAGCGGGGAAAGCGTATCGTTGAGCGCTTCGGACGATGAACTTGACAAATGCTTGTATACCCGTTCCAGCTTCTGATGTTCGGCTTCATCCCGCAGTTTGACCAGATGGTTTGTGGTTCCGATGCGGTAAGCCCTGTCACTTTTTTCCGCGACGCTTTTGGCGGTCCGGCGGAGTTCGTCGAGTTGCTTTTGTCCTAACGTCGCGACGGCGGCGTCGGATTGCCGGTACAGCGGTACTTCCGGACGGTAGATTTTATAGGAATTGATTTCCGTTGACGGAGCGGCTTCGCGCGCCAGCTGGTAATCGCGTTTCAATGCCTCCAGCGTCCGGGCGTTGAGCCGGTCGTTGCGTTCCAGATAACCGCCCATCGTGACCCGCGCTTCCAGCAGGGGGATCGCGCTTTTCAGTTCGCTTGCGGTCAGTTTCAATTCTCCGGCCTGTAAATTGGCCGGGGGCGGCATCAGTTCCACGGCTTGGCAAAACGGTGAGAACAATGCCAGTATCAGAATCCAGATGAGATTTTTCATAAACCCTCCTGTTGTTGTTTGTGGATGAAGTGAAGATCGGCGCTCAGGTCGGCCAGCACAGCGGGGTCGGCGTTGAGCCCGATCATTTTTTCAAGCATGGCGCATGCCTGTTCCGGCGAAAAACGGCGGAGAATGCCCCGCCTGATCCGGTCGGAACGCCCGTGTTCGCCGACTGCGTAGCCGGCCGCGTCCAGTTCCGGGACGATGTACGGCTTGGGCTCGTCGGATACAGCGGTGACAGGGGCGGCGGGGGGCTCGCCGGGACGGAATGCTTCGAAAATAATGTCCGGTTCGATGAATTCCAGCGTCCGGTTCAGGGCTTGGAGCAGTTCTGCGGCGGAACCGTTCACGGCGCTCCACCGTTGCGCCAGGTCATAATCGATCGGCACATGGCGCCCATAACGGAACAACGCCGCCAGACTGGATTGAGCCTCGGTCACGTGTTCCTCGGCGGCCCGCAGGAACAGCGCCGCCGCCAGCCGGTAGTCGCGGGTGATGCCGAGCCCCTGATAATACATTTGACCGAGTTTGAAAATCGCCTGCGGGCACTCCGCGGAAGCGGCGCGCCGGTAACACCGGAGCGCCCCGGAATAATCGCCCGAATTCCGAAGTTCGTCTCCACGGCGGTTTTCAAACTCGATATCGATCATGGCTCACCTGAGTTTCAGGTTGTTTTACGGAAAAACCCTCCGGTCCATTCTTTTTCGCTCTGGCAATACTCCATCGTCAGCCCGAGTTCCTCGAAACCGGCCTGAAGTTCCGGGAATTCCTCATGCAGAATGCCCGCCAGAATCAGGTATCCGCCCGGACGCACCCAGCCGGTAATCAGTTCGCGGTGCGCCAGCAGGACCCGCCCGAGAATGTTTGCCGCCACCAGGTCGTAAGCCCCGGCGTGGCGGCCGAACTGGGTCAGGTCGGCGGTTTCAAATTCGATGTCGCTGCGGTAAAAACCGTTCTTCTCGGCGTTTTCAATCGCGATCCGGGTGGCTTCGGGGTCGTTGTCGAAGGCTTCGACCGGTTCATAGCCGAGCTTTTTGGCCGCGATCGAGAGAATGCCGGAGCCGCACCCCGCGTCGAGAAAGGATTTCATGCCGGGCTGCCCCGCCATGCGGTCGATCATGCGCAGGCAGAACGAAGTGGTGGCGTGCTGTCCGGTCCCGAAACTCATGCCGGGGTCGAGGTCCACGACCACCTGGTTGGGTTTCGGGGCGTATTCCAGCCAGCTCGGGCGGATGATCAGGCGGTCGGTCACGTGCTGGATATTGAAAAACTTTTTCCAGACTTCCGCCCAGTCTTCGCGCTTGATTTCGAAACATTCGACGGCGCCTGGATACCAGCCGAACTCTTCCCAGAGCGGGCGGACGGCTTCGACGGCGATCCGGGCGGAATCCGCTTCTTCGGGCGTGTCGAAATAAAGGGTATGGCAGGTGAACCCGGCTTCCCGGTCCTCCCATGTGCTGAAATTATAGCCGAGCGCGGTCAGCAATTCATCGGCAAGGTCCGCGTTGCCGGTATTGTCGGCAATCTTGCAACAGTAAAGAATATCGCTCATAAAGAGTTCCTTTCATTGAGTTGGCATAAGATAATACCGGCGGAAAGGGAATTCAACGCCGATTGAAATAAATATCTTCAGGTTTTCACCGGAATCCGGCGCGGGGAGTTCAACACCTTGAAGGAAGGCGTATTCCAAGGAGGCAAGTATTTTGACGAATAAATGATCAGGAGGGGTTGCAATAATCGGAATTGACTGTATTTTAAAATTAAATAACTCGAGTAATTAAATTTTCTGGAAATGCAATGAGTTCGCCTAAGCCTGTTACAATGAAAGAAATAGCGGAACTTGCCGGGGTCAGCCGCCCGGCCGTGTCCGCCGTGCTGAACAACCGGCATGATTCCAGCATCAAAGTTTCCAAGGAAAAGCGCGAACGGATACTGGACCTGGCGCGGAACCTGAAGTACCGCCCCAATTTTTCAGCCGTCCAACTGACGGGCAAGCGCGACCGCAGCATCGGGATTATTTCCGGGTGTTACCAGACCGGGGTGAATTCCGAATTCAACCGGCAGCTTGCGATCAAGCTCCGGGTGGAGAATTATCAGGCGTATTTTGTCGGAGTTACCGATCCGAAGCATGAACTGGATACCATCAATGATTTTATTTCGCGCGGCATGTCCGGGATTATCAGCAATTATACGCTGAACAACATCCGGCAGAAGGATTATCCCATCCCGATGGTTTTCGTGTCCGAGAGGATGAAGGACCATGATATTATCACCGACCTGGAACTGGGCGGGTATGCCATGACCCGGCATCTGATCGATCACGGACACCGGAGAATTGTTTTTGCATGCAGTCAGTTGCGGTACAATGAAATGAAATACGCCGGGTTTCAGCGCGCCTGCCGGGAAGCGGCGTTGCCGGTGCCGGAGAAAGATATTCTGGAATTCAGTTGGAACGCCGGCTTCGCGGAGCAGATCGATCATTTGATCCGCGAGAAAAAAGTAACCGCTTTTTTCCTGAACGGCGATCTGCTGGCGGGCGAGTTTATGGCATGGTTGCAGGATCATGGGTACAGAGTGCCCGAAGATATCGCTATTGCCGGGTGCGACGGTTTGGAAATCGCCAATATCATGCGGGTCCCCCTGACCACGATCATTCAGCCGGTCCGAAAGCTGGCCGAACAGGCGGTCGGCATCCTGCTGGACAAAATCGAGGGGCACCGGTGCGGCAGGATTGCCGATCCGGTCCGGGTGGAGCCTGAATTCCGCCTGAGCCGGAGCTGCGGCTGTCCGGCGCACGATAAAAAACATATTCTGTGGGAATGGCTGCCGATCAGCCTGGAACGAACCGGGCAGAACATCAAACCGCTGCCGCCGCAATTTCACGGAAATGACGGAGTCTTGTCACTGAAAGAGTTAACCAATAGGAATACTGGAGGAATCCGAAAATGAAACGAAGGAAAATTTTTACACTTATCGAGCTCCTGGTAGTTATTGCGATCATCGCCATACTGGCCTCTATGCTGCTTCCCGCGCTGAATTCGGCAAGGGAGAAAGGGCGCACCATCGCCTGTACTTCCAATCATCGGCAGATCGCCATGCAGTTTTCAGTTTATGAACAGGATTTTCAGGCGTTTCCGCCGGAAAAACTGAACGACTGTGGCTCGGGCGGGTATACCGGATTCGATTCCTGGTTTCAATACTTTTACCTGCATTACTTCAACCGCCAGAAATTGGTCATGACCTGTCCGAACGGCGTTTTACGTAATTTTCAGGGAAGCAACGGCGGCGCGTGGGGGCATTATGCCTATAATACCAATATCTGGAAAACCAACGCCACCGGCTTTCATGGCAAACTTGCCAAAATCCGGCAGCCTTCCCGTATCATTTTGTTGACGGATGGAATCTTCGACAAAGCGGTAGACCCGCCGAGTCCGTATTCCTGGACGAATAATTATGAGCGGACGGACCTGCGGCACATCAACAGAATCTCCAATCCCTATGTGGGGGGCGGCCTTAAGGCCCTGATTGACGGACACGTGGAGTCATTTATTGTGGATAATGCCTATCCGAGTACGACGGAGCACCCGCTCCATTTTTATCTTTACCGTTTACCCTGACCATATTTGAGGAATCGTTATGGCAAAGAAAATATTATTGTTGCTGTCGGCTTTTTCGGCCGTTCTGCTTTCGCCTGCATGGGCGAAAGACGTGGTGCTTGAGAACCAATCGGCGGCTTTTGTCTTTTCGCCGGAATACAATTATGGATTGAAGCGTATCGTCAACAAGACGACCGGGCGCGCCGTGGAATTCGACAAACCGGCATCCGGCAAGGGCTCTTTATGGAGCTTGGAACTGGTTGACGGTGATCGGAAGATATATGGCAATGACCAGGTGAAAGTCCGGAACGAAGGCGATCGGATGGTGCTGTTGTGGGACGACGTAACCGTCGGGCAATCAACGATCAAGGTTGAAGTCACGGTGACACTGCCGGAAGATTCCGGCATTGCCGACTGGCAGCTTCAGGTGAAAACGGCGGGCAATCCGGCGCCCTGGGTAAAGAGCGTTGTATTTCCGCTGGTTGACGGCGTGAAATCGCTTGGCGACGACTATCTCTATTACGGGGAATACCTCGGGCGGGTCGTTCGTAATCCGGCGGAACGCCTTCGCCAGGTCATCATCAACCATCCGGGGCGCTGGTCGATGCAGTTCGCAGCCTTTCACGGCAGCGAAAAGCTCAAGGCCAATGATCTGGTGCCCACAAAAGGCGGCTTTAAGGTCAACGGTTTTTACCGCGGGAGCGCCGCGGATGAAACCGGCATGTATCTGGCCGCGGATGACGGCGGCGATTATCAGAAGACTCTGGAGTTGAATGGCGGACGGCGGAACTTCAGCCTTTCCGCCAGCCACTATCCGGCGTTGCCGTTCTGGCCGCCGGACAGCGGCAAGCGCGAAGCGGAGTTTTCGTATACGATTCCCTATTCCATGAAACTCGGGACGTTCTGTGGAGGGATTGGAGAGGCCGCCGCCCTGTACCGGAGCATGGTGGAGAACCGGGAATGGTTGAAAAACGGAAAATTGCGGACGCCGCAGAACCCGGTATCGCCGAAAGTTCTTGAGTGTGCGTTCTGGGCTAAATTTTATCACGGGGCCAATAAAGTCGTTCCTGAAATCGCCATGATGCAGGAATACTTGCAGGTGCCGGTGAATACGCATTGGTGCCGCTACGGCGTCGGTCGCTTTGACGATAACAATCTGGAGTATTTTCCCTCGATGGCGAACTTCCGCGAAGGGGTGCAGGCGCTTCGGCGGCTCGGGGTTGGCGTGGCCCCGTATCTTTGCTGCGCCGTCTGGGACCAGGATACCGAGTCATACCGCCGTTACGGGATGGAAAAGGCCGCGGCACTGAATGAATTCGGGGCGCATTACCTCTGGATGCTGGCCGGTAACCAGCCCTCGTCGTGGATGAATCCGGCATCGCCGCTGTGGCGTGAAAAATATCTGGAAGCAACCATGAAAATGTTTGGTCAATGGGGCGCCGACGGGCAGTATCTGGATGTTCTGGCCTGTGCCGGGAAACTTTCTTATAACACGGACCTGCATCAGCCTCACGGCGGCAATTACTGGGTGGAGGGGAACCGGAAGCTCTTGAGTTCTCTCAAAGAATCCTGTGCAACGGTGGAAGCGGCGCCTTTTCTGGTAACGGAAGGGTTTTCCGAAAACTATATCAACCAGATCGATGCGTTTCTGACGCTGGATATTACGCGGTACGGGTGGAAAACACGCCAGAACAGTGACGTATTTCCGCTGTTTTCCCTGGTATACCATGATTTCGCCGTTGCCTACGGTTCGGACTGCGGACAGCGGATCACGCCCGGCATGTTGCGCTGGCAGATGGGGCTCAGCTTCATCTGGGGCGTTCAACTGTGTTACAGCGATATGGTTATCCGACCGCCCGACGACCGGATTCATGACCGGTATACGAAAGAACTGGTTCAGGCCTGGTATCGCTCCGGCTATCCGTTTCTGACCGGCGGGCAGGGGATCGAAACCGCACAGGTCCCAAAGGCCGAACTGGCCGGAAACGCGGCGGTGGCGGTCATCAGCGCGCCATATCAAGTTGCGCTGGAGCAGAATCTGTCGTTCCCGTGGGAGGGCCCGTCTGTCCCCGGGTCTGCCTGGCGGAACAACGAAGGGAATATCGGGATCACGCTCGCCAATATTTCCGGCAAGGATCAGCCGGTCAAAATATTGCTGGATCGGGAAGCCTTGAAAACAACGAAAAATACGGTCTGGCAGAGCTGGCCCCTGCCGGTGAAGAAGATTGGAAGTCTGGACCGTCTGGCGGAGCTGAATATGGAAGTCCCGGCGGACCGCGCGTTGATTCTGGAAATCCGGGATGAAGCGCCGCCGGTGATTCGTCCGTTGCTGGAGCCGGAGCTCAAAGTCGCGCTGGCGGATACCGCCGCCAAAACATTTCCCGTTCTTTCGGCCTCTTCCGATATCCTGTATGGCGCCGAAGGCGCTTTGATTGAAAACAGCGCCGGTCGCCTGCAGGTCCTTTCTCCGAGAACCGGAAAACCGGCCAGGCTGAACGATGCGCCCGATTGGCGACAGCTTGAGGGATTCGGCGGGCCGCGCGATCCGGAAAACCGGACATTTTATGTGCTCGAACCGACCGGTTACGCCCTGACCGGGCAGGGGACGGCGACGGTGCAGTTCCGCCATGGCGTTTTTGCCGCGGAGGTGGTGATGGAGTCCGAGGGAGCGCTCACGGCTCCGGTCATCGACGGCAGGCAGGCTCGACTGATCGCCTGTCGCGACGGTAAATATGAATCCGGCGGCAAGCTGGCGCTTACCCCCGGTCGGTACCGGGTCATCGGCGCGGTTGACTTGCCGGAAAGCGGCGGGAAAAAAATGCTGTCCGAACTGGCCGAAATTTCGCAGAAAACCGCCGCCGAAGGAAAGAAAATCCTGAGCGGCCCCGATTCGTTAAGCAACGAAACCCGCAATCAGGGCGAAAAATGGCTGGCGCTTGGAAATGCCGCCGCGTTTCTGGTCAGCGGCAAGCGGGTGTCTCTTGATCATCCGCACGACTGGCTGTTGCCGTCGTATACCGAACACCTTCACTACCAAGGCGCGGACAACGGTACGCTGGTGCTGTTGAATGACGCCCACCGGGCGAATATTGCCGTCAAGCCTGAAAAGAATAATACGTTTGCGGTTACGATCAAGGGCTGGGAAACGGCTTCCAATTTGTTGCGGATGCTTTACGAAACCGAAATCAATGTCGGCGGAAATACGTTCAAACTGACTTCGCTTGATTATCTGGAGGCCGCCAATCCTCTGCTGGCCGAGATCGATCCGCGCGACGCCGTCGTGACGAAAGCCGCCGATGCCGAAGTCATTTACAACGGCATCGTGATCACCAATACGGCTCCCTTTGAGTTGCCGGTCCGGATAACCGCGGACCTGCCGCCCGGATGGGAATTCCCGCCGGAATTGAATGAGGCGGAGTTCAAACTGAAAGCGCAGGGGCGCCGCCGGATTCCGCTTACGTTCCGGTGCCGTCCGGGAACGAAAAGCGATGGACGGAATTTCAGGGTTTACGTAAATTATTCCGGGGATGTCGACAGTGCGGTCAGCGAAGACTTCAAGGTGGCGGAGCGCCAGACCGCGTTGATTCCGGCTGGCGGCGCTGTTCAGAGTAAAGCGTCCACCCTGATTCGTCATCATGGTACCGCTGCCGTCGTGGTTGGCGATCAACAGCAGGAGATTTCCATGACCATTGAGCCCGGCAAGGTTAACCGCCGCAACAAAGAACTCAAATGGACCTTGCTGGACAGTCTCTTGAATCCGGTGAAAAACGGCACGATTGAATTCAAAAACGAAAACCCTGTCGAACTGAAGATTCCGGTCGATGGAAAAGGCGTCTATTTTGTCCGCTTCACCGCCGCATTTTTCAAGGTCAAGATCAATAACGCCGCCGGTTATGGATTCAGTTGCTGGGAGCACGATCCCTATATTTTACACGGCAAGGAACGGGCGGTCCTGTCCTTCATGGTGAATCCCGGAGCCCGTTCGTTTGAGTTCCAGGGCGCGGACGGCGGCCCGCTGGAACCGGCGCGGGTGATCATCCGCACGCCGGACGGCAAGGCGGTTTTCGATTATTCCGGCAACTATTCGCCGGACCGGTGGATCAAGGTGCCGGTGCCGGACGGCGCGGACGGGAAAATCTGGACGGTTGAAGTGATTCCGGTCGAAGACATGCAGATTGCGTTGCGCGGCCCGGTTTCGCATTGGGTTTCCCCGGCGCGGGAAGCCGTGCTGGCGGAGAAGTGATTGCTTGGGCGAAGGCGATGGCTATCTTTGGGCGGGCTTCTGAAAATAATTTTCAAAAGGACAGCCCCCTCGAAATCGATCGATATTTGTCAAAAAGATTTCGGGGAAAGAAAAATGCTTTAAGAAGCTTATTTATAGACCAGCGTGATGCCGTCGCGGCCGGGCAGGTTCAGGTCTTCGCCGTAGATCACCTGAAGCGGCAGCCCGCAGTCGCGCAGGAAGTCTCGGACGGCGTTTTTCAAGGCGCCGGAACCGCGCCCGTGGATGACTCTGATACTGCGGAAGCGGGTGCTGTAAAGCGGGCCGTGGAGTTTGCGCAGGGCGTCTTCCACGGTCAGCCCGTGAAGGTCAATGGTGATTTCGCATGAGGAATGTTCAGCCATTTTTGATGAGTTCGTTTTTGTTGAACCGGTATTCGCGGCGGCAGAATTCGCATTTGACCGCGACCGAATCCCGGTTTGAAAAAATCTCCGCCAGGTCGGCGCGCGGCATCAGCTTCATCGAGCCCAGCAGTTTGCCGTGGCTGCAACTGCAGCGGAAACCGGGGAGGGGGCCGTAACTGAATTCCGGGATATCCTGCGACAGGGCCGCCGCAATCCGGGCCAGTTTTTGTCCGGGCGGGCATTCTTCCAGCAGAATTTCGCGGAACGGGTTCTGGCGGATTCGTTCCCGGATCGGGTCGAACGCGGCCAGGTCGCAGTCGGGCATGGCCTGGAGCATCAGCCCGGCCGCTTTGCGGACCGGCTGGGTTGGATCGGCGTTAAAGCGGACCGCGCAGGCGAATTCGGTTTCGATCTGGTCGCTGGTCGAGAAGAAAAAACCGGCGTCGCCGGTAATGTCCGCCAGCGGCGCCTTGGTACTGCCCGAGTTGATGATACTGCCGTTGTCGAATTTGATCACCTTCATCAGGCCGTCTTCATGGCCGAAGATTTCCTCGGCTTTCAGGTTTTCCGAAATCAGGTGGGGGGCGTTGAGAATACCGCGGACATCGCAGCGGGCATTGACGTCGACCAGCAGTTTTCCGAGCAGTCCGGGGTATTCCCATTGGCACGAATACTTCTCGGCGCCTTCCAGCAGGGGAGCCAGCAGGGCGCCGGTGGTCAGGGCGTTGGCGAAGATTTCCGCCGCCAGCGGGTCCGCGTCGAAGGTCCGGATTGCGTCCGCACACAACGACGTGGTATCGGCCAGCGAAAACCGAACCTTCAGTTCTCTGAATGTCCCGCGAACAGAGTAGTCCGCTTCCATAAATCAGAGCACCCGTTCGATGACGATTCCGGGATCGATTTCTTCGTTCAGAATCCGTTCGAGCCCGCTTTTGATGGTCATGGTGGCGTGCGGACAGCCGCCGCAGGCGCCTTTCAGTTTCAGGTAGACGGTTTTTTCTTTGATTTCCACGATTTCAAGGTCGCCGCCGTCCGCCTGCAGGAAGCTGCGGAGTTCTTCGAGTTTATTGCGGATTTGCTGGTGCAGTTGTTCCATTTTTCACCTCATGCCCGGACGAACTGTTTCGTCCCCGGGTTCCATTGGTACTGGGTTTTAGAGTTAATCGAGCTTTCCGCCACGCCGATCATCTTCAGCGGGTTGCTGAAAGCAAGTTTAACTATATCATCGGGCGACAGAAAATCAAGCGACGCAAGGTAATTTGCGCAGACAAGAATGGTGGCGGACGAACCGACCAGGCATTGTTTTTCCGGGTTATGGAGCAGCCCGCTCGGCTCGAGCACGGCGTTGTTGCCGAGCGTGCAGTAGCGCCCGGGAGGCATACCGGCCAGCGGGGAGGCGTCGCTGGTGACGATGACTTTGTCAAGCCCTTTGGCGCGGATGATGGTTTTGATCAGCGTATTGGGGAGGTGATGCCCGTCGGTGATGATCATGGCGGTGAGCTGGTCGTCGGCCAGCCCGGCCCAGATCGGATTGTTGTGACGGTGGATCATATTGGGGCAGCCGTTGCCGAGGTGGGTCAGGAGCCTGGCTCCCGCCGCGGCGCATTTTTCGATATCGGCGGGTGTGGCGAGGTGATGCCCCAGGGAAACGGCGATGCCGAGGCTGTTGGCGCACGCGATCAGTTTTTCGGCCCCTTCCGCTTCCGCGGCAATAGTCAGGACCTTGATCTGTCCGTCCGCCCAGTCGAACATGCGTTTCAGGTAATCGCAATCGGGTTTGCTGACGGCGGCGGGGTTGTGGGCGCCGACCGCGCCGGGCTGGTCGGAAATGAACGGCCCTTCGAGGTGCAGACCGAGCACGCAGCCTTCGAGGTCCGGGTCTTTCATGGCCCGGGCCAGCATGGGGAGGTTGCGGCGGTAAATCTCTTCATGACTGGTGATGACGGTGGGGAGAAAGCCCGCCGTGCCGTTTTCGTGCAGGGCTTTGGCGGAACGGATGAAATCTTTTTCCGTCAGCGACGCATCGGAATAGTCCACATTGATATAGCCGTTTACCTGCAAATCGATGAAACCCGGAATTTTCATTTTTTACCTCTACTTAAAATATCTGGTATCTTTGTTAAGTGATTTTACAATCGCTAATATAAATCATTTTGGCCGGAATTCAACTCCGATTCGGGATTTTGCGGGGGTTTATCAAGGATTTTCATCCGGGTATACCTGGCGAAGTTTCTTCGCCGTTGAATCGATGCTGTTTCGAATAGTAACCGGCTCAATGCATTCGAGATTTTCATTCGAAAATCTGAATGCATCGACGCGTTGCGTATCGCCGGTTGTAAAGAAAACCTTTCGGCTCCCGCATTGCACGTGCGGGAGTTTTTTTTATGTGTCTGCGGCAGGAACCCCGGCTGAAAAACACATGCGCTGAATTTTATGCCTGTCTTTTGAGCCATTCGGCTACGGCGGAGAAGACTTCCTGCAGATCGTCGAATTTCAGATGGGCGTGGCGGTCCAGCCCGGTCGGCTGTCGGTTGACGATGACGATTTTTCCTCCGCCATAGTACGTAGCCATCGGCAGGTTTGCCGCCGGCGGCACCGTGAGGCTGCTGCCCAGCACCAGCAGCAGGTCTGTCCGTTCCAGGTCTGCGAAAGCGGATTCCAACAATTCGGAATCGGGGGACTCCCCGAAAAAGACGATGTCCGGTTTGATCAGGCCGCCGCATTTACGGCAATGGGGGACTTGTCCGCTCCTGACCACGGGGACGATTTCAGCGTAACAAAACCGGGTTTCGCATTCAAGGCAATGGTGTGACACCATGGACCCGTGGAATTCCCGGACATCGAGGCTGCCCGCGCGCTGGTGCAGATTGTCGATGTTCTGGGTGTAGATGGTGCCGAGGCGGTTCTGCTGCTGCATTTGCGCCAGCGTATAATGAACCAGGTTGGGTTCCCGGGCGGACAGGTTGTACGTGAAGTCTTTGGCGTATTCGTAGAAAATCTCAGGGTGTTTCCGGAACAGCCCGATTTCGTGAATCTCCTCGGCATCGTATCCTTTGAACGTTTTGGAAAACACCCCGTTGTCGCCCCGGAAATCGGGGATGCCGGACAAGGTGGAGATGCCCGCGCCGGTAAAAGCGCGTATCCTTCGCGATGATTCCAGCAGGTCCAAGAGTTCCTGCAGCGGTTGTTTCTCAGTCATCGCCGCGTTCTCCGGGTTGAGGGAATTTTTTCAGCATTTCAACGGCTTCTTCCTGCAGGCCGAGCTCGGCGGACTGGCGGAAGAATTCTTCCGCTTTCCGGCGGTCCGTTTCGACACCGTAACCATGATAATAGATCATTCCGAGATAATATTTGGCCAGATCGACCTGTCCGACGCAACTTTCGAACAGCAGGCGGGCTTTTTCGTAATCGCGCGGCCCCCCCAGCCCCTCATAGTGGAGCAGGGCCAGGCGGTAACGCGAGAAAAGATTGAATTTTTCCGCTTTCTCCAGCCATTGGCGCGCTTTGCGGTAGTCCGGCGTACCGTTGGCTTCGTCCAGATAATACATGCCGAGCGAAGTCAGGGCCTGGGTGTTTCCGGCGGCCGCGGCGCGTTCGAACCATGCGGCCGCCTGGCCGAAATCTTTCCGGCGCAAATGGACGTTGCCCAGGGATTCCATGGCGGCCGTATCGCCGTTTTTCACCGCGTTGATAAAGGCGTCCAGCGCGCGCGCCGGTTCATTCAGCCGTTGGTAGACTTCTCCCAACAGCCGCCAGGCTTCTCCGTCATTGGTTTCGGATGCTTTTTCCAGCCATTGGCGGGCGCGGGTCAGGTTGCGGCGGCGGAGATACCAGGAGCCCAGTTTTTTCATGGCGCTCAGGTCGCCCGCGGTTGCTGCTTTTTCCAGCCATTGAACGGCGCGGTCATTCTGTTTTTGTTCAAACAGAATTTCGCTCAGGCGGCGCATGGCGTTCAGGTTTTCCAGCGCGGCGGCGCGTTCGTAGTAATAAACGGCCCGCTCAAGGTTCCGGGGGGCGCCGAGGCCGTTGTCGTACAGATAGGCGAGCGGCAGAAAGGCGCGTTCGTCCGTGGCTGCGGCGTTTAACAGCAGTTTCAACGATTCGACGTATTTGTCCTGGCGGAACAGCTCCATGCCTCTGGCATAGCTTTCGCCGTCAAAAGCGGCGGCTCCGATGGAACAGCAAATCAACAATATACTTAGTCTGGATCGCATGAGAAAAACCTCGAATATAAAAAACAGCATGCAGGGAAAAGATTCCACCGCATGCCGCAAAAGTCAAGCCGGTTAGTGGCGCATTCTCGACTTTTTTATAAGAAATGCATGAAATGTTATGCCTCCGGTACGCCCCATGTGTACAAGACGGTTACTGCGGGGCCGTCCCATGAAACGCTGCCATCGCTGTTGATCTTGACCGGCCGTACTTGCATGGTGCCGGTTGCTTCGTCCGGCGCGCTGACCGCCACCGCGGGTGTTCCTGTCACGGTGACTTCGGGCGATGAACCGCCGGAGGAGATGTTGCCGGGCTTCCACTGTTCGGCGGCGGCGTCGTAGAGCAGGGCCTGACCGTCCGTAGCGGCGGAAGTGTCGGATACGTCTGCAAGGTCGGCAAGGGTTTCCGGTATCGCCGGTTTGTTGAGCAGATCGGCGTAGCTTCCGGAAACGGCAACTGCGGCAAGGTTGGCCAGCTTGTTTTTTGAGGCATTGTCGTAGTCATTGGTGGACAGGGCTTTGCCGGTGATTTTATCCACTTTTCCGGCCATTGCCGTTTCCACCGTTGCCTGACGTGCCAGCGTCGCGTTTGCCCGGATTTCGTTTCCGGCGATTTGAATGCCGTCGCCGGCGGTATAGGACGCCTGTTCGATGTTGCCGGGCTTCCATAGCTCAGCGGCGGCATCGTAAATCAGGGCCTGTCCGTTGGCGGCGCTTTCGGTGTTGCCGACGTCGGAGAGCTCGGCAAGGGTGGAGGGCGCGGTTTCGGAAGAAACATTGCCGGGCTTCCATTGTCCGGTAGTGGCATCGTAAATCAGAGCCTGTCCGTTGGCGGCGCTTTCGGTGTTGCCGACGTCGGAGAGCTCGGCAAGGG
>ENA-UOOH01001370-UOOH01001370.1-fermentation-metagenome-genome-assembly--contig:-NODE-1370-length-23898-cov-10.630877_pt1 | contig 23898 bp, 18 predicted proteins | sample MGYA00245778_ERZ724025 | MGnify/ENA primary metagenome ERZ724025 (study PRJEB28704, sample SAMN03018313) | fermentation metagenome | biome: anthropogenic terrestrial biome; feature: soil... | reverse complement strand
AGGGTATCAGGTTAAATTGCAAATGTCAAGCACCAAAAAGTTCTATGTAGTATTATCCAATGTTATAGTAATTTTTGCAAATAGGTTCTCGAACCAGCAAAAACAAAAAAAACTCTCCCCGTTTATCGGTTAGAGTCTGATATGGATTTTCTTATTAAGCTGCTAGATGAATACCATAAACAAGCGATAAACCAGCATAGAAACTAGAGCTGCCGAAGGTATGGTCACAAACCAGGCGATGACAATCTGCCGGGCGATATTCCATCTCACCCCCCTGAGCCTCTTAGCAGCACCAACCCCCATAATAGATGAAGATACGACGTGGGTGGTGCTGACCGGAATCCCCAGCAGGCTGGCCCCGTAAATGACAGCTGAGGAAGTAAAATCAGCTGCAAAACCATTGATGGGCTCAATGCGGAATATTTTACCGCCCATGGTTCTTATAATCCTCCAGCCCCCAAAAGCAGTACCTGCCGACATGGCCATGGCACAGGCGATTTTTACCCACAGGGGCACATCAAACGCCTGTATCATCCCTGCGCTAAGCAAGCTCAAGGTTATTATTCCCATCGTTTTTTGGGCATCATTGGAACCATGTGCAAAAGATGCCATGCAGGCAGACAATATCTGCAGCCTTCTGAACTTCAGGTTGATCTTCACTGGTGAAGATTTCTTGAAAATCCAAAAGAGCAGGGTCATAACCATACTGCCAATCACCAATCCGATAAGGGGGGAACTGACTAGACCGGCAACTATTTTGAGGAAACCATCCCAGAGAACTGCAGCGCTTCCACTTCGGGCTATAACTGCACCAATAAGCCCCCCGATCAGGGCATGCGATGAACTGCTGGGTATACCGAAATACCAGGTAAAGACATTCCAGAATATGGCGCCTATCAGCGCCGCAATGATTACTAGGGGGACTACATCATGAGGTGCTACAATGTTTTGACCTATCGTAGCAGCAACCGCAGTGCCGCTCAATGCCCCCAAAAAATTAAAAGTGGCAGCTATTAATATAGCATTACGTGGTGAAACTGCCTTGGTAGAAACCGAGGTAGCAATTGCATTGGCTGTATCATGAAATCCGTTAATATAATCAAATAATAGTGCGAATATTACAATTAAGATAACCCATGCTGTACTAAACATATTTAACCGCTATTCCCTTTAATATATTGGCAACATCTTCGCAATTATCGAGAGTAGTTTCGAGATGCTCATAGATTTCTTTCCATTTGATCATATAAACTGCGTCGTCTGTTTGTTCAAACAATCTGGCTATACCGGCACGATACAAATTGTCCCCTTCATGTTCATGACCCCTGATCTTTTCGCAGGAAGCAATAATACTATTATGATTTACTTTTACATCGCGCAAGTTTAGTACGGCTTTCTGAATTTCTTCCGAAGCCTCTTCCAGCACATTAACCAGGGCGGGGATGTATTTTTCTCTAGGTTGTTCGCACTTGTAAATTACCATCTTTTCCATTGTCCCCTGAATATGGTCCAAAACCTGGTTGAGGGAATCAGATAAACCCACAATATCCTCCCTGTCAAACGGCGTAACGAAAGAATGATTAATATGCTCCATAACTTCGGCAAAAATCCGGTCGCCGCGATGTTCAACGGCATTAATGCGTTCCAAGTTGGCAAGTTTATCACTGCGATCAGCAAAATATCCCTTTAGTATCTGGGTAGCTTCGCAAATAGCCGCAGCAGCCTCTTCAAAATAATCATAAAAACGGTCATCCTGGGGCTTAAACTTAAAACCCAAGCCAATACCCCCCTAGTTCAAATAAATACAACACTTATTATTTATTATAGCAATACTTTTTGTATATTAATGTTAAGAAACTGTTAATTTTTAATGAAAACACGCCGGGCCTGGTCAAGTACGTAAAACGAACCGGTAATTAAAAGATATTCATCTTCCCCTACCATTGCCAACCCTGCATCAACCGCGGCGGTTATATTTTCTACCGCCGCTACTTCAATATCAGGAAACTTTTGCCGCCACTGTTGCTCTACTTCATGCCAGGCCTGGCTCCTTGTCCCCTGAGGTCGGGTCACTATCGCCGTCCGCGTATTACGACCCAGAGCACTCAATATTCCCTCCCGGTCCTTATCATCCAGCAATCCTAAGACCAGAACCTTGCTCCGTCCCGGCAGCAGGATATCCAGTGAGTTTGCTAAAGCACTGGCTCCCTGAGAGTTATGAGCGGCATCAACTATAACTAGAGGTGACTGCTTAACTACTTCCAACCTGCCAGGCATTTTCAACATAGCCAGGGAATTTCGAATATTTTGTTCTTCAATGGCATAACCCCGGTCTTGCATCACCAGAAGAGCCCGCAGGGCTACCGCCAAGTTCCTGAGCTGATAATCACCTCGCAGTGAAAATCTTACCCCGGTCAACCCAAATCCCGCGCCTTCTATATTCACTGTCTGGTTGTCCAGGCCCGGCCTCCCCAATGGACTTATGCTTATCTCATCACTATGGTACAGTTGGGCACCCAGAAGCTGCGCCTTTTCCTTGATCACTTCCAGAGCTTCCTCATCCATCATCCCAACCACGACTGGCACACCCGGTTTGATAATGCCGGCTTTGTTAGCCGCTATCTCCCCCAAAGTGGTACCCAGAAAGGCGGTGTGGTCAAAATCCACCCCGGTAATCACACCAACTAATGGGGTTATAACATTAGTAGAGTCATAGCTCCCGCCCATCCCGACTTCCAGAACGGCAATATCCACCCCCTCATTCCGAAAATATTGGAAGGCAATCGCAGTCAACACCTCGAATTCGGTGGGATGGTCTTCACCCCTTTTTAGCATCACCTGGATGTGCTTTTCTATACCATCCAAAAAAGGTTTAAATATCGCTGCACTTATTTCCACACCATCGATCGTAAATCTTTCCAGGTAGGAATGCAGGTGGGGCGACGTAAATCGCCCCACCCGATAACCAGCTTTTATTAATATATCCGCGATTATGAGGGACGTAGAACCCTTACCATTGGTCCCGGCGATATGTACATATTGGAGCTCCCGCTGGGGATTACCCATCTCCTGGAGCAGGCTTTCTATCCGCTCCAGGCCCGGTTTGCTCCCCAACCCACTCAGTTGCTGCAAACGCTTCTCTATTAGCCCTTTAATATCTGTAGTCGTTGTAATATACCCTCTTTCCTAAGTCTGGCCTCTTCTTCGCGGGCTCTTTCTTTAGCAATTATTTCCGGTGGTGCTTTGGCCATGAATTTCTCATTGTTAAGCTTGCCCTTCGTTTTGGCTATATCAATGTCGATATTCTTAAGATCCTTTTCCAGCCTGCCTACTTCTTTCTCCACATCGATTACACCTTCCAGCGGAACATAGAGTTCGGCAAATGAGAGCAGGGCGGAAACCGCCTGGCGAGGCATCTCGGGCAGTTGCGCTGCCAGTTGCAAATCGCCGACCTTGGCCAGCTCGTTAATATAAACACCATAGTCCTGGAAAAGCTTCATTAGCTTATTATCGTTTAAAACCATGATTACTTTGATGGCGGCTGCGTGGCTTAAGTTAAATTCAGCCCGAATATTGCGTATGGCACGAATTGCCCCCATAATAATCTGCATTTGCTCAATGGACTCCAAATCTATTCTATTTTGATCCGCCATCGGCCAGGGCTCCCGCATGATAGTCTCCTGGTGCGCCGGTAAATATTGATATATTTCCTCGGTGATAAAGGGCATAAACGGATGCAGCAGCTTCATTATACCCATCAACACATCCCGCAGGACCGTCTGCACCACTGCTTTTTCCCGATCGTTGCGGGGATGAAATAAGCGGGGTTTGGCCAGCTCAATATACCAATCACAAAATTCATCCCAAATGAAATCATACATACCCCGGGCAGCTTCACCGAGCTCATAGCCTTCCAGGAGTTCGGTTATTTCGGCAGTTTTAATATTCAGACGGGAATAAATCCAGCGATCAGCCAGCGTCAGATCGTCCTTACCCAGCTCAACCGGGGTAAAACCCTCTAAATTCATGAGGACAAAGCGGGCCGCATTCCATATTTTATTGGCAAAATTGCGGGTGTTCTCAACCTTGTCCCATTGGAAACGAATATCGTTGCCGGGTGTTACACCCGTTATTATAGAGAAGCGAAGGGTATCCGCCCCATATTTATCAATGACTTCTAAGGGATCGATGCCGTTGCCCAGCGACTTACTCATTTTTCGACCCTGTCCGTCCAGTATTAAGCCATGAATGTTAACTTCATGGAAAGGCACCTGCCCGGTATGTTCAATCCCCGAAAAGATCATGCGGGCTACCCAGAAGAAAATTATATCCCGTCCTGTTACCAATACGCTGGTGGGATAAAAGTGCTGCAGATCAGGAGTATCGTCCGGCCAGCCCAGGGTAGAGAAAGGCCACAGGGCACTGGAAAACCAGGTATCCAGCACGTCTTCGTCCTGTTTAAGTTCACTTGAACCACAGACAGGGCATTCAGTGGGGTCCTCCCGGGTGCAAATAAGTTGACCGCACTCCTGACAATACCATACCGGAATACGATGTCCCCACCATAACTGCCGAGAAATACACCAATCCCGTATATTTTCCATCCAATTAATATAGGTTTTGGTGAAACGCTCCGGGATAAACTTGATTTCCCCGTCTACGACCTTTTGAATAGCGGGCTCAGCCAGGGGCTTCATTTTGACGAACCACTGCAGGGATACCATGGGTTCAACAATAGTATCACAGCGCTGACAATGTCCTACCGCATGCTGGTGGTCTTCAATTTTCAGCAGATATCCCCCGGCCTGCAGGTCTTTTACCACCTGCCGACGGCATTCCTGGCGATCAAGACCTGCATAAGCGCCTGCATTTTCATTCATGCAAGCATCCGCTGTCAAAACTACGATCCTGTCCAGATCATGACGCATCCCCATCTCAAAATCGTTAGGATCATGAGCGGGAGTAACCTTAACCGCTCCCGTACCAAATTCCCGATCAACATAATGATCTTCAAAAATTGGAATACTGCGCCCCACCAGAGGCAGAATTACGTTTTTCCCAACCAGGCGGCTGTACCGTTCATCACCAGGATGAACCGCTACCCCAGTATCCCCCAGCATGGTTTCAGGTCTGGTCGTCGCCACTACCAGAAACTCATCAGAGTCTTCAACGGGATACTTTATATGCCAGAGGTGGCCATCACTATCGGTATGTTCCACCTCTATATCAGATATAGCCGTCTGACATTTGGGACACCAGTTAATAATATAGTCGCCCCGATAGATTAACCCCTTTTCATATAGACGAACAAATACCTCCCGAACTGCTCGGGAACATCCCTCGTCCATGGTAAACCGCTCCCGGCTCCAATCGCAGGAAGAACCCAGAAGACTGAGCTGCTGCGTAATACGATCACCATATAGCCGTTTCCATTCCCAAACCCTCTCCAGGAATTTCTCCCGGCCTAAATCATATTTAGTCAAACCTTCACTGGCCAGACTTTCTTCTACCTTGGCTTGAGTTGCAATTCCCGCATGGTCAGTGCCAGGCAGCCACAGGGCGTTATATCCCTGCATCCGGCGCCAGCGGGTGAGTATATCCTGCAGGGTATTGTCAAGTGCATGTCCTAGATGTAATTGCCCGGTTACATTGGGGGGAGGCATCACTATGGAAAAGTGTGGTTTGCTATAGTCATCACCAGGTGCAAAATAATTATGGCTTTTCCAATAATCGTACCACTTACCCTCAACTTGCTCGGGGTCATATACACTGGCCAGGTTTCCTCCCATTGACATGAAATAGACCTCCTCATTAACAACCTATTAATTATTACTCAGTAACTAATACTGCCAGTTCCAGTGGGTCAACCTGTTTTCCATCCTTAAATACCCTCATATTGCCCCCGGAAATATCATCAATAATCATCACTTCATCGCCCACCCGGCCAAATTCAAACTTGATGTCATATAGCTCCATACCTTTGGCGGCCAGGTCATTCTTAACTATACGAGCTATTTGCTGAGTCATGTTGCGAACCAGTTTATATTCTGCATGTGTCATCAGACCCAATTGAACCAGTGCCTCTTCCCCGATGGGTGGATCACCCCGGTCATCATCTTTCAGGGTCACCTCCACCAGCTCATCGAGATCTTGTTCCTTCTGAGCATAGCGAGCATAACGTCTCCAAAAGCTCCCATAGACTTTATAACGACAGATTATTTCCAGTCCGTCACCAAAGGATTTAGCTGGTTTGACAATCATGGTATTGTCGTCCAGATTGGCATCAATGTAATGACTGGGTATATTATTCTTTTGCAGCAATTCAAAATAATAACGGGACATCCGTAACGAAGCATTGCCCATACCCTCAAGTTGACCCATTAGACTATTGGCGCCTGGATCAATCTGGCCGTTTTCTCCGGTGACATCATCCTTCATCTTAAGCAGATAATTGCCATCCTCCAATGCAAAAACGCTTTTGGTTTTCCCTTCATATACATGTTTCATAAATTGCCTCCTTTAAATAGTTGATTCTCTGCATACGTTCCAGAGTCAGACCTCAGTGTATAGTTACAGTTACAGTTTGTCCAAGTTTATATAGATTCTACTTAAAACACAGAACCCATTGCAAGTCAATGTTGATGTTTCTTGTCTAAACCTAACCCCTGTGTTAATCTAAAAAAGCAAAGTGAGGTAAAATAATAGCCTTGGCAGTCAGTTTAAAGAATCAACAGGAGGAAATAAATGAAACGTACCAAAATAGGAAGAAATGATCCCTGTCCCTGTGGCAGTGGTAAAAAGTATAAAAGTTGTTGTCTGGCCTTGGAAGGCTTGGTAGACCCAAGTATAAAGCCCTTCGATCGCTATAGTCAGTTAATTTCTACCCTTAAATTAAAATTGGATCAGCACTACAATTTACAGATAAGAAAACTAAGGAAGCCCCTGCAGGAAAAATTCCTGCGTTTATCTATCACCCATTATCTACCCCCGGAACAGGAGCCTGTGTTTTCCGATTGGCTCTGGTTTGATATGACCGACAACGAGGGTATGAGTTTCGGCACTGAATATATGCGCGACAATGGTGAGTTTATGGAAGAACCCCTGCGTGATTGTTTGCAGGCCTTGAACTCATCTTATCTATCCCTGTATGAAACTGTCGGTATGGCAGATGATTCCCTCCAGGTTAAGGATTACCTTACCCAGGAGAATCACCTCGTCATGTTAAAGGAGCCCCTGGAGATGGAGGCAGGCGAATTCCAACCGTTACTCCTGGGGCGACTGGTTGCTTTACCACTGGGAAAAGTGTTCTCCGGCATGGTTCTTATGCTGAAAAATGATGAGGGACAGGGTGATTTTGTCAATCAACATATAAAATATCTGCACCAGCTCAAACCGAAAGAAGAAATCATTGATCTTCTTAAAAATAATGCTGAAATCCTCTTCGGACTTTTTGATCATGCTAATCAAAAAAATACCGTGTCCCTGAAAGATATCCGGGTGCTGCGCTTTGAACCCGACCAGCCTAACCCAATGAATGAACAAAAACTCTCTGCAACCTGCACTCTAGTGCATACCACCCAAGGAATACAGTGGTACGATTTGAAAGAAAGCTTCAGTCAGGTCCGTATCGGAATACACAGCGATTATATGGTATTTTACGCCGATATCTTAGCGGATATACTGCGGATGGAAGATTGGCTCCAAGAATTAATACCACAAGCCCATTGGGAAGTTGTGAATAGCCTATTCCTACTTAGACCACCAGCGCCGGAAATGGATGATATTTGGTACACGGTTATCAGGGAGCAAGAAACCGAACGCTGGTTGCATACAGTGCACAGCGAACTAAATAATAAGACCCCCCTGGAAGTTCTGGAACAAGAAACTGGCCGTGAACGTCTCCAAACTTTGTTAGATACCTTTGCCTCAAAGTCATTGGACAATGAATATAGTAAAGATTTAGTAAACTATATGCGTCAAAGAATTGCATAGTAAATTGATAAAACCGTCCCTTCTATTAAAAAGGAGACGGTTTTTTTATGTTGTACTATTAAATTTTGCTGGAGGGAGTTATTACTTCAGCAATTGCTGCGGTTAATTCCGCTAGTCCTTCACCAGTTTGGGCCGAAAAATACAGAGGGGCTTCGGCGAGCCCGATTGCTTTTCTAATGATACCCAGATTTTTGGATCTGCTGCCCCGAGATATTTTATCTGCTTTGGTAGCTACAACCAGTATGGGAATTCCGCACTGCTGCAGCCAATCTTTCATTAGTATGTCATTCTCATTAGGGGCATGTCTGATATCCAGGAGTTGGATAACCCCCCGTAATTGCGAGCGCTTCTGCAGGTAAGTTTCGATCATTTTCCCCCATTTGTCCCTCTCCATTCGAGAAACTTTGGCAAAGCCATAGCCTGGCAAATCCACCAAATACCATTGTTCATTAATAAGATAATAGTTTATGGTGCGGGTCTTACCCGGAGTGGAACTTGATTTAGCTAGATTTTTGCGATTAACCAATTTATTTATCAAGGACGATTTACCGACATTCGAACGTCCCACCAGAGCTATTTCAGGAAGATCTCCTTCCGGCAGTTGCCCCAAATTCACAAAAGTACCGCTGTACTGCGCCTGTTTAATCTGCACCTCTATAACCGCCTATACTTCATCCGCATTTACCAAAGCAGCGGCTATTACTTCATCCATGTGACTCACCAAAATAAAACTCATCTTTCTTTTTACATTGGTCGGTACTTCCTCCAAGTCCCTTTTGTTTTCCAGGGGCACAATAACAGTATCTATACCAGCCCGGTGAGCTGCCAGAGCTTTCTCTTTCAGGCCGCCAATGGGCAAAACATTGCCGCGCAGCGTAATCTCCCCGGTCATAGCAATATCATTGCGAACTGCCCGCCCCGACATAGCTGAAGCCAAGGAGGTAGCCATGGTAATGCCAGCTGAAGGTCCATCCTTGGGTATGGCTCCCTCCGGAACGTGGATATGGATATCATAATCTGCCAGAGTTTCGGCCGCTATCCCCAACTCGTCAGCTTTAGATCTGACATAGGTCAAACCTGCCTGGGCTGATTCCTTCATTACATCACCCAGTTTACCAGTAAGGGTCAGCCGGCCTTTACCCTTAATAAGCGCCACCTCAATGGAGAGAATATCTCCTCCTGCATCAGTCCAGGCCAGACCAGTGGTAACTCCTATCTGGCTTTTCTTTTCGGCCGTGCCATAATGGTATTTCGATGTTCCTAAATATTTGCTTACCCCATTGACAGTAACATTGACCGAGGTATTTTTGTCCTTAACTACCTGCCGGGCTACTTTTCTGCATATGGAAGCAATCTGTCTTTCCAGGTTTCTGACCCCGGCTTCCCGAGTATATTCGCGAATGATTTTACGCAAGGCGGCCCCGGAAAAAGAAATATTATTATCCTTGAGCCCATGTTCCTTTATTTGTTTTGGCACCAGATAGCCCATAGCAATGTGTAGCTTGTCTTCTTCGGTGTAGCCGGATAGTTCGATTACTTCCATCCTATCCAGCAACGGACGGGGAATATTATAATACGAGTTGGCGGTAGTGATAAACATGACCTTGGATAAATCAAAAGGCATTTCCAGATAATGGTCACTGAAGGTATTGTTTTGCTCTGGATCCAGAACTTCCAACAGTGCCGAGGCTGGATCACCCCGAAAATCCGTAGTCATCTTGTCTATTTCATCTAAAAGGAACACCGGATTTTTAGAACCGGCCTGCTTAATACTATTTAAGACCCGACCCGGCATCGATCCAACATAAGTTCTTCTATGACCTCTGATCTCCGCTTCATCCCGAACTCCACCCAGCGACATGCGCACAAATTTGCGTCCCAGGGAGCGTGCGACCGATTTGCCCAGGGAGGTTTTACCTACTCCGGGAGGACCCACCAAACATAATATCGGTCCTTTCATCTTTTTGGCCAATTTCCTTATCGCTAAATATTCTAATATCCGCTCTTTGGGTTTTTCCAGGCCATAATGATCTTCATCTAAAATCTTTTCGGCCAAGTCTAAATCCAGCCGGTCGCGGGTCTCTACCGACCAGGGCAGGGATAAAGCCCAATCCAGATAGTTGCGCACTACGACTGCCTCGGCTGATGAAGAAGGCATCCTCTCCAGCCTTTCCACTTCCTTGTTGACCTTCTCCAAAGCCTCCTGAGGAAGATTAGCTTTACGAATACGGTCCCTTAATTCCTCTACTTCAGCGGAACGTTCGTCCTTTTCGCCCAGTTCCTTTTGAATGGCCTTCATCTGTTCGCGAAGATAGTATTCCTTTTGGGTCTTCTCCATCTGCTTGCGCACCCGAATATTTATTTTTCTCTCCAACTCCAGAACTTCCATCTCTTTGGCCAGTATCTCACACACATAATTTAATCGTTTACTAACATCCATTGACTCGAGAACGCTCTGTTTATCAGGTATCCGTAGATTTAGATGGGAAGCGATAACATCGGCTAATCGGCCTGGTTCTTCTATCGCCACTACTGAGACCACCGTTTCAGGCGGTATTTTCTTGCTCATGCGTACATATTGTTCAAACTGATAAACCACTGTTCGCATCAGTGCTTCAGTTTCAGCATCTTTGGTCACTGATTCTGATTTATATTCCTCGATGCTGACCTTCATATATTCATCGTGGGGCAGAAATGCTTTTATTCTGGCCCGGTATAATCCTTCCACCAGAACCCTCATAGTCCCGCCTGGCATCTTTAAGACCTGTCTGATTTCCGCGACCGTACCTACTTCATAAATATCTTCCTCGTCCGGTTCATCGGTTTGGGCCTCTTTCTGCGTCGCTAAAAATATCTCTTTAGAACCGAGCATAGACTCTTCTATAGCGTTAATGGACTTTTTCCTACCCACATCCAGATGAATAACGGTATAAGGAAAAACTAATAGACCTCTAAGTGGCAATATCGCTATTTCACGATATTGAAATTCATTTTCCTGCGGCATATAAACACCTCCCAAGCAAGTTCATTCTACTATATGGATCAAGTCTGCGCAATAACGGCACTCTAACAGGCAAACAAGCAGTCAATAAGATATAATTATATAGTCGCCACAATAGTATCCTATTATATCAAACCTCTTCTATATAGTAAATTGTTCCTTCACCAAAGCAAAGCCCAATACTTCCTCCAGATTTCGAACCGGGGTTACGTCTATATCTGCCAGATTACTAAACGTATCCAGCCAGTTGTCATGCGGAATCAATACTTCTTTTACTCCCGCCTTGCGGGCCGCTTCCACTTTGCTGCATATTCCTCCTACTGGCTTCACCATACCATGCACAGATAATTCGCCCGTCATGGCTATCAGGTTATTAACCTGTAGATTATTCATCGCTGAAAATACAGCAGTCGCGATGGAAACACCCGCGGAGGGTCCATCCAGCGGAGTACCACCGGGAAAGTTAATATGAATGTCAAAGTCATGGATATTCAAGCCGAATTTAGCTTTTAATACAGTTAGCACATTCTCCACCGCACTCATCGCCATGCTTTTACGTCGGAATGTTCTGCCTCCTGCGCCCAGTTCCTCTTCTTCCACTACGCCTGTAACCGTCCAGGCCCCCCCGCCTTTGTTCACGGCAAGCACTGATGCTTCGACTTCAACTAAGGTTCCTACATTAGCACCATAGACTGCCAGACCGTTTACTACCCCCACCAGGGGGGAATCTTTTACTTTCAGTTCCAAACGGGCTGATCTGTGCCCATTATTGATTACCTTCTGTACTATCCTCTGACTAATAACCATTGATTTCTCCACCTGGGCCATTCCTGCCACTAATTGGACCATATTTACTGCTTCCCGTCCATTGCTGGCATGACGGCTAATCTCCATTAGAGCTTCCTCCTCCAACTGCAGGCCAACTTTTAGAGCTGCATTGCGGGTTATATCATTAATGCATTTGTTATCCAACGGTTTAAAATATATCTCCATACACCTGGAACGCAAGGCGGGCGGAATATCATCGGGCTTACGGGTAGTTGCCGCCACCAAACGGAAATCCGCCGGCAAACCATTTTTAAAAATATCGTGGATATGACTGGGAATGTTTCTATCACTCTCAGTATAGTAGGCGCTCTCAAGCAATACTTTGCGATCCTCCAGTACCTTAAGCAGTTTATTCATCTGTAAAGGGTGAAGTTCCCCGATCTCGTCTATGAACAATATACCACCATGGGCACGGGTACACGCACCTGGTTTAGGCTGGGGAATACCAGCACTTCCCATGGCGCCGGCTCCCTGATAAATCGGGTCATGAACCGAACCAATCAAGGGATCAGCTATATTGCGCTCATCAAATCGACATATCGTAGCATCTATTTCGATGAACTTGGCCTTCTCTTTAAATGGGGAAAGCATATTGGCACAAGCTTCCGAAAGTACCAGACGGGCAGCCGCAGTTTTCCCTACCCCAGGCGGCCCATAAATGATAGTATGTTGAGGATTGGGACCACATAAAGCCGATCTAAGGATTTCAATGCCTTCTTCCTGCCCCAGTATTTCTTCAAAGGAATCCGGGCGGCTGAGACTGGAAAGTGGTTCAGTCAAGCTCACACTGCGCATCTGCTGCAGCTGTCTATACTCCTTTTCGGCACTCTTGACCAACACCGCTTTTCTGCTTTGCTGGCTCTTAAGCATATTCCAGAAATATAACCCGATGACTATCCCAAAAAACATCTGTATTAGGTATAAAATTCCTCCATATTGCATAAAAAGCTCATTCATCAGGTATGTTCCTTTCCCAACTAATCAATGTTATTATTCCCATAAGGATAAAATTGAATTAAGGATATGCACAGTAAAAAAAGGTAGCTTACGCTACCTTTTCCCAGATGAATAATTTAATTACAAAGTCTAATTTACTCTGCGTTTGGCATCTACCGTAACCAACAGAGGCTTTTCCTTTTTGTTGATAACTTCCTTGGTAATTAATACCTTGGTGATGTCTACCCGTGACGGGACTTCGTACATTACCTCCAGCATTACATCCTCAATAATAGCCCGTAAGCCTCGGGCGCCTGTACTGCGATGCAGGGCCTCTTCAGCTATGGCCTGCAAGGCATCCGGCATGAACTCCAGATCCACCCCGTCCAGTTCGAACAACTTCTTATATTGGCGTACCAGAGCGTTCTTAGGTTCGGTTAAGATCTTCACCAGTGAATCCTTATCCAGGGTCTCCAGGCTGACGATAATAGGAACCCGGCCAACAAATTCAGGTATCAATCCATAACGAAGCAGGTCCTGAGGTAAAATCATATTTAATATTTCACCAATTTCTTTCTCTTCCCTGCTCTTAATGTCCGCCCCAAAACCCATTACCTTTTCGCCTACCCGGTTTTGGATAATCTTATCTATGCCTTCAAACGCTCCTCCGCATATGAAAAGTATATTGCTGGTATCTATCTGGATGAACTCCTGGTGAGGATGCTTCCTCCCCCCCTGGGGAGGCACACTGGCCACCGTTCCCTCCAGAATCTTCAAGAGCGCCTGCTGCACGCCTTCACCGGAAACATCGCGGGTTATACTGGGGTTGTCGGTTTTACGGGCAATCTTATCAATTTCATCAATATAAACGATGCCCTTTTCAGCCTTTTCAATATCATAATCTGCCGCTTGAATAAGTTTAAGCAATATATTCTCTACATCTTCGCCAACATATCCGGCTTCAGTAAGTGAAGTAGCGTCGGCAATCGCAAAGGGGACATTCAAAATGCGAGCCAGAGTTTGGGCCAGGAGAGTCTTGCCGCTCCCAGTAGGACCCAGCATCATAATGTTACTTTTTTGTAGTTCAACATCATCCAGCTTCATACCTAAATTGATACGTTTATAATGATTGTATACTGCGACTGCCAGAGATTTCTTGGCTGTATCCTGCCCGATTACATAATCATCCAGGGTTTCGCGTATCTCCTGCGGTTTGGGTATATCTCCAAGCTTGAAACCGATATCGTCGGCCAATTCTTCTTCAATAATTTCATTGCACAGCTCGATGCATTCATCACAGATATATACACCTGGACCGGCTACCAGCTTTTTAACTTGATCTTGAGTTTTACCACAGAAGGAACACTTTAACTGGCCTTTTTCTTCCCCATATTTATGCATACTCTCACCTCTCTTTTTCGGAAGGCTATTACTTAGTTATGAACTTCGTTTGGCGAATACTTCATCTATAATACCATATTCTTTAGATTCAAGGGCAGACATAAAATAATCCCTCTCGGTATCTTTCTGGATTCTTTTAAGATCTTGCCCAGTTCTCTCCGCTAAGATTTTATTGAGATTTTCCTTCATCTGGAGTATTCTCCGGGCATGAATCTCAATATCAGTGGCCTGACCCTGGGTTCCTCCCGCAGGCTGATGAATCATAATTTCGGCATTGGGCAGAGCAAAACGCTTGCCCTTTTCACCGGCAGCGAGAAGAAAGGCCCCCATACTGGCGGCCATACCCACACATATCGTAGATACATGAGGCTTGATTAATTGCATGGTATCATAAATAGCCATGCCTGAAGTAATGGACCCGCCTGGACTGTTTATATAAAGGTTTATGTCTTTGTCGGGGTTATCAGCTTCCAAGAATAGAAGTTGAGCAATAACCACATTAGCAACATTATCATCAATTGCGCTGCCTAAGAAAATAATACGATCCTTCAACAGACGCGAATAAATATCATAAGAACGTTCGCCCCTATTGGTTTGTTCAACTACCATTGGTACGAGGTATGACACTGCTATCCCTCCTCATCTCATAGTATTAATGGTCTTTCCTATATAGTATTCAATTTAATCCACAAGTTCTTCCTTTTTATCGCTAGACTCGGGGGAAGGTTCCTTTTCGGTTATAACAGCGTTATCCACCAGATATTGAATAGCTTTATCCACTTTCATGTTGAATTTTACCCTATCCATAACGCCTTCCAGATTCTGACGAGCCTGGTCAATCTCCACTCCCATTTGCTCGGCTATTTCTGCGATCTGATTATCTATTTCTTCATCGGTTAATTCAAAACCTTTTTCTTCAATAATTTTTTCTAGCATGAAATTAGTCTTAGCGTTGCGCTCCGCTTCCGGCAGCATATCCTCTCTGAACTCATGCAGGTTGCTATTGGTCATCTGGAAATATTGATCCAGATCAACTCCTTGTGAACTGATACGTTGTTCAAACTGGCTCAATAGAGTCTGGAATTGCATCTCTGCAACTGCGGGAGCAATATCAATACTGCATTGCTCTAAGGCCCGGTCCAAAACCTCTTTCTTCTTCACCCCATTTTGTCTGTATTCATTGGCTTTAATCAAGTTCTCGCGTACGCTGGCACGTAATTCCTCGATGGTTTCAAAATTACTTACTTCCTGAGCAAATTCATCATCAAGTTCCCTGAGCAGTCGATGCTCAATCCTGTTTATGGTAGTCCGGAAGACCGCCTCCTTTCCGGCCAGATCTTCGGCATGGTATCCCTCTGGAAATGTCACCTGTACATCTTTGGTCTCCCCGGCTTTTAATCCAATTAATTGATCTTCGAAGCCAGGAATAAAGGTATTGGAACCCAGTTCTAGCTGATAGTCCTCACCGGCTCCCCCTTCGAAAGGAACTCCATCGATAGAGCCTGCAAAATCAATTATAACTGTATCGCCTAATTCGGAAGGGGCTTCGACCTTCTCCACCAACTGGGCATAGCCGGAACGCATATCTTCCATTCTAAGCTCTACATCCGCTTCACTTACTCTCATCACGGGTATACTTACTTCCAGCCCTTCCAGATTGCCTAACTTGACTTCCGGCTTAACCGCTACTTTTACTTTAAATTGCATTGCCTGACCCGCCTGGATATCGCTTATATCAAATTCCGGCTGGGCAATCGGTTCAATCTTAAGATCATCTATGGCTTGTTCATAAGCGTCAGGAATCACAAACTCCATCGCATCTTCATAGAGTATCTCTTTGCCAAAATGAGCCTCTAGAAACTCACGAGGAACCTTCCCTTTTCGGAAACCTGGAACATTTACCTCTTTAACCACTTTACGGTAGGCTTTCTCCAGTCCCTTTTCCAAGGTTTCTGCATCTACCTCAATTTCAAGATAGGCCTCACTGTTTTCTATTTTCTCTAACCTGGCATCCATTTATGCTCCCCCTAACTTAATTATAGATCCAAATATTATAATCCCAACTCGAACCAACATATTAAATTGTGTCTCGCAAGATTAAAAAAAGACAACACCCCGGCCTAAGCCGAGGCATAGATTACTATGGAGCGGAAGACGAGATTCGAACTCGCGACCCTCGCCTTGGCAAGGCGATGCTCTACCACTGAGCCACTTCCGCACTTCATCTTGTCCTACGATTAAAATCATAAATAAACTATCCGGGTAAGTCAAGCAATTAGCCCACTTTATTTTCTATTTAGTTAATTCCAACCACTTATGGAGATTATTATTATTCCCCATTAATCGGGCACAAGTATCAATTGTCTTTGCTTTCCGCATATTCATCAGCTTTCTTCATCTGGCTGACATAACCCAATTCCCCCCAGGATTGAGGGAGTCCACCATATTGCTTGGCACGATAACCCGCGCGTCTTTTGTTATATTTGGGCCTGCCTATCTACTATTATAGACCATTAGAGTCTAGTTTATTGATACAAATACCCCGGTTGCAGGAATAATACGGTATTTTTATAGCGTAACCAACGGGGTATTTAAAAATATTATACAAATAGGATTATTAATTGTTGAAAGGTTGGAGTTAATATGCTCTATGCCAGCAGGTTTATTCGGTTGCATTCCCCCCCTATGGAAGGGCCTGACATACTGGAAGTCCAAACCTATCTATTAAGGAATGGTTTTGATCCGGGACCCCCGGATGGATTCTTTGGCCTTGCCAGCGCTACAGCTCTGCGACAATTTCAAAAGACTCATGGTCTAAACGAGGATGGCGTTGTGGGTCCAGATACGTGGCTGGCATTGACCCGACATTCCAACCTGGAGCAGCTAGGTGAATTATCCAGCTCGGCAGCTTATCCCAGGATTCATGTTCATGTGGATACCCGTATTCTGACCATGACCTCTAATGGAACAGTCAGGACTTACCCCGTGGCAGTAGGCAAACCATCTACTCCTACTCCTGTGGGCGAGTGGACTATTGTTTTTAAATCGATTGATCCAGGGGGGCCGTTTGGAGTACGATGGATGAGATTAAGTGTCCCCTGGGGCGGCTATGGTATCCATGGCACCAATAATCCGAACTCGATTGGCAAGGCGGTCAGTCATGGGTGTATCCGCTTATATAATGAAGATGTAACGCAATTATATGATCTGGTCCCAATAGGAACCCCCGTTAGTATAACCGGTACAGTCAGAAAAATACGTAAGTTAAGGATAGGCATGCAGGGTGATGATGTACGGGAGGTACAGCAGATGCTTTTTGACCTGAACTATTATACCAGGACTCCGTCCGGATATTTCGGTAAACGTACCCGGCGAGCAGTACTTGGCTTCCAAAAACATGAAGGTTTAACCTGCGATGGAATAGCCGGACCCAAGACATGCAAGGCCTTGCAGATAGCCCACGATCTTGCCCTGGACGATATACTCCCATAAAGTCAACCAGGCATGCTTGGAACTGAAACGAAACTCCAAAGAATTTTGACACGGTTAAGTCGGACTTTCAAATTGACACAGCTTCATATCTAGTGTTATTATTTAGAGGTTCGGGGTGTAGCGCAGCTTGGTAGCGCGTCTGGTTTGGGACCAGAAAGTCGCAGGTTCGAATCCTGTCACCCCGACCAGTTAGAAATAAAGAACCCGCCATCGCTGGCGGGTTTTATTGTCTGCAGAATTCTAACAGCTTGATATCAACGAGTGGAGAGCCATGCATTAAAAAAGCTTGCGATTCTCAATCTCTGATCCAGGCTCTAATACCGTTATCTTTTAATAATGTGAGCGCCAACTGAACTTGTGATTGTGGCACCCCTAATCTGATTGAGCCTTCATTTTCATCCCTGACTCCCATAATCTGAATATCATTAATATTGATGCCCGCTTCACCCAGCAAATCCCCGAGAATACCGATGATTCCCGGTTTATCCGGGACTATGGCCACGATATCCGCAGAAGTAAGCAGACACAACCGTCCCATCGGCATGTTTTTCCGCATTTGTTGAGCCTCCTTTAAATAGTGACCCAAATTACTCCCGTTATTGTTCTTGATCGCCTGTCGGTAACAGTCCAACTGGGATATTAAAGCACCAATTTCTTCAACTATTGCTTCCCTATTAAGAAGCAGAATGTCCTCCCACAGCTGAGGGTTGGAGCCTGCTATTCGAGTAGTATCGCGCAGACCGCCGGCGGCTAATTGCAAAGCCTGCGGGTGCTTTAGCAGATTATTCATCAAGCTGGCCGCCACAATATGAGGCAAATGGCTGACCTGGCTCACCATATGATCATGCTCAGCAGGCGTCAATATCATTACCTGGGCACCCGTCTGCTCCAGCAACTCCCGCAGCTTCTCGACCTTCGCGCTGGCAGCCGTTGCTGATGGTGTCAAAACGTAAACTGCATTCTGCAGTAGGTATTGGTCAGCCCCGGTCACGCCGCTGCGATCAGAACCAGCCAAGGGGTGCCCCCCAATAGCAGTTACCCCGGGAGGCAAAGATTTTTCATATTGTTCCATAACCCAGTTTTTTACGCTGCCGACATCGGTCACTATCGATTCTGGATCGAGAGTATCCCGAATTTGCAGCAAAACCTGAGGAATAGTACGCAGTGGTGTAGCGATGAAGACTACATCACAACCGCTAACATCCCCAAGAGGCAAGGGGCAGTTTATGGCCCCCATTTCTATTGCCTTCTCAACAGTTAATGGATCAAGGTCACTTCCTATCACTTCTAGATCTGGGCGGGCAGAACGAAGTGCCATCCCCAGGGATGCACCGATTACCCCCAGGCCAATAATAGCTGCCCTTTTCATATCCGCTCATCCTCACCTTTAACATCACTGATGACCCTCTGAATCGAGCGAACCCGCTCCATAAGAATCCCAAAATCATCCGGTGTCAACGACTGGGGACCGTCTGACAAGGCCTCGGCTGGATTGCTATGCACTTCAATAATAAGACCATCACAGCCGCAGGCCACAGCGCCCAAAGACATAGGCTTTATTAACTCTCTTTTACCAGTACCATGGCTGGGATCAACGATCACAGGCAAATGGGACAGCTGTTTCACTAAAGGTATCGCACTTAAATCAAGAGTGTTGCGGGTATAGGTTTCAAAGGTGCGAATCCCTCTTTCGCATAAGATGACCTGACTATTTCCACTATCCAAAATATATTCGGCCGCCATTAGCCATTCCTCAATGGTGGCTGATAAACCACGTTTCAAGAGCACTGGCTTGTTAAATTTGCCCACTTCTTTCAGCAGGTAGAAATTTTGCATATTGCGTGCTCCGACTTGAATTATATCCGCATATTCAGCGATCATAGCCACAGATTTTTGGTCCATTACCTCGGTCACAATAGGAAGACCCGTTATTTCGCGGGCTTCAGCCATAATTTTCAGACCCTCTTCACCCAGACCCTGGAAGGAGTATGGTGAAGTGCGGGGTTTAAATGCTCCTCCCCGCAGAAGCAGAGCGCCCTTCTCCTTTACGGCTATGGCGGTCTCAATAAATTGTTCCCGACCCTCGACCGCACAGGGGCCCGCAATTACCGGAGCGCTCCCATCCCCAAATCGGGCCTCCCCGACTTGGATTACCGTATTCTCTGTCTTAAATTCCCGCGAAGCCATTTTAAACGGCTTCATAATAGATACTACATTTTCTACGCCGGGCATCGCTTCCAGGGAACAGGCCTCCATCCGTTGCCGGTCACCGACCGCTCCTAAAATCGTTCGGTTTATTCCCTCCGATCGGTGCACATTGAAGCCTGCTGCCAGAAGCCGCTGATTCACCGCGTTAATCTGGTCAGGGGTTGCCCCCCTTTTCATTACCACTACCATCCTGCCTAACCTCCTCATCATTTCCGCTCGGAAGAGAGAAAAATAAAAACACCACGGCAAAGCCCATGGTGTTAGAGAAAGCCTTATAAGCCCCTCCATCCTTCCGCCCTACCTGCTTTTTAAAAGAAAACATTTACCTCAAGCTACCATACTACAATAAATATCTTAGCATACCAGTTCATAATTCTTCAACAAAAAATAACTTCCAACATAAAATCTTTTTAATAATAATATAGGATGTTTAAAATCTCACATACACCTTTTCCCCGCTCATCGCTTATGTTAGGATAGTAATCAGGCTTGCATTTAACGAGCCGTAATTATTGAAAATCGCGACAAACTGTAATTTATCCTTGAAATGCTCATACAAAAGAAGTATAATGTTTTTTGCCGGCGGGTGTAGCTCAATGGTAGAGCCCCAGCCTTCCAAGCTGGTCGCGCGGGTTCGATTCCCGCTACCCGCTCCATTTTTTTGTCCCTGTGGCTCAGCTGGATAGAGCAACGGACTTCTAATCCGTAGGTCGGGGGTTCGAATCCCTCCGGGGACGCCATATTTTAATTAACAGAATAGCGTGGTGGGTGTAGCTCAGCTGGTTAGAGCACCAGATTGTGGCTCTGGGGGCCGTGGGTTCGAATCCCATCATCCACCCCATTTAACATTAATCTTGACAGCCGCCCGGTTATCTTAGTATACTCAGTAACGTTGGGGTGTAGCCAAGCGGTAAGGCAACGGACTTTGACTCCGTCATTCGTTGGTTCGAATCCAGCCACCCCAGCCAGTTAAATACAGTTTTAAGGGCCATTAGCTCAGTTGGTAGAGCACCTGACTTTTAATCAGGGCGTCCCGCGTTCGAGTCGCGGATGGCTCACCATTTAAAAACTAGAACCCTCCAGTGTTTGGAGGGTTTTTTGTTTTCTGGATTTTTCGTTATCTTAACTAATATCAATCTTAAAAACCGGTGATCTCGAATCACCGGTTTTTTTACCTGCTGAAGATAGCAAAGCCCGTATGCTTACTGGTATAACATGAACTATCAGTCCGGCATACGGGTTTTTTGCTATATATAGAGAGTGCTTATAATCAACTACGGTTATTTTATCCAGCGGTTTTTCGGCCAGCAGCTTTTTAAGTGACATCGCAAGCGCCCTTTTTTGTTGTCTGAGCCATAGCAAATCCTCACATTCAGAAAATATAAATATCGTTGCGGTCTGCCTGTTTGGCACGGTTGTTTTGGAAAGGCATCACGCAGCCACCCATGGAAGCAGTCGGACGTTCTTTCTGCCACCGCAGGGGCGGCTCTTGACTATTTGATCGATAGGCAGAAACCAATGGGATTAACCGGCCTGTCTCTCCAAATATTCATCATAGCTCATCGTTCTATCGATGATTCCGTCGGGAGTAATCTCGATGATCCGGTTGGTTACAGTCTGCAGCAACTGGTGGTCACGCGAGACTAACACTACCGTTCCGGGGAAAGCGGTCAAACCATTATTCAAGGCAGTTATGGACTCCAGGTCCAGATGGTCGGTGGGTTCGTCCAGGAGCAATACATTGGCGCTGTTGAGCATCATGCGGGCCAGCATGCACCGGACCTGCTCCCCTCCGGAAAGCACATTGGCAGCCTTCTGCGACTCTTCTCCCGAAAACAACATCCGTCCCAAGAATCCGCGCACGAAGGTTTCTTCCTGGTTGGGAGAATACTGGCGCATCCAGTTGACCAGATTCAAATCCGAATCAAAATAACTGCTGCGGTCCTTGGGGAAATAGGCCCGGCTGGTGGTCAATCCCCAGCTTATCTCACCGCTGTCCGCTTCCATCTCCCCTATCAGGATCTGCAGCAGGGTGGTTTTAGCTAATTCGTTATCGCCAATCAGGGCTATTTTATCGCCGCGGTTGACAACCAGATCCAGATCCTGCAAAACTGGTTCCCCATCTATGTTTTTAGTCAGTCCGGTAATGGTCAGAATATTCACTCCCGCTTCCCGCTCCTGTTTGAATTGGATCCAGGGCAGACGGCGGGAAGAAGGACGGATATCTTCCAAGACCAATTTATCTAACTGGCGGCGGCGGGAGGTGGCCTGTTTGGATTTGGAGGCATTCGCACTGAACCGTTGCACAAATTCCTGCAGCTCTTTCATCTTGGCCTCGGTCTTCTTATTTGCATCTTTAGCTTGTTGTAAAGCTAACTGGCTGGACTCCATCCAAAAATCATAATTACCCACATAGAGTTGGATTTTGCCATAATCGATATCGGCGATATGGGTACAGACGCTGTTGAGGAAATGACGATCATGGGATACCACGATTATAGTGGTATCCAGGTCGCACAAAAATTTCTCCAGCCAGGCTATCGACCTGATATCCAGATGGTTGGTAGGTTCATCTAAAAGCAATATATCGGGATGCCCGAATAGTGCCTGGGCCAATAGTACTTTGACCTTGTCACTGCCGTCTAAATCCTGCATTTTTTTGTGATGCAGCTCTTCGGGAATTCCCAGGCCATTTAAGAGCGATGCGGCCTCAGCTTCCGCTTCCCAGCCCCCCAGTTCGGCGAACTCCCCTTCCAGTTCCGCAGCTTGAATGCCATCTGCTTCTGAAAAATCTGCTTTGGCATAAATGGCCTCTTTTTCTTCTATGATGGCATACAGGCGGGCGTACCCTTTCAGTACAGTCGGGATCACCTCAAACTCGTCAAATTCGAAATGGTCCTGTCTTAGAACCGATAGTCTCTGCCCAGGAGGAACGACGATGCTACCTTTAGTGGCCTCAATTTCGCCCGCCAGGATTTTGAGAAAGGTCGATTTTCCGGCCCCGTTAGCCCCAATCAAACCATAGCAGTTACCGGGAGTGAACTTAATATTAACGTCTTCAAACAGGGGGCGTCCCCCAAAACTTAGAGTCAAATCGCTGGTCGTAATCATTGTTTAATAAAACCGACTTTCTATTATATTTTCATTGGCAGCCTCAATGTCCTATCATAGCAAAAGATGGTCCTTTGCTGCAACCGTATTGCAATGCAGAAAATATACTATGATAATCAATAACAGGTTACACTGTTAAGTCCCATTTTTACGAATTTTATGCGAGGTGTGGGATAACTTATCCGGATTCCTAATAATTTTTTAAAAAAAGGTCCCCGGTTAAAATCAACCGGGGTAAAGGGTACATATCGATTATAGGTTGGGATTTTAAATTAACACTTGAAAATACAAGGTCTAAATAATAATTGTAAATTAAGCAATAAATCCTTTGACTATATCACGCTATTTTAGGGGACATATTACTTCAAGAGGCTATCTTCTGCTTATCACTATTGGACATAAAGAGTTGCTGCCATTCTTCACACAGCTCTTGAATCGTTAACTTAGGATGCAAGTTAAATTCTCCATACAGGGTTTCTAAATCACTTAAATAGGATTCGCTCCATTCCGCAGCAAGTTTTCTCCGTTCACTATCAAACTTTCCTTGGCCATCTGCTCTAAAACACTCTTTCCACTCATCGCTTAACTCTTCAATCCCTAAAGTCGGATGTAGGTTAAACGCCCCATATAAAGTTTCTAAAGTATTTAGATAAGTGTCGCTCCAATTGGCAATTACCTTGTATTCATTTTTCACGTCTTTTTCACCTCCTATGTAAATAGATTTTGCGATTACTGCAAAACCATTCCGATTGTGAGTATTTTCACATAGTCTAGTAAAAAAACTTTGGCCAAATATTCGTATACAATTGAATATTGCTATAATACTTACCGGATCTTAGTTAGATATAATGTTGGAAAAAATCATAAAATTTTACGAGACCACTGAAAAAGTACTCTTTTGCGTGTCATTGTTATGAATACTAACGGTC
>ENA-UOOH01001369-UOOH01001369.1-fermentation-metagenome-genome-assembly--contig:-NODE-1369-length-23910-cov-4.316370_pt1 | contig 23910 bp, 27 predicted proteins | sample MGYA00245778_ERZ724025 | MGnify/ENA primary metagenome ERZ724025 (study PRJEB28704, sample SAMN03018313) | fermentation metagenome | biome: anthropogenic terrestrial biome; feature: soil; material... | reverse complement strand
TCCAAATAGCCCCACCCTCAGTTGAAGCATTATTACTGAATGTACAATCAGTCACAGTATTTGAGGAACTGTTACGAATAGCCCCACCCTCAGTTGAAGCATTATTACCTGAAAATGTACAATCAGTCACAGTATTTGAGGAACTGTTCCAAATAGCCCCACCATTACTTGAAGCATTATTACTGAATGTACAATCAGTCACAGTATTTGAGGAATTGTTCCAAATAGCCCCACCCTCAGTTGAAGCATTATTACTGAATGTACAATCAGTCACGGTATTTGAGGAACTGTTACGAATAGCCCCACCATTATTTGAAGCATTATTACCTGAAAATGTACAATCAGTCACAGTATTATCTGAGGAATTGTTCCAAATAGCCCCACCAGTATTTGAAGCATTATTACTGAATGTACAATCAGTCACAGTATTTGAGGAATTGTTACAAATAGCTCCACCATTACTTGAAGCATTATTACCTGAAAATGTACAATCAGTCACAGTATTTGAGGAATTGTTCCAAATAGCCCCACCATAATTTGAAGCATTATTACTAAATGTACAATCAGTCACAATATTTGAGGAACTGTTATAAATAGCCCCACCATTATAAGCTTTGTTACTATAAAAATTGGAATTAAAAATATAATTATTTGAACCAATACAATAAACAGCACCACCCCAACCTGTCGCATCATCGGTTGAAGTACTTTTATTATTGTTTGTGAAATTACAATTTATTATACTACAATTTTCATTCACAGTTACAGCACCAGCATTATCTGAACCATTAATAAACTTTAAACCATTCAAAGTAACACTATAACCAGTTGTTACTGTGAATCCGGATTGTCTAACATTTTCCCCATTAAATAGTGCAGAACCATTACTGTAAATTGTTAAATTTTTTGATATACTTAATACAGTATTATTTGTTCCTGCATAATATCCTGCTTGAACGTAAATACTACTTTTATCTGTTGCAGTAGTAATAGCCTTAGTAAGGGTTTTAAAAGGAGTAGTACTACTTGTACCATTATTACTATCACTTCCTGCAGGATTAACATAATAATTCGGATTAGTAACCGTAATAGTTATAGGAGAACTAACACTTGCATCGTTTATAAATGCTTGAACAGTATGTTCCCCTACTGTATCGGAGGTGAAATTTAATACAACTCTACCATCTTTAACATTTATAGTTTCTTCTTGCACAATATTATCAACTTTAAGATAACATTTCACATAATCTGCAGGTTTATTTTTAGTATCAGTCACAGTAACTGTAATAGGAATCATTTCATCAACAAACGCTGTTGAGGTAAAAGGAGTTATTGTGCTTATTGTGTAAGTTTCTCCAGTACTAATATCTTTTATTTTATTTATAAGAGTTGTTAAACCCATACTATTAACAGCATCAGATACTCCCATGTCCTGTAAATTTGTTACTGTTGTTTCTCTTAATGTATTTAAATTACTCATTAAATTACTCATAATTACTCACCCTGTTATTATATCATTTGCTGTACCTATCAGATTATCAATTTCAGTCTTAGAATACACATCACTACTATTAGCTTTAGTACTTAAACTAGTATCAACTTCAGTTTTCGTATAATAATCACTTAAATCAACTTCCAAACTACCAAAACTGTCATAAGCACCATTATACCACAAATAATTATCAAAACTATTACCCCCACTAGTACCATTCGGAACACAATAAATAATACCAGTCTCACCAGTACTAGGTAACTCTGCAAAAGTATTCGCAGTAACAATAGTGAATAATGTTGTACCAGTATCTCCTTTCACTCCTTGTATACCTTGCTCTCCTTTATCCCCTTTCGCACCAGTATCACCAGTAGCACCCTTTAAATCAGGCGTAAAAGTATAATCACTTGTCGCAGTCTCATTATTCGGTTTCACTCTTACACCAATCTTATTCCCTACAATAGTGAATTCAAGTCCATCACCAGTATCACCTTTAATATCCCCATAATCCATTGTTGCCATAAAACAATCCTCCTTTTTTAGTCTATACCCTCACCAATCAAATGCCCATTATCATTTATATGAAAAGTTAATGGATCATCACAACTCATCACAAAATGTATTTCACCATCAACCACAGTCTTATTTAATGTAACTGTTGGTGGGGTGGTGTTATCTGTGTAAATCATTAATAAGTGTCCATTTAATTGTTTAAAGTAAAAGTTTGTACTTGTAATACTTAAAATATTACTTTTACATTTATTCTTATCACTTGCCCCCTCGAATGAGGCATATATTTCTAAATCCATACTACTCATACTGGGATAATAATAAAAACTACACAACCCATCAAGATCAGTCACACGCCGTGTATATAAATGATTATTAACATAAATACTCACAATTTCATTACTTAAAACATGATTACCCCCATATGTGCATTTAAATGTTATTAAGCAGGGTTCGTAGGGATTAGCATAATCTTGATTACTACTACAATAAATTTGTGTAGGTATCAAGTTAGTACTACTAATATTTTTTATACTTGTTTCCCCATACACGATTTCATCTGTACGGCTTCGTACTTGGAATGCTACATTATATTTATACGGTTCATCTTCATTCTCGGTTACTGTAACATAATCCACCATGTATACTCTTCGCATACTTTTTAATGCTTCCTTAAAATAGGATTCCAACTTATAAATAACCATTGTGGATTTATTACTTTTGATTAATTCATAAGCTTTACAACCAAACTCTTTATAAGTTGGATTGTCTTTTAATTCTCTAAATCTTGTTATTATGGTAAGTAAGCAGTCATTCCTTAAAGTATCTAAGTCAGTTAAACGAACAAAATCATCTTTATCCATGTTCACATCAAAACCTTCACTCGTCCAGATAAGTTCTATATCCTTGTGTAAGGTTTTAAAATAATCTATTTCATCATTCATGTTCTATTCTCCAATACTGTAATCCTATCAGTTAAAGTTTTCAATAAGGCATCAACTTCGGTTCGAGTATAATAAACTGTACTAGTAGTACCATTACTACTTGTACTTATTGGTGTACTATTTACCATTACAGACTGTCCAGTAAGGTTTATTACCCCATTAATGATTTCTATCCGTGTATCCCCATCAACTTGAAGGACTAATCCATCTTCATTTATACTTAATAATGATGTATCTCGAAGTATTTGGAACATTCCAGGACTAGCATTACTAGTTAATTTGGTATTATCACGACTAATATACCCCAATACTGCATACTCTTTCAAATTATCCGTATCCCTAATATTTAATATAAGAGCATAATAAGTATTATTTGGAGTAACCCCTAATTCATCATATTCCGTATCAAGTTCCATTTCTCCTTGAGGAGTTAAACTAATATTAAAATCAGTCCCAACTATTAAATGTGATTGTACACATCGTACTTCTTCCCCTGTACTATTTAATCGTACAAGGATTTTATCTGTACCTGGAAAAAACTTAAGTACTTCTCCGATTTGCAAACTTAAAGATTCTTTTAACTCGGCTTTAACTGTGCTTTTACCACTACTAGTAGTTTCCACCACTTGTGATAATGCTTTTCTTAATCGTGCATCCGTTACCGTAATCTTATCGGATTTCACCATAATTATTCACTTCCAACCTATACTCTTCTTAATATAATTGCCCAAGTTTACATACCATGGTTTACCTGTAGGATTCTTAGTCTTACTTGTACTCTTATTACTCCGTACATTACTTCCCTTGTATGCTGTACGGTAAGTGGTTCGTTTCTTTGTTGTTTTTTTACTTCCACTTTTCCGTGTAGTTTTCTTCTTACTACTACCAGAACTACTTGAACTAGAACCACTACTTGAACTGGAACTAGTTGAACCTGTACTACTTGAACTAGCTGTATCAGTTGATGTACTGTCCGTGCTTGAAGTATCTGTGCTTGAAGTATCAGTTGATGTTTGACTATTTGGATCATTACTCGTACCACTACCCAAGCTTGGTGGGTAATCTTGTAAAGTTAAACTTGTTGTCCAAACATCATCAGCCGATGTACTATGGGATACTTTTGTAAGGTACATATACCCATCTTCATCAAAGGAGGGGATTTTAACTTTAACCCAATTACCACTACACCACTCATTACTACCAAACACTTTACATTCCAATGAGTGTCCATCTTTTCGCATCTCCTTATTCATCATGAGTTTAGCTCTTTTAACTGCATCTTCATAGTTGGTTATTGGTATTTCGATTACTTTTGCAGTAGTTGTTGTAGTGGTTGTATTATCCGTAGTTGTTCCATCTGTACTAGATGTATCCGTATCAGTACTTGAAGAGGAATTTGAAGAATTGGAATTAGTACTAGATGCAGAACCTGAAGATGTTTTCTTTTTACTTGAAGATTTAGATTTATAAGTTTTACTAACATGATGTTTTGTTAAATAATTCCCAGTACTACTACCTTTCTTATATATTCCAATAGCTTTACCTGACTTATTACGGATAATCCAGTTACCATTACTTTTTTGGTAAGTAACATGATTACCATTACTCCATTTCACACCAGTCATTTTATTTCCAACCTATACTCTTCTTAATATAATTGCCCAAGTTTACATACCATGGTTTACCAGTTGGATTCTTAGTCTTACTTGTAGATTTATTATTTTTACGATTCATACCTTTATAAGCAGTTTTATAAGTAGTTCGTTTCTTAGTACTTTTTTTCTTACTTGTTTTCTTCTTTGTACTACCTGAACCAGTTGTTTTACTATTACTATTTGAACCACTCGTACTACTTGAAGAAGTGCTACTTGAACTATCAGTACTAGTATCCGAACTTGTACTATCTGTACCAGTCGTAGTAGTCACATACTCCGTTTTAGTAGTAAACAATCGTACCTCCTTAGCATGAACACCAAAACGTTCTATAAGTTCAGCATTCTTAAGTACAATATATTTATCATAATTAGTTCCCCATTTACAAATCAAAACATTAACCGTATCAGGATTAAAATCCTTAATAGTAACTGAGTCTTCTAAAATGTTCACACCCTCGCTAAGAAATAATTCAGTTTGTGAGTGATCAGGAACATGATGAAAATATACACGGTCATCACGGATTAATATTTCAACTTCCCCATCAAGAGGCTTCTGTAAATCCTCTAACATTTCCCAGAAAGTCATATAACTTGAACTTGTAGTACCACTACTTGTACCAGAGCTTGTAGCGGTGGCTGAGGTTAATCGATAATTCTTACATCGGTCTCCTCCACCTTTATCACCACCACAGAATCCACAATAATCAGCATCACAACCCCCCTTACTTTGACTACAAGTGATTTCACCATCAGCAACACCTTTAGGATTATCTGCGAGTGTACCACTTTTTTTACAGTGGGGGCAGTAATTCTTCCATGTTTTCGTATATTTCTTGTATCCTTGATAATCGGATTGACTTTTACAGCATCCACAAGTTGGGTACTGGTTCACGGTGATTGTATCATCAGCCATGAGGATGCACATCCATAAATTCTCCTTCATCATCGAGGAAAATATTCACAAATGGAGTAGTATATTTATAAATAGGTAATCCTTCATCACTGGTTCCTACAAGCTTCCTTTCCTTTATTATGAAATCAAAATTAAGAAACCGATGATACTCAGGGGAGATATATAATTTTAATCTGTATTTTAATTCATTATAATTTATTGACATAATATTAGTATCCTAATTTATTAGTCCCACTTTTACTTTTAATATCACTACTGTGACATAAATCCACGGTTAACCATTGTCCATTAACTTGAACAGCATTATAATAATGTCCACTTGTATGTACACATATGCAAGGGTGTCCTGCTACATCCATACAACACTTTAATAATCTACTACTATCCCCACAGTTTAATCCTTTACTTACTTTATTATTCCAACTATCAGTTGCACAATTATCCCTGTTATCGGAATAGTAGTGGTAGTGCCAACCGTTTCGTAATATGCTCATTACTTCTTGTATACTTTTACCACTACAAGCAGAGGCATAATTAGTACCAGATTTACCAATAGTTTTTATTCTTTCATCCCCACTTGACAATGTAGGAACAGACCCGAAACTAACAAGACTACCTGCTAAATCATAAGTACGACTACATTGAGTATAGCTAGTTGAGGCTTCTCCAACTGTTCCCCCTCCATTATTACCGGTTGCTGTTACACTTGTCCAATCAATCACATCATCAGTTAAACCTGTGAAGTCTACTACTGGTATTAAACCTGCATTTGCAATTACATTCTCAACTATTTCGCTTCGCTTTTTCTGAGTGTATGTTAATTCTTTTTTTTCTTCTAACATTTTCCCATAATCACTAAGAGTGACTTCGATTCCATCATTACTTATACTACTATCGGTAATGAATCCTAATAAGCTATCATTTGCCGTGGTAGGATTTTCAGGTATGTTAATTTCTGTAGTTGTAGTGGTTGTTTTTGTTTTACTTGTATCTGTACTAGTTTTATTAGTACTAGTTGTGGAATCCTCACTTTTTGTAGTGGTTAATGTAGTATCAGTTGCACTATTCTTACTTGTTGAAGTTTTACCAGTACCAGTTAACTTAGTACTAGTTGAAGTATCATTAGTTTTACTAACATCAACATTATCCTTTTTTATCCGTGCAATAATCTTCTTTAATTTAGTTTTTTCTTCGGCTAAACTAGTTTCCTTAACTTTTAATCGTGCATCTTCCAATGTTTGATAAGTTGATGGATAATCCCAGTATTGCTTCACTAATAATCGTACACCTTTATAAAAATATTTCAAATAATCCTTACTATACTCAAAAGTTAATTTTCCAGACCCAGTACAATCAGTATAGTCATGATCCCATTCAATATCATACATTTTCTTGTAGGTATGGGTTTTCAATATTTTCCCAGTGTGGAGTGTGAATCCCTCATCATCGGATTCCTCTTCTATGTCTTCTGTTGATGTTGTATCGGTACTTGTTGCACTTGAGGTTACTCCAGTACTTGCAGTACTCGTACTATCAGTGCTTCCATTAGTAGAATCGGTGCTAGTACTATCGGTTGTAGTATTCGCAGTACTGGTATTTGTGCTATCCGTTCCACTATTCGTTGTTGATGTTGTACTAGTTGATTTATTAGCTTCACTTTTATCCACCTCAGCAATTGGTTCTAATGTTTCAAAAACATCCACACTGTAATAAGTATCCGTACCTACTGGTGGTCGGAGAACATACTCTTTTAGTAATGTTTTTGCTTCTACCTTTTTCTCAGTTGATGTTTTATCCGTAGTTACTACGGTTTTATTTGTAACAGTTTCCTTATTTGTACTCTTTTTGGGAAGTGATGGGGGTTTGATTGTTCGTTTCTTCTTTGTTACTTTACCTTTAATTACCAAATCACATCACCTATACATTAATGATTGTTGCATTCTTATACTCTTTAAGTACATCAGTAGTATCGGTTTTCTCACTTAACTCCTTCAATTCCTTACTTGTAGCACTCGTACTAGTACTAGTAATGCTTGTAGTATCCATTGTAATACTACTATTAGTTTCAGGCACTTCAACTACTTGTATATCTAATTTAATCCAATCAGGTACACTGGTTTCATGCGTTTTTTTAATTATTACTTGAGCATTAAAAGGGTCCCCCATATCCTTACAAACCACCTTAGGGGTAGTGTTTTGGAGTGTTTGGAAAATAGTATCATAAGTTTCAGGCTTCTCTCTTGGTACTTGCACATAAGCTGTGAAACTGTAATCTTTCGGTAAATAACTACTCTTTGTTACTACTTGTGTTCCACTCATCACATTTGTCCTTTTCAAATCCCTACGAGCAAAGGATTCACTCGCAGTGATTTCTTGAGCATAAAAAGGGAAACCTCCAATCTCCACATTCGCATCACCAATATAACCCTCACCAATACTACTCATCTAGTCACCACCTTATTTATTCCACTAACTCCTTCAAGGGCATTAATAAATATTTGTTTACTTTGCTTAGTAGTTAAACTTGCTCCATCAACTTTTAAAGCCCCTTCACTTATGTTAATCTTAGTTAAACTATTATTATTATTAGTTGGAGTATAACCCCCCATTGCTGTACTACTACCATTTATTCCTTGCTGTTTCTTAAGTAATGCTTGTGAACTATTAACACCATTAAAACCATTATTAAGTTGTGCTCCAACTTTAAGTGTAGGATTACCAAAACCAGACACTATACCTTTACCATAATTTTGTGCTGCAGTATAAGCCGTACCAGCACTCTCATTTATACGACCAGGTATAGCCATAAATTCTTGTGCAATCTTTCGTTGTATAATACCAGGACTTGCAATATGTAATGCACCCATTACAGCATTTACAATATCTGAACCGAAACTAGTAGCAGCTGATACTGCATTCGCTACACTGTCATGGATTTTTTGTCCAATCTTGATGAATTCATTGTAAACTTTCTGGGGTATTTGGGATACGAATTGTATTACCCCAGTTATTGTTGCTTGTCCTACTGCTCCAGCATTTGATAATGCTTGACTGGCGAATGATAATATTCTACCTACAGCATTTGCTAGGAAGTTTGCTACTTGTCCTGGTAATTGCATTACAAAGTTTACTACACCAGTTAAAATGTTTTGTCCTGCTTGACGAGCACGTGCTAATGCTTGAACACCAAACATTAAAATCCGTACACTTGTTGTTACAAACCATGTCCATAATTTACCCGGTAATTGCTTCACCCCATTAATAATATTATTTACAATATTAGAACCAATTTTTAAGAGTGTTGCACGGATTTTCGTATTCCATTGTGTTATTTTTTGTCCAGCTTTAAGTAACCATTGCCAAATTTTTCCAGGTAATTGCATTAATGATGTTCCAACTTTTGTTACAAAATTTTTAAACCCATTACCTAGACTTGTGAGGGCGGACATTATTCCCCCACCGATTGCTCCACCTGCTCCACTTAACATACTAAGAAAACCATTTATCGCATCACGAACCGGTTTAACATGAGTATAAAGTAAATATAATCCAGCAGCTAATGCAACAACAGCTATAACAACTAATATTATAGGATTAGCCATCATTACAGCATTTAATGCAGCTTGAGCAGCAGTAACTACCCAAGTTGCAGCGGCTTGAACACCCTGAGCAGTGGCTAAAGCAACACTTGCAGCTGCAGCAGCTATTTTACTTGCAGTGTTCGCAATTGTACTAGCAAGGTCACTAGCTTTACTTGCAAGTAATCCAATTAATCCTTGTTTCTCAACTCCAACTGCTATACCACAATTTGCATGGGCAGCTGCAGCTCCAACTTCTGCACTAATCTCAGCAGCATCAGCACCAACAAGTGCAGTTTTAACACTTGCAAGTAATCCAAATTCCCCAGTAATCGCTGGTAATGTAACCCCCATCATTTGCAATAAACTAATAACACTCATCGCAGGCCCAGCAATAAGTCCAAACATTGTAACAAGTCCAGCACCAACAAAGATTAAACTCTTCGCAGGTCCAGGTAACTTATTAAACGCCCCAAATAATTGAGTAACAACAGGTATTAAAGGCCGAATAGCCCCCAAGAGTGCAGTACCGAATTGTGTTTTCAAACTTTTAAGTATATTACTTAATTGTTGCATCTTCGCAGTATCAGTATTCTTAAAAGCATCGGCAGCTGGTTTAGTATTATCAGTAATTGCCTTTAATAATTTAGCACGGTCAATAGTACCATCAGCAGCTTTATAATTATCAATCTCTAAACCGGTTGCTTTTTCTAATGCCATACCCCGACCATTCAAAGCTGAAACAATCATTTTACTAGAATCTTCCTCAGATTTTCCAGTCTTTGCAGCTAAACCAGCAACTGCATTCATACTGCCCTTAGTTTCATTCCAACTCATACCATAATTCATAAGTGTAGTGGCTGCTCCTCTTGTATCAGCTGTGGCACGACCCATACTGTTACTGAAATTACTTACCCAATCCTTTATATCAGTACTTTGGGCTGACCAGTTACCCCCAGTTGATTGTACAGCTGCACCAAACCTTGCCCATTCAGTCTGTGAACTCATTGCTGAAGATATTGCATCTTTAGCAAAACCTGCCATATAAGCACTTGCGGCGGATAATGCTACACCTGCACTCAATTTAATACCATTCATACTACTACTTAACTTTTTAGTAGTGGCGGTTACATTATCCTTGGCATTGAATATTATTAGTACATCTTCAGCACTTACCATTACTTATCAATCCTCAAATTTTTCTTATTTTGTTTTCTCTAATTCCTTCTCATATTCTTCTTGTTGCTCTTGCTCCGCAACAATGATTTGGAAATACTTATTTATTAATAATTTATAATCAGGAGTGAACTTCTTACGGAGAACAGTACTTATCGGCTCCCCTAAATGCTTAGATACACGAAAATAACATTCCCCCATAATCGTATTATTCATCTGGAAATAATTCCGTATTATCCGTATTATTCAAACCAAGAATATCTAACAATTTCACATATAAACTTATCTTAATAGTGAAGGGTATCTTACTCCAGAAATGTTTACGCTTCTCTATATTGCCCTCAAAATCAGGGGGTGTGAGCTGATATGCAAGGAATGTTAATATTTCATCTGATTGATCCTCTATATTATCACTCATCACTCTATCCTGTATATCCTTCATTATATTCTCTTCTTCTTTCGTAAGTTGTTTCCCTTCTAAGTTTTTCTGGTTTATTCTTTGCTCATTCTCATTTAAGTTCATGTAAATTTCTTGGTGTTGCTCTGTCATCTTCACAGCTAAACTATCATCGAGTGGTGCTACCTTAAAATACATATCTCGTGTTACTCCATTGTAGGGGAATCTTAAATGTAATTCTCGGTGTTCGATTTCATCTAAAAAGTTTAGGAAGTCTTGCTCGGATTTGATTTGTTTATTGAAACTTTCCTGTGCTTCCACTACTTCATCTGCATGGATATCGTTTGTATATTTACGGTATCGGCCTAAGAGTTCTTTAAGGTCGGTTAATTCAGTATCATTTAATTTTTGGTGTTCACGACACTTTTTAGCTAAGGTTTGTTCATAAACACTTAACTGGGATAATGGTAATCGTTCACATTCTAAGGGAAATTTCACTTCTAATAAGTGTTGGTTTAAACCATCAAGTTTATGTTCTTCTCTTTCAATTTTGCGTCTGTTTTCTGCTTGTCTTTTGTTTTGTTTACTACTCATAAATTATCAAACCTAAATATTTTTTTTGTTTAAAAAAAAAGTTAGCAGTAAAAAAAAAAATTGTATTCTTACTGCTAAATATAAAAATCTTATGCTGTTATCATATTCAAGGATTCACCTTTAATAGATACTTTATCTCCTTTACTGGTTTCAGTATCAAACTCACTTAACATACAATTAGTTAAACCATCCTTGAAGATTAAATCCCCCCCAGGTAGGAAGTTGTATGTGTCTATTTGGAATCCAGTTTTATCTTTTATATCCTCAACCCAAAGATCATGTAATATATCATCTTTATCAATTATTTCAGATGCTTCAAAACTGTATTCTTCATCGGACACTTTCCAAGCTACTCCTGTTAATTTACTAGTAGCTGTTAATCTTTCAAGTTTCCGTTTTCGTGTAATTTTAAAACTGTCCACGTAGAGTTCCACTCCTTTAATACGGAATACTGCAAGGTCATAAGTAGTTGGTACTTCATCGGTTTTTGTTTCAGTATAAGCCATTATTTAATTCCCCCCTTTTTTATATTTCATCCGCTACTGTAGCATTTGGTTGACTAACATACATTTCAAACTCAATCGCAAGTGTACTGTTAACTGGTTTACAGGATCCCTTCACGAATAGGGTGTATGGGTCTTCATCGGATTCTGTTACACTTACGCTTGTACCAGTCATCATGTTTCCTTTATCAATTTCAGTGTTGATTATACTGTTAATATCTGTTTGGAGGAATTGTAGGTTAGTTCCTGTTTCGTTTCGTTTGATTTGCTCCCAACAAATATCGTAGATGTCTCGGACTAAGTAATCTGTGTTTCTTCGTGCATGGAGACTTGCATCGTTTGGTCGTTCTTGATCATCTTTTGCCCATGCAGTACTTACGGCTAAATTGATTTTAGGGTAAAAGTTTCCTCGTATCATTTCATCTTTGTTGAAGATGATTCCTGCATTTTGTAAAGCATTTGCTTCTGTACGAGTTCTTTCCTTAAAAGTTCCAGCAGTTACGCTTCGGTATACTGTGTATCCTGGTTCTTCATAATATGGGGTTAAACTTATTTTTGCTATGGTTTTACCGAAGAGTAATGGTTCACAGATTCCAATACGGCTTCTTTGTATGCTCTTGGTTTGAGTATCATCGGTTAATTTGATAAGGTCTGCATCTGATGCTCCATACTTTGTACAATATGCTACTCTTAGGTTTCCATATTCAGCTTGAGTGTTTAAGTTAGTATTAATTGCTTCAAGTAAATCTAAAAAGGTTTCACTTTCCTCAATACCAATATAGACTTCAACTTCTACTTCTGACTTTTTGGTTACTGTAGTCATTGCTGTTGTCCAATTCGCATCAGTAGGGGCACTACCCATATCAATTACATAGACATATGGCATTCCTTTATCTGCAACTTTTAATCTTGCCCCTTCCTCAAAGTATTGTTTCAAAAATTCTAATAATGGATTATCATGTAAAGTTTCAGGTTCTGGACCGATACCTCCATTCGCTACTGAATTTTTGGCTTGACTATAATTTTTAAATTTTAATATTTTTGTGGGGTCACCAGTGGTTGAAGCACTTTTACCGAGGATTATTGGGATTTGACTCCCATTACCTATTAAGTTTTCATTTGCTTCCGCTTCTTTGTAGATGACTCCAGGTGTTACGTTTATGCTCATTCTTCTCCTCCTATGAAGTCAGTTATGAGTTTATAGAATTCTGTTTTTGTTATGCTTGGTTCTAAATCTAGTACACCATTGTTCTGTTTTTCATATTCATATTGTGGTAATAATCCTGCTTTGCTTAATGCTCCAACAATAATATATTCTGGTGTACTGGATTGTTTACTTAAACTTATCAGTGTTTCTTTGGGTTCTTTTGCCTTTCTTGGCATACTTTATTCCTCCAAATATGGTAAAAAAAAATAGTTAGTATAAAATTAAATTATAAAAAAAAAGTTTTAAATGTATTTGAATCGTATATCTGTAGATACTAATCCTCCAAGGGTATGATATGTATAATAGGTCATATTGACTTGTATGATGGTTCGGAGTAATGGGGGGGTGTTGTCTAGTTCATCCTGGTTAAATCCTTGATTAATTGTTACACTTATGGGTTGAATATAATATTTTTCTAGTAATCCTTGATAATTATATTTAGTAGGGTTGGGGCATTGTCCTTTTATGGTGTGATGGTTAATCTTTGTGTTTACTGGACAAGCCATATTAATAGTACTACATTCCCCATTATGATAATTTACACATTGAGTATAATAATCTGTTAGTAAGTGTTTAAACTCTAAATGGAGTTGTTTCACTATACTATCCCTTTCTTCTTCCGTGTCACACCATAGATTAACTTGTAAACCGGATTCATAAGTATCTCGGAGTACTTGTTGGGGGTACAATTTACTAGGGTTATTACTATCATATTGTGGGTGACTTGTGGGTAATGGTAAATTATATTGTCCTTTATAAGATTGTCCTTTATCACTATTACTTGTTTGACTTATAGTAATACAAGGTTTATTATCTAATGGTTGATACCTTGTTAATACTGGAACATCAGTATTATTATATACTATTTTACCATTGAGTAACTTATATACTGCTTCTTCCATTAATTGCATCTTATAAAATCCCCTTCTTCCGTAAAGTTAAAAGTAATGCTTTCTTATAAATATCTTCCTTATCAATACGTTCCACTACCCGGGTAGGGTAATCATTCGGACTCATCTTACTTGTACCAAATACAACATAAGGCCAATATTCAGTATTATTCTTAACCATTTTCTCCTTAGGATTGGATAAATCAGAGTGGTGTCCACGTCGTAATGTACCACCAACTTTGCCACTACCATTAGGGTATTTACCCACAGGGGCACCACCAGATGGTGATGTTCCTCCTGCTACTCCTACTCCGGGTTCTTTACAATACTTTTCACCATACTGGCAAACAATATTCAAAGTATCGGAGATTACATCAGTCCAATCTGCATTCACTTTACGATTAAAACTGGGCTTAACAACCATTTGACTATTAAAATCTCCCATGATATTATGCCTCAGTTAATTGTGTTGGTGTTTGTTGTAATTGAATCTGCACTTTCAAGTGTGGTAATAAATGATTATTCCTTTCAGGTGAACCAATCACGGAGTAAGTAGGGGTTTCCCCTTTAATTCGTAATATACTAGTACTACTAATTGGAGCATCAAGATTAGTGTAAATCTTATACTGATCCCCCTCCAATCTACCTGAACTGGTTTGATTATCATTATGATTCATAGGTTGCATATCCACCATTAAATCCCCAGTATGAGTATATACTATTTTGGGTCCGTATTGATCCATCTCACCTTTGGAGTAATTCCAGATTTCAAGTGTAGTGTTAGGAAAGAAGGTCATAACATTACTCCTCGTACTCCATTAATTTCCTTTTTGAATTCACTTAATCGGTTAGTTAATTGTATTAATTCAGAATTTGTAGTATCATAATTAACACTAACATCTCCTTCCTTAATACTACTTATTACTCCAGTATTTTCAGGGTTAACATCATACATAACCCAATCTAATAATAATGGTTCAAGTATAGTACTTATTTGTGAATCGGTTAAACCGGCAGTATATTGAATGGTTAATATCCCATCTTGCCTACGAGAAGTAAACTTAATCACACCACTATTTTTATTTAGATTATATTCGTTAGTGTTAATGGTTCGATTATCTATTTGTACTGATTGTAATTCAATAACAGGATAATGATGGAGTAGTACATGACGGTTACCATCATAATCTAATTGAGTATCAGTGTAGGTTGATGGTTCTGTACTATTTAAACCCACAATACTTAGAATGTAATTAAGTTTACGGTTAAGTAACACAGTATAATCCTCATCTGATAATGAAGTTGTAATCCCCTCAATGGATAATAAGGTTTTTAATTCAGTAACAAGGGTACTATAATCCATCATTATGTTCCTCCTTTTAAAACTTTTTAATTCTTAATTCTAATTTTCCTTTTCTATGCTGTTGTAAATGTAATATTAACTGTCTCAGTTGCACTATCAACTACTAAGTTTGCAATACCTGTTGGGGTACTATAACCGGTAGGAGTAGTGGAAACTGTAACTGAATAAGTACCATAAGGTACATTTGATATGGTTGCTCCACCAGCAGTACCAGTTAAAGCAGACTCATAAGTACTTGAAGTGTTAGTTGTGTTAGTTAATAATACTTTAGCACCAGCAACACCAACTCCACCACTAAGGGCAGATATGGTTACTGTGGCTTTACTCTCACCACCCTCATCCACTGGGAGTAGTAGTACCAATGTTCTTAATAAGACCGTTTTGGAATTCAGCAATATTCTGACTGGTAATGAATGTTGCAATAGCTTGACGATAACCTAATATGTTGGTTGGTAAATCTGTGAAAAGTGTTGGAGCCATTAATTGTTTCAATTGAATAGTACTACTATCTACGATGAACATTTGATTACTTGTCATGTTAGGGTCAATTATAATAGGTAATTGTTGACCATTCTCAGCTTCGAAAGTATTAACACGGAAACCTATACCCACATCTACTTTATCGTTGAATCTGTAGTAATCATAGATAATATCACGTAATTGTCTTGCAACAGTGTAATTAGTGATGATTGCATCAGGAGTACCTTTATTGTCATCCACGATGTCTTCTATCATATCGTTGATAATGTTTTCTGTTATCTTATTAGTACTGTTATCCTTAACATTGGTGGTTATTTCGTTTGCGAATCCTTTAAAGTCCTTAGAAGCAGCAGTTCCTAATCCTTCAAGTAAAGTCTTATCAAGAATATTAGTTATATTCACATAACCATTTTCTATTTGTTTACTTAAGTAATCAAGAGTATTATTACCCATCTGTGCCATCATTGATACTTCTATACCAGTAGCAACTGTACTCATTTTCTTAGTTACTTCAGTGTAGGTTGCTGGTCCATGGTCAGGGATTTCATCAAGTTCATCCATGAATGCAGCAGTATTAGTATTGGACTCTACATAGAATCCTACGTATGATGAATCGGTTTCTTGTATACATCCTTTACTTTCGAGGAATCTGTAGAATGGTGCCATTTCACCTACCTTACTTTTTATTTCAGGAGTGTATTCCACTTGTTGACTTACTGGGAATTTTCCAGTAGCAGCATAATTATCAGCATATGCTTTCTCTAATTTATTTAATCTTGAATCAAAATCGGTTATTTGTGTATCCATATTATCACCTTTTAATTGTTTATTTATTTTTGTAAGAATGAGTTAGATTTGAGTAATAGTTTTGCTAATTCTTTTGGTGGTTGTGCTTTACTCATACCTTTCTCCATGTTTGATTGTTTGGTTTCTAATCCTTGTAATGCGTTCTCGATTACTTCTTTGGATTTACTGACTGGTTCACGGTTATTAGTTTTATTACTCCACATTTTCTGGGAGAGTTTATCCATTACAGTTTCATCAGTTAATGCGTTTAGCATTGCTTTTTGCACATCCGCCATGGTTAAACTTTTTTGTTCCTCTTTCATTGGTTCTTCTTCTGGGTCACAAGCTTTTTGTTCCTCATCAGTAGTATCCCCACAAGCTTTATCTTCTTCAGGTGGAACATCCTCTGTTGGTTCCTCTTTATCCCCCATCTTTTCATCAATCATATCACTCATTTTTTGGCCGACTTGATCCATAACAGTTTGAGTGATTTCATCAGTTGCATTGGTGATGGCATCATTTATCATACTGGTTACATCATCACTTGTTAATGGTTTGGCTTCCTCTTTAGGAGGTTCCTCATTGTTGGGTAATGCTTTGATTACTTCTTGTATTAATTCTTGTTTATCATTTTCATTTAAGGTCATATTATCTACCTCTTTTTGTTTATTCATATTTTTTATTATTGTTTTGCAGGCACCAGTTAAACACTTGGATTGTACTAATCCTTTAGTGGTTACTGTTCCGAAACTATCCCAATTCGCAGGTAATGGGGTTAAACTTATCTCGGTTAATGTTATGTCTTTAACAGTCATACCCCCATCATTGTTGGATATATAATCATTTAACAATCCCCCAATGCTTAAACCGAAGTTTATACCGAAGTCTAATTTTTCTTGTATATTAGTAGCATACTCAGGTAGTACTTTGGCTTTAATTTCTAATTGGGAATCATCAGTATCTAATACTTCAATAATAGTACCAATAACCCCTTTATAATTGGTATTGTGGTCGCAGTGAAAGTTCAAGTTAAGGGCTTGTTCTTTCATACTCGCAATTACTTCAGGACTTATATTATCATTTTCAAGGTCTAAGTTGGTGGTACTTGCGATACCTGTTAGTATCATATCTTGGGTGGTTTCATCGGTGCTAGTGTCTATGCTTTTGTGGATTGGAGCGTATACTTCAAATTTATTATTATTCATATTATCCTCCTACCTCCATCGGTGTATATTTAGTAATTTAAAAAAAAGTTAAAATATTTATATAATATTATGTGTTCTGTATTTTCGATTGCTACATAGAATTTCACATACCTGTAAGTTTTATAGTGTTTAATTTATTTTGAATCATTAGTTGTCATATCAGTATCTTGTGGTGAGTCTACTGGTTCTAATTCACCAAATGCTTCTTGAACCTCAGCATCTGATGGTAAATCTATTACTGGACTATACACACACCTACAATTACCATTCCATGTAGTTTTACCATTTCGTTTAGTCCATAATGTATGATACTTAGGCAATGCAATACAATAAACCATATCAGTATAATCCACTTTGTCAATATTTAAATTAGGAACAGTTGCATATTCAGACCTGTTAATCCTAATACTATACACATCATAGTTTTGAGCATAAGAACCATTATGATGTTTAACCACAGTTCCAGCTTTACTCATAACTTTTATACTTGGATAATAACCAGCTAATAAAATAATATAACTTAAATCATCAACTAAATGTGTAGATGAAGTGAATAATGTTCTCTCAAAAGAATTACAACAAACTTTATTAGAAGATTCTCTTTCATTCCCATCACCTTTAACATAATTATCCAAGAAAATATTTAAATCAGATCTACTTAAACTGAATAATTCATTTGGAGTATATTTCTCATTACTGTAACCTAATGGTTTTAAGTATTCATATAATTCTTTAGAATAGATTTGGTACCTATCTTTTCTAACTCCAAGTTTTAAATTTAAGTATTCACATATCCGTGTAAGTTCTTTTTCTAATACTTTTCTATTCTCAGGTATTACTTGGATTATATCAATTGCATAACCTCTTTGCTTAGCTTCATTAACATTATGTAATATTGAACCTTCACTAATGTACCATGCCATAAAGAAAGCATAATCTTCAGGTTTGAATTTTAATCCATTAACATCTATTACTTCTGGTGAAACATTATTATTATTACATGTTCTGTAGAATTTTGATTCAGTATTAAGTTCTGTTGGTTTACGGAATTCATGATATAAACTTCTTACTTTATCCTTAGATTTTCTTTGATAAATGAAACAATCATGGTCGGGGGTTACACAAGTATCGAACCATTGATTATGAATCCAATACATATACTCATAATCATTAACATGACTAATAATATTATAATCCTTAATGAACTCTGTTTCTCTTGTTTCAGGATTTAAACTTAAAACTTCATCTTCATCTTTAATTATATCCTTAAACAATTTCCAACCATGATTAGTATATACTTCAGTAATTTCATCATAACAATTTGGATGGACTGGTAATAGGTTACTTGCCTCAGTTAATGTGTAAGGATTATCTTCTTCAATCGCAATACAATCTTCACAGACACTATCATCACCTGCAGTTACAATATCCACTTTCTCTATCCCATAATTCGCATAGGATTGGATTGTACCAGCATTCTGGGCTCGTGCTGTTTCAGTGTAGGCTATCATTTGGGCTCGTACCTCTGGACTCATATTACTATTAGTTAAAGGTTCTAAGGGTATATCCTTAATATTCCTTGCTACCTTATCCATACTTTGCCCTTCACTTACCCCTCTCCATATTGCTTCACGGACATCAGTTTTACAATCCTCGGAGAGTTTTCGTATACGGTCAAAACCATATTGTTGAACATGAAACATGGCTCTTTTATCGGCTTCAGTCCATACCGCATCTTGAAATAATTGACTGTAACCTTTATCTGCTCCAAGTTTGTATAAGTCTTCGAAGTGACTCATATAATCCTTACTATCCTTATTCAATAAATCACTCATATTGTTTTCAATGTTATTAAAGAAGTTGGCTTCAAGTTTTCTTTGCCCTGTATAGTATTGTCTTGCTTCATCACTTCGTAACCAGTCTTCTGCAACTTTCAATTGCCCCTCTAATGTATCATTAATTTTATTTAAAAGGAGTTGTTGTTGTTTGTTTAATCGTTTGGTGATGTATACGGTGGGGGGGAGTGATTTCATTAATAGTTTACGGAATAAGGTATCATCTACATTTATCGTATTAACCCCTCCTCCTTAAGTGACTTCATAACTTGTTTATCTAAACTATTCATAACAGGCATAACATTAGATTGAGTATTGTTTGGAGTATCCCCCCATTCAACTGGTTCCTCACCATACTCACTCCGTACCTCATTCACAGTTAAGGATCCATTCTGTAATCGGATGTTTTCGATTTGTGCTCGTTGTAATTTATCCTCAATATCTAATTCACCATACTGGAATATTTCCTCAAAACCATTATGCCCCAAAACCTTATTAAATGAATCTTCAATGACTCGGCAGTTACCTTTTAACACTTTCTTGAAGTTAGTATCCTGTGCTTCACCAGTACCTCCACCAAGGTTACCTGATTCAATTATACCTAATTTATGGGGTTGTAATTGGAATGCAGTTATAATAACATTCCGTGTATAATTCATTAACTCAAGGAATTGCATATCCTTATTACTTGTACCGGTTTTTTGGTAATCCCCACCTTTCAATGCAAGGATTCCTTCAGGGTTTTGTAATGCACTTACTCCGATTCGTTCTATTTCATCATTAAATTCATCAATACTTATGTCTTCCCCGAATTTGATTATTCCTCGTGGGTCTAATCCTCCATGACTTTCAAATCCTTTCGCATTATACTCGGAGCCTAATAATTGTAATCGTAGTTCATCTGCTATAGTGTCAATTACACTTACCCCCCATAGGCTGTCACGAGCTTGGGGTGCAGGTTTGTAAATATGGATTAATTCATCAGGTTCATAAGTGATTTCAGTATTCCTTAATGCCCAGCAATCATTCTCAAAATTCCGCCATACGAGTTCGGTGGGAATGTATTGTAACCCATTAATAATGTTATTGTCATCGTTGGTGGCTTCTATGAAACAATCACCAGTACCCTTCCATGAATACCAGATGTTATGGTTTAGTAATGCCCAAGTACTACTATCATTAATACCCATTGGGTGGTTGAAGAGGTTGGTTAAATAGTTAACATGATTGTAATCTACTTTATCCGTACTGGGATTGTTAATAGTGAATTCACAATTAAGGCTTTCCATTTCATAAACGTTTAAACAAGCATTCACGTAGGGGTTCTTTAAAGCATTATAATAAGTCTGTAAGCGTCCAAATTGTTTTTGTGGGCGTTGAGTAATCCATGGATACCGTGTAATGTAATTATCGTATAAACTATTCTTTGCAGGATTCCGTAAATGTTGTAACGGTTTCATAATCCGTTTATTAATTGTTTCTCTTATATTCATATTCGTATTACTCCTACTCCTGCTGTCTTATTCCCTTCTCGCATAGGTCCGATGATTGGTCCTCGCCACATATCTGGGCAGTGGTCATTAATTTTTAAGGGTTTATCCTCACCACGACTTTGTGCTTTAGTATCCCAACTATATGTTTGTGCTTGTGTTATACTATTTTTGCAACTCGTATGGATTCTGAAATGGTTAGTGGCGATTAGGTTTTGTATGGTTTCAATGTCTCCGTAGGTATCTGGTTTGTAAGTGTTTAATTTCATTTTGATACTGTGATTCTTTTCTGCTGCAGTTTTCAATGATTTGGCATCGTGGGGTAGGTAGCAGGTTCTTATATTATACTTGTCTTGTAATCTCTTCATTTCTTGTAAGTATTCATTATCCGATTTACTTATACCCTTGGATTGTGCATCATAGTACCATTCATCAAGTAAATCGTAATAGTTACCATTCTGATTCTTCCATACACCCATCACTCCAAATACACACACGGTTGATACTCCGTAGTCGCAGCCAAGTATTAATTCATCATAATCTTTTAAGTTGTATTCTGTGAAAGTGTTCTCAGATTCAACGAAGTGATCATATATTGCACCCTCAGCGATAACCCATTCCCCTAAAATATTTCTTTTATAGAACACTTCCGATTTACTATTAACCCTTTTTAAGTGTTCCTTATACTCTTTGGTTAAGTTAGGATTATCATCTAATAAGAAATGCCAAACCTTAACATCACCACTTTCAAGTAATTCAGTATTATCCACATAATCAGTATAAATATAATGATAAGGACTATCAGGGTTACAATTCCAAAAGATTTTAGCATCTGGTAAACTACACCGGGATATAGCCATTTCAATAGCTGACTTAGGACACCGTGTCACTTCATCAGCATACCAACCACCTACAGTCATACCTGCAACCTTATCAACGGATCCTTCATCATTCAAACCAATACACCAAATCAAATTACTTCCAATAGTTAATTTACCATTGAACTTATCAAACTTAATCGGTATACTATTACCTAACATTTTGATTAAATCAGTAATCACATTCCTTTCCAATGTATCTCTTGTTCTTGCAGTCATCAGGAATTCCCTATGGGGACTATGACTAATGTATTCAATCCATCTCATACTCATATTAATAGTTTTACTACTACGAACCGCTCCATATTCAATATTAATAAAAGCATCACTATGCTTTATAAAATCTTTAGCTTTCGGACTAAAACTTCCAAACTTAAATTGGGGAGTTTCCATATTAACTGTTGTTGTCATCTTCAGCCTCTGGATTAATTAAATCCCCTAACTTTTTAAGATTAGTATCCAAGTTAATATCTAAATTATTAGTATCCTTATCCCTATCAAATTTAAGTTTCACAGCATTTAAGATAAGTTTCATAATATATTCAGGACTAATATTAGGATTATCTAAAACTTTACCCCATATATCAGGTCCAGAAGAAATCATTAAATTCATTAATTCAACTTCACTTACTCCTTGATTAACAGCAGTTTCAATATCCGCAGCAGTTTGAATTTCATCATTAACTTTTTTCTCATTAAGTTTTTTAATTTCTTTTTCAACTTTTTCTTTGGATCGTCTACGAACTTTAGCATCAACTTTATTTTTTAAATTAACTTCTTCTTTATTAAATTTGTTAATTGTTGTATGACTTATTGTTTCCCCATATTCTTCTTTGAGGTAGTCTGAAATCTTTCGTCCTGATTTTCCTTCTATGAGCATATTCACTATTTCATTGTAGTGTAGGCTGTCATGTATTTTTGGGAATTGGGTCATTGTATCATACATCTGTTAATATATTTTATGGAAAGTTTCCATTTTTATGGAAAGTTTGGAAAGTTTGGAAATTGTAAAAGTGGAAAGTGGAAAGTGTGGGGTATAAAAAAAATGTTTTAATCATCTGTTAAGTCTTTGATGAATTGTTGGTTGGTTCTTTTGTTTAGTTCCTTGTTATTATTAGTAGGAATATTAGTAGTATTATCAACATTATCAAACCGTAGATCATATAATATTCCTCTTAAGTGTTCATCAACTTTCTTTTCAATTAAGTCATTACATTTTATGTCTGCGATTTCATCACTCATATCGTTTATACTTTCTCGCATTTTTTTATTTTCTTCTGATAAATGCTTATTTTCTTCACGTAATTCTTTACGATACTTTAAATCTCCCATATCGCGTTGCATTTCTTGACGTTGATGAACACGATCAATGAACCAAATAATAAGAAATCCTGCAACAATACTTCCTACTGCACAATCGAAAGTGGTGAATCCGTATCGTCGTATTCCTGGGTCATGTGTTATCACGGCGAATAGGGTGGTGACTCCTAGACTGATGAATACTACGCTTAGACTGGTTTTTAATCCATGGTAAATGTAATGTTTTAATGTTTTGTGTTCTGTTTTCCATTTAAGTTTTATTTCCGGTTTGATGTCGTCGAGGTATATTATGTGATGGAACCATGTTTTATATTCCATCAGTTTCTGTACTGGTTTCATTGGTTGCATCTTCTTTGGTTAGTTGTTCTGCGGTGCTTACACGTTTATTTTCACTTAATTGTGTGAGTGCGTATCCGTAGATTGCAACGAGGATTGTGGCTAACCAATCATAACCATTTGGTAATAGGCTTGTCCATTGTGTTATAGTTATTGTTCCTCCTACGGCGATGATGTAACCAATTATATTGAATAATATTGATGTATTTTTATAACTTGTTGTCATGTGTATTTATGCTCCTTTTTTTTGTAGTTTTTTTTTTAACCATTTTGTGTTAAAAAAAATTAATAATAAGTTGTCAAGTATTAAGTGATTAATGAAAAAATAGAATGGTAGATAATAGATAATCAGACCATA
>ENA-UOOH01001365-UOOH01001365.1-fermentation-metagenome-genome-assembly--contig:-NODE-1365-length-23979-cov-13.775038_pt1 | contig 23979 bp, 25 predicted proteins | sample MGYA00245778_ERZ724025 | MGnify/ENA primary metagenome ERZ724025 (study PRJEB28704, sample SAMN03018313) | fermentation metagenome | biome: anthropogenic terrestrial biome; feature: soil... | reverse complement strand
TCAAGAGCTTTGCGCTTTCAAGCTGCCTGCTTGCGCGCAAGAATTATAATATCATCCACATCGACAATTGTCAACATAAAATGAAAAACAAAACTCTGACCTGAATATTAAGGAAGTAAGCGGTGATAGTTATTGCCTTGTACCAAACGAAAGCGGTATGTTTATTATATTATGAGGTATATTATATAGAAGAAAAAGGCGACATTTTTTTGCAAAACTTTTTGCACCAAAAAGTGACCTGTAATACGAGGATTTTATAGAGATGAAGATTGGGATGTTTTCAGAAATTCATGGTGAAATTTCTGGTGCTATTGCCGACCTGGGGACTTTTCTACCTTATGTGCTGGGCGCTATTATAATCGGTGGGCTGGATGCCAGTAGTATTTTTATAACTTTTGGCTTGATGTATATATTTACTGGATATTTTTATCGTATTCCGATTCCGGTTCAACCTATGAAAATTATCGGTGCAGCGATATTGGTACACCATTTGACTGCTGGAGAAGTAGCTGCGGCAGGGATTATGATGGGTTTAACTTTATTCATCCTGGCTATAACTGGTTTGGCAAGTAGATTGGCTGGTCTGACACCGGATAGCGTAACCCTTGGTATTCAGGCAGGTTTAGGCGTTAGCCTGGCCATGCTGGGGATAAAATATATAAAAACCGATTTGCTGCTTGGTCTTATTATAATGTTGTTCATGCTTTTCCTCTTTCAAAACCGGCGGTTCCCTGCTTCTATAGCTGGGGTAGTGGGTGGAACTCTGCTGGCATTTGTCCTGCACCCGGAACTTCACTGGCCCGGTTTGCAGTTGGGGTTTTATTGGCCCCACCTGATTCTACCTGCCTGGACCGATTTTGCCCGGGGCTTTACCCTGGCCTATTTACCCCAGTTGCCCCTTACTTTAACTAATTCCGTTTTGGTAACAGCCATTCTGGCTCACGAGCTTTTCCCAAAGCAATCAGAAAAAGTAAATGAAAAGAATCTGTGCCTAACCCTGGGCATTGGCAATCTCCTGGCTGCTCCTCTGGGCGGTTTTGCCATGTGCCATGGTAGCGGTGGACTGGCGGCTCATTATCGTTTCGGTGGTAGAACCGGTTTTACCCCGGCCTTAATGGGAATAATCCTTCTATTTACCGGCATATTTTTGGGACCGGCAGGAGTTGATTTGTTACAGATAATTCCCCAAGCCGTACTGGGCGGTCTCCTCTTTTTCAGCGGAGTAGACCTGGTTCGAGGAGTGCAGGATTTCGGAGATAAAAAAGCCTTGTTCTGTTTTGCGGTAGTATTAATAATCAGTATTGCTGTGAACCCGGCGCTTGCCTTTCTGGTCGGTCTTATACTTCATTTCCTGTTTAATAAAGGTTGGGTAAAAATCTAATTTTGTTAAAAGCTTTTTTCCTGTGTCCTGGGGAGCTTGTCTATAAGAAAGGCTCTTATTACATTCTGGCGGAAACCTTGCCCTACTTGGTTATTATGGCCTAGATTCGAGAATTAATCAGGCTCCCGGTGAAATGAAAAAAGATCATCCCACAGTAAAAAATCAGCAATACTCCCAGGAACGATAGATAGGGAAGAAGAAAGACAATAGTTAAGCCCAGTGCCATTAAAAAAACAGCTATAAAATATGCTGGTATATAATTGGAAGCTACCCGATTCATCATGTAAAATATCTCTTTTACATTAATAGCGTCCATAAGATAATGATCTTTAAGAAAGTTGGCAATAGCCAGAGGAAAAATCATGCCAACAGCCAGGATGATAATAGATAACAGAAAAACCCCCACCAGGGGAATATGCAAGAGGGGGAAGGCTAAAAGCAATGGGATTAATAAATATCCCAGGGAGATTAAAAAAGCTATAATCCCTTCCCGAACAAAATCTTCCCAACGCTCCCATTCAGGTAAGGACTGACGACCCGCTATCCCGAATTTCATGCATTCCACAAAATAACATAAACTAAGCAGATTGAGAACCGGAACTATAGAGATGACACAACCTAAAAGGATTTTTTTAATCCAGTCTTCATCACGAAAAGGAAACCTTATATAATGATAAAAATTCATTAATAACCCTCCCCCTGTTACATTATTATAGAACAGGGAAAGGATTATGTGTGAAAATTATGAAGGGGGCTTTTCCCCCTTTACTTAAGCTGTGGTTGACGTTCCTTGTACTGGTCTTTTATTTGATCAACTTTATCTGCCCAAAATTGAATTTTATACATGGCATCATCTTCCATGGCAGAAGCTACTTTTACCACTTCTCGATCATTAATTTGCACACCTATATTATAGAAGCCTTGTTCATCAGAACGAATAAGCAATCCAGGAATGCGATCCTTTTCCAACAGTCCTACATTAAATTCTTCCAGGCTCATAATAGGAGTTTCGTAGGCCTCGACTTTTGACATTATAATTCCTCCTTTCGAATAAGGTACTTGCAACCTGCCTCCTGATAAATAAGGAGGTGCGGATTTTAGGAACGGGAATAATTGCCTAAATCACCCTCAACTCCATATCTTCTTTGTATTTCCTGTATCTGTGGTACCCACATGTGAACCCGTTCATGGACTTCGCTGTCTTTAACCTGGTCTATTAATAGTATTTGGTTGTCGCCCAGTTCGATTCCGATGTTGTAAACACCCTTGTTGGTGTCTGAGCTTACCAATAAACCTTCGTATTCTTCCTTGGCATAAAGACTGTTTTGCAGAAAATCATCCTTACTCATGATTTTTCCTTTTTTATTATGCATCGCTTTTCCTCCTTATTCTATTAAGCTTCTACTGTAAAAGAGATTGCTCTACTCTTTTATTTAAGTTAACGCCTCTCAGTAAAATCATACTTTTGCTTTAAATATTATCCCCGTCAGGTTTAATTTTATGTATTTTTGATTCTACTGCAAAAAGTTATTAATATTCATTGGCTTGTATAAATATACCGCTCGCAGTCTTCGCATGGGCAACACCTGCGGCTTGTCTCGCGGCTCAAGGGGTACACGCTAACCTCCCATCCATGGTCGTATAGCGCTCTCGCGACGTCCTGTCGCTCGCCCCCTTTCGCCTGCTCGCCTTCGCCGGGCGTTGCAACCATGCTTCGCCAACGCTCGCTTTGTATATTTATGCAATCCTTATGCAACAAAAGGGGTTTTCGCAGTGGAGTCATTTTTAATTTGTGAACAAAGGCGGCTACAATTTTTTATACAACAAATCAAAAACCGGGGGATTAAGTCCCCCGGTCCGGTTTACCCATCTAAATTTATAACCCTGCTTAAAAGCGGTGATGGGTTATACGTAAGGGTAAATTAAACTTGTGGGTAATGGTATTCCCCACCTCCTCAATATCATCAAGGGTAACATCAATTACCAGGCATTTTAACTTGGCATAAATCCTGTAAGCATTATCCAATTCTTCAGCCACCAGGTCGTCCAGGGTCTCAATGTCATCTGGTAGTTCAAAACTCCGGAACCTTTCTTTGCGCAATTCCATAAGGGTATCAATATCAATGGTAAGTCCAACCATTGGAATCCGACCCTTTAAATCAACAATCTCTTGCGGGATCTCAGTATCCATAAGTATCGGATAGTTGGCCACCTTTATCCCCAGGTTGGCTAAATGCATCGAAAGTGGGGTTTTTGAAGTTCTGGGCAATCCGAGGACTATTAAGTCCGCTTCATGAACACTGTCAAGATTCTGTCCATTATCATGTTCAATGGTGTATTCTATGGCTTTCATGCGGTTGAAATATTGATCATCCATCTTATGAGTCAATCCGGTGATATATTCTGGTTTTTGTCCGGTCTTGAATTGAATCGCATCAAAAAGAGGAGCCATAACATTTACCGCAATAACCTGTTTTACCCGGGCGGTTTCATCCATGAAGCGAGATAACTCCGGTTTGACGATGGTATAAATGATAATAGCGTCATTCTCAACCGCCTGTTCAATTATTTTTTCTACTTGTTCTTCCTTGGTAACCCTGGAGAAACGAGTAATATTTCGCTCAAGTTTGAACTGTAATACTGATGCCACCGCAATTTTTTCCGCGGTTTCACCAACCGAATCAGATACTGCGAAAATATGCAACTTATCTGCCATAATATCGTCCCCCTTTTAGACGTTTTACTTTTCCCCTGATTCATTTCAGTCCCTTTATTATTCTATTCTACAAAACCCAGAGCTTTTCCTCTTTTTAATCCCTCCAAGTAGCTTTTCTTTATAATACCTGCCCTTGGCTTTTTACCCAATCCCTATGACCAATAGATGTGCCAGTCTCTAAAAAAGTTACTATTTATTAATGTGACCCGATCGAATAATACCAAGTTCAATAATGATTAACCCTGTACTCTTTTTCCTTTCTCCTTAATAATTTACTACTTTCCAACTCCTTCTTAAAACGTGTCAGTCCCGGCTTCCAAGCAGGTTATTTCATTATATTATCCCCTGTTTCTTTAAAATAGCAGTTTATTCCCAAACAAATATCATTTACAATTAAATAGAATCTTTTCTTTATTCGACAAGTTCAGGTAGTCTGCTGGGAGAATTTTCACTATCTCAATTTGAGAATTAAATCTATTCAAAATGGGGAGGCCTTTTCCAAATGGGGAAAAAAACTGAAGAAAGCAGCGTAATAGTCGTGACCTCAGGCAAGGGCGGTGTAGGAAAAACTACCACTGTAGCCAATGTTGCCAGTGCTCTGGCGCGGAAGGGTTATAAAATTGCAGTTATGGATCTGGATATAGGGCTAAAAAAGCTTGATCTTATTCTGGGTCTGGAGAATCGTGTTATCTATGATATTATTCAGGTAATAGAAGGGGAATGCACTTTGAAGCAAGCCCTGGTGAAAGACAAGCGTTTTCCCGAACTTTATATGCTGCCGGCAGCCCAAACCCGCAACAAAGATGACATCAAGCCCGAACAGGTGCAAGAAATCTGCCGACAACTCCGGCCAGAATTCGACTTTATTTTTATCGACTGTCCTGCCGGGATAGAACAGGGTTTCCGGAATGCTATTGCGGCTGCTGATAAAGCTATAGTAGTTACCAACCCAGAGGTTTCCGCCGTCAGGGATGCTGACCGCATTATCGGCATGTTGGAATCAGCCCAGTTCCAGGACATCCAACTGGTAATAAACCGCCTGCAAGCCAGTATGGTCAAAAGCGGTGATATGCTCAGCATTGATGACCTGCTGGAACATCTCTGTATCACATTACTGGGTATAGTCCCGGAGGATAAAAAAGTGCTTATTTCCACCAACAAAGGTGAACCCATAGTCTTAAATGAGCGTTCGGAAGCTGGACTAGCCTTTAATAATATTGCCAATCGCCTCCTGGGCCAACAGGTGGATTTCCCGAGCTTTGAGGAAGATTCATTATGGGGAAAAATCCGCAATCTGGGACGCAACCTTTTTTCTAAAGAATAAGGGAGGGATAAAAAGTGTTGGATTTTTTAAAACGGATCTTTGCAGACAGTTCCAGCCGTAAGCAAGCCAATGATCGCTTGCGGGTGGTTCTAACCCATGACAGAACCGGCACCTCCTCCCGTTTGATGGAAACCCTGAAAGAAGAAATTTTAGAGGTTATTTCCCGACATGTAGAAATAGAAGGACGCCCCGAAGTCAAGATAATCCGCGAAGGCCGGCACTCAGCACTGGACATAAACATTCCTTTAAAGGGCAGGTAATAACTGGATATGGTTAAAATAAAAGGGTTAAACGGTAATTTAGTATTCATATTCGGCCCGGGAAGTTTTGATGAATACCTCAGTTTTTTGGAAGAGAAATTGACTGCCAATAAACAATTGTTTAGCGGTTCCCGGGTGATATTCAAGGGAGAAGAACTGAAAAAACTTTCTCATTCCCAAATCGCTTCTCTACAAGAACTCTGCCTGCGGCATGGGGTGATTATGAATAACAATGCAGTCACTGTAAACAAAGGTAGTTCTAGGGATCTGGTAATCTACCGCAATCTGAGAAGCGGGCAAAAATTGCGCTCCGAAGGCTCGGTAATTATTTGGGGCGATGTCCATGAAAGCGCTGAAATATTAGCAGCCGGTGACATAATTGTTCTGGGTAAATTAGACGGAATTGCTCATGCTGGTTGTTATGGGGATATGAACCGCTTGATTTTTGCCCTCAGCCTTTCTCCCGGACAGATTAGAATTGGAGACCGGCTTTCCCGTTCTCCTGAAGATCCGGACAAGAGCCCCCATCCCGAAATAGCTTTCTGGGATGGAGAAAACATCTGCATCAAAGCCTATTCCTCGCGTAGTGGTTTGCGAGGGTAAGAAGGGTACCTGAATTGTGAATTTATCTTATGAATCTCACCCGGTTGAAGAAAAAAAGCCCCGGAGAATCTTCTCCGGCATAAGCCATAATAGATTCTTTATTCCTATCCTGCTTTTTTTGCTCTTGCAGGGTCTGGTTATGCTGGGTTTCTTTACCCGCAGCGACCTGGGACTCTATGACACCTTTTTCCGGCTTAAGGGAGCTTCAACTCCCGGCGAAAAAGTAGTAATTGTGGCCATAGACGATTACTCCATCTCCCGCCTGGGGCCACCGGCCTGGCCCCGTTCCGTTCACGCTCGTTTGCTGGAAAAACTGGAAGAGGCCCGGGCGGTAAGCTTTGACCTTACTTTCAACTCTACTCAGGGAGCCCGTGAGGACCAGGCTTTCGCTTCAGCCATTCAAAAACATGGCAAGGTAATACTGGCAGCCAAGTTCACCTTTGAAAAAGATGAAAGCGGCGATCTGGTTCAGGGTTTTGAACCTCCCTTGCAGGAGCTCATGTCGGGTGCCGCCGGCCTAGGCTTTGTCAACACTCCAACAGATATCGACCAGAGGGTAAGACGCTCCACTCTGGTTGATGTGAACAGCTTCGAAGTTCCCTTTCCCAGCCTGGCCATTGCTACCGCCATGGTAGCCCAGGACATTGGCTATGAAGAACTTAAACTCGAAGCAGGTCGTCTACTGCTGGGGAAAAAAGAAATACCTTTAAGCCCACTGAACCAGGCTATGGTAAAATTCTGGGGACCGAAGGCCACATTCAAGACCATAAGCTATGCCGATGTTATAGAGGAAAAAATCCCCCCCGCCTATTTCCAAGACAAAATCGTCCTTATCGGAACCATTACGCCGGAGGATCATGACTTTGTGACCACCCCCTATACCACCAGCAATATGGTAAAGGGCGGAGCCCTGGATACCCCGGGGGTGGAAATGCACGCTTCCATTATTCAAACTCTTCTAGAAGACAGCTGGTACCGAGAGGCGGAAAAGCCTTTTAATATAGCCTTTCTTTTCCTGGCAGGCCTGCTGACTTCACTGGTGGTCAGAGGACGCGGTCCCTGGAAAGGGCTAATTGGAACTGTTCTGGTAACCCTGGCAAGCATTGCTCTGGTTTACGGTCTGTGGGAATACCAGCGAATATGGCTCAGCCTGGCTGCTCCCCTGGCCCTTATTTTGCTGAGTTATGTGGTGGTAACGGCCACCGAGTTTATTCAGGCCGAACTGGGACGGCGCAAAACCAAAGCCATGTTTTCCCGCTATGTTTCCGCCGATGTGGTGGATGAACTCTTAAAAAACCCGGATGAAATTTCCCTGGGCGGCAAAAAACAGGTGGTTACCATCATGTTCGCAGATATCCGCGGCTTTACCGCCTTCAGCGAAAATAAGGACCCGGTGGATGTAATCAACCGGCTCAATGAGTACCTGACTGCTATGACCGACTCCATTCAAAGCCATGGCGGCACCCTGGATAAATACCTGGGAGATGGTCTTATGGCCTTTTTCGGAGCCCCGGTCTATTTTGAGGATCACGTGGAGAGGGCCATCAAGGTAGCCCGCGAAATCCAGGTTAAGGTGGCAGACTTAAATCAGAAGTGGGCTGAACAAGGCGCTGTACCTCTGCTGGTAGCCGTAGGCATCAACACCGGTCCGGTGGTGGTGGGCAATGTAGGCAGCCCGGAACGGATGGATTATACACTAATAGGCGAAGATGCCAACCTGGCTTCTCGAGTTGAAGCCTTGACCAAGCTCTTTGAAACCCTGGTACTGGTTTCCGAGCGCTCCTACGACCTGCTTCCGGAAGGTGAAACCAAAGCTTCTCTGCAGTATGTAGGCGAAGAACTGGTGAAGGGTTTCACCCATCCCATCAAGGTTTATTCGTTTAGTGATCTGGACCTGCATTTTGAAAAGTCCTCGGACAAAGGCTTTAAGTAATACCGGATTCAAGGGTATCAAGGGGACGGTCCTCTTAACACCCTATGGGCGCAGCGAGGAAATCAAGAATACGACCAGGCTGACAATGGCCACCCCGAAGCCCAGCACCCCCAGAAAGCTGTATTCTTCAACCCAGGCGGCGTGGTTGGCCTGCAATATGAAAGAAGAGCCTATCAAGGCTCCGGTTATTATCAAACTGGCGCTGAGGCGGCTTATCAAACGGGAAATTCCATGATAGGCTTTATCACTTAAATCCAGTTCCATTCTCACTTTTAACTGTCCCTCACTGGTTCTCCTAACCAGTTTGTTAAAGTTGGAGGGCAGGGCAGCCAGGGGCTTTATATCCTGGTAATATTTACGGCGAATATACTTGTAGACACTCTCCGCTTTAAGCCGCTCTTCCAGTACTTTATTGGCCAAAGGGCGGGCGGTTTCCATAAAATCATAACCCGGATCGAGCTTCTTCCCCACTCCTTCTACGGTAATAAGGGCTTTCATCAGCCCGGTCAAATAGGCCGGCATTTTCAGCTGGTGACGATAGGAGAGATCCATAAGCTCATTGCGCAGGCGATTTATGTCCAATTTTCCGATGCTGCCGGAAACGCTTTTGATCAGGTCGGCAAAATCTTCCTGGAAATCCTCTATATCATCCAGCTCACCCACTATGCCCATATCCTGCAAACTGGACATGGCTTTGTCCATATTCTGTTTGCTTATGGCCAGAAGCAGTTCCCCCAGGTGTATCAGACGAGTCTCGCTCAAGGAGCCGATTTGCCCGAAGTCAATAAAAGCTATCCGGTTTTCATCCAGCAGCAAAATATTGCCCGGGTGCGGGTCCGCCTGGTAGAAACCATGCAGGATTATCTGGGAAAGAAAAGTTTCGGTTCCCAATTGCGATATCTTTCTCCGATTCCAGCCCCGTCTATCTATTTCCTCCAAATCACTTAGTTTAACTCCGCTTAAATATTCCTCGGTCAATACCTTGCCAGTGGTGTATTCCCAATATACCCGAGGAATAACCACCCGCTGGTCACCGGCGAAATTCTGGTATACCCTTTCCGTACTGCGAGCCTCCCGGGCATAATCCAATTCCCGCATAAACATCCGGGAGAATTCCTCCACCATATCCTTAATGCTGAGACGGCGGGCCTCAGAAGAGCGCATTTCAGACAAATGGGCCAATCCCAGAACTATCTCCAGGTCATTTTGCACCACTTTCTCAATACCGGGTCTTTGTACCTTTACAATGACCTCTTCACCGCTTTTTAGCCGGGCCAAATGTACTTGTCCAATGGAAGCGGCCGCCAGCGGCTCGGGGTTGAATTCAGCAAAAACTTCATCAGGATGCCCCAGTTCGCTCAACAGCTGTTTCATTAGTTCAACATTAGGCATAGCTTCAACCTTATCCTGCAAGCGTTCCAATTCTTCTATATATACCGGGGGTAAAAGATCAGGGCGGGTACTCAAGACTTGTCCCAGCTTAACAAAAGTGGGGCCGAGTTCCACCAACGATTGCCGCAATTTCTGAGCCAGCAATCTATCTCCCGGTCTCTCGGCTACCAGTGTCGGGCGTTCCGCCAGGGGAGTGAGGCTGTCCAGACCCAGACGTTGAATCATGTAGCCAAAGCCGTTCTTAACCAGCACTCCCACAATCTGCTGGCGCCGTCTAATATGTCTGATTCGCTGCAATAATCCCAAATGTAATCCTCCTTAAACGCCTGGATAAGAATTGGGACAGGGGTTCAGGCTGTTTTTTTATTATTCTACTATAAAAAATATATCATATATCATGGGGATGGTTCTCTGATATATTTTATTGATTCCACTGCAAAAACCCCTTTTGTTGCATAAGGGTGGAATAAATATACAAAATGCTGGTGAAGGTGAAAGCGGGCGGTCGAAGACCGCCCTTACAATGCTTTGCAGTAGCTATTAAGATTGTTGCGCCTGATTCGGAACGACACGGGGGTCGTTCTCTACATACCCTTCGGTCGCTAGAGCGATATATTTATACAAGGCAATGAATATTAATAACTTTTTGCAGTGGGATCTTTACTGTATTTTGAGCAAAATATTGCAAAATATAATATAATAACCAAAAAACACAAAGGAGGTTTTCGCGATGAAAAAAGGAGTATGGTTGTTGATTCTCGTTTTGCTTCTGGTCGGTGGCATGCTTTTCTGGAAACATGGCGGATTAGGTCCGGAACCACCGGCTCAAATCACCCTGATTAATCCACTGGGCCCCACAGTAATACCGGTAGCCGGCATTAGTTCCCAACAGGTAAAAAGCAAAATGCCTATTACGATCCAATACTGGAAGGATACGGATGAGGCAGTGGCCCTTTTAGCCTCCAAAAAGGCGGATTTTGCTGTTTTGCCCATCAGCGCTGCCGCTAATATTTATGCGCGCGGAATCGATATCAAGATGCTGGGGGTACATGAGTGGAAGGTTTTTTATTTACTGGCAGCCAAAGACACTCCTTTTGAGGGCTGGAGGTCCCTGGTGGGCAAGAGGGTTTATACCGCTCACGGCCGGGGGCAGACCGCCGATGTTATAATGCGAGCGGCCTTAAGTAAGGAAGGAATAGAGCCGGATCAGGATGTAAAGATACTCTATGCTCCACCTCAGGAGATAGTGGCCTTGTTCAAAGCCGGCAAGGTTGATTTTGCGGCTTTGCCCGAACCTTTCGTTACCCTGGCCATGAGCGATGACAGCGGGAGAATTGTTCTCGATTTCCAGAAGTACTGGGGCGAGAGTACAGGTAAACCGGAAAGAATACCTGTTGCCGGGCTCTTTGTGGCCGGTGATTTTCAGGAAAAATACCCGCGGGAAACTAAAGAACTGGCCCAAATTTTTGCTGATTCCACCCGTTGGAGCAACGAAAATGTAGACCAGGCCCTGGCTGTTGCTGCCGAAACTTTACCTACTATACCGCAACCGGTAATGAAGAAAGCCCTGAGCCGCATCGAATTTGAATTCATCGACAGCAGTAAATCACGGCCGGAAGTAGAATTCTACCTGCAGAAAATGAAGGAACTCTATCCCCAGGGTACACCCAAACTTCCGGATAAGGATTTTTATTACTCATGAGAACGGGACTGCGCTCACTGGTTGGTATCATAGTCTTTATCCTCTTATGGCAATTACTGGCCGTACTTTTAGACAAGAGTATTATTGTCCCGACTCCAGGAGAGACCTTTGGTCTTTTCTTCCAGTTGCTGCTCAGCCCGGTTACTTTGCTGGCCGGGCTGCAAACCGCCTGGAAGGTTTTAATGGCCCTGGGCCTGGTCTTGCTCCTGGGCTTGCCCCTGGGTTTGATTATCGGGCTATTTGAACCCTTATATGATATGTCGCGGCCTATAATAATGGTTATTCAGGCGGTACCGGTTATATCATGGCTTTCCCTGGTTCTTTTTACCTGGGGCAGGAACTGGCAGGGTCCTGTACTGATTGCCTTTCTGTCTATTTTGCCCATAGCTATTCTTACTACCGTATCCGGGGTGCGCAACCTGGATAAGAAGCTTCTGGAAATGGCTCGGCTTTATCAAGTGCCGGCCAGGAAAATTATGCATGACATCTACCTGGGTTCCTTGCTTCCTTTTATTATTGCCATCATAGATGTCAGCCTGGGACAGGCCTGGAAGGTTATACTGGTAGCAGAGTATCTTTGTGGAGACAGCGGCCTGGGCCTAAAAATATTCGATGCCCGCAGCTTTGTTGATACCCCTTCTGTTTATGCCTATACCCTCCTGGCCGTATTGTTGGGCATTATAACCGAGAGACTGATTAAAATGGGAACAGGGAGGCTTTCAAAACTATGGGTGCCCGTTTAGAAGTCAGATCCTTGCATAAATCCTTTGGGGCTCTCTCCGTATTAGACAACTGGAACCTGAGTATCCGGGAATCAGAACGAATTGTCTTATTGGGGCCATCCGGTTCAGGAAAAACGACTTTTTTGCGCTTAATTGCAGGGCTGGAAAGACCTTCATCAGGAGAGATAAAATTAAGTTCGCAGCAAATGGGCTTTGTTTTCCAGGAACCACGGTTGATTCCCTGGCGAACAGTAGAGGACAACCTGCTTTTTGTCAACGAGAAGGGGGATATTTCCGGTATTTTGGAGAAACTCCGCCTTAGTGGCTTTGCCGGTTTCTTTCCCGCCCAATTGAGCGGTGGAATGCAGCAAAGGGTTAACCTGGCCCGGGCTTTGCTGGTGGAACCGGATTTGCTCATTCTGGATGAAGCTTTTTCCTCCCTGGATCTACCGGTTAAAACCAGCATAATGAAGGACATCAATCTCCACTGGCAAGAAAAGCGTTTTACTATTATTGCAGTCACCCATGATTTAAAAGAAGCCCTCTTTCTGGCCGATAGGATTATAATCCTCTCCCCTGCTCCATCAGTCATTGCCCGTGAGCTTCCCGTCACCCTGGGGAAGGGGCGCAATTTTTCCTCCCCGGAATTCCTGCACCTGGAGGGGCAGTTGCTGGACATCATCTGCTCGGCCAGCAACTAGTGCTATATTAATATCTTTTCTTGTGTTATTATCGTTTTGTAATGAAATTTTTACCTTGGAAGCAAGATCGGCATTGCTTCAGGCTATTTCTCGCTACTAACATTTTAGCTTCCAGAAATCCTAAAATACCAGGCTGCGGGAGGAGGTTTTGGGGAAATGGCAAAAAGAAATTTTGAGGTTACTTTTTGGGGGGTCAGAGGTTCACTTCCGGTACCGGGTCCCCATACTATTAAGTATGGCGGGAATACTTCCTGTGTGCAGGTACAGATTGACCAGCGGCTCTTTATTTTGGACGCCGGTACCGGGATTTATCACCTGGGACAGCACTTACTGAAAAGCCAAAGCCCCATAAGCGGGGAAATCTTCATTTCCCATACCCACTGGGATCATATACAAGGCTTCCCCTTTTTTGCCCCGGCTTTCATAAAGGGGAATCGCTTCATTCTCTATGGCCAGAGCAAGGTAAACTCAACTTTCGCCGATTTAATGAAAGGTCAAATGATTTACCAGCATTTCCCGGTAAGCCTGGAGGGAATGGGAGCTCGTATTGAATTTCATGAATTGGACAATGGTAGTGAAATGGATCTAGGGGAGCAGATACGGCTACGCACGGTACATACCAACCATCCCAATGGCAGCCTGGCTTACCGCTTGGATTACGATGGCCGCTCCTGCTGTTACATAACTGATACAGAACACTACTCCTGTGTAGACCCGCATCTGAAAGCTTTTTGTGAAGAGACCGACCTGATGATATATGATAGCAACTACACCGATGAAGAGTATCCCCGTTTTCTCGGCTACGGCCATTCTACCTGGCAGGAAGGCATCAAACTGGCTCAAGCTGCCGGGGCTAAGAAACTGGTACTTTTCCACCATGATAAAGCTCGCAGTGATGAAGAAATGGAAAAAATAGAAAAAGAGGCACAAAGATGTTTTCCCAACTGTATTGCCGCTCGTGAAGGATTGGTGATTGCTCTTTGAGAAGTTATACCCCCGAAATTCTGGAACAAATTGAGGACATAATCAATATTGGCATTGCTCTATCAGCAGAAAAAGACAAAAACCGTCTTCTGGAGATGATTGTTAGCGAAGCCCGGAGGATTACCAACGCTGATGCCGGAACCCTTTATCTCTGTGAAAACGACTGCTTGAGCTTCAAGATTATGCAAAATGAATCCATGAACAGCTTTTTGGGGGGTCGAGGAGAAAAAATCAACATCCCCCCCGTTCCTTTGAAGATGGAAAATGTATCCGCATATGCCGCCATTAGCCATAAGAGCGTGAATATCCCCAATGTATACCAGGCGGAGGAGTTCGATTTTTCCGGTCCCAAGAAATACGATGAGAGTACTGGTTACCGTACTCTTTCCATGCTGGTTATTCCCCTGGAGAATCATGAAGCAGAAGTAATAGGGGTATTGCAGTTGATAAATGCCCGTGATGAAAATGGGAAACTGATTCCTTTCGCTCCCTACTTCGAAAATGTAATTACTTCACTGGCTTCACAGGCGGCTATAGCTATAAGTAATATGCAGCTTGTAGCCGATATAGAAGAGCTCTTTAATTCTTTTGTTCAGGTGATGGCAACCGCGATTGATGCCCGAACTCCTTATAATGCCAACCATACCCGCCGCGTGGCCCTGCTGGCCGGGGAAATGGCCCGAGCCGTCAACCGGCAGAGCCAGGAATACTGGGCCGGAGTATCGTTCAGTGAAGAGCAAATAGCCCAACTGGAAATGGCCGGCTGGCTGCACGATATAGGCAAGATCACCACCCCTCTGGAGGTAATGAACAAATCAACCCGCATCGAACACCAGCTGGAGCTGGTTTTGCTGCGCTTTGATTATATTTTATCCAGCAGTGAAGCCGAATACCTCAAAGAAAAACAAGCCCTTCTGGCTATTAATAGCAATAATAGCCGGGAGCAACTGGAACAACTGGAAAGAGCCTGGGAGGATAAGCAATGCTATATAAAGGAAAGCCGCGAATTCATAATTAAGGTTGATCACCCCTCCACTTTTGTTGACCGGAAAATAGTGGAGAAGCTAAAGGAAATAGCAGTTCAAAGTTATAGGGATGGTTCCGGGAAGCTGCAGCCCTGGCTACGGGAGAACGAACTCAAGTGTCTCTGTGTTGCCAAAGGTACCCTGACCGAGCAGGAGCGGAAAATCATGGAAGAACACGTGGTGGTAACGGGCAAAATGTTGGAGAAAATACCCTTTACCAAGAAATTGCAGGATGTCCCTTTTTTCGCCTCCATCCATCACGAACACCTTAATGGAAAGGGTTATCCCCGGGGACTCAGCGGGGAGCAAATCCCCCTGGAAGGCCGCATCCTGGCCCTGGTAGATGTATTCGATGCCCTAACCGCTTCCGACCGGCCTTATAAGAAGGCCCTGCCCCTTGAGCAGGCTTTAAAAATCCTGGGCTTTATGGTAAAGGATGGGGAGCTGGACGGAGATTTATTGCAGTTGTTGGTTGAACAGCGGGTTTGGGAAAAAATCTAGATTTAAGCGAGTGCTGATATGGCTTTTAAGCATAGGAAGAATCTGCGGAGCAGTTTCAACATAGTGCTGCAACAAGGCGGGGATTAGAACCCATCGCCTGTTTGGTTAGTAATAAAAGTAAGGGGTAAGGAGTATGGGTTAAGTGTCAAAAGGACCTTCCCCTTGACACCCTTATATACTGGAATTATAGAAGTGATAATCATTTTTTTCGCTGTTCTTTACCTGGTACATGGCTAAATCCGCTTTGTTGATGAGATTGCGGCTATCCTTGGCATCTTTGGGGTAAAGGCTGATACCGATACTTGCTGTCAGGTATATTTCTAAGCCCCAGAACATAAAAGGATAAGCCAGAGCCGCAAGTATTTTTTCGGCAATAGTAGCAGCATCTGCTTCGCCTTTTATCTGGGGAAATATTAACAGAAACTCATCACCACCCAAACGTGCCAGGGTATCACTTTCCCGCAACAATTCCCTCAGCCTTTCCGCTACCGCCTGCAACAATAGGTCACCCGCCTCGTGTCCATAGCTGTCATTGACCTCCTTAAATCCATCCAAATCAAGAAAGGCCACGGCCAGCATCTCCTTATTGCGTTGCGCCATGCTGATGGCATTATCCAGGCGGTCATAAAATAAATAACGATTTGGCAGTCCCGTAAGAGCATCATGAAAGGCCTTAAAGCGGTTTATCTTTTCTGCCGCCCGAACCTGTTCGTACTCATTGTCTATTTCTTTTATCATATGCTTAAGCTGCTTAACCCGGCTGTAATGACCGGTCAGGTCGGAAATCTGCAGCAATATATATTCTTCATCATCACAGTAGAGCGGTTCTACCAGTAGATTCTGGCGCACATCCTTTCGTATATCCCCCGCCGGAGCAATAAAGCAATGGTGCAAAGCACCGGATAAAAACCGGCTTTGCTGGTGAAAAAGAGCCCCTTGAAAAGCATCGAGACATGGTTTACGGGATAAGTCGGGAAAGAGCTGAGGCAGCTTCTGACCAATAGTTTCGTCTTGACTTTTTCCCGTATATTGTTCCAACCAGGCATTCCAAAAAAATATTTTCAGGTCTTTATCCAGTATTATTATTCCCTGGTTTACCTTATCCAGAGCCAAATAAGCCAATTTAAACATCTTGTCCCTCCAGCAGGGCATCTATTTTTTGGAGCAAACAGGAAACGGAGTTCAGGTTCAAGGCAATCATGATAACACCCTGAACCTGTATCTCAGCCACGGTAAAAGTAGTATGCAATATCAGAATATAAACCCCATCTTTGAGAAAAAGCCTTTGATCTGATTCCGTAACATCAATAAGCTCTACTTCCGGTACGGTGAACACCACCCGGGTCTCCAGCAAATTGCCGAATTCTCCTATTACCGCATTTAGAATAAGATTGCTGATTTCTTTCAGAACATCAAAGTCGGTGTCCAGAAAACGCGGCGGCACTGCATCCCCCTCTTCCAGCAGCAGTTGCTCTCCTGTGCAGGCATTAACCAATAGTTTAGCCTGCTGTACTGGAAAAACCAGAAATGCCTTGCCCCGAAAATCCTGCCCGAAGCTTATATAAGAAGATACTATATGCCCCGGTGAGAAGATTTCCGGCAATGGCAGGCCACCCTGTTCCATTTCCGCTTCGGGAATCAACTCCACCCGCGGTACTGATAATAAGATCCTTAGTCCCACCATTTCCGAAAGGAGATTGGCCGCATATCCCACATAAACATTTACTAATTCAGTAAGGACATCCTTCTGCAGGGGATTAAGCATAAGACCCCTCCTTGAGCAAAGCCAGCAGTTCCCCAGCCTTTTCATTGTTCAAGGGCTTGTTGAAAAAAGCTAACGCTCCCATTTTTTCAATTTCCCTCCGGGTGGCCTTCTGGATATCCGCCGATATTACAATAACCTTAACCTGAGGGTTACTTTCTTTTAGCACCTGTAAAAACTCCTGCCCGTTCATTTCCGGCATTAACAAGTCGGTGATTACGAATTCAGGCCTCTCTTGCTCATACAGGGCATAAGCATCCCGGCCATTGTTAGCCGTTAAGAGCACCGCTTCCGGAAGATAGTTATGAAAAAGCTTTTTCAAAAATCCCTGGAAAAACTGGGAATCATCAACTATGAGTATTTTCACAACAACCACCCCCATAATTCCCTCTATTTCCCATTGCTGCAGGTCATAAGACCGAAGTCATATTATTTAACTTTAGCATTATTTTTTTCTTTATTCCACTGCCAAAGCCATATGACTATACTAGTATAAGCAAATCATAGCATAATAACAAATGTAGTGTATTTTATTAAATTGCTTTCCTGGAACTTTAATAACGGTTGAGCTATAGCCATAATTCTGGCCATAGCCAGTTCAAGTTCAAGTGGCCCGCAAAAAGAAATAGGCCTATTATACTAAATATTATAGGCCTATTGGCTGATACTAGCAAATTCGCTTTTGATTCTACAAAAAAATAGAGAAAGCACATTGCTCCCTTATTCTCATTCTGCCTGATAGGCTTCCAATACCTGCAGATGCAGTTCATAAGCCGGGCGGTCAAAGAGAACAATGCGAATTTTCTTGATATGTTTTAATGCGGGTATGGCCTCTATTATGGTCTTAAACATCACCTGCGCGGCTTCCCGCATCGGATAAGCGTACACCCCGGTAGATATGGCGGGAAAAGCAATGGAGTCGACTTGCCTTTTTTCCGCCAGGCGCAGGGCATTGCGATAACAACTGGCCAGGAGTTCTTCCTCGGGCTTATGCACCCCGTATACCGGTCCCACACAATGAATAACAAAGCGATTGGGCAAACGATAGGCCCCGGTAATAACCGCCTGGCCCGGACCTATAGGGGCCAGGGCGGAGCTTTCTTTCTTTAATTCCGGGCCCGCTGCCCGGTGTATGGCCCCATCAACCCCGCCGCCACCCCGCAGGCTGGAATTAGCCGCATTTACAATAACTGCCAGGTCTTCCTGGCGGGTAATATCCCCCTGGACAACTTGAATTTCCACACTTGATATCTTCATTTTCTTCCCTCCAGGTAAATATCTCAATAATGGTTCCAGCCTCCGCTATGGTTATTGAATAAAAAACTACCAGCTTCTACCTATATTTATATCATATTTAAAGCACAAGAATAGAAAAAATCATATTGTCGCCTGTGGTCAAATAGTTTATAATGGATGTAATCATATCCCAATAGATTTTTAGTTCATAATCTAATGGTAATATATTTTAAGTAGTGGGGCAAAGAGAGTTATGTATTTCTCTTAAAGCCCGGAAGTATGGTTAAGAACGGTAAAAAGGTAGGAAGGTTAGGACGGTAGGCAAAGAGGTGCGGCTTTGTTTTCCTGCGGCGTATTTGCGACATATGCAGGGATAAGAATTGCCGGCACATCTTAAAGCTCCTACGGGAGTTTTTTTTATTGCCCAAAAAACAAAGGGGAGGAAATGAAGTGAAAAAAGCAAGATTTGTTGGGGGGAAAAGAAGCTGGCGCCCGGGAAAGATACTCTTGTCGTTATTATTGGTAATTGCGCTGCTGGCTGTTGGCGGCTGCGGGAAAACAAGCCCAACAAGCACTACCTCCAAAGAGGCTCCCAAGAAAAGCCAAACTCAAACGATTGAGCTGCGCCTGGCTCATTTCTGGCCCAGCACTCATCCCGCTGAAGTCGAACTGGTACAGCCCTGGGCCAAAGCCATCGAAGAGGCTACCGGGGGTCAGGTGAAGATCGTCAGCTATCCCAACCAAACCCTCTTGCAAGCTGATTCTATTTATGATGGCGTGCTAAACGGAATAGCCGACATCGGTATTTCCTGTTTTTCCTATACCCGCAATGGCTTCCCGGTTCTGGAGGTTTTCGAACTGCCCGGAATTACTTACGAAAGCTCCCGGGTGGCCAGCACCGTAGCCTGGGAAGGGATAAAGGAATTGAACCCCAAGGAAGTACAGGATACCAAACTGATGATGGTTCTTACCACCGGCCCTGGTGATATCTACTCCAAAGTACCGGTAAGAAATCTACAGGATCTTAAGGGTTTGGAAATAAGGGCTACCGGTTTAAGCGCCAAAACTCTGCAGGCTCTGGGTGCAACCCCGGTCGCCATGCCCCAGTCAGATGCCTATGAATCCTTGTCCAAAGGAGTGGTAAAGGCCAACCTGGGTCCGGTGGAAGTATTGAAAGGCTGGAGACAGGCGGAAGTCACCCAATACTTGACCCAGACCCCTTTTCTTTATAATACTTTATTCTTTGTCACCATGAACCTGGACAAATGGAACTCTTTGGATCCGGAAACCCAGAAAGCCATAGAAAAAGTCAATGAGAAATTCTTTAAGGAAGTGGCCGCAGGACTCTGGGATAAACAAAACGACGAAGCCCTGAAATGGGCGGTGGATGAAAAAGGTATGGAATTAATCCAGCTGCCGGCGGATGAAGCCCAGCGTTGGATAGATTTGGTCAAACCCATTCAAGATGATTTCGTTAAGAGGATGGATAAACAGGGTTTTGAAGGTGCCAAGATTTTGAATACCGCCAAGACCTTGGCGGATAAATATAATAAGGAATTTAAGTAAAGCCTGACTCTGCTGCTAAAAAAACCCTTTTGTTGCATAAGGCTTGCATAAATACACAAAGCGAGCGTTGGCGAGCAGTATATTTATACAGCCCAAGGGGATAAGAGATTATTACCGACTTGTAGGGAGGAAGTACGGAATGGCCAAAAAATATAACGGTTTTGTCGCCGGTTTGAGCCAGTTTTTAGATCAGATTGCTGGATTAAGCCTGGTAGCAGTAATGCTGGTAGTGGTGGGTAACGTATTAATGCGGGCGCTATTTAAGCACCCCATTCTGGGAACCTATGATTATGTCGGCTTTCTAACGGCAACAGCCATTGGACTGGCCCTGGCCCATTGTGCTCTGCAAAATGCCCACATAGCCGTTGATTTTGTAGTAGAGCGTCTCCCCCATAAAACCCGTGCGCTCATTGATACTGCCACCAATTCGGTAGCTATAACTTTTTGGGGTTTTGCCTTATGGAACCTGGCTATTTACGCGGGAACCATGAAAACCAACGGCATTGTCGCCGCCACCAGCCAGTTGCCGGTCTCGCCCTTCATATACCTGGTGGCCTTTGGTCTTTTCAGCCTTTGCCTGGTTTTGCTAAGCCATCTGGGTGAGTCTTTGAGAAGGGTAGCAAGATGAACCCATTCGGCCTTGGAGTGCTGGGGATAATTGTTTTTTTGGTCCTGCTCATGCTGCGCATGCCCATAGCTTACGCTATGGCCCTGGTGGGTTTTACCGGCTTCGCCCTGCTTTCTTCAGCTTCAGCGTCATTCAGCATGGTAGCCAAGGAAATATTCAATACTTTTTCCTCTTATTCGCTGAGCGTTATCGCTATGTTCGTGTGGATGGGTTTCCTGGCCTTTTATTCCGGAATCGGCACCCGTCTTTATGTCTTTGCCTATAAACTAATGGGGCATCTTCCCGGCGGTTTGGCTGTAGCCACCCAACTGGCCTGTGGAATATTTGGAGCCATTTGCGGTTCCAATACGGCCACTGCAGCTACCATGGGGGCCATTGCCCTGCCCGAGATGAAAAAGTACCAGTACGATACCTCGCTGGCCACGGCCAGTATTGCCGCCGGCGGGGTTTTGGGGGTTTTGATTCCCCCCAGCGTTATTTTTATCGTTTATGGCATGGCTACGGAGCAGTCCATAGGAGAACTCTTTATGGCCGGCATCATACCTGGAATCCTGCTTATGCTGGCCTATATAGCGGCTATTTTATTTCTCACTCTGCGCAACCCCGCCCTGGGACCAGCAGGCCCCAGAGCAAGCTGGAAAGAGAGAGCCTCCTCCCTGCGGGGTGGATTATTTGAAGTACTGGTAGTCTTTGCCCTCTCCATCGGCGGTCTTTTTGCCGGCTGGTTTACGCCTACTGAAGCCGGTGCCGTAGGAGCCGCCGGGGTGCTGGCGGTATCCCTGCTGGGAAGGCATCTGGACTGGACCGGATTTAAAAAATCCCTTTATGATACTACCCGAACCACCGCCATGATAATGTTGATGATTGCCGGAGCCATGATCTTTGGCCGCTTTATGGCCATCAGCCGGATTCCTTTTGAGCTGGCTAACTGGGCCGGCAGCTTGCCCCTGCCCCCTTTTGCCATCGTAGGAGTCATTCTGCTTATTTATCTGGTACTGGGTTGCTTTATTGACGCCCTGGCCTTGATTTTGCTTACTATCCCCATTTTTTATCCGGTGGTGGTAAAAACCCTGGGTTATGATCCCATCTGGTTCGGAGTAATAGTGGTTATGGTAGTAGCCATGGGGGTTATCACCCCTCCGGTGGGGATGAATGTCTACATAATAAAAGGAGTAGCTCCTGATGTTCCCCTGGAAGATATATTCCGGGGAATATGGCCTTTTCTTCTGGCCATAATATTTTCTCTGATTATATTGATAGCCTTTCCTTCCATCGCTACCTTTTTGCCGCAGCTCTTGCATGGAGTTTAATCATATGCATAAGTTTTCTTGCTTCCGGAGATTATATAAAAAACTCCGGGAGGCGAAAAGATGGAGGCTGGCGTTAGGAATAAGCTCCAGGGTCGTATTTGAAGAACCCGAATAGACGATGTTATGGCTCAGGTAAGTATGTGAATGGGCAACATCGAGATCACGTCCGTGATGACGCGAGAATCTTTTGAAGAAGCCGGTTTTAATGAAGGTGATGCGGTTACAGCCCTGGTAAAAGCTATCAATGTAGTTTTCGTAAAGTAAGAAGCCCGGCTCAAAGAGGTCATCTTCCTAAAAGATGGCCTCTTTTCATGTTAAAATTGCTTCTTAACCCTGGTCTGCCCCCATGTAACAGATCCCTTTGCCTGTTCTCTCCGGGGTATCAGATTATAACTACCCCTCATCGCTTAATTCGCGGGTATATTCCGGCATTTCCCCCAGTTTCAGAGGGCTTCGCATAAAGTTGCCCGTACCACAAGCGGCCAGTTTTCCTTCCGGGTCATAGAGATTGGCATCAGCCACCAAGCGATTCCTAGCCTGGTGCTTTACTATTCCTATCGACTTGATTACCCCGGCGCCAACCGGACGCAAAAGATTCACATTAAATGATACCGTGTATACCATATAATCTTTAATAATTGAATTTACCGCAAAAAAGGCGGCATCATCCAACAGCTTGAAATAGACTGAGCCATGCATGGCCCCGGCTCCATGAAAGTGTTTCTCCATTACCTCCGTAGTTATAATAGCCTGCTCCCGGCTAATCTTGATGGTATTATTATGATAAAGCTGCCGGTTGTAGGGAGCACTCAAATACATCCGTTCCAATCGCATGAAGTGCTGTTGATAATTCATAAACTCTGCCTCCTGCTATAATGTCATAATTTGTTCCTTATATTATTCTATCATTAATGATGGAACAAATCGCTTGCTCTACTCCCACGAACAGCCTTGACAATTTTCCGCCTTCTGTTTTATTATTTTGATAAACCGATGATGAGGGAGTAAAACCATAAACCAGCCTGACAGAGAGCCGGGGAGGGTGGAAGCCCGGCAGGACAGGAATGGACAAATGGGCCTTTGAGGGTGGGGTGAAAGGGTCGATGCCTTAGTAGCTTCCAACGCCAGCCTGCGTTAACGGGCAAGGGGTGTGCTGGCACCCTGTAGGAGAGGATGCCTTTATTTTGGGCGTCAATTAAGGTGGTACCGCAGGTTATGACACCTGTCCTTGGCCAAGGACAGGTGTTTGTTTTTTCTCATGCCCCTTCTTTTTACCGGTAGAATTATGGCACTGCCGGACCAGCAAAGAAAATAATTATTGAGGGAGGAATTGTTGTGAGGAAGTCGCTGCCCAGGTTACTACTGTTACCCGTCCTGCTTTTATTAGTCTTTTCCCTGGCGGGCTGTGCCCAGGAAAAGGAGAAAACTCCACCTAAAACAGCGGAAGAAACGGAAATGAAAACTATCGGTATTGTTCAGATTGTGGAACATCCCTCGCTAAACACTATCCGGGAGTCCTTGGTAAAACAATTGGCAGAAAAGGGCTTTAAAGAGGGAGAAACCGGGGGGCAATGTAACCGGTACTTCTGATGCGGTATCCGCGGAAAAGATTATGGAATTGGCAAAACGCATCACCCCCAACATTAAAAAGGTGGGGGCTTTATACAATTCCAGTGAAACCAATTCCATAGCTGTGGTCAATAATTTAAAAGACTATGCCGCCCAAAACGGGATGACTGTTGTAGACGCAACCGTAACCAACTCCTCGGAGGTGCAGCAGGCGGTTAGCTCTCTGATTGGTAAAGTTGACGCTGTATTCTCCCCCATCGACAATACGGTAGCTTCAGCCATGCCGCTGGTAGCCCAGGTGGCCAACAAGGCTAAAATGCCGGTATATGTAGGGGCCGACTCCATGGTAAAAGACGGGGGACTGGCCACTTATGGCATCAACTACCCGGTACTGGGCCAGGAAACCGCCAACATGGCGGTGGATATCCTGAATGGTAAAAAGGCCGGGGATATCCCGGTCAAGTCCATGACAGATATGGACATCTATCTTAATCAAGCCACTGCCAAAGCCATCGGAATTGATATCCCCGCTGATGTAATGAAGGAAGCGGTTCAGGTCTTCGATAAGTAAGCATAGCGGTTCAGTCGGCTTTTGGGTATAATTAAACGGTGACTCTACTGCAAAAAACCCTTTTTGTTGCATGGGGTTGCATAAATATGCAAA
>ENA-UOOH01001362-UOOH01001362.1-fermentation-metagenome-genome-assembly--contig:-NODE-1362-length-24002-cov-5.635487_pt1 | contig 24002 bp, 22 predicted proteins | sample MGYA00245778_ERZ724025 | MGnify/ENA primary metagenome ERZ724025 (study PRJEB28704, sample SAMN03018313) | fermentation metagenome | biome: anthropogenic terrestrial biome; feature: soil; material... | reverse complement strand
GAAAAACGATCTTCCGAATCTGGCGAAATGGAAGTATGACAAACTTCGTTCGCTGGCCGGCGTTCCCGGACACCGCGGAAAGATCGGGATACCGTTTGGACTCAACATGTTCGAGAACCTTCCCTTCTGGCATGCATTTTTTACCAGACTCGGCTTCGAAGTGGTTTTGTCTCCCGAATCATCACGCAGCATCTACCGGCTCGGCCAACACACTATTCCTTCAGATACGGTATGCTACCCGGCAAAACTTATGCACGGGCATGTTATTTCCCTGATTGATGAAGGAATTGACACGATCTTCTACCCCTGCATGCCCTACAACTTCGATGAGGGAGCGGGAGACAATCACTTCAACTGTCCTGTCGTCGCCTACTATCCGGAACTTCTTGCGGCAAACATCTCCGAACTGGAAAAAGTCAGGTTCCTGAATCCCTACTTCGGTCTGCACAGACCAAAAGATTTTGCCAAACGTGCCGCCGCCTACTTCAAAGGCGAGTTCGGCATTCCTGCACATGAAACAAAGGAGGCTGCCAGTGCGGCATACAAGGCATATGAGGATTATAAAGCTGAGATCCGTGCAAAAGGCGAGGAATATATCAGATATTCCCGCGAGAACGGGAAAAAGATCCTTGTTATGGCCGGAAGACCCTATCACATCGACCCGGAGATCGGCCATGGGATCGACGAACTTGCCGTATCATATGGATTTGTTCTTATCAGCGAGGACTCGATATCCCATCTCGTGGAAAAGGAGCCGAGAAAAGTACTGAATCAATGGACCTATCAGTCCAGACTTTACTCGGCCGCCAGATACGTCTGCACTCAAGCAGATATGGAATTGATCCAGCTTGTTTCGTTCGGGTGCGGGATCGACGCGATCACAACGGATGAGACCAGAGACATACTTGAATCAGGCGGCAAACTCTATACGCAGATCAAGATCGATGAGATCACCAATCTCGGAGCTGTGAAGATCCGGCTTAGAAGTCTGATCGCAGCGGTCGAAGCACGGGAGAGAACATAAGATGGCTGAATTAGTGTACGACGAGACCGGGCGGCTCCTCTTCACCGAGGAGATGAAACATGAATACACGATCATCATGCCCCAGATGCTGCCGGTGATGTTCCATCTTTTGAAGCGGATCATCGAACTCGAAGGATACAGAATCGAGATTCTGACATCTACCAACCGGGAGATCGTAGAGACCGGGCTGAAATATGTACACAACGACACCTGCTACCCGGCGCTTCTCGTCATCGGCCAGCTGATCGAAGCGGTCCAAAGCGGAAGATACGATCCGCACAAAGTGGCCCTTCTCATCAGCCAGACCGGAGGAGGATGCCGGGCCTCGAACTACATCCACCTGCTCAGAAAAGCGCTCAAGAAAGCGGGATTAGAGTATATTCCGGTGATCTCGATCAACCTGTCGGGTCTTGAAAAGAATCCCGGGTTTAAGATCCCTTTCTCGGTCGGCCGCCGGATGGTCTACGGGATGATGTACGGCGATCTTCTGGTCCATCTCGGCAATCAATGCAGGCCGTATGAGTTGGAGAAGGGAGCGACCGATTCCCTGATTTCACAATGGACCGACGATCTTGTAGACCTTTTCGTTCACGGAAAAGGAATGAGCCGCGGGCAAATGAAACGATATATGGAAAAGATAACCCGCGACTTTGCAGCGATTCCAAAAAGTACAGAAAAGAAGATCAGGGTAGGAATCGTCGGCGAGATCTATATCAAGTATGCTCCGCTTGGAAACAACAATCTCGAGGATTTTCTAACCAGCGAAGGCGTGGAAGTGATCGTGCCCGGGATCACCGACTTCATGCTGTTCAAATTCAACAACCGCTCTGTGGATGTGGATCTGTACGGCGGAAGCAAACTGAAAAAATTCGCAATCGGTGTTGCCCAGAGATATATCGAGAGCTGCCAGAAGATCATGATCGGCGTGATAAAAGACGAGGGAACATTCCGCGCCATGGGGACCTTTGCCGATCTGCAGGAGCTCATCAAAGGATATCTCGGATACGGAAACAAAATGGGAGAGGGATGGCTCCTCACTGCCGAAATGCTGGAACTTATTCACACCGGAACCCCGAACATCGTCTGTACCCAGCCGTTTGGCTGTCTGCCGAACCATGTAGTGGGGAAGGGCATGATGAGAAGACTGAAAGTGGATTTCCCTGACTCAAATATTGTCGCAGTGGATTATGATCCGGGGGCAACCAGGATCAATCAGGAAAACCGGATCAAACTTATGCTGGCCAACGCTAAGCGGGAATGAGTCCGAAAATATCACATGTACAGTAAAACTGTAAAAAAGAGCAGACAGTGTAAGTTCTGAATGCAGGCGAGCTTATGTGAAACGGGGTGCCCGCCTCACATAAGGGTATGTTCAACTATTTTTTCCTTCAGGAAAGAGGCCGCATTACTTGCGGTTTCCTTTCTTTGAAGGTGCGTCGCGTGCTGGGGCTGCTTTCGGGGCTGCGTCTGATTTAACAGGTGCTGCGTCCTTTTTGCCTGCCATAGGTTTGTTCTGCATTTGGTTTTCACCTCGGTTTTTAGTGAGTGATTACGCAAATAGTCTGGCTACCTGTCGAGGGATAAATTTCCATGGCGAGACGATTCCCGTCTTCCCGGCACCTCGTTTATCTCAATGACTGCAGCATTCAGGGGCTGGTCAGACCCCCTATCCGGCTCCCCGGTGTAAGTTAACCCACGTCGCCTCAATCCTGTGGAACTTCCTATTTTTCATGTTGATTTCTCACTGTAAATACTTTTGCGAAGGGAACGAATGAAATCCGGCAAATTCGATAAAAAACGCCGTATATGAGGAGTTTTAGAGGAGAGCAGCAAGAGCGCGGGCACTAGGAAACGTTAATCATATGCGCGCCGGGCATCGCCCGCAAAATCCTTAAAATCCAATGCGGGGCATCCAACACGCATTAAAATATCATATACACCAATGTTGGAAACAAAAGGAGATATCCGACCCCGAACAGGAGGAAAATCCACTCGGCAAATACCAGAGGTTTCTTTGAAAAATGCATCGCCGAGTCGGCCGCATATCCCCGGCAGCACATCGAAACATAGGTTCGTTCTCCCTGATCTATGGCACGGATAAATAAGGATCCTGCCGCATTGCCGATCACGCGAAGCCGATACGCAAGAGGAAGATGACGATCGGACCAGGTGAAACATTTACAGGCAAATGCCGATTGGATCTTCTGAAAGATCAATGCGAAGACGAAGATATAACGGACAGTGAGACTCATGACCGTGATGAAGAGTTTTGGAATATGGAGGCGGGATGCCGCCTCGATCATTCCCTGCATAGTTGTTGTGGCCGAAAGAAGAATGATGAACGAGAGGGAAATGACGAATTTGGCAAAAAGCGAGCATCCGAAGATGAGCGACTCCCAATACACATTCACGCCCAGCGGGAAAGAGAACAGGACATGATAGAGATCATAGTACGGATTTCCAAAGAAGGGCTGGAGAATGATGAAGAACAACCCAAACGGCATGATAAGAACAAGCCTGACCAGATAATATCTGATTGAAGCCCCGGACATAAGGTAGAGACACCAAAACAGCATGTAGATCACGAGAAGAGCAAAGACCTGGGGCCAGGGAATGATCTGATCGCCTATTCTGACGTAGGGCAGAATGATCGTCACCAGTAATCCCAGAAGACAAAGGATGAGTTTGACTCTTCCATCCGTGGAATGGACCGGGCTTTTCCGGTATGCCTCGTGTTCGATATCAAAGAGTTCGTCTATGAGCGTCATTCTTGGTGAAGATGGGGATGAGGATGGATGTGCTGGTGATCACTCATATGTTCCAATTCGGAATGGACAGGAATCTCCTTTTTTTCCCGGGGAAGAGGCTCCTTTCCAAATGCTTTCATGAAGGAATCTTCAGCATCCTTATACGAGTAGGCTGATTCAACGTTGATTCCCTGGGCCTGAAGAGTCCGGATGAGTCTCGGCAGAGCTGGAAGCTCCAGGTGGGCACGTGCCAGCAGATCATCCTGAAGGAAGATCTCCTGCGGGGTCCCGTATCCGGTTATCTCGCCTTTTTCCATGACATAGACCGAGTCCGCCATCTCCGGGACCAGCTCAACCTGGTGCGTGGAGTAGATAACCGTGAATCCGTATGTTTCGGGAAGAGCGTTCAGAAAACTGAAAAGCTCTTTGACCCCCTGAGGGTCCAGACCGGCGGTCGGTTCATCGAGAATAAGGACCTGGGGTTCCATGGCAAGAACTCCTGCAATGGCCACACGCTTTTTTTCACCGCCGGAAAGGTGGTGGGGGGCCCGGTCGCGCAGATCTTCGAGACCAAGCATGTGGACCACGGAATCGACGCGGTGTGCAATCGTCTCCTCGTCAAGTCCGAGATTGTAGGGACCAAAAGCGATGTCCTGTTCAACGGTTGCTGAAAATACCTGATCATCCGGGTTTTGAAAAACGAGACCGACAAACTTCCGCACCTCATGGATGTTTGCTTTGGTGATGGGCTCGCCGCGAATCAAAACCGATCCCGACTTCGGTTTGAGAATGCCATTCAAATGACGAAAAAGCGTACTTTTTCCGGCTCCGTTGGGGCCGAGAACCGCGATCCGCTGTTTTCTTCCGGCAATGAAGTTGATATTGTTCAATACCGGCTCTTTGGACGTGCTGTATGAATAACAGAGATCCCGGGTTTCAATGAGGTGCATTGTACTGATTTATGTATGCTTTGAGGACATAAAGATGGTAGCATTGGTATTACGGAAAAGAGGGGAAAAAGGCCAAAAACTCCCTGCCGCAATTCTCAGACTTCAGATATGAAATGCAGAAATTTATTGTCCAAACACCGATCTAAAAATTCCTTTGATCCCGACCTTGCCGAATGTTCCGTACAATGAGGGCTTCATCATAAGCCTCTTCAGCAGATCGGAAGGCAGGTCCATATCCCCGTAACGAACGATCAGATCGAGAATCTCCGGGGTATTCATCGCATCAATTGCCGCATCAATATCCTCAGGATCCAGATTCCTACGGAACTCAAGAGCTTTCAGACCCATATCCAGTTCGCGACCGAAATCCTCTCGCCAGAGAGTTTCATATCCAGAAAGAAATGCATCACTCGTGTCTCCGGTCTCCGCAGCATGAACGGCGATCTCCGCAGCAAATCGAGCAGATCGGATCCCCGTATATACTCCGCCGCCGGAGGTCGGTTTTGGAAAACCTGCGGCATCGCCCACAAGCATGCAGCCGGAGCCAAACGTTTTACGCCGGATCCCGATTGGAATCGTACCCGTTACTGAGTGAATAGTGCTCCCGGGAAATTGGGAGAGGAATTTTGCAAAAAGATCAGGTACATTTTTCATTCCGCAAAGACCCACCCGTGCTCTTTTTTCAGACAGAGGGATGACCCAGGCAAAAAAATCGGGAGCGGCATTTGGATGAAGTTCGACGAGAGAGGGGTCTCCATCCCACGGGATCTCGGCCTGGATCCCGGAATAAATATAGGGTGACGGCGGGATCCCGAGACTGCGGGCAGCAACACTCCGCGGACCGTCTGCTGCAATCAAAATAGAATAGGGGATCTCCTCCCCGCCGGCAGTATGAATGATTTTTTTTCCCGGATTGATTTTTGTCACGCAGGTCTTGAGAGAAAATTCAGCACCTGCCTCAGCCGCGGAAGCGGCGATCTCGTGATCGAGCCTTCCCCGATCAACAACATATGCCTTCGTCGTTTTTGCATCGAAAGAAAGGTAATGGCCGTCTGAGCCGCAGATTTTTGCTCCGCGAACCGTATTATACACGGACCTAGCCGAAACTTCGCATTCGGCAAAGGCATTATTTGAAAGAAGACCTGCACACTGGACAGGATATCCTATAGAGGCATGTTCTTCAAGAATCCGGGTGGATAGACCTGCTTTTGCACAGATTCGTGCGGCGGTCGATCCGGCAGGTCCGCCGCCTATGACGATAACATCAGACACGTATGATTCTGTTGGTCATACAAAAATAAAAATAAGTGGGGGATTCCAACAGCGATTTCAGCAAACTGAATATCAGATGCCGCGTTTTTTCGCTTCATCGTCGACAGAATTTTTCATGCTTCGAACATATGTCCTGAGTTCGGCAAGCATTCTTTCCTTATCCCCGAGATGATCCTCGATCCTTCCGACAATAGCGCTGCCGACAATAACCCCGTCCGCACCGTGACGGACGATCTCCGCAGCATGGGCCGGCTCTGAGATCCCAAAGCCGACGGCGACGGGCGTTTCGGTCCGTGCCTTGACGCGTTCAAGAAGCGGGAAGGCATTTTCCGATATCTCGGCCCTCTTTCCGGTGACTCCAAGGGAAGAGACCAGATAGATGAAGCCGGACGCAAGCGAGACGATCATATCGAGCCGCTCATCCGACGTTGTCTGCGTCACAAGGAATATTTGTGCGATCCCTGTTCGTTCTGACGCTTTCAGGGCAGGCTCGATTTCTTCCGGCGGCATATCGACGATCAGTATTCCGTCGACGCCGGCCTCTTTTGCATCATCATAGAACCGGTCGATACCACGGCGGAAAACGATATTGCAGTAGACCAGAAACACGATCGGCACATTCGAGTAGCTTCGAACCGCTTTCACGATTTCAAACACGCCGTCTGTTGTAATACCGGCATTAATCGCCCGATTATCGGCACTCTGGATCACGCCCCCATCGGCCACGGGGTCGGAAAAGGGAACTCCCAGTTCCAAAACATCAGAGCCACCGTCGATCAACGCTTTCGCGATCTCGATCGAATCGGAGAGATTTGGATCCCCGGCAACGGTGTAACCGACGAAACCGGGTTTTGAAAACGCTGCTGATATCCTCTCTTTTCCGGATTTTGCCGGCATCACTCCTCACCTCCGAACATCTTCGAAACCGACGAGACATCCTTATCCCCTCTTCCGGATAAGCATATGACCACGATATCGTCACGATCGAAGTCATCCCTGTTTTTGAGAACGTAAGATACCGCATGGGCCGATTCGAGAGCTGGAATGATCCCTTCCGTTCGCGAAAGATAGGAGAAGGCCTCAAGGACCTCATCATCCATCACGTAGGAATATTCAACACGGTTCATCTCTTTGAGCATACTGTGTTCGGGCCCGACCCCTGGATAGTCGAGTCCTGCCGAGATGGAATGCGTCACGCCGACCTGTCCGTCCTCATTCTGGATAAGATAGGAGAGAGCTCCGTGCAGAACCCCAGGACTGCCGGTGTTCAGCGTCGCCCCGTTATTTCCGGGAGTAAGGGCGCGTCCTCCTGCCTCCACGCCGACCATCCGGACGTCGTCATTCAGCATAGGATAAAACATGCCGATAGCATTCGAGCCGCCACCGACACAGGCAACAAGCGTATCCGGAAGCCGGCCTTCCTTAAGAAGACACTGACGTCTGGTCTCCTCACCAATGACCGACTGGAAATCCCTGACGATCATAGGGAAGGGATGAGGACCCACGACCGAGCCAATCAGGTAGTGGGTGTAGTCAACGGTCTTTGACCATTCGCGCAATGCCTCGTTGGTTGCATCCTTCAGTGTCTTCGTTCCGGAACTGACGGGATGAACCTTGGCCCCCATGAGTTCCATTCTGAATACATTCAGTTTCTGTCTCTCGCAGTCTTCCTCGCCCATAAACACTTCGACCGGCAGATTGAGGGCCGCTCCGGCAATTGCCGTTGCAACGCCGTGCTGTCCGGCTCCGGTCTCTGCGATCAGACGTTTTTTACCCATTGCTTTTGCGAGCAGGGCCTGTCCAAGAGTGTTATTGAGTTTATGCGCCCCTCCGTGAACAAGGTCCTCACGCTTGAGATAGACCTTACACCCGCAGTGCTCAGACATATTCCTGCAGAATGTGAGAGGGGTCTCGCGTCCGGCAAACTCCGTCAGATACAAGTTGAGTTCAGCCTTGAATCCCGGGTCGTCTTTTAATCTGTGGTACGCGCCATCCAGCTCGTAGAGAGCCGCCATGAGTGTTTCGGGGACGAATCGTCCGCCGAAATCTCCATAATATCCTGTTTTTTCTTTCATACTGCTGGTCTCCTGCAAATTTCTATAAATTCCCGCATCTTTTTTCTGTCTTTGATTCCCTTTGACTTTTCAACGCCGGACGAGACATCGACGGCATACAAACGAAGATCGCGTATGGCATCTCCGACGTTGTCGGGCGTCAGGCCTCCGGCAAGTATCACAGGAACCGCTGATGTTTCGACTACTTTTTCGGCATAACTCCGGTCGTACACGATTCCCCGCCCGCAGCTCTGATCGATTACAACCGCATCGCATTTCTCAGGCAGATTGATCTCTCCCGACGCCACACGGTAAATTTTTGTTCCAACACCTGCCGGAACCTTCAGATTCTGGGGAATCTGAATGGCAGTAGGTTTGAGGGAAAGGATGAGTTCCAGATCGCTTTGACTTTGGGTGTTGGTAACGCAGATCTTCTCGGTGTTTGGATGGAGAGCGGCGAAGATCTCTCTTGCCCGGCTGACCGGAACCGAACGTTTGGAATCAGAACAGACGACGATTCCAATCGCGTCGGCCCCTTCTTCTTCCGCGATTAACGCATCCCTTACCGTAGTGATGCCGCAGATTTTCACGCGCATACAAATGCCTCCAGGGTTTCTTGCGGATTCTCCGATTTCATGAGAGAGGTTCCTATGAGAAAACCGTCACAGAAATATTTCAGCCCAAGGACATCCTCCGGCGTTTTGATGCCGCTCTCTGATATCACGGTAAGACCCGCGTCCCGGAGAAGGCATGAGAGTTCTGCTGTTGTTTTTGTATCAACCGACATGTCATGGAGATTCCGGTTGTTGATACCGGTCAGCAGTGCCCCGGATTTTACGGCGTTTTCCGTATCTTTCCTGTTTCTGACCTCGACCAGCGGCTCGATATGCAGTGACCGGCAGAGAAGGATGAACTCTTCAAGCCGGCCCTGCAGAACATCGGCTATCAGAAGCACCGAGTCAGCCTGCATGGCGTAGGTTTCGTAGATCTGTTTTTCATCGACGATGAAATCCTTTCTAAGGATCGGAAGCCGGGTACCGGCCTTTGCTTTGGTGAGATTTTCCGCACTCCCCGAAAAGTAACCGGGTTCCGTCAGAACGGAAACGGCACATGCCCCCCCTGCTTCATACACGCGGGCGAGGTCTCCCGGATCCTCCCTCGAGTCAAGGGTCTTGTCCGAGGGAGTTTTGTATTTGATCTCGGCGATAACCGCATTTTTCCGGCCCTGGCATTTTTTCACGGCGTTAAGTAGGCTTTGCGGAACATAGGTTGTCTCTTCAGCGGTTTTTCTGATCGAAGAGTCGAGTCGTGCTGCCCTTTCTCGTGAAAGGGCACAGATGTCATCAAGAATCATTGCTGCCTCCTGAAAGCAGAATCAGATTTTCCAGTTTATCGAGTGCACGACCCGAGTCGATGGATCTTTCCGCAGATTTGATTCCGTCCGCGATACTTCCTGCCTTGTCTCCAAGGTAGATTGCGGCCGCGGCATTGAGGATGACGATATCCCTTCTTGGTCCATCTTCTCCCGAAAGAACCGATCTGATTATCCGGGCGTTGTGGCTGGAATCCCCGCCAAAGAGGGATGCGGCATCGGCTTTCGGGAAACCGAAGGATGTTGGATCCAGGGAATAACTCCTGACCTGACCATCGTTCACCTCAGAAACCTGAGTGATGCCGGTCGTTGTTATCTCGTCATATCCGTCACCGTGGACAACCATTGCCCTTTTCGTGCCCAGAATATTGAGAACTTCGGCAATCTTTTCCGTGAGGGAAGAATCATAGATGCCGAGCAGCTGGGCATCGGCACCGGCGGGATTGGAGAGGGGGCCGATAAGATTGAAGAAGCTTCGGATACCGATCTCCTTTCTGACCTTGCCCGCATACTTCATAGCAGGATGATGGCTTTGGGCAAACATAAATCCTATGCCGTTTTCGTCGATGATCTCACAGACTCTTTCCGGCGAAATATCGATTTTTATCCCAAGTGCTTCCAGAACGTCGGCGGATCCGCATTTGCTGGTTGCTCCCCGGTTTCCGTGCTTGACGACGGTGACTCCGGCTCCGGCCGCAGTAAAAGCCGCTGCCGTACTGATGTTGAAGGTATTTTTTCCATCGCCTCCGGTGCCGCAGGTATCGACAAGCATACCGTTTCTTTTCGGAGTTATTTGGACGGCATTCTCCCTCATCACGGATGCAAAAGCCGCGATCTCGGAACTTTGCTCGCCCTTCATTACAAGGGCCGTCAGGAATGCGCCGATCTGACCGTCGGTGGCGTTGCCTGACATGATATCCTGCATTGCCCCTTTCGCCTCGTAAACACTCAGATCAGAGCGTGATACGACTTTTTTTATGCATTCTGCGATCATCGGATCACTCCCATATCCAGGAAATTTTTCATGATTTTGTCGCCAGACTCCGTGAGGAGGCTTTCCGGATGGAACTGGAGACCAAACACCGGATACTCTTTGTGGGAAACTGCCATGATCATGCCATCGTCTTTGCTTCGTGCCGAAACCGACAGACAGGCGGGGAGTGACGATTCTTCTGCGGCAAGCGAATGATACCGCGTTGCTTTGAAAGGATTTTCGACCCCGGCAAAGAGGCCTGTCCCGTCATGCAGGATCTCTGAGGTCATGCCGTGTACCGGTTTTCCGGTCCGGATGACTTTGCCTCCGAAGAAGTGGCATATCGCCTGATGTCCGAGGCATATTCCGAGTGTTGGGATCTCTTCTGCATAGGTGTCCAGAATCTCCAGACAAAGTCCGGAGTCCTCCGGTTTCCCGGGACCCGGAGAAAGAACGATCCGGTCAAATCCCGACGGGGCCGGGAGATCATCAGGTCGATCGTTTTTAACCACGATCGGCTTTCCCCCGAGATATCCTATCTGCTGACAGAGATTGTAGGTGAAACTGTCGTAGCAGTCGATTACCAGAACGTTCATGAGATTTCACCTGCCGATTCGATGGCGGCCTTCATGCTTGCGGCCTTGTTTTCCGACTCGATGAATTCGGATGCCGGATTGGAATCCGCAACGATGCCCGCCCCCGACTGGAAATACGCAGTTTTGTCTTTTACCACAACGGTCCGGATAAGGATCGCAAGATCCAGATTTCCGTTAAAGCCGATATAACCCACGGCGCCGGCATACGGGCCGCGGGATGTCGGCTCAAGTTCGTTTATGATCTGCATGGCGCGAATTTTCGGCGCTCCAGACACGGTCCCGGCAGGAAAACACGACATGAAGGCATCGAAGGATGTCTGGTCATCCGAAAGGATGCCCTCAACGGTCGATACGATGTGCTGAACATGGGAGAATTTTTCAACCGACATGAAGTCGGTCACGCGAACGCTTCCGTATCTGGATACGCGGCCGATATCGTTTCTCGAAAGATCGACGAGCATCAGATGCTCGGCACACTCTTTTTTATCGGCTAAGAGTTCCTTTTCCAGTTCGAGATCCTCTTTTGCATCTTTCCCGCGTTTTCTGGTTCCGGCGATTGGAACCGAAGTGACCTGCCGCCCTTCGACCTTGATCAGCATCTCGGGACTGGCACCGATGACCTGTTTGTCGGAGAAGTCCATGAAATACATATAGGGACTCGGGTTCAGTCTTCTCATCTGCCGATATATCCTGAAGGGATCGCCTTCATAGGGTACAGCGCATTGTTTTGAGATGACGACCTGGAAGATGTCTCCGTTGAGAATGTACTCTTTCGAGGTTCTCACGAGATCTTCGAACTCGTTTTTCGATATGCCGGATGTATACGCTGATTCAGCCCTGTCCATGTTTTCGCACGGGAGTTTCTCTTCAAAGGACGTCAGCCCGCAGAACGTCTTTTTTGCTGCTGAGATCTGACGAAGAGCCTCGGCGTATGCGGAATCGATGTCTTTTGGATCCATCCCGAATAAAAATCTGAGAATGGTTATCGTTCCCCGCACGTGGTCGAATACAACATACTCTTCCGGCATCATAAACTCGGCAAGAGGGAACTCACGCGGTTTTTCTTGGATTCCGGGGACGCTCAGGGTTTTAAGCGCCAGGTCATACGAGAAGTATCCGGCAAGACCACCGGCGTATCCGGGAATATCCGGACTTTGATACTCGATGCTGCGTAACAGTTCGTTGAGTGATTCCGCAGACACATCCCTGCCTTCAATTCCCTTGGCTGGAGTGTATTTTCCGGAAATGCTGATCTCAGGATCGGCAGTTAGATGCATCAGAAGACCGGTCCCAAGGACCGAGTAGCGTGCATTGCGTTCATTTCCTTCTATCGATTCGAGGAGAAAACCGTATTCCCCTCTGAGGGCCTCATAGGCAGATGCAGGCGAAATTCCCGGGTCGGTAAAGGTCGTATAAACGGGAATCAGCGTATTGACCGTTAAGGTCTTTTTGAGCTCAGGTAATTCCTCTTTCGAGGGAAATACCTGATTTGGACCATATTCCCCGATTATACCAGTTTCCATTCCACCGGCATCACCATCCGATTCATATTGATTGATTGCATAATTCACAATAATTGTTGTCTGTTGTACATATATATACATTACTGTACAAATAATTCCTCGAAAGCCCGCCGTGAAAATAAAAAAAAGATCAACGCAAAATTATCTTCCAAAAGCTCGGGAGAAAGAGATGAGCGCGCTCAATGAAAAGGTATTCTGATGATAATGAAGCGCGGAAAATCTGACTTCGATAAAATGAAAGGGGGAAGTAAAAGAGATTCAAGTATTGATAAACAGTGCTGATTTGGCGGCTTAATCCAGAATGTTCAGTTATTTATGATACAGCTAATTTTAATTATGACCCTATTTTTGATGATCCTGACACATACAATTTTGAGTATGATTTTGCGAATTATGGTGGACTATTAAAAGAACTTGTAGTAGCTATTGACTATCTTAACAATAATGACTCCAAAGATTTCGAAGATTTAAAGAAAATTCAAGAGTTGTCAAAAAAATTTATATTACTGACAATCTGGAAATTATTTACAAAGACAAAATATGCTTAAATTGTGAAGAAACGTTTTCAGCAAATAAACAAGCTAAATTTTGTTCCGATAAATGCCGTTATGAATACCACAACAAAAAGAAAAAAAATAATTAATTTTGGGCTCTGTAGAAAACCTTCCCATTTTTTTATACGCCATTTGAATTGTGAATGAGCATTCTAAGCTTGATCCTTGCTTTGAAAGCATATTATTATGTAATAAGATATAAATAGCATACATATGACATATGTGCATAAAACAATTGCTATTGAAGCGAAAAGTCTTACCAAAAAATATGACGACTTAACGGCAGTTGATAATGTCAGTTTTTCTGTTGAAGAGGGCGAGCTTTTTTCCGTTCTGGGATTAAACGGGGCAGGGAAAACAACAATTATCAAAATGCTTTCGTGCTTGATAAAACCGACTGGCGGAGACGCTATTATTTTAGGCAACAGTATCCTTAAAAATCAATACAAGATTAAACAAGAGATTAATGTTTCACCGCAGGAAACCGCAATTGCCCCTAATTTATCCGTATATGAGAATCTAGAAATGATTGCCGGCATTTACGGTTTCGGTAAACCGGAAATTGCTGAAAAAACTGAATCTATTATAAAACGACTGAAATTGGAAGAAGTCAAAAATAAAAAAGCAAAAAAGTTATCGGGAGGAATGCAACGTCGTTTGAGCATCGCCATGGCCTTAGTAACAGAGCCTAAGGTTATTTATCTGGACGAACCTACACTCGGGTTGGATGTGTTAGCTCGGCGGGAACTATGGTCGATCATTAAGGAGATGAAAGGTAAAACCACTATAGTCTTAACTACACATTATATGGAAGAATCAGAGGCTTTGTCTGACAGGATCGACGTAATAATTAAAGGCAAAGATAAAATGATAGGGACTGTCGATGAGCTACTTAAAAATACAAACACAAATAATTTAGAAGAAGCTTTTATAGCAATTAATGAGGGTGAACAATGAATATGAAATGCTTATATTTTGCCTCTCGAAATCGAAAAGAAATAATCCGTGATCCTTTAGCGTCAATTTTTGGAATTATAATGCCGATAGTTCTTATCTTGCTTTTTTCCTTGATAGCCAATGCATCAACAGAAGTACCTGCAGAAGTAGTAGAGATGTTTAATCCAATCATCATAACACCGGGTTTGACGATTTTCGGCATTTCATTTATTACCATGTTTTTGGGGGGATTGATTGCCAAAGATAAGAGTTCATCCTTTTTGTCTCGTTTGTTTGTTTCTCCACTCAAGCCAAAAGATTTTATTTTCGGCTACATCATCCCAACGATTCCCATTGCCTTTTTGATAGCTATCTGTTGCACCGTTGCTGGAATTGCTATTGGAATGCCTATTTCAATCAATATTTTGTTCGTTTTTCTTTCTTATATTCCATACATCTTTTTTGCTTCGGTAGTGGGAGTGTTTATTGGCACCATTGCCAACGAATCACAGGTATTGGTGTTTGGAAATCTTTTTGTCATAGGCGGTGCGTTTCTAGGCGGAATGTGGATGAATATAACTGCTTTGGGAGGCACATTTATGGCCATATCAGTCTCTCTGCCGTTTTATCACGCAGTGGAGGCTTCTCGCTTAGCGTTGTCTGGAGAGTTTGCGGGAATCTGGCAACATCTAGGAGTTGTCATTATTTATGCTTTGGTGTTTTTTGTATTGACAGTAATATTTTTTAACAGAAAGATGAAATCTGATAATAAATAAGTCTCGATCGAAAAATTAAATTCACCCTTAAACCCCTTTTATTTTTTAATCTGGAAAAAACTATTTTTTGTCATTTTTACCATTTATTACTATTATTTGTTTAGAGGTATCTTTTTGGTTGGTTCCCTCTATGGCAACTGTTATTTCACCTATATCTATGTCTTTTGATGGATTTCTGATTTCCTGACATTCAGGTAGTTAAGAATATTCTTTATATTCTCTGATCCTCCTTAATATTTCTTTTATATCTGATGAATACAATCAGTTTGTGACAACATGGTATCAGAAAACAGACGGGAAGAAAGTTGAGGAAAGAACATCGAGAGAAGTAATCCAGAACCATTATCTAATCTGGTGTGATGATGTTGGAATTATCCCGGACACACTCATGAAGATTGTTGGTGAATATGATAATGGAGATCCTAAAAAAAGAAGAACGATAAGTCGGGCTGAAAGTAGAAGGTTGTTTAACGCTTTCAGAGTCAACGGCATAGAGGAAATGAAAAGTCACGGTTCACGTTTCTTCAACTGCAAACTTAAATCATAAATTTCTCCGGTATTCCGGGGGCACTTCTTTTTCAAAACTCTCTTTTATTTTATACCCTATGTATTTCCCTCTAAAATACGCCCATATACGCCTTATTTTTCTTCTCCCCTCACACGCGCATTGTTTGAAAAAGAAGTGCCCCATATTTTAAAACCAACCATACTTGTCTTTTTTTAGATTTAAAGCCAATTCATCGATTTTTTCGGGGGCACTTTGGGGCACATAACTAGTGCCCCATCTTAGAAAGGGGGCACTTCTTGAAAAATAGAAGTGCCCCCGAATTTCTCAGTTCAAACACCCAATTTCCCACCCTCTTCATTCTCTCAAAACACAGAATAAACCCGCCTTGAAACATAGCTGAGAAAGCCTCTTCAGATAAATTACTGAGGACTATTCATCGAAGTGAATTGACCTTTTTCCAGGCTTTGCACCTCTTTTTCTTGGTATCCCTCTTACCGTAACGAACTTACCTATCCTGTTATGATTCAGGATAACGCCTCTCATCCGGAACTCAGTTAAAATTTGAGTATTGGTCAGGTTCTCACGAATGAAATGTTCAAGGAGATCATGATCAGATGCTTTCTCTCCAAACTTCCGTCTCTTGTCCGGTTCCACAAACTCCCCGCTCTGGATATAATCAGGAATCGGTAACGCTTCCCGCAGAGTATCAAGAACCCGGGCATATGCCTTCGATACTTTTCGTTTCATCTCCCGGTAGTGTTTACTCTGAATGGATCCAAGACTTCTACCCTGTATATTATCCAACTCAATCTCACTCAATCTTTCAGAATCCGCCATTGTATTCAAATGCCATTTTCTTAACCCTTTCGCACTGACAAGACGCCCAGGGGCGAGAACCTCACGTGTATTAATCAAAACGTCCCCACAAGTTTGAGCACTTGCATAAGGTGGTTTGTATTCCAGGATCGCATGATATAGCTCTGGAGGAAACATAAAGGCAAATTCCATTTTTGTCCCACCGGCCACGCTTCGAGCATCAACATAGAGAATATCCTGTTCAAGATCATGATACTCCTTATCGGGTCCTGAGGGCCCTAAGAGCTCAACTTGTTTGTCTTCTGAACGAAGAACTTGATACAGATGTGTGTTCCGTCCTCCCGAATATGCAAGAAGAAGATAATATGGCTGCATCTTTTCAGGAATCGCAGAATAACCAAGTTTGACTTCATCCGTTGTTGGAATTATCCGGTTTGAGATGGGGCCATTCCCTGTAGTCGCTTTGCTGAGCCAAGAGATCCATTCATCTATCGTTTCCCCAAGAAGGACCTTCTGACGCTGAGAGTATCGAAGATAAACAAAAAACTTCGACAAACCGGCACTCTGTTTATGAGTCATATTCGGTTGTGTGTGCTCGTTCCATGCCTTGCCATTCGAGGATGGAGGTATCCGATAATATGAGTACAAATCAGCCGGTGTAAAGATGGGTCTAAGACGAGAGACACCATTAATATAATCTTTAACCGTCCCAGTGGAGGTGATTTTACCCCCGCGAGGATCTCTGAGCCATTCTTCATAATCGATGAGATCAACACGTTCCCGAAAATACTCAGAAAGACTTACTTTTGATAAACCCGGGAGTTCCGAATCACCCCACATGGAAGAACGAATACTCTTATCAAAAAACTCTGAGGCGTTCATTCCGCTTGATTTGATGTAAGCATAAACCTCCGGCGATACAGCGATGTGCAATGTTGTCCTGTCTTTATTTGAATTGGATTTCACCATGATTTTTTCATTTGTTCAATGAGCCATAATATCTCCGATACCCTCTTCACACATCCCCAACCAATACCCGCCTCAACGCAGATCATTTCATCTCTCAAGAAACAAGGGAAGGGGGGAGCTATGTTCATGAAAGAAGAATGAGTGAAAATCAGAATAGGGTAGAATAACGCTGGAATAGGCTTATTCCTGCATGAGAATAAGCGAGAATATTGAGAATAACTCTATTCGCGTCCATATTCTTTAGAATACCTTATTCTAGAATAGAGAATATCGACAGAAACGCCTCTGAATAACAATACATTCAAGAATATAGAGAATAAGTCAATTCCAAACCATATTCTGCCTTATTCTATATTAGGAAATCGCACGGAATATCTACTTAACATGTCACCAATGGAAAAAAGTCACATGGTCAGCAGATCCGAACCGGACATGCTGAAAGTATCAAAAAACAGAGATACCGTATCGTACAGAAAAATAGGGCACTGCCTTGATTGTGACCACACGTGGACACCAAGAACAGCAAAAGGAGAGAAACCCTCACGCTGCTCTAAATGCGGATCCTATAACTGCGCCTGGGATGACGAACCCACCGAATCAAGTCACGCACACAACACACCAACGGTCAAGAAGCAAGAAAAGGAACCTACCGTTAAACATACCTCCCCGCCTCGGGAAAGAACGCTTGAACCCTCACTCATTCCTGCTGTGGCCACTCTCCAAGGGAAGACAGATGAAAACAATGAACAGAACTCTCTCGTATGGAGAGACAAAACAGGAAATGATGAATCAGACGTTCTCACACACCCGGTTGATGAACTGAAAATCCAGGAGATTGCTACAGGCAGCACACAGATCGAAACAGAACCGGAAAACACCTCCAAAGAGATTGAGACTCCAAACACCCCAGAACTCCCCGATCAGGAAGAGACACAGGAGAAGGGCGAAGAGAATCTTGATGCCTGGCCACCCACGAATGACGACGAAGAGATCATGGAAAGAGCCAAAGCAATCTTAACCCGAGATGAGGATCCTAAATACTGGATTCAGGATGAACTCCTTCTCTCCCGGCAGATGGGGATTTCAGTCGACGAACTGGAATCAGCGTTATGCGATTGCCCGAATTTTGAGGTAATTCCAGAAGATAATGGTTATAGCGTAGCCTACTACTCTGATGATGAACTCACAGAATCTGAAACACCATCTATGGTAGATGAGGTTGAGGTGAAGGAGGCCGAAGGCAAAGAACAGGCAAAAGGCGGAGTTCCTATTGTATTTGTAGCGGCCCTTATCCTGGGTTTTGGCGGTCTTTACTGCTATATCTGGTCATTATCCAAACCCAAGAAAACCAAGAAGAACGAAGAACTGTCGCCAGCTGAGAGAGCGATGTTCAGACTTAGTGATGAAGGCAGAAATCAGGAGATAACAAACCGTATCCGTGCAGTAAATGACAACCTCAGAAATCCGGTATTATCTCCATACGTAAGGCCATTTCCGTCAATAATGTAAATACCCCTATTGAGAGGTAAGATGCTGCATTGACGTGATCATGAATGGGCTCCAGAGTATCACTGATTGATAACAGGACCATGAGACGCCTCAAACAAAACAAATTAACCTTTTTTTTAATAGAAATAAGTGCTTAAAATCAATTGTTACAATTTGTAACTCCATTTTGTGTGTTGTTTTATTTTCAAAAACAATTATTATCTCACAACACACAAGACATACTATGTTAAAACCCGCCCCATACCGGATTGAAAAGAGGAAAAGAGGTGAAAATGTCTATTATTACCTCATAAAAGATATGTATATTAATGGAAAAAATACCCGGGTTGCCCAATATATAGGTAAAGAGCAACCCGCGCCTGAAGATATTGAAAGAATAATCGCACAACACACAATAGAGCTCGAAAGCAAAGCAGGAAACAAGCAGGCACAAATCAGGCTTGAAAGACTGAAAACAGAATATCTCTCTAAAGAAAACGCCGAAGATATTGAGAAAATACGGTATTTTTACCAGTCAATAAACAGCCTTGTTTCTCTTGATGAGCTCAAAATGTATGAGCAGAATTTTGAGGAACATTATGTTCACGGCACGACTGCCATCGAGGGAAACACTCTCTCACTTCGGGAAACCCAGGAGCTGCTTGAACACGGGATAATTCCAAAAGGAAAATCGCTTCGTGACATAAATGAGGTTCAGAACTATAAACGGGTCGCAAAATTCAGGAACGAATATATCGGAAAGGTCACCCTAGACTTCATTAAAAAACTCCATGAATATATCATGATGAACATCCTAGATGATGCCGGGAGCTTTCGGGCAACGGATGGAATTATCATTGTAGGCCGGGATTATCAACTCACACCCGCCATCATGATTGAGGATGATCTTGAATTATTGATTGATGATTACTATACCAAAATAAAAGATGGACACAATCCGTTTGAATGCGCTGTCCTGTTTCATTATCGCTTTGAGAGTATTCACCCCTTCAGAGATGGAAATGGAAGAGTCGGACGGGAACTTCTCAACTATCTGCTCACAACAGAAGGATACCCGCGCGTGTTGGTCCTGGCAGAAGAAAGAAGTGAATACCTTCAGGCCCTTGATGCGGGCGATCAGGACCGGTTCTCGGATATGGTCAATGTCTTTGCAGCAATGCTCATCACGCAAAGAAAAGAAGTCCTCGAGAGAAATCTTCAGGCTCTCCCAAAATTAATGAGGGGCAGAGAAAACTGAAATTTCTTCATCCTTTCGTTGTTCAAATGCACAAATAATCTTTACATATACTTTGAGATTTATTTTTGAAATTTTAATTGCTTAAAGTATAATTACTAATTTATTACTAAAATGTGTCAAATTAGTAATTGGGTGTGTTTTTCGAACCTACAAACCATAAAGATATGAAATGAACACACCTCAGCCATTGTCGCCAAGAGATGAAAAATGGACATCAATATTAACAATTAGACATTCACAACACTAAATTTTGTATGCAATTACGACTGGATTAGAGAGGCAATAAACACTCATCTAGTAATAAGTAAATTCTTCTTTTTTGCTGCGTCTATCACTTTATTATTCGCAGTAAAAACTGTAATATCTGGAACTGTTGCAAAATCACGATCATCTGTTAAAATACTAAGTGTTCGATCGGTTTTTCTAAGTAAATCAAGATATATTAAATCATAACCATCTAAGTAAGAATTTAATGTTTCTTTTATTATTGCCTTTGATACAGATTCATCGATTAAAACATCACATGACTTTGATATGTCTTTTATGCTATCCCAAGACATACAAAGTTCGTCCACGAAATTATCGCGTTCGTCTGGATAATTATGTCTAAAATCTTTTAGAGGGACCTCATCAGGAGTCAAAGTATTTTCTGCCAAAAATATGTTATAGAGCTCTTTCTCAAGAACATGTGAGAGTTCAACAAGATTCAGTTCACATCTAAGAATATTGGATTTTACATTAGACATTTTGTTAATATACGATGGATATATCCTTTTTTGATATGGGGGAGATAAGGATGAATGAGATGATGCATAAAAATACCAAACATTTGTATCAACAAATAATGAATCTGAAGATTTTGGATTGTCTTTTCGAATATCAACTACTGAAGATAAAACGTGATCTTCAAAAGCCATTAAAAACCTTCTGAATGTTCAGCTGCTACTTTATCCACAGCATCGCGAAATTTTTTATCTGAATAGTATCTGCGTGCATTTTGTGTAACTCGCCTGAGAACCTGATCACCATGTTCTGAAAGACCGTGGAATGTCAGCCTATTGTTCAACTCTTCAGGAGAATATTCAGCTAATAATTTACCTACAGCCCCGTTGAAGAAGGGTGATGCATATACCCGCACGCCAGTAAAATCAAGTTCAATACTTGAATTATTATTAAGTTCAGAAACGATCAAACGGAAAACTATTTCGCCATCATCAAGCGTTATACAGTTTTCACCGATTAAATCATGAATTTTCATTATCATCATATGATTAGAAATATTGCTGGTCTAAAGATTCGCCTTCAATAACATAATACTTTTCATCGCACTTTAATTTGATGTTTATTGCTGTCCCATGAAAATAAAAATCTTTATTCATATATACGCTTTCATTAGATGTAATATGTGAGTACTCGTTATTACTGTATATATCCATACTTCCATTATTTTTTTGAATAAAATTTTTCAACAAATCAAGACCAATACCTCTCGGTCTATCCCTTATTTTTGTTGAGAAACCATCCTGAAAAGCAGTTTCTAATCTGAAAATACCATTATATTTTTCACCACTTTCTTTGAAGAAATTATTTACCGATTGTGGAATTCCAATGCCAAAATCAATAATCGTTAATACCAAATTCTTTTTTTGAGGGAAACGTTGTCCACACGTGAATACTTCAATTTCTGATTTACTATGCTCAAAAGCGTTAACATATAGTTCAATTACATTTCCAACTATTTTTCTTGATAAGAGATTACTTGCATGAATCCAGCCTTTACCAATCCATCTCTCTTCCAGGTATGCCTCGATCAAATCAATATCACCTGAGGTATATTTTCTCAACGGCACAGAATTCCCATCCCACGGTTCAATTGATCCAGTAATTTCTTTTAAAAATCCATTTTGAGCAAGATTCATCTTGACCGCAGGCAATATTGAATCATCATCAATAGAGACAGTCCCGCCTTTCTTTCGGATATAAGATGATAACCCAGCAAGAAAAGCAACACCATTTTGTTTTATGAAAGTACAATCTGAAAAGTCAAAACGGATATCATTAGAAGCGTTATATTTGTCCCATATCCTAAAAAGTGTCTGAAAATCAGAGGTAGAATCATAAATTGGCGGCACTTTGAGTATGTCAGTCATAATTAAGTTAAAATTATCATTATATGCACTGCACGATGGTATAACTCTTTCAGATGGATATCTCACTCATATATTCATACCCACGGTCACCTACAATCTCAAAACACCGTTTAAAGGTAAATACAGCGGTGATATAATTATAATCAGAGATCTCTACTGTGGATATCAACAAAGTCATTACGAAACATGAACACCAACCTCTGATAAAAGGCTCATTTTTCGAACCTAACACAACCCTCGCGGCATCGATAGACAGGATTACAGGGCACTCACGCGCTTATCTAATGAGCTTTAGAGACTAACGTTACTTTGAGACGAGTCAACCATCAGACCAAATTACACTCCTGTTAATTTTACGATATGAACTCATGATTTAACCACTGAATTATTACAATAACTCGCGATTCATCACGCAAAAATAACGCGCAAAACCAGAAAATACTTCTGAGATATTCAAATGGATGATCCAAGAAGCGCGCAAATAAAAACAAACCGCAAATAAGCTTCCAAATAGACCAAAAACGAAGATTTTGAGGTTATAGCTTATTAACCTCATATCCAGAATGCTGATATGGGGATTCGAACCCCAGTCGCCGGCGTGAGAGGCCGGCATGATTGGCCACTACACTATATCAGCAGACAAAAGTGCGTAATAAGATTGACAGCAGGAATATTTATAGATGACGAAGTTGGATAGAACTGATAAGGGAAGAAGAGGATTATACGTCTGCATATCTTCATCATATCCCACTACCAATAAATATAGACACTATGGGACTCGAAGAAGATATTCGTGCAATTGAGGACGAGATAAAAAATACCAAATACAACAAAGCCACCTCGCAGCACATCGGGCGTCTGAAAGCGAAACTCGCAAAAATAAAAGACGACATGGTCATGCGGGCAATCAAGTCCGTAGGCGGGGGAGAGGGATTTTCGGTAAAAAAATCAGGGGACGGGACAATCGTTCTCGTCGGATTCCCATCGGTTGGTAAGTCCACGCTTTTGAACAAACTTACCGGCGCGCAGAGTGAAACCGCGGCCTATGCCTTCACCACACTCACCGTAGTTCCAGGACTGATGGAATACAAAGGCGCAAAGATCCAGATCCTGGATATCCCGGGACTGATCGCCGGCGCCGCAATGGGGAAAGGCAGAGGGAAGGAAGTTATTGCGGTCGTTCGAACCGCAGACCTTATCGTTATTCTTGGGGACGTGTTCAATGCCGTGCATGTGGACGTGCTGATGCGCGAACTTTACGACTCAGGCATTCGGATCAACAGACCGAAGCCGGATATCACCATCAAAAAGACAGGGGGGGGAGGCATCAGACTGAACAGGGTCGGTGCCGTAAAACTTGGACTTGAGGAAGTCCGCGCGATTCTTGCTGAAAATAAAATCATGAACGCCGATGTTCTGATCCGCGGAAGCAACGTGACGCAGGATGACCTCGTGGATGCAATGCAGGGAAACAGGCTTTATATCCCGGCATTCATTGCCATCAACAAAGTTGATCTGATCAGTGAGGAACAGCGCAAAGAGGTCGAGGAACACATGCGCGAGAAATACGGCGTCGACCCCATCATGATCTCCGCACATAAGGGCTACCACATCCAGGAGTTACAGGATGCGATCTACGAACATCTCGGATTCGTCAGGATTTACATGAAGCCGTACGGCGAAGATGCAGATATGGATGAGCCGATGATCATGCGTAAAGGAAGCACAATCGAGGATATCTGCCAAAGACTTCACCGTGATTTCGTTGATCAGTTCAGATATGCGAAGATCTGGGGAACCTCAGTCAAACATGACGCTGCCAAGGTAGGTCTGAAGCATGTTGTCGCGGATAACGATATCGTAACGATCGTTACGAAGTTGTAATCAGCGCACGCAGATCCTGCAGTTCATGAACGGCGGCCCTAAGGCCTTCGAGCAGCAGCGGGAGGTTGCCCGCTGTGAGAGAAACGAGTGAAGCTGCAAAAGCCGCATTCTCAACTATTCCGGGCCGCATCTTTCGCGCAGCAAGAATCCTT
>ENA-UOOH01001358-UOOH01001358.1-fermentation-metagenome-genome-assembly--contig:-NODE-1358-length-24021-cov-48.331636_pt1 | contig 24021 bp, 19 predicted proteins | sample MGYA00245778_ERZ724025 | MGnify/ENA primary metagenome ERZ724025 (study PRJEB28704, sample SAMN03018313) | fermentation metagenome | biome: anthropogenic terrestrial biome; feature: soil... | reverse complement strand
GCAAGCGCAGCCAGAGCAGCAACAATTTTTGAATGAGATTATCGCCGCGCGTATTGCCGAATACCTGGAGATCATTTTGCGAGGTCATCTTAGTCAAACGCCGCTCAGCAGCATAGTGATTGCCGGCGGAACAAGCAGCTGGCCAGGACTGGCGGCTATTGCCCAAACCTATGCGGGTTGTCCATGTCGAGTTATTGCCGATTCGGCAGTCTCCATTGCCGATTATAACCTCGAAGCCACGCTGGCAGGGCTGTTTCAATATTGCCTTGCGCAGTCTACCAGAAATAGTTATAATGGGGAAAGGTGTAGTAGAGTTCGTACCTGGTTAACCGGGAACCAGATTGAAAAAGCTTCCCAAGGCCGGAGGGATTGACATGCTGGAATTTAGTGTCGCTAATGAGCAATTTGCTTCCATAAAAGTAATCGGGGTAGGCGGCGGAGGCAGTAACGCTGTTAACCGCATGATCGACGCAGGCCTCAAGGGTGTTGAATTTATTGCTATTAACACTGATGCGCAGGCTTTGGCCAGATCCAACGCCGATGTTAAGCTGCGTATCGGAGATAAGTTGACCCGCGGACTAGGTGCCGGGGCAAATCCCGAAGTTGGGAAAAAGGCGGCCGAGGAAAGCAATGCCGAGCTGGCGGCCTTGGTACAAGGCGCTGATATGGTTTTTGTGACCGCCGGCATGGGCGGCGGGACAGGCACAGGTGCTGCTCCGTTGATCGCGTCCATCGCGCGCGAAGCAGGAGCCCTGACAGTTGCCGTTGTTACCAAACCGTTTAGTTTCGAAGGCAAGGTACGTTCTAATCAAGCTGAACAGGGAGTCAGTTTACTTAAAGAGAAAGTAGACACCCTGATCACGATTCCTAACGATCGGCTGTTACAGGTCGCGGAGAAAAAGACCTCCATGATTGAGGCTTTCCGCATAGCTGATGATGTTTTGCGACAGGCCGTACAGGGCATTTCTGACCTAATTACGGTTACCGGACTAATAAATGTTGATTTTGCCGACGTACGAACCATTATGAGCTACGCTGGAACAGCCCTGATGGGTATCGGCAGTGCTACCGGCGAGAATCGGTCGGTTGAGGCTGCTAAATATGCCATTTCGAGTCCATTACTGGAGACTTCCATTGACGGTGCCAAGGGCGTACTGATGAATATTACCGGCGGCTCCAACCTGGGCTTGTTTGAAGTCAATGAGGCTGCCGAAGTGATTATGAAAGCCGCTGATCCGGATGCCAATATTATTTTTGGTGCAGTCATTGATGAAAGTCTCAATGACGAAATTCGTATTACGGTAATAGCGACAGGGTTTGATGAACATAAACGTCGATTTATGGCGGATCCAATTGAAATGAAACCGATCTTCGGAGACGACTTCGAAGTGCCGGCCTTCCTGAGAAAGAAATGAAGAGTTAATTAAATGCTTGTCCCGTCTTGATAAGTTGAAGCGCCATAACGGCGCTTTTGCTGCTTTTTAGAGCTATTCGAGAAATTACGGGCATTTCCGGCTGAAAGGTTTAAGTTCCGAGCCGTCACGCAAACAAGGAGTTGCCACTGGAACTGGGTATTATCAAACGAACGGTGGTGGTGAATGGCGTGGATCCGAAAGTCGTTTATGTCGACCGCTATCTCGGATCGATCATCTACAGCTGGCTGATGACTTCCGCGGCGCTATGGGTCACCGGACGCACAACCTCAAAGCCGGCAAGAATGCGCAGATGTTTGGCAGTCGGCAGCCTGGGCGGTGTCTACCTTGCCCTGATCTATTTGACCCGCTTTCAATTGCTGCCTGGCGAACGCCTTTTTCACAACCCGCTGCTATGGTTGATCATCGCGGCCGCAATGGTGTGGCTCACTTTTCCCGGACGTACCCTGCGGGCAAGAGCGGGCCTCTTGGGCCGGCTGCTGTTGATCGCCATTTTGCCAGTTGGAATCACGCTCGGTTTGCAGGCCTTGCTCCACAATCTGGTCAAGACAGCACTACCTCAATGGCTGCTCTTTACACTTCCACCGGCGTGCATTTTGATCCTGGGTGAACTTGGTTGGGGTGTCGTGCATAAGAGTGTCGGACAACAGGCGCTCGTGCCGCTCAATATTGTCTTCGGGGACGTAACGATACAGACCGATGCGCTTATTGATACCGGCAATTTGCTTCAGGATCCCCTGACCAGGGTGCCGGTAATCATAGTGGAGTTGGCGGTTATAGAGGCATGTCTGCCGGATGCGCTGTGCCGTTTAATCATAAGTCTGAATGCCGGGCACAGTCCTGCATTGGAGGCGTTAGAGGCAGATGTCGATTGGCAAAAAAGAATTCGCGTCTTGCCTTATCTAGCCCTGGGAAACGAGCACGGCATGCTGGCCGGGTTGCGCCCGGATGCAGTCGTCTTCAACTGGGGGGGCCAGGAAAAGAGCGTCAGTCGAGTGGTAGTTGGCATTTATCATCATAGATTGTCCCATGAAGGCCTCTACCAGGCTTTGATTTCACCAGACTTGCTGGAAACCGCGTGATCCTCGGAAGGCCTTAAGTTCAGTTTTGGGTTTCGGTTTATTTTGGGAGGAGGATGAAGACCAATGTTGCCTCTTTACAAAAGGACTATGTGGATTATACGCCTGACGATCATCAAATTATTGCGCAAGCTGGGCATGGAGCCGTCCCTGCTCTATGTGGGATCGAGTGAGGCACTGCCTCCTCCTTTATCCGCCGACGAGGAAGTCTTTCTTTTAGAAAGGCTTCTGGGTGGCGATCAGACAGTACGTGGTGTTTTGATTGAGAGGAATTTACGTCTAGTGGTCTATATCGGGCGCAAATTCGAAAATACCGGTGTTGGCATTGAAGACTTGGTTTCAATCGGGACAATCGGACTAATCAAGGCAGTCAATACTTTTGATCCTGCCAAGAAAATAAAGCTGGCTACCTATGCCAGCCGCTGTATTGAAAATGAAATCCTAATGTACCTGCGTCGCAACAACAAAACAAGGGCGGAAATCTCGTTTGATGAGCCGCTGAACATTGACTGGGACGGCAATGAGCTATTACTTTCGGATGTTTGGGGCACCGAAGGTGATGTTACCTATAAATCGGTCGAGGAAGGGGTCGACCGCAACCTCTTGGAAACGGCCATTAACAGGCTTACTCCCCGCGAAAAGCGCATTGTGGAGTTACGCTTCGGGCTTCAGGACGGCAATGAGAAAACGCAAAAGGAAGTGGCGGACTTCCTGGGGATTTCGCAGTCATATATTTCGCGCTTGGAGAAAAGGATTATCAAAAAACTGCGGCGGGAAATGCGCCGGATGGACTAATCCGGCAATGACTCAGCAATCCGGCACGATGCCGGATTTTTTATTGAGCGAATCTTGTGTGATCCGGATCACAGAAATCATTACATTTTTTCGCTACAATAAAAGCGGAGGTGAGGACGGTGAGAAAAATCACCATTTTGCTCCTGATGATGATACTCCTAGTCGGTAGTCTGCAGGTAATGGCCAAAGGAGGACCACCGGATTCAACCGGCCCAAAAGGGTCTGATGAATCACAAAAAAACTCTACGGCAGAAAGTGTTGAAGAAAAGGCGCATGCGTATGAGGATTCAATGAGCGATCTGGAGAAAGAGATGGCTGGCGCTGGACTTCCGCAGCAATTCCAGAAGCAGTTCATGACCCGGTTGCGTTTGTGTCTTGAGCAGGCAATTGGGGAATCCGAGAATGATGGAGAAAAGAAGGACAAGGTGCGAAGCCAGGAGATGACAAGAATCGCTTGTCATGCTGCAAATCAAAATCTCTCTCCGGAAGACGCGGCCAGGGTTTGCGCGGCTTATCAAGTCGCAGTCTGGGCCGGCGTTAATAACCGATTTGGTGAAGCTTTGGCCGCTGAGGGACTAAAGATGAATCAATCGGCAGAACAGGTCGAAAAGGCCCTACGGATGGTTGCCCGTTTGTGTCAGGAGTTTCAGTGCAAAATGACAGAGGGCAATACTGAAAAAGATGCGGAAGCCTTGGTGGAATTAGGCAGAAAAATGGCTCGTATTTGCGAAATGGAACAACTGGAAGAACGCCTTAGAGAGTTGCTGCAAGAAGGCAATTCCTTGGCGGAAGCGGTTGACCTGTTGTCAAATTAAGATTGAGAGGGAGCTCATTCGGACGCTTACATATAAAAGGCGTAGCCGAAGAAAATTCTTGCTATACCCCGCAAAACGCGGGGTATTTAGACTTTGAATGAAAAGGCTTTTTCTGGCTGGAGTCGAAGTCAATAATGGGGATGATTGACTTGTCAAAATGGTATCGCGCGGCTGAAAGGCCTGTGTCAAAATGGCCTTCCATGACTTTGGGTGAAATAACAGGGGCTATAATTTGTTTTTGCCTGGCGCTCCTGCTTTCGCGCGTTGGCTTTTTCACACGGCCATGGGAGGATCTTATTTTGAGCGCTCGGTTTTTCGGGCGGGGGATGATTAAATACCAGGAACCGGTCATTGTCAAAATTGATGAAGAGTCCTTGCAGGCTATCGGTTCATGGCCTTGGCCGCGCAGCATTTATGCAGACGCGTTGTACCAGCTTAGTCAGGAGGAACCGGCTGTTGTTGGGTTGGACTTGTTGTTTCAAGAACCTGATCCCGAAAACGATTTTATTCTGGCTAAGGCTTTGGAAGAAGTGAAAATGCCGGTTGTTTTAGGAATTGAGTTGGAGCTGGAATTCGTAAAGAGATTTTGGAGCAATCGGTTGCAGGTTAGGGGAGAGAAGCCCGCTCTTTTTCCACAGGCGGATAAAGGGTACCTGAATCTAGTTCAGGATGCCGACGGTCGAATTCGGAAATGGCCATTGAATGTCGAAACAACAAGGTTTGCCTTTACGGAGCGGGTTTATCAATTGGCTACTATGGAAAGCCCGCCTGCTGTCGGAGACGGCTTAATAGATTTTGCGGGAGGGGCGGATTCTTTTCCATCCATCTCCTTTTCCAAATTAATAAGAGGAGAATATCCGGAAGGCTTTTTTCGTGGAAAGATCGTCTTGGTGGGAGTAACAGCAAGTGCCATGGATCGGCATGATATAGCCGTCCAAGCGTTGGGGTCCGTACCCGGAGTTTATATTCATGCCTATTTAATCCGGAACTTATTAGGGCAGAGTTGGTTGCGGACTTTACCGGACTGGCTTTATACTCTGATCTTGTTAGGGATCTCTTTGGGCTGGACCGCTTTTTTGCGTAAGCGGGTCGGGCGGTTTCTTTACCTGGCGACTTTCGGGATGAGTGTTTTTGCGGTAATCTTGGGAGTGATCGTCGGCTTTGCCGGGTACGTGATTCAGATCGTTCCGCTGCTTGGTTTATTTATTTCAGAGTTGATTTTCCTATTAGCCCGTACATATCGGATTGAATTGGCAGAACGCCGAAGTTTGCGGATCCTTTTTTCGAAACATGTTTCGCCAGAGATCCTGGGTGAGATTTTAAAAAGAAGAAATGAGATAAAAACTGGCGGGGAGCGGCGATTCGTTACGGTTGTCTTTGCCGATGTGCGGGATTTTACCCGTTTCGCAGAAGAACATGAGCCGGAACAGGTGCTTTTCCGAATCAATCAGCTCTTGGGCAGGATGACCGCGATTATTTTGCGCAATGGCGGCTTGGTGAACAAATTTCTGGGTGATGGTTTAATGGCGGTCTTCGGTTTTCCCGTCTGGAAAGAGGAAATGTTTGCGAACGCATTTGCCGCCTGTCGCGAGATGCTTAGTGCCGAAGAAACATTGGCCGGGAAGGAAAATGGTGTAGGGGATCGGGTAGGGGTAAGGATAGGGGATGGGGTAGGGGTAGGGATTGCCTGGGGAATTGTGATTGCCGGAATTGTAGGCAACCAGGAACGTCAGGAATACACCGTAATGGGCGCGCCGGTGAATCTGGCCTCCCGTTTAGAGAAGCTGGCCGGTCCCGGTGAGATTGTGTTTCCTTTTGAACCGGGCCAGACAGACCGGGTAATTCCTTTCGGGGAGGAATCCTATACTCTTGAACAGGTGCATATCAAGGGGATGAAACAACCTATTACTGTCGGAAGAATAAAAGGAAGGGGTTGAGAAAATGAGCAGGAAACATCGTTTGACGATCCTATTTGTTTTTATCCTTCTTGCTTTTTCGACAGGCTTATTCTCCGCACTTGAAGTTGAGGTTGAGGTAATAAGTTGTAACGGCGAGGTCAGCTATCGGTTAGCTGAGCAAAGCGCCTGGGAGTCTCTAAAGGTAGGCGATCGTCTCCGTATCGGGACTGAGATCCGGACGGAGGAAAGTTGCGGCGCTGAACTGAATTTGGGAAATGTTTTTGTCAAGCTGGATCCGGGAACCCACCTGGTTATAAAAAAGCTGGAACGCTCGGAAAACATGCTCCGGATCGAGCTGAACCTGGCATCGGGGGCGATCTGGTCTAAGGTCGCGAAAATCTTAGGTAATCTGGTTTTTTATGAAGTTATTACTCCCACAGCCGTGGCAGGAGTCGAGGGGACCTTATTCGGTACCAGTTATCGGTCGGAATATACGGAAATACTTGTGGCAGAAGGTTTGGTGAAGGTAAGGGACAATTTTGGGCGTGAAATCCTGATGAGCGCTAAGGAGAAAGTGAAGGTTACTGTCGAAGGAATCTTCCGCTTGCGTTTTGGAGAAGAGGACCAGGAGGCGGTTGAACAAATGCGCCGGTGGGGTCTTGGCAAGGAAAAGAATCAAAATTATTCACCTGAAGAAGGAACCGCTGCAAACGAGGCAAAGTCCGAAAAAGGCCAGCAGAAAATGGTGCCTGGAAAAGGAGACTCAAAGTGAAGACGGTATTAGACCATCTTGCACTCAAAACGATTCCACTTTTTTCTGGCTTGGAGGAGGAGGAACTCAAGAAGATCGCAATGCTGTTTTCGGTCAGAATCTATCAGCGGGATGCTGCAATCGTCAGCTATGGCGACCCTGCTAATGAGTTTTTCCTGATTAAGCATGGGGTGGTCCGGGTCTACCGATTGAATGAATCTGGGGAACAGGTGGTTTTGGCCATACTTGGCGGAGGGGACTTTTTCGGAGAAATGGGCCTTTTTACGGATTCGTTGCGCACGGCCTGGGTTAACGCCATGACTGCCATTAATCTCTACGTGATGCAAAAAGCTGATTTTCGCGCGTTGCTCATGAGTTTTCCCGAGCTTTGCTGGAAGATGCTTGGTATGCTCTCACAAAGGCTGATCAAATCCGACGAGCAACTGGAAAACCTGGCCTGCCTTAATGTGGAAGAGCGGTTGCAGAAAGCCCTGGGCATGTTGGCGCAGGAATTTGGGTATAGCGAGGGAGTATGCCGGGTTATACCACTAAAAATCTCCCATCGTCTGCTGGGAGAAATGACGGGAACGAGCAGGGAATCTGTTACGAGAGCTTTAGGAAGGTTGGAAAAGAAAGGATGGCTAACGCGGGGAAACGACAAGATGATCCTGCGCGGGCCTTCCAGCTAGTGTGAATAGCTCCTGTAAGCGGGCAAGAGGTTAGCTCAATGTCCGCCTTTCTTGTGTCTTGCTCTATCTATAAAAAGGAAAAGTAGAATATGCAGGGAATTAAGCAGCGGGGGTGGACTGTTTGAAAAAAAGGCTGATGTTAGTTATTTTCTTAATTGCAATGCTACTGGTAACTGCCTTAATTCCATGTAATGCAGAGGAAAAGGTCAGCACCGTTAAGTGGACCCAGAAGGAAGACAACCTCTATGAAACAACAACATTTTATTTCACAGTCTTGACTAGAATGGAAGATCAAAATTATCTTTACTTGTTGGACAAGCTCATCGGGCAGCTGGATCAGACTGCCAAGCAGACATCTGATTTTATCGGATCGGAGTTTCGAGGATCGTTCGGCCTGATCATCAATTTTGATCCCGATGCTGGCAGTTTTAAGTGGAATCAGTATCGCAGTTATTTCAAGAACGACGCTCTAATAGGCTACATAGACTGGGGTTATGATGAGATACTGAAAACATTCACGGCGGACCAGATTGCAGAGATAGCGGGCCCCTTTGCAGTACAGATGATGTTTAAAGTCAGTTCAAAAGCTACATTGCCGTTTTGGATGAATGAAGGGCTTGCTCAATGGTGTTGTGACAATTTAGTCAAAGAGAAGATGACCTGGGCTGATTACCGCAGCAAAAACGGGGTTTCATTCAGGATTAAAAACAAAGCTATCGACAGAATTTATCCCTTAGCAGCACCGCAAACCTGGTCTGCATCATCGTTCACTTTGGCAAAGGCTGTTTCAATATTTTACTTTCTGGAACATAAATTTGGTGCAGAGGCAATCGCTACATTTATGAAGACCTGGCTGGCGGAACCTAATTTAGATTCAGCTTTGCAGCAAGCCTTCGGTTCTTCCCAAAAAGAACTGGAAAGCGATTGGCGGCGTTTCGTCTTATTCGAAGGCGTTAGCCAATATCAATGGTTGGAAACAGCTAGTACTTATCAAGTGGCTGTATCTGGTGCCGAACTGAACATTAAGAAAGACTCGGCCATATGGTATGATGAGAAGCTGGACGAGCAAGTGCGGCAGATTGTTGCGGCGAATGCGCTGATCGAATCCTGCCAGGCGACCTTTAAAAAGACCCCTTTCTTGAAATTTGAGCTTTATAAGAAGGCGAGCAAAAATAGCGTCAAAAAGGGCAGCAGTGGCTTTTATCTCGCAGTTGCCGACCAAGGAGCGGAAGACATCGCCGCGGACTTCTTGAAAGTGGCAACCGAAAAGGCAGTCGCAACACTCAAGCTTAAGTCATTGCCAAAGAGCGCCGTAGAAGGGTTTCAGCTGTTCATCGCTGTACAAAGCGGGTGTTCTTCTGAGGCAAGAGACGCTGACTTTTTCGCGCCGACAGCCGCGACAGATGACTATGATCAACACGATGTCTACAATGCCATGGTATTTTTGCAGGAGACATACGGCAGCTCGAAAATAGTGCCGCTGATGAGCGAGTTGAATAAGGGGATTTCTCTGCGGGCGGCAGTCATTGCTGTCGCAGACGATTCGGAGGAACAGATCGACGCGGCACTCGATTTCTTACGGTACCTGCCGTCGCCCAGCACACTGGAGTGGGTCAGGATACCGGGCGGCTTCCGTACCGAATTGGGCAATCTACGGGTTGATGTTGAGAATCAAGCGCTTGGAGTACGCATCAAGAGTGATCTGGAAAAAACGTTTGCCAACGCCGCTAAGATCGCACAAAAGATGCCGGAGTTAACCGGTTGGCAGCCTGGCATTGCGGACGGGAGGGTTACGGTGCATTTTGGCGCAGGCGAACAGAGTGTTTTAGACAACATCTTTATCCCCATTAGTACGGATAACTTTGATTATGCAGCTGAGGATCTGGACGCCCGGATCGTGGATTACTGGTTGACGATGGCTACCGAAGGAGCGTCAGCGCCGTCCTGGCTGGTTTATGGATTAGGTGCGGTCCTTGATGAATCGAATCCAGCCACCATTAATGATCGGATCAAATACCTGGAAACTCAATTGGATGATTGGATCGCGCCATTTGGAACGAAACGGCCCAGCAGTGATCAAAAAGACTTGTGGTTCACAGTTGTGCAGTACCTTTTGGCGCAGTCTGAAGGCCAAGGGAAACTGCGTCAATGGCTGGCTGCTGCTGCGGAGGACGGCTTCGAGGCCGGCCTGGAGAAAACCTACGGTTTCGATTATGACGGTCTCTTTGCCAATTGGCTCAGCCACATGCAGGCCAACTAACGTTCCGACTATGATTGGGCGGGCTAGAGGGTAATCCTCTGGCCCGCTTTTTTATGCATAATTTAATTGTTGCTTCCAACAAATACTGGTGTATAAAGGCATCACTTCTACGGCAATAATGTTACTGCCGACGGCACATGGCCGGTAACCAAGGAAGATAATCCGGCGCTTGTGGGGGGATGTCTTTAGAGATGAATAAGGTTGAAATATGTGGCGTCAATACCGCCAAGTTGCCAGTGTTATCCGGGGCAAAAATGAAAGACTTGCTGCAAAGATTGCAGGCCGGAGAGGAAAGTTGCCGCGAGCAGCTGATTCATGGGAATTTGCGTTTGGTATTGTCAGTCATTCAAAGGTTTAATAACCGCGGCGAATGTGTCGATGACCTTTTTCAAGTAGGCTGTATCGGTCTGATGAAAGCGATCGATAACTTTGACCTTAGTCAGAATGTCAAATTCTCGACCTATGCGGTACCGATGATCATCGGAGAGATCCGGCGGTATTTGCGCGACAACAACCCGATTCGGGTCAGCCGTTCCTTGCGGGATATTGCCTATAAAGCTCTGCAGGTGCGTGACAGCTTAGTCAACCGCAATTCCAAAGAACCTACAGTCGCGGAAATTGCCGATGAGCTGAAAGTACCGCGGGAAGAAGTAGTGTTTGCCCTCGATGCTATTCAGGAACCGATTTCGCTGTTTGAGCCGATTTACCACGATGGCGGGGATCCGATTTTTGTCGTGGATCAAATCAGCGATGACAAAGATCTGGATCACCAATGGCTGGAGGGTATCTCGATCCGGGAAGCGATGGCCAAGCTGAGCGACCGCGAAAAACTGATCCTCAACCTCCGCTTCTTTGATGGCCGAACCCAAATGGAAGTAGCCGAGGAAATCGGCATCTCGCAGGCTCAGGTTTCCAGGCTGGAAAAATCCGCTCTGAAACATATGAAGCGCTACGTCGCTTCTAGTTGAGGAGGGGGGAGGACCGGCATGAAAACCAGAATCTATTATTCACTGATCATTTTGCTGTTCATGATGCTGCTGGGGTTGCTTTTGCAGCCGGCGATCAGTGCTTTGGCACCACCACCGCCACTGTGCGATTATAGTCAGTTGATCAGGCTACATGTAGTGGCCAATAGCAATCTGCCGGAAGACCAGCACCTGAAAGAGCGAGTGCGCGACGCCATCCTGGCGGAGTTCGGACCGCAATTCAAAGCGATTGAACAGCGCGCACAAGCCCAGCAGATCTTAGTATCTTCTTTTAGGCGCATTGAAGAGATTGCCCTTGCGGAGATCCGGCGGGCGGGTGGCAAAGAGGGCTATGGTGCGCGTGCGGAATACGGGTGTTATGATTTTCCGGAAAAAACCTATTCCTTCGCGACGCTGCCAGCTGGACGCTATTGGGCGTTACGCGTGACACTGGGGGAGGGAGTCGGAAACAACTGGTGGTGTGTTCTTTATCCGCCGCTCTGTTTCGTTTCCGAAGAGGAAGATGCTTTGGCTCGGGCGGCCGCGGCCAATGGTGAAAAGATCGAGTGGCGCTTTGCCTTGTTAGATAAAATGCTCTCCAAATGCGGGCTTTTTCTCAATCAGTTTTGGAAGGCGTGGGGTGAGTTTTTCGGGCTCGGGGCTTGAACAGCGGCGGCCTGCAAAACGGTTGCTCAAATATGCGCCAGACTGCGGCGGCCGCGCGTTAAATCGCGGCCGCCGCTTGCTTGACACTGCCCTGCTCCATATGATATGATCGAGTTCGAATTTATTGGAGCAGTATGCGAGAGTGGCGGAATTGGCAGACGCGCTAGACTTAGGATCTAGTGGGCAACCGTGGGGGTTCGAGTCCCCCCTTTCGCACCAATTTTATTACCGCAGATTGATACAACGTATCACTCTGCGGTAATTTTTATGCAGTGGCCTGAAATATAAACCAGCCGTCCTTGACTGAAAACCGGCATACCCCGCCATGCTTTTCCACGATCTGAACCATGCTTTTGGTGCCAAAGCCATGCCCCGGTTCTTTTGATACGGGAAGACCCTGATGGAAGAGCGGTTCTGTATGATAGCTGTTGCGGATGTCAATACATAACTTCGTATTCTTGGAATACACACGCAACCGGATAATGCGTTTATTGCTGTCAGTTATATTTTCCGTGGCTTGGATGGCGTTTTCCATAGCGTTTGACAATAGTGAGCAAAGCTCGGTGTCGCTGAAGGGAAGCGCATCAGGCAGCTGCGCATCGATCGTCAACATGATGCCGGATTGTTTTGCTTTGGCTGCGAAAGCGGACAGAATCAGATTGACGGTTTCGTTTTCGCAAAAGTGTATGGGCGTGATGGCATCCATGTCGGACCGGGCAGTGCGTAGATACTCTTTGAGCTCCTCAAGGTGTTCCTCGGAGGCCAGACCCTGTAAAAGCGCAAAATGGTGCCGCATATCGTGGCGATAGGCGGCGGCATTCTGCCGCAGCTGTCGCAGAGAAGCAAATTCGGTCTGCGCCAGCCGCAACTGCGTATCCAGCATGTCCCGCTCTCTTTGGAGGCGGGCCTGCTTTTGGGTTTCGGCATAGTACAGGAGGACAAACACAAAATAGAATGCCGAGGTCAAAAAGGGCATGAATTGTACAGCTGCGCGTGTTCCACGGTACATAAAATCGGTGTAGACGGTGGCGGCATAGTCGAACACATAGTAAAAAGCAGGCATCGCGCCAAACAGCAGGCAGGATTTTACCGAGCGTTCCATCAAATGCCGGCTGGATTGCACTACATATTTTTGCAGTAAATAGTACATCAGCAACGCACCCGCAATATAACCGACATGATTCATGGAAACGCTGTCAAAGACGTCCCCTGCGACAGTGCCAATCCAGCGGGGAGGTTGACAGCACAGGAAGGAGACAAACATACTAGTCAGCGCAATCAGCCACGGGCGTTTCAGGTACAGGGCAATAAAAACAGCCACCGGCAAATGGGAAAGCAACGGATATATTTTAACCGTTATTTCCATGCCCCCGAGCCGCAAGAAGACGAGTTGTAAAACAAATAAAATGACGATGAAACACCCAAAAGCCAGGTAATTTTTCCGGGTACGGGGCATTCCAGCGAAACTGACCGCAACCGCCGCACCGAACAGCAGGGCAGCAAAGTAACGAGAGAATTCAATGATCGTTGCGATCATCCACTTATTCCCCCTCCATTTGATAGTTCAAATATTGTTGCTTAATCTCCCGCGCCTTGCCCTGCGCAACAGGGACAAAGGAAAGGGTCTGTAAGGTCACCTGATGATTTTCGATGGTATCCACATACTGCATATTCACAAGATAGGAGCGGTGGGGTTTGATAAAACACCCATATTTCAGAAGTTTATCGCAGACCGAGGAAAAAGGCTCTGTACATTCGATTACCTTGCCGGAGCGCAGGTGATACATCACATTTCTACCGATGATCTCTGCAAAAACCAAATTAGAGATCAGTATTTTTTGAATGCCCTCATTGCTCTTTACGATAACCGCATCCTCGTCTTTTTCCGCTTTGATTTGCTCTATCACTTCGTCAAAGGTGAAGAACAGTTTTTCTTTTGAGATGGGCTTTAATACATAGTTAATGGCTTTCACTGAATAGCTTTCCAAAGCAAATTCGGGCGACGATGTAAAGAACAAAATCGGCGCTGTTTTGTCAAAACCACGAATTTCCTTTGCGACATCAATGCCAGTAAAGCCCGGCATAATAATATCCAAACAGTATATATCAAACCGCTTTCCCTTTTCTAAGGTAGAAACCAGCTCAAAGCCGTTTGAAAAGGCGGCATATTCGCAGCTAAAATTCCTTGATGTCCTGTATAGGTTTATGAGCTGTACCATTTTGGAGAGCTCGTCAATATTGTCATCACAGACCGCAATCTGTAGCATAAGAATTACTCCATTTCTTTGTGATTCTATTTCTCAATGATAAGTTTACCATAAGAATCGAGTATCTGAGACTATGTTTCATGTTGAAAAAATCATGTTTCATGCAGCGGACGGTTTTTTCGGGGAAATATTGGTAGATTGATCGCAAGGGAATGTTCCTTGTACACTACCCACGCATGAATGGAGGAATTACTATGCTATCAACTTTCATCGCAATCATCACAGTTATTGCGGCCATTGTGCTATGGACGATCTCCACCCAGCGCAGACTGGTCGTGCTTGATGAGAGTATCAACAATGCCATGAGTCAGATCGGGGTGCAGCTGTCAAGCCGTTTCGACGCCCTGACAGCTCTTTTGGATGTGATAAAGGGCTATGCCAAGCCCGAAAGCGAAACGCTGATTGACACAATAAAATCAAGAAGAAGATTGATTACGGCAAAATCCACACCGGAGGATGTGCTGCGCCAAGAAGGGATTATCTCCGAAGCCTTGGGCAAGATTGCCATGGTAACTGAGCAATACCCCGAATTAAAGGAAAACCCAACGTATATCAAGACCATGGAGGCGGTGCAAACCTTTGAAAACATGATACGCATCAGCCGCCTGATTTACAACGTCTGCGTGGCAGAGCTGAGCCGTGAAATCCGAATGTTCCCGGTTTCCATGATTGCCGGGATGTTGGGCTTTAGGCAAAGAGACTATCTGGAGGAACAGGCGGCCGAGACGGACTAATGCCCTTTACTATAGTCCATTAGGACATTGCAGTACCAAGAGTTGATGTTCTTTATTACCGCCGATTGATACCATGTATCTCTTGGCGGCATTATTTCCTGATATAGGTGCCTAGATGTGGTATCGAATCGGTGCCATTCAGCCAGCTAGGCCTCCCAAAAATTCCTGCACGAAATCGCAATCGCATATATGTGCGAAAACGTCTTGAATATGTCGATTAATTATGGTATACTATTCCAAAAGTTTCACCACATAAGGGGGACAAACATGGCTGTTTCATATAATCGGATGTGGAAATTGCTTGTAGACAAAAAAATGAGCCATGCCGGTCTGCGTAAAGCAGCCGACATTGCCCCAAATACCATGACAAAACTACGCCGGGATGAGGCAGTCAATCTTGCTATCCTCGGCAGGATCTGCGCTGTTCTCGATTGCGACTATGGTGACATCATGCAATACATTAAAGAAGAAAAAACGGAGGAACCCAATAATGGTTAATATAAGAAAACTGGAGACTGACTTGTGGGAATCAGCGGATTTGCTTCGCGCAGGATCAAAGCTGACCTCCAACCAATACTGTATGCCCGTGCTGGGCCTGATTTTCCTCCGATATGCATATAGTCGCTTTAAATTGGTGGAAACGGAAATTTTGAAAGGCCGCCCTGTGCGTAATGGTCGCGTGCTGCCCGTAGAAGCCAGCGATTTTAGGGAGAAGAGCGCCCTCTTCCTGCCCAAAGAGGCACAGTATACATATTTGGTCAACCTGCCTTCTGATATTAAGTCTCAGAATTTAATCAGCAGGGACGGTCATACCATGAACAGCCTTGGCGAGGTTGTCAACAACGCCATGGAGCTGGTGGAATCTCAAAGTGAACAGCTGATTGGGGTTCTTCCGAAGGAATACACTATGTTTTCGGATGAACTGCTGGCAGAGCTTCTGCGCATATTCAACAACGATGCCCTGGACGACGTTGGGGGCGATGTCATCGGGCGAATTTATGAGTATTTTCTCAATAAGTTTGCCAAGAATATTGCCTCGGACGATGGTGTGTTCTTTACACCAAAGTCACTTGTAAAAATGATCGTTAATATCCTGGAACCGAAAACCGGGGTGCTGCTCGATCCCGCCTGTGGAAGCGGTGGTATGTTCGTCCAGACCGGAGATTTTGTTAACGCAGCCGGAATGGTGGCCAACAACGCCATGACCTTTTACGGGCAGGAAAAAGTGGAATACAACGCTCAGCTCTGCCTAATGAACATGGCGGTCCACGGTCTGACGGGCGTAATCAAGTCCGGTGATGAAGCCAACACTTTCTACCACGATGCGCACAACTTGAATGGCTGCTGCAATTATGTCATGGCGAATCCGCCTTTTAATGTGGATAAGGTCAAAGCAGAGTCTGCCGAAAACGCTGGGCGACTTCCCTTTGGCATGCCCAGCATTAACAAGTCCAAAGAGGTTGGAAACGCCAACTACCTATGGATTTCTTACTTCTACTCCTATCTGAATGAGACGGGGCGCGCCGGATTCGTCATGGCGTCCTCTGCTACCGACAGCCAGGGTAAAGATAAGGATATCCGTGAGAAACTGGTGGGGACCGGTCATGTAGATGTGATGATCAGTGTCTCCAACAACTTTTTCTATACTAAGAGCCTACCTTGCACGCTGTGGTTCTTCGATAAAGGAAAGCCGGAGGAGTTGCGTGAGAAGGTATTGTTCATTGATGCCCGGAATTATTATACTGTGGTCGACCGTACGCTCAACGAGTGGAGCGACTGGCAGCTGAAAAATATGAACGCCGTCGTTTGGCTTTATCGCGGCGAAACAGAAAAATACCAGGGATTGTTGTCGGAATACCGTCAGGCTCTGCACGAGTATGCAGTGCAAGATCAGGAAGTCCGGAACGCCATCAAGAACAGTGAGGATTTCGCCGCGACCGTTGTTGGTCTCAAGGCTTTTCTGAAACATCAGCGCAATCTGGCTAAAACTGAGGTGGAAACTGCTGACCGCCGTGACAAGAAAAAGCTACAGATAGATTGGGAAGAAAAGATTGCTTGGATTGAAGAGATCATTGGTGTAGCCAAAGAAGCGGACTGGCTGTATGAGAAGTTTGGCGACGGCGCCTATGCCGATATTCCTGGGCTTTGTAAGATTGCATCACAGGCTGAAATCAAAGAAAAGGGCTATTCCCTCACGTCAGGTGCTTATGTAGGCGTTGCTCCCGTTGAGGATGATGGCGTGGATTTTGAGGAGCGTATGGCGGAGATTCATAAAGAACTGCTGTCTCTACAGGCGGAATCTAATGATTTGATGGATACCATCTCTAAGAATATGAAGGAGATGGGGTTATGAGTTGGGATAAGGTACCAATTAGCAGCGTCTGTAAAGGAATTTACGATGGGCCCCACGCCACACCTCCTGTAAGTGATTCAGGTGCGGTGTTTTTGGGTATCCCTAACTTTCAGAATGGACGGCTGGATTTATCCGAAATCCGCTACATTTCAGAGAAGGATTTGCCTAAATGGACAAAAAGGGTTGTGCCAAAGCCAAGCGATATCGTTTTCTCGTATGAAGCAACCTTGAATCTGTATGCAATAATCCCTGAGGGGTTTAGGGGATGCCTTGGTCGCCGTATGGCATTAATTCGAGTAGATAGTGATAAGGCGTACCACAAATTCCTGTATTACTACTTCTACTCCCCTGCGTGGAGGGCTGTTGTTGCGGGAAACACTGTACTCGGTGCTACAGTAGATAGGATACCATTGATTAGGTTCCCCTCTTTCGAAGTAGAATTGCCTCCTATTGAAATCCAGCATCGCATTGCCGATATTCTCTCGGCCTACGATGACCTGATTGAAAACAATCAGAAGCAAATCAAGTTGTTGGAAGAAGCTGCCCAGCGGCTGTATAAGGAATGGTTTGTGGATCTGCGTTTTCCGGGATATGAGGACGCGAAAATCTCTGACGGTGTTCCGGATGGGTGGAAAAAATGCACTCTGGATACACTGGGCGGTTTCTCAAGAGGGAAAGCACTTACAAAGGCCGACACTATGGAAGGCGATATTCCAGTTGTTGCAGGTGGGCTGGAACCTGCATATTTTCATAATGCTGCTATTACCGAAGTCCCTGTTATTACAGTGAGTGGTTCCGGAGCTAACGCTGGATTTACTAGAATGTACTATCAGAAAATATGGGCATCTGACTGCTCTTATATTGACAGTTATAAAACAGAGAACATATTTTTTATATATTGTTTTCTAAAGTGCAACAAAAACACGATGGATAATCTCCAGAAGGGTTCTGCGCAGCCCCATGTGTATGCAAAAGATATCAATGCCTTACCCCTATTTGTTCCGACAGATGGGTTGCTGCAGTTATTCAAATCACAAGTTACTCCGGTTTATTCACTTATTGCGAATCACACATCCAGCATTGAGAAGCTCCGGCAAGCCCGTGACCGCCTACTCCCAAAACTAATGAGCGGAGAAATCAAGTATAAGGAGGTGCCGATTTGAGCTACGACTATTCGGAGAACATCCTTGTCCAGGAAAGCGCTGGTAATCTGCTGCGCGATGAACTGGGCTGGGATGTTGCATTTGCCTATAACACAGAGGTGTTGGGCGAGAACGGCACTTTCGGAAGAAAGAGCTATAATGAAATCCTTCTGACGCGATACTTCAAAGCTGCACTGAAGCGGCTGAATCCGTGGCTCACTGACGAACAAGCAGACGAGGCACAGAAAAAGCTAGAAAGCCATATGTCCACTTCCTCTCTGTTGCAGATTAACGAGGAAAAATATTTCCTTATTCGTGACGGTATTCCCGTGACCGCAAGAAGGCCTGGCGGCAAAACTGAGGAAAAGAAGGCCTCGGTCATCGACTTCACTGATCCGAGTAACAATGACTTCCTTGCAGTCAAGGAACTGAAGATCCACGGCGACCTCTACCGCCGTAGAACGGACATAGTTGGCTTTGTTAACGGTATCCCGCTACTGTTCGTGGAACTGAAAAAGAATACGGTAGACGTAAAGAATGCCTATGAGGATAACTACACCGATTATCAGGACACCATTCCACAGCTGTTCTATTACAACGCCTTTTTGATGATTTCCAACGGTCTGGAAGCTAAAGTCGGTACGCTGGGCAGCAAATATGTATTTTTCCATGAGTGGAAGCGCTTGAAAGAAAATGAAGAGGGCAGCGTAGCACTGGAAACCATGCTCCGGGGCATTTGTAGGAAAGAGAACTTCCTCGACCTGCTGGAGAACTTTATTCTTTATGATCACTCCGGTGGTCATACGGTAAAGATTCTGGCTCGAAACCATCAATACTTAGGTGTTAACGAGGCCGTAAGAGCATACGAAGCTCGAAAGCTAAACAATGGTAAGCTGGGCGTGTTCTGGCATACGCAGGGTAGCGGTAAGAGCTATTCCATGGTGTTCCTGTCACAGAAGTTACGGCGGAAGTTCACAGGTTCTCCCACCATCGTGATATTGACCGACCGGGATGATCTCAATTCGCAGATCAGTGACACTTTTGAGAATTGCGGTCTGCTCGGCAAGACCAAGGCGACACAGTTCATCGCGACCAGCGGCTCTGATCTGGTGGACAAGCTGAAAGGCAATCCAAGCTTCATTTTTACGCTGATACAGAAATTTAATCAGCCTGATGTGACTCCGATCTATCCTGATCATGACATCATCATCATATCGGACGAGGCCCATCGCAGTCAGTATGGTATCTTCGCTGACAACATGATGAAGCTGCTGCCAACAGCTGCCCGTATCGGTTTTACCGGCACGCCGCTTTTATCCAACGATTATATTACAGAGAGAACTTTCGGCGAATATATCTCTGTTTATGACTTCAAGCGGGCCGTAGAGGACGGAGCCACTGTACCGCTTTATTATGAGAACCGTGGCGAAAAGATCTTGGAATTACGCAATCCGGAAATTACCGACCGTATGCTTGACGCTATTGAGAATGCTGATTTGGATGTGGATCAGCAGGACAAGCTGGAAGTGGAGTTCTCTAAAGAAACCCACTTATTAACTGCCGAGCCGCGTCTGAAATCCATCGCCAGAGACTTTGTTGGCCACTATTCTGATCTATGGACCAGCGGGAAAGCAATGTTTGTCTGCCTTAATAAGGTGACCTGCATTCGAATGTATAATCTTGCGCAGGAATTTTGGAATGCGGAGATTGCCGCGCTGAAAACCAAAATCCAACATGCGACACAACAGGAGGCGCAGGAGCTCGAGCGTAAGCTGCAGTGGATGCAGGAAACCGAGATGGCTGTTGTCATCAGTCAGGAGCAAAATGAAATTCAGACCTTCAATAAATGGGGCCTGGACATCAAGACGCATCGAAAAAAGATGGAAAAGCAGGATCTCGATAAGGAATTCAAAGACGCTAAGAACCCGCTCCGGGTTGTCTTCGTATGTGCTATGTGGCTAACAGGCTTTGATGTCAAGTGTCTGTCCTGCTTGTATCTGGATAAGCCCTTGAAAGCGCACACTCTGATGCAAACCATTGCCAGAGCAAACCGTGTATCCGAGGGTAAAAGCAATGGTCTGATCGTGGATTATATTGGTATCGTAAAGGCGCTGCGCAAGGCGTTAGCCGATTATACAGCTAATGTTGGCAGACAGGGTGGTACCGATCCCACCGTCGACAAGGATGTGCTGATAGCGCGAATCCTCGAAACGGTTGCCGCTGCTGACGCCTTCCTTACAGAACGCAATTTTAGTTTGCAGGCTCTTGTTGACGCACGCGATTTCCAGAAACTGGCGCTGATGCAGGAGGCAGCCAATGCTGTATGCGGCAGTTTGGAGGACAAGAAAGCCTTCCAAGCCTACGCTACTGAACTTATTCGCCTTATCAAATATATCGACCGTGACGATTTAGCGGGTGATATACGTAAGCAATATGAAGCCATCACAGCCATCGACGGCGAACTGCAGAAAAAACGCCGTAACAGCAGTAATGTGGACTTGATGGTAGAAATCAACAAAATCATCAGTGAATATGTAGAGATAGACATCGAGTACGACAGTGAAACCAACAAGTCGTGGGGGTCAGCGGCTATACATGAGAGTAAACGTTTTGATATCAGCCGGATCGACTTTGACCTTCTACACCGGGAATTTGCGGGAGCTAAGAAGAAAAACCTGATTATGAAGGACTTACAGGATATAATTCAACAGAAACTGGATCGGCTGCTGTTCACAAATCCCGATCGCATCAATTATTACGAGCGGTACCAGCAGATCATAGCCGATTACAACAGCGAACAGGATCGGGCTACTATTGAAAGAACCTTTATGGATCTTATGAACCTGGCCAACAATATGACGCAGGAAGAACAGCGCTACGTCCGCGAAGGCTTTAATAGCGATGAAGAATTGTCACTGTACGATATGCTGTTTACGGAAGCCCTTGCCAAATCAGACATAAAAAAGATCAAGGAAGTTGCTGTTGATCTGCTACAGAAGATCAAATCCCAAATAGCAGAACTTGATCACTGGACCGACAAACAGGAAACTAAAGCTGTTGTAGACAATCTGATTAGACGCACACTTTGGGAAGCGCTGCCGGAGTGTTATGACGAAATTAGTATTTCTAACCATCGACAGAGAATCTACGAGTACGTTTACACGCGATACAAGGAAGTTGCATAACAGGGAGGGAGTAAGTCATGACCTTAGAAAACAAGCTTGTCATTACTGATTCTGCAGAGCTTGCCCGTGTTGAGGAGAAAATTAGCAAAGCAAAAGCTCTCGAACTGTTTGAAACGGGCTTGCTGGATGCATTTGAAGTCGGAACATTTGTGGGATTATCCGAAATGCACAAGTATTTGTTCGAAGAAATCTACGACTGCGCTGGGAAAATGCGTGATGCAAACATTAAAAAAGGTAGTTTTCGTTTTGCGTCCATTATATATCTCAAAGACGCGCTTGATAATATTGCAAAGATGCCGCAATCGACCTTTGACGAAATTATCGAGAAATATGTTGAGATGAATGTGGCGCACCCGTTCAGAGAAGGGAACGGCAGAAGCGCCAGAATTTGGCTTGATTCCATGTTGAAAAAACAATTGCAGTTGGTGGTCGATTGGAGCAAAGTCGATAAAGATGACTATCTGCTTGCTATGGAAAGAAGCCCGGTTAAGGATGTTGAAATCAAATTACTCCTCAAAGCAGCCCTTACCGACAGGATTAATGACCGCGAGCTTTTCATGAAGGGCATTGATGCGAGCTATCATTATGAGGGCTACAATGTCTATAAGACAGAAAACCTCAACACGGATGGTAAATCGAGAGCCGCCGCTATGTTTGACTAGGTTTGCGGAGTGATTGCAGCAACTCTACCCCGATTCTCCAATGTGGTTATTCCGCAGCAGTATAAAAGCAATCTCTTGTATATTTTCAAATCAGAAGTAGAGCTTATCGCGTGATCTATTGGAGAGGTATTAGAAGTTAGCAGGAAATGCATGAAAGGGGGAGTCTTTTGTTTGACAAGATTATTGAGGCGATAGAAAACAGCGAATTTTTGTGCGCGACGGCAGAACTCGAGGAGTTGATTTCCGATGACGACCCCAAGAAGACAGCGGTAGCAAACTACCTGCTAGGCTATATTTACTCGTGCCGTGAAAACAAAGGATGGAACGGACCACGCGCTAGAAGGCATTTGCTTAATAACCTCAATAGCGAACTCCCTCATCCATATGCTTATGTGCTGTATGCTGACCTCGAAGAAGATAAAAATGTGGCCGTCAATTATTTAAAAAATGGACTAAAACGATATCCAAATGATACATGCATTTACCGTTCACTGTTGCGCTTTACGACGGATAAGGACGGTGTTGTAAAGGCTATTCATGAAGAAGGATTTACAGATTCCACTTTGCTCAAAGATGTTCTCAAATACTTGATTAAGTCAAGCCAATGGGGACGAATAGGCCAGTTTATATCCAGGATACGGAGCAATGAGGGGATATTAGAACATGAGGATAATTACTTGAACCTTTTGAAGGCTTACTCCCTTATGTTTTGCGATGTCTCCGACTATGTGAGGGCACACGACATATTGAAGGAAGTCATTGAAAAAGACTTTGATAATGACTTGAGCTACTCGCCGTATTTGGGAATAATATTTGCCCTAATTAATATCGGAAAATTAGAAGAGGTAGCTGCGTATTTTGACAGGCTGCCACTTAACAATACAATTCGCGACTTAAATGATGGTCCTTCGTGCATTATTGAGGTTGAGTTTGATAAAGAGTATAAGGTAATCTTTGATTCCATAATAAAGACATTTCACAAAGATTCTGTCAGAAGGAATAAGGCCAGGGCGCTTTATGCTTTATACCTTTATTATCCGTCGGAGATATATGGAATTTATCGGTATAAAAAGTCGGAAGTTAAAGCGCTTGAAAACGCTCTAAAAATCGAATTCAATAAGGTCATAGTGGAAGCCCTTTTTGATATGTATTGTTATTATCAACAGTACTTAGAAGCCAATAATGTTTTCTTTGAGCTATTGTCAAACCACGAAAATCCAGAAAACAGTACTATTTGCTATGACAGTATTACGGATAATGTTTCGGATGAAATGTTGATTACCATCGCAAGTAGAGTCATCACAAAAATAGAAACCATGGAGGATTTCGATACGGGGGTATTTTCGGCGACGATATTTAGGACATTAGTTAAAAGGCTTTATAGAAGTAAAGGATACTCACAAATTGTATTACTGTCGGACTATATATCGGATAACGAGATCCTTGATTCGAATTGTGCCTTTGAGTGTGCATACTCGTATAGTGAAAATGGCAATGAGCGGGCGCAGGCATTGTATGAATGCTTGATAGATAAGGAACCGAAAAACAGTTCGGCAATAAATAATCTCGGTGTTATATTTGAACGTAAGGGTGCTTTGGTAGACGCATTAAATTGCTTTACTAAAGCACATACCTTATCGCCAGAGGAAGCTCTCTACAAGAGCAATCTTCTAAAAGTGCAGAAAAAGATTGACGAAACCGAGGTTAAAGTCCGTGCGCAAAGAAAGCGTGAAGTTAAGCGCATTGCCAAAGACGTGACTCTAGAGTTCTTTGAGGAAATGGGTTATACGGATGATTTGAAAAAATTATTCCTAACAATTGCTGACGAAAGTTTGCGCAATGTCTTACTACGCGATCTACAGGAGTGTGCTTTATCCATTGCTACAAGACAAGATAAATCAGCCACAATTATGTGCGGTAGTATAATCGAGGCACTACTTCTTACCAAGATTACTGAATCTGGAAAAACAACTTACAGCATCTGCGAAATCAATAGCAGCAAGAACGCCGCTAATTATCCAATAAGAGATATGGGCCTTAATGAACTCTTGTATGTCGCCGATAAAGAAAAACTAATATGCAAGAGTAACTTTCATCTGAGTCACTATGCGAGACATTACCGTAATATTGTTCATCCGGCAAAAGAGATACGCACGCAACATGCTGTAACGCATGAAAACGCTTTGTTGATGTGGACAATTTTGAAACAAATTATATGTGAACTTCTGACAGGGCAGGTACCTAGGCTCTAGGCCGACAAAAGGCGCATTCAGAAAAATTTTTTGACAAAACTATGATAAACAGGTATGATCTTTGTTGTGCCTTGG